>OIYG01002294.1_pt1 | contig 12406 bp, 9 predicted proteins | sample 1587861 | NCBI WGS metagenome assembly OIYG01 (sample SAMN03283272) | human gut metagenome | biome: human-associated habitat; material: feces | host: Homo sapiens | place: Peru | collected 2012 | reverse complement strand
TACAGCGTAACATAATCCTCGGTCAGAGGCTCCAGGAATTCATCCACCTGCTGCATATTGTAGCCGCCGAAGGATGCCTTGGAAAAGGACACCTGATCGATTTGCTGCGGAGTGATCATATCTATCTTCTCCTTCCTATGATCTGTAAATAAAAGTAGTCGGAGCTCCGCTTGCGTAAAAGCAACCGTTTCCCCGGGCAGCACCCCACGATTTGTCAAGAGCAGCCGACGGAAAAGATTTGTTGGCTGCCGCAGGCGAATTGCGGTGGAGTTGCCTTATATATTAGATGTAGTTTTCAACCTCTGCCTGCAGGGTCTCCAGATCGCCGGAGATCTCCATATTGTGGGGGCAGAAGAGATAGGCGGACTGGGCGATCTTCTTCACATCGCCATCCAGTGCGTAAACGCAGCCGGACAGGAAATCCACCACACGGCGGGCCATGGCCTTGTCCACATTCTCCATGTTGACGATCACGGCCTTGTGGTCCCGCAGATCGTCGGCGGCCTTGGAGGTGTCGTTGAAGCTGCCCGGGCGGAACAGCACAACCTCCTGCTTATTGGCAGAGGAGCCGGTGTGCAGCACAGGGCCATTGAAGCCGGAGCTGCTGCCCAGAGCGCCGGAACCGGACGCAGAAATGGAGCCGAAACCAAAATCGCTGTCCTCTTCCTCCTCCGGCTCATCCTCTACCGGGGCTGCAGCGCGGGGGCGGCGGGCAGGGGCACTGCGGCGGGCAGGTCTTTCCTCTTCTTCCTCGTATTCGTCCTCAGTATCCTCTTCGTCTTCGTCATAATCATCGTAATCGTCGTCGGAATAGGGAGCGGCAAACTTTTTCACGTTGTCCCAAAGGCTCATTTCTGTTTTTCCTCCTGTATATTTACATCTTCTGAGCGGTGGTATCGTCTCTGGCGCCAAAAATGGCGGTACCTATGCGAACCATGGTGCTGCCCGCGGCGACGGCATCCGCGAAGTCGCCGGACATTCCCATAGATAAACAGTCTACCGAAACATTATCGTTCTTTTTTGCCCGTATGTCAACATATATTTGCCGCATTTTAAGAAAAAATTTTAAATTATCGCCGGGATTCCGGGAAATTGGGGGAATTGCCATAAGTCCCCGGAGCCGGATGTTGGAAAAACTGTCAATTCTGTCCACAAGCGGAAGAATATCCTCCTCCGCAAATCCGGACTTTGCAGCCTCCTCGCCGATGTTGACCTCCAAAAGGATGTCCTGGCAAAGGCCCTGCTTTTGGGCTTCCCGGGAAATCGCGGCAAGCAGATGCTCGCTGTCAACGCTCTGGATCAGGTCCACCTTTCCCACCACCTGCTTCACCTTATTGGTCTGCAAATGGCCGATGAAATGGACCTGAGCCCCAGCATAGGCATTGTCTGCCAGCTTGGCCGTAAGCTCCTGCACCCGGTTTTCCCCGCAGATGCGGACACCGGCCGCAATGGCCCGGCGCACCGCCTGGGCATCATTCATCTTGGTAGCTGCGCAGAGGGTAACCTCCCCCGGTTCCCGCCCGGCTGCCCGGGCAGCGGCGGCGATTTCTTCCAAAACTTTTTCCACATTTTCTTCAATCGACATAGGCGTTTTCCTTTCTGTATACAGCAAAAGGCGGCGGAATCGCTCCGCCGCCTGATTTCCGGGACGGTAGGGGACGCGCCTTACAGACTGGGCGCAGCCGCCTTCAGAGGCCGGATAGGCGCAAGGGTGGAAATGGCATGCTTGTAGATCATCTGCTGCTTCCCGTCAGTCACAAGGACGACCACGAAGCTGTCAAATCCCGTAATAATCCCCCGGAGCTGGAAGCCATTCATGAGAAACAACGTCACGGGGACCTTGTCCCGGCGGACCTCCTTGAGAATGGCATCCTGCAAATTCATGGTTTCGTTCATATGTATACCCGCTTTCTTGTTCATTTTGGAGTACGCATATGCTAGCACGATTCACTTGTCGATTTCCCGCAGAAGCTGTCGGGCGGAAAGGAAAATATCCTCTCCGGTTGTATTCTCTCCCCGGATAAGCCAGTGCATGGCCTTGTTCCGGCGGAACCAGGTCAGCTGCCGCTTGGCATAGCGGCGGGAGGACTGGCGCACCTGGTCGGCGGCAGCTTCCAGAGGCTCCCTGCCTGCCAGGGCATCCACAAACTCCTTATAGCCAATGGCCTGCATGGCCGTGGCCTTTTCGGGAACACCGGAATCCAGCAGCCCCCGAATCTCCTCCAGCAGGCCCGTTTCCAGCATTTTTGTCACCCGCAGATCGATGCGGTCATAGAGCTGCTGCCGATCCGCAAAATCCAGGCCCAACCAGACAGGGGTGAACCGGGGCGGGATGGCCTGAGTGCGGCGATTGTGCTCCGTGATGGTCTCTCCGGTTTCCAGATAGACCTCCAGCGCGCGCAGAAGCCGCTTCCGGTCGTGGATTCGTTCCGCAGCTTCCGGGTCAACGGAGTGCAGCCAGGCGGCCATGGCCTCCAGCCCCTCCGCATCCGCCTGGGCCTCCAGGCGCTGCCGGACACCGGTGGAGGGAAACGGCGCAAAGTCGTTTCCCCGGATGAGCGAATCCATATACAGCCCCGTGCCGCCCGCAATAATGGCGGTCTTCCCCCGGGCGACAATGTCCTCCACAATGGGCGCTGCCTGGGCGCAGTAGCGGCTGACGGAATAGTCCTCCACCGGGGAGGCCACATCGATCATGTGGTGGGGAATGCCCTGCATCTCCGCTTCCGTGGGCTTTGCCGTGCCGATATCCATGCGGCGATAGACCTGCATGGAGTCGCAGGAGACCACCTCGCCGTCCAATTCCTTGGCCAGCTCCACCGCCAGAGCGGTTTTCCCGGAGGCCGTCGGCCCGGCAAGGCAAATAATTGGGTTCATGGGCTTCGCTCCTTTACGTCCTCTTAAACTGCCGCTCCAGATTCTTTTTGCTCAGGGACACACAGATGGGTCTTCCGTGGGGGCAGTATTTCAGGCTTTCATCGGACATGACCGCCTTGGCCACCGCCAGGAGCTCTTTTTCGTCATTGACCCACCCGGCCTTGATGGCGGCCTTGCAGGCTACAGTGTGGAGCATTTCATCCCGGACCGTGTCCGCCTCGGTCACCCGGCCCCGGAGCAGGTCCTCTGCCAGGGTCTCCACGGTTTCGGCGGCGTCATCCGGGCTCAGATCCATGGGAATCTGCCGCAGAAGCAGGGTATTCTCCCCGAACTCCTCCAGGGAAAAGCCCAGCTGCTCCATCATATCCGCGTGATTCACGATTTCAGCGGCAGCTTTCGGATTCAGGCGTACGGGAATGGGGATCAGCAGGGTCTGGCCGACAATGGCCTCCTGATGGGCCTTCAGCTTGTTGAAAAGAATGCGCTCGTGGGCAGCGTGCTTATCGATGAGGAAGGCCTCGTCCCCCTGCTCCACCAGAATATAGGTCCGGTACAGCTCCCCCACCATGCGCCAGGGTGCCGCCGCGGGCATTTCCAGGGCCGTCTGCTCCGGCGCACAAGCCTGTTCCGGCCTCTTCCCGATCCTTTCCTCGGGCCGTGGCTCTTCCTCGGGCAGCGCAGGCAAGGGCTGCGCCGCTTTCGGCGGCACGGATGCAGGCGCAGCCACCGGCGGGACCGGCGGTGCTGCCGGGGCTGCCGAGGGCAGGATCACCTGGGAGCGCAGCGCGGCTCTCTCCGGCAGCTTGGCCGCAGCCGCTCTGGCTGCGGCGGGATCGGGCTGCGGTGCGGACTGCACAGCCTTGGAGAAGGCCTGATAGTCCTGGGCGGACATGGTGCGGAAGAAGTCCTTCTTTGGCGCTGCCGCAGCCGCTTTTTCCGGCTGGGGCTCCGGGAAAAAGGTGGTGTTCTTTGGGGAGAAATGGACCTGGGGCCGGTCCGGGGTCTTGTTCAGCGCCCCCAGCACCCCATAGTGCACGCAGTCAAAAACCGCTTTTTCATTGAGAAATTTCACTTCCGTCTTGGCCGGGTGGACATTCACATCCACCGCCGTTGGCGGCAGCTCCAGGCACAGCACACAGGTTGGGAATTTACCCACCATGAGCTGATTCCGGTAGGCCTCCTCCAGAGCGGAGACCAGGAGCCTAGATTTCACAGGCCGGTGATTGACGAAAAAGGTCTGCAAATTCCGGCTGGGCCGGGCATCCGTGGGCTTGGACACAAAGCCGGTCACACGGTATTTTTCCCAGGTGCTGTCCACGGGGATCATGCTTCCGAAGTCCCGGCCATAGACGCAGTACACCGCCGCCCGGAGTCCGCCGTTGCCCGGCGTGGACAGAACGGTCTTGCCGTCCCGAATCAGGGAAATGGCCACTTCCGGATGAGCCAGGGCTTGCAGCTGCACCGCCCCCGTCACCCGGGAGCCCTCCACCGTATCGGCCTTCATGAATTTCATGCGGGCCGGGGTATTGTAAAACAGGTCCCGGATGATAATGGTGGTGCCGTCCGGGCAGCCGGCCTCGCTCTCCTCCGTCACGGCCCCGGCCTCCAGGTGGAGGCTGACCCCGGTCAGGGAATCCGGGGTCTTGGTCAGCAGATCAATGCGGCTGACAGAAGAAATGGCCGCCAGAGCCTCCCCCCGGAAGCCCATGGTGCCGATGGCGTTCAGGTCCTCGGCACAGCGGAGCTTGGAGGTTGCGTGGCGCAGGAAGGCCGTGCGGGCATCCTCTGCGGTCATGCCGCAGCCGTTGTCCGTCACCCGCAGGAAGGTCATGCCCCCGTCCCGAATCTCCACGGTGACCTTGGTGGCCCCGGCGTCCACGGCGTTTTCCAGCAGCTCCTTGGCAACGGATGCCGGCCGCTCCACCACCTCACCGGCGGCGATCAGATTGGCAATATGGGGGGATAATTGGATGATTTTCGGCATAAAATTACCTCAAAAGGTTCAGGGAATACAGATTGATCAGGCTGTGCATAACGATTGGGCCATAGATGCTGCCGCTTTTCGTATAGCACCAGCAAAGCCACGCACCGCCAGGCAGATACTGGACAAAGGCAAGCACCAGCTGCAAGGGGGTATAAGATCCCACATAGGAGACGATATGCACCATGGAAAAGGCCACCATGGACACCAGGTACGCCACCCAGGGGGCCGTGGAATAGATATTGCGGAACACCAGTCCCCGATAGACGCATTCCTCCGCCACCGGGGCCAGAATGCCCGTGCCCAGCAGCATCAGATAGTAGCTGCCCTGGGTCATGGAGACGATGGAGGCGTCGTTCCGGTTCACAAAACCCGGGTCAAGCTGCCGGATGGCCCACTTCATAGCCAGTGTGCTGAGCCAGTAGGCCACCAGCGCCAGGACAATGGCCTGTCCAAAGAGAATGGGATGGGCCTTTACGTTTTTCCAGGAGCCGGAGAGAAACCGATGGTAAATCCAAAGGGTTGCCAGGAAATTGATGAGAAAAAAGGTGAAATTCACCTCGGCCAGAGACAGAGGCTTTTTCAGCAGGCCATTGAGGCCGGTCAGGATGCTCGGCAGGAGCAGCAGCTGAAAGCCAAACCAGCTGAAGCCCACGATGGTTTCATCCCGGCGAGGGATGGGGGCGGAAAGGGATGTTTTTGCCATGTTGATCGTTCCAATCTTTGGTTGTATGCAGATTGGGGGTTGCAGATGAATGAGTTGACAGTTGACAGTTATGGTGTCCCTTCGGGACAATTTTGAAATTATTAAATTTATTTCCGAAGGAAATGCCTTAACTGTCAACTGTCAATTGTCAACTGTCAACTCGTAGATAAACCCCAATTTGCGGGATTCACGCGTCCAGCATTTTCCGCAGCCGGTACAGCTGGTTCATGGCCTCGATGGGCGTCAGGGTCTCTACCTGGACGGTTTTCAGGGCGTCGCACACCCGGTTTGCGGACAGGTCCAGCAGGCTCACCTGGTCATCCTCCTGCTTCTGGGGGACGGGGACATACTGAGGCCCCTCCGCTTCCAGCTCTGCCAGGATCTCCCGGGCCCGGGTAATGACGCTGTTCGGCAGGCCCGCCAGCTTGGCGACCTCAATGCCGTAGCTGTCGTCCGTAGCTCCCGGAACGATTTTCCGCAGGAAAAGCATCTGGTCTCCCCGCTTCTTCACGGCGATATTGTAGTTTTTTACATTGGGCAGCTTGCTCTCCATGGTAGAAAGCTCGTGGTAGTGGGTGGCAAACAGGGTCTTTGCCCCCAGCTTTTTGGGGCTGGCGGCAAATTCCAGCACTGCCCGGGCAATGCTCATGCCGTCATAGGTAGAGGTGCCCCGGCCAATCTCATCCAGAATCAGCAGGCTCCGGGAGGTGGCGTATTTCAGAATGGAGGCCACTTCGGACATCTCCACCATAAAGGTGGACTGGCCGGAGGCCAGGTCGTCGCTGGCGCCGATTCTTGTAAACACCCGGTCCACCAGACCGATTCGGGCGGCCCGGGCCGGGACAAAGGAGCCCATCTGGGCCATGAGCACGATCAGGGCCACCTGGCGCATATAGGTGGATTTGCCCGCCATATTGGGGCCTGTGATAATGGCAACCTGGTTGTCCTTCCCGCCGAGAGCGGTATCATTGGGCACAAACAGGGTATCCTTCAGCATGGCCTCTACCACAGGGTGCCGTCCGTCGGTGATGGAGATCTCCGGCCCCAGGCTGATTTCCGGGCGGCAGTAGCCCCGCTGCACCGCCACGGCGGCCAGGGAGCACAGGGTATCCGCCGCCGCCACCGCAGAGGCGGACTCCTGAACCCGGGCAGCCTGCCGGGCCAGCTCCTCCCGCAGGGAGGTAAAGATCTGATATTCCAGAGCCGTCAGCCGGTCCTTGGCGGTGAGCACCTGGTTTTCCAACTCTTTCAGCTCCTGGGTGATGTAGCGCTCGCAGTTTGCAAGGGTCTGCTTGCGGATGTAGTTTGCAGGCACCTGGTCCATAAAGGACTTGGAGACCTCAATATAGTAGCCGAACACCCGGTTAAAGCCCACTTTCAGGGTTCGGATGCCGGTCTTTTCCCGTTCGCTGGCCTCAATGGCCGCAATGGTGCCGGAGCCGCCGTCCATAATATCCCGGAGCCGGTCTGCGTCTTCGTTGGCACCCTTGCGGATGATGCCGCCCTCCCGGACGGTGAGCGGAGGGTCGTCCACAATGGTTTTTTCAATTCTGTCTGCGCAGTCCGCCAGCGGGTCAATGGCCGCAGCAAGCTTTTGCAGCAGGGGGCTCCCCAGCTCTGCCAGAATTGCTTTCACCTGGGGCAACGCCCGGAGGCCCCGGGCAAAGGCCAGCAGGTCCCGGCAGTTGACGGTGCCGGTGACGATGCGGGTCATGACCCGCTCCAGATCCGTCACATCCTTGAGGGCCTCTTCCAACTCGCCCCGGGCGATGGGGCTCTCCACCAGGGCCTCCACGGCGGCGTGCCGCCGGGTGATCTCTGCCGGGTCAAGCAGGGGCTTTTCCAGCCAGGAACGCAGCATCCGCCCGCCCATGGCCGTGTGGGTCTTGTCCAGCACCCACAGCAGGGTGCCCTTTTTCTCCTTGGAGCGCATGGTCTCCGTCAGCTCCAGGTTCCGCCGGGCATCCAGATCCAGCTCCATGAACCGGCCGGTGGTGTAGTATTGCAGCTCCCGGATGTGTTTCAGATCATTTTTTTGCAGGGTCAGCAGGGTTTGCAGCAGAGCCCCGCTGGCGGTCAGGGCTGCGGAGAAGGAGGCAAGGCCCAGCTCCTCCACAGAGCGGCCGAAATGGCTTTCCAGGCAGGTACAGGCCTTTTCAAAATCGAAGTCCTCTGCCTTGCCCTCGTCCACGCAGCAGCTCAGGCGGCGGAAGAGCACATCGGAGATGGCCTCATCCTCTACCCCCTGGCCAAAGCGCAGCACCTCGCTGGGGGTGAAGCGCCCCAATTCGGAAGCAACGGCTCTGGGGTCGGAGCAGGTGGTGGCGAAGAACGCACCGGTAGACAGGTCGCAAAAGGCAAGGCCGAACTGGCCGCTCTGGCCGAAGACGCAGCCCATGTAGTTATTCTTGCGCTCCTCCAGCATGCAGCTCTCGGTGACGGTGCCGGGGGTGATGATGCGGGTAATGTCCCGCTCCACCAGTCCCTTGGCCAGGGCCGGGTCTTCCATCTGCTCACAGATGGCAACCTTATAGCCCTTCTGCACCAGCCGCGCAATATAGGCATCCACGCTGTGGTAGGGCACGCCGCACATGGGCGTCTGCTCCTCCTTGGGCTTGCTGCGGTCCCGGCTGGTCAGGGTCAGGTCCAGCTCCCGGGCTGCCAGTTTGGCATCCTCATTGAACATCTCATAGAAGTCACCCAGGCGGAAAAACAGAATGCAGTCCTTATTCCGGGCCTTCATTTCCTGATACTGCCGCTGCATGGGAGTCAGTTCTTCTTTTGCCATAATTACTTCCTTTCCGCCAATTCTCCCGTCAGGCTCCATGTTGTTGCGCCGGTGACGCGCAGATTCTCATAGCTTCCGATCAGGCACTCGGGGCCGTCGAAGCGGACCAGGCGTCCGCCTTCGGTGCGGGCGGTGAGCTGGTCCCCATCCTTGCCGTCCACCAGGCAGCGCAGGGTCTTGCCCACATAGCCCCGGTGGATTTCCTCGGAAATGGCGTTCTGCCGGGCGCAGAGCTTGTCGAAGCGGCGGTTTTTCTCCTCCTTGGGGGTGGGGTCTTCCATCTTGGCCGCCGGGGTACCGGTACGGGGGGAGAAAATAAAGGTGAACAGGCTGTCGTAGTGGACGCGCTCAATAAGGGAGATGGTCTCCTCAAACTCCTCCTCGGTCTCTCCGGGGAAGCCCACGATCACATCGCTGGTGAGCACCAGCTCCGGCATGACCTTTTTGGCATACTCCACCTTTTGCAGATAGGTTTCCCGGTCATAGTGCCGGTTCATGGCCTTCAGCACCCGGCTGGAGCCAGACTGGAAGGGCAGGTGCAGCTGCTTGGCGATCTTGGGGTACTTCGCCATGGTGTCAAAGAGCTTTTCGGAGGCGTCTCTGGGGTGGCTGGTCATGAAGCGGATCAAAAAGTCCCCGGGGAGCTGGGCGATCTGGGCCAGCAGATCCGCGAAGTCCACGCCGCAGTCCAGGTCCTTGCCATAGGAATTGACGTTCTGACCCAAAAGGGTGATCTCCTTGCAGCCGCTGTCAACGAGCGCCTTGCACTCGGCCAGAATGGCCTCCGGGCGGCGGCTGCGCTCCCGGCCCCGGACATAGGGGACAATGCAATAGGTGCAGAAATTGTTGCAGCCGTACATGATGGACACCCAGGCCTTCAGGGAAGAATCCCGGACCTGGGGAATGCCCTCGGCAATGGAGCCCGCCTCATCCTCAATATAGAACTGACGCTTTTTCTTGGTGAGCACGTTGTAGAGGATCTCCGGGAACTGCCACAGATGGTGGGTAGAAAAAACGCCGTCCACATAGGGGAAGCTCTTTTTGATCCGGTCGGAAACCTTGGTCTCCCCCGCCATGCAGCCGCACAGGAAGATTCTTTGCTCCGGATGGCGGCGCTTGGTGTGGGTCAGCGCCCCCAGGTTGCCGAAAACCCGCTGCTCGGCGTGCTCCCGGATGGAGCAGGTATTCATCACCACCACGTCGGCCCCTTCGGCGCTTTGGACGATGGCATAGCCGCTCTGGGTCAGGTAGCCCCGCAGCTTTTCGGAGTCTGCCTCGTTCTGCTGGCAGCCATAGGTCTCCACATAGGCCGTGGGTGTCCGGCCCTGGGACTGCCAATAGGCCGCAATTTTATCACAGAAGGCAAACTGCGCCTCCAGCTGCTCCTGGTTGATGACGGTGGTTTTTGTATTCATTGGGCTGCTCCCTTAAAATTGGATTTGGATTTTGAAAAAGTCCGTGCAAAAATGTCCCTGCGCCGAAAATTCCCATAGGATTCCATTAAAATGTATCTTATATAATAGCATATTCCCCCATTCTTTGCAAGACCGCGAGAAAACAAAAAAGCAGGTCTCTTAATTGTAAACAATCTGTTTTTTGCTTGCATTTCTCCAACAAACATGGTAAACTTGGCAGGATTATCATTCCGAACATCGGAGAAAAGAGGAACCCATGAAAAAGTGCCATTATTGCGGCGAGGAATTTGACGAGGAATTGACCGTCTGCCCCGCTTGTGGAAAAGAGCAGCCGGAGAATGCCCCGGCCGCTGAGGAAGCAGCTGCTTCCCCGGATACCCCCCAGGAGTCTGCCGCCGAAGAGGCCGCCCCTGTGGAGGAAACTCCGAATGCCCCCGAGGAAGGATCTGCGAATGCCCCCCAGGCCGCCCCTGTGAAAAAGGGCGTTACCAGTGCCTCCGCCATTGCCCTCGGCGTGGCCGTGGTGCTGCTGCTGATTGCCATTCTGGCTGTATTGATCCTGGACGGCAAGGACAAGCAGGAGCAGCTTGAGGTCCCGGAGAGCACGGGAGTCGCTGAAAGCGCCGAAGCCACCGAGGCCACCGAGACCACCGAGACCACCGAGACCACCGAGGCCACCGTCCCCGCCGACGGCAACCCGGACGACGTGACCTGCAAGGGCAGCTACACCGTCTCCGACGAGGAGGCAAAGGCCGCCAATGGAGACATCGTGGCAACCGCCGGAGACAGCACCCTGACCAACGGCCAGCTGCAGATCCTCTACTGGCGGTCCGTTCAGAATTTCTATGCTCAGTACGGCACCTACGCCCAGTATTTCGGTCTGGACCACACCCAGAGCATGGACACCCAGGTCTGCGGCGTTGCCGACGGCCTCACCTGGGAGCAGTATTTCCTGCAGGATGCGCTGAACAACTGGACCATCTTTGAGGCCGTCGCTCGGCAGGCCCGGGAGGCAGGCTTCCGGATGAGCGACGAGAATCGGGAGCAGATGAACACCATGGAGGACGGCCTGCTGGAGACCGCCACAAGCAATGGCTTCCCCGACATCACCGCCATGATCGAGCGCAATTTCAGCGCCGGCGCCACCCTGGAGGACTACAAGAGCTTCTGGGAAATGTACTTCCTGAGCAGCGACTACTACAATGAGATCACCGGCAGCTTCGCCCCCACCGCCGAGGAGATCGCCGAATATTTCAACACCCACGAGGCAGAATATGCAGACAACGGTCTGGACAAGACCACAAGCTCCGTGGATGTGCGGCACATCCTGATCCTGCCCGAGGGTGCCACCGTTGAAACCGTCACCACCGAGGAATTTTCCGACGAGGCCTGGGCCGCAGGCGAGCAGAAGGCCCAGGAGATCCTGGACCAGTGGCTCTCCGGCGACAAAACCGAGGACAGCTTCGCCACCCTGGCAAACGAAAACTCCGCCGACACCGGCTCCAATACCAACGGCGGCCTGTACTCCGGCGTGACCGAGGGGAAGATGGTGGAGGCCTTCAACGACTGGTGCTTCGATGCTGACCGGAAGGTCGGCGACTACGGCATCGTCAAGACCCAGTACGGCTTCCACATCATGTATTTCTGCGGCTCCCAGCTGCTGTGGGAATCCCAGGCAGAATCCGATCTGCTTGCACAGATGTCCAACGACTTCATCAACAACGCCGTTGAGGCTGCCGATGTCAAGATCGACTACAGCGCCATCAAGCTGGGCTTTGTAGATATGGCCTAAAAAAGCACAAAATAGCCAAAAAACGGGAGCATTCCTTACGGAACGCTCCCGTTTTTGGTGTGGGTGGCAGGATTCGATAACATCATAGAGCAAATTCCGTCAAGCCGGAATTGGGTTCGAATCCCGTACACAGCAAAGCTGGGAGCATTCCTTACGGAACGCTCCCAGCTTTGGTACGGGTGTTCTTATAGGATTTTTCAAAAAAGCATTATTTCCCTAGACGTTTTTCGATTTCAAAGCAGCGAATTTCGTGTTTTTCTTGCTTCATATTCTCTCTCAAAAAGGCGATTGCTTCCTGGCAGTCGCCTTTTTGTGTAGCAAATAGGGTGGAAAATCGGCCCTAGCTTCCTTTGAGAGCGGCGAATAAAACGCCATCTGTGTGTTTTTACACGGAGGACTTTCGGAGGGAATGCAGGCCGATGAAACCACGAAAATCAACACTTATTTTTACCAAGAAGGAGGTCATACAAGTGGCTGTTTTCCGCATTGAGCGAAACCGGGATTATACGGTCATGTCCAACCATCATCTGCGGGACACAGAGCTGTCCCTGAAATCCAAGGGGCTGCTTTCCATGATGCTGTCCCTCCCGGAGGAGTGGAACTACACCACAAGAGGATTGGCGGCCATCTGCAAGGAGGGGGCCGACTGCATCGGATCGGCCCTTCGGGAGTTGGAGCAGGCGGGGTATATTGTCCGCAGCCGCATCCGGGACAGCAAGGGCAAGATCGTGGATGTGGAGTACATCATCTACGAAACACCCCATAAGCCACAGTCGGCACCGCCGGAGCCGGAGCGTCCAGATACGGAAAACCCGGATATGGATACCCCGTGTCCGGAAATGACCGC
>OIYG01002293.1_pt1 | contig 12409 bp, 6 predicted proteins | sample 1587861 | NCBI WGS metagenome assembly OIYG01 (sample SAMN03283272) | human gut metagenome | biome: human-associated habitat; material: feces | host: Homo sapiens | place: Peru | collected 2012 | reverse complement strand
ACCCTGTCACCATCCGTCGTGGCAGTACAGTGAAGGATGCTCTTGATATGATGCATGATTATCATATCGGTGGTATTCCTGTAGTTGATGACGAGAATCACTTGGTTGGTATTGTTACAAACCGTGACCTTCGTTTCGAGCGTCATTTGGACAAGAAGATTGACGAGGTCATGACAAGTGAAAATCTTGTAACTACACATCTTCAGACAGACTTGATTGCAGCTGCTCAGATTCTTCAGGAAAATAAAATTGAGAAGTTGCCAGTAGTTGACAACGCTAATCATCTTGTTGGTTTGATTACCTATAAGGATATCACCAAGGCTAAGGATAAACCGATGGCTTGCAAGGATGAGAAGGGTCGTCTCCGTGTGGCTGCAGGTGTGGGTGTCACTGTAGATACTTTGGATCGTGCGAAGGCTTTGGTTGAAGCTGGTGCAGATGCTATCGTCATTGATACTGCCCATGGTCATTCTAAGGGTGTGATTGAGAAGTTGCATCAGGTAAAGGTTGCTTTCCCTAACGTAGATGTTGTCGTTGGTAATGTTGCAACAGGTGCTGCTGCTAAGTATCTGGTTGAAAACGGTGCCGATGGTGTGAAAGTGGGTATTGGTCCTGGTTCTATCTGTACTACTCGTGTGGTTGCAGGTGTAGGTGTTCCTCAGTTGAGTGCTATCTATGATGTATATTCTGCATTGCAGGGCACAGGTGTTCCATTGATTGCTGATGGTGGCCTCCGCTATTCAGGTGATGTTGTTAAGGCATTGGCTGCTGGTGGTAGCTGCGTGATGATTGGTTCACTTGTTGCAGGTACCGAGGAAAGTCCTGGTGATACTATTATCTTCAACGGTCGTAAGTTCAAAAGCTATCGTGGTATGGGCTCTTTGGAAGCTATGGAGCAGAAGAATGGTTCTAAGGACCGTTATTTCCAGGGTGATACAAAGGATGCGAAGAAATTGGTTCCAGAAGGAATCGCTGGTCGTGTTCCTTACAAGGGAACCGTTCAGGAGGTTATCTACCAGTTGATTGGTGGTTTGCGTTCAGGTATGGGCTATTGTGGTGCTGCCACTATCGGAAATCTTCACAATGCGAAGTTTACCCGTATTACTAATGCTGGTGTATTGGAGAGCCATCCACATGATATCACAATCACAAGTGAGGCTCCAAACTATAGTCGTCCAGAATAATTAATTTGATATGAAATTTTATGCGCTGATTTCTGCTATGCTTCTCTCGGGGAGCATAGCTTTTGCTCAAAATGATCCTACAGTTATGACGATTAACGGTAAGCCTGTTACTCGTTCTGAATTTGAGTACTCTTATAATAAGAACAACTCTAATGGTGTCATTGATAAGAAAACCGTAAAGGAGTATGTTGATTTGTTTGTCAACTACAAGTTGAAGGTTTTGGCGGCATTGGATGCAAAGGTTGATACCTTGTCTTCTTTTAAGAAGGAATTCGAAACTTATAGAGATCAACAGGTGAGACCATCTTTTATCACATCGGATGATGTGGAGAAAGAAGCGCGTAAGATTTATAAAGAAACTCAAGAGCGTATAGATGGAGCAGGTGGTATGGTTAAGCCTGCTCACATCTTGATTTTACTTAACCAGAAAGCTACTCCTGCAGAGCAGAATGCTGCCAAGGCAAAGGCTGATTCTATTTATAAGGTCTTGAGCCGTGGTGCTGATTTTGCAGAGATGGCTAAGAAATATTCTGATGACAAGGGAACAGCCCAGAAGGGTGGTGAGTTACCTTGGATTACCAGAGGTCAGACTGTCAAGGCTTTTGAGGATGCTGCTTATTCCATGAAGGTGGGTAAGTTGCATGCTCCTGTCTTGTCTGAGTTTGGCTACCATATCATTAAATTGAATGGTAAGCAGAATTTCTTCCCTTATGACTCCTTGAAGAATGATATTTATCGTTTTATTGATGCAAGGGGAATCAGAGAAAGAATTATTGATGAGAAATTGGATTCTTTAGTTAAAAACGAGCAATCTGCTTCTGCCAAGGAAACTTTGCTGGAGAAGAAAGCTGAAGAGTTGTCTGCTAAGGATTCAAACTTGAAATATCTGATACAGGAATATCACGATGGTCTCTTGTTGTATGAGATCAGCAATCGTCTTGTATGGGATAAGGCGGCAAAAGATGAAAAGGGATTGGCTTCCTATTTTGCCAAGAATAAGAAAAAATATAAGTGGGAACAGCCTCGCTTTAAGGGTATTGCTTATCATGTAAAGGATGAGGCTGATATCAAGGCGGTTAAAAAGAGTGTAAAGGGTAAACCTTTTGCTGAATGGGCTGAAATCCTGCGTAATACTTTCAATAAGGATTCCGTGATTCGTATCCGAGTTGAAAAGGGTATATTTAAGAAAGGTGATCATGCATTGGTAGATAAGATGGTTTTCCATAAGGATACTACGGTGCAGGCTGTCAAGGATTATCCTTTTGATGCCACTTTTGGAAAAGTTCTGAAAAAGGCCCCGGAGGATTATACTGACGTGAAGGCTTTGGTTGTTGCCGACTATCAGGACCAGTTGGAGAAAGATTGGGTGGCAACATTAAGAAAAAAATATCCTGTATTTGTGGACGAGAAGGTCCTGGATACAGTCAATAAACATTAAAAAAGAAAATTCATGAATCTTGAAAATAAAATAGGGTTAGCATTTGTTGCTTTGTTGTTCTTGGTTGGTATTTCTGCTAATGCCAACAAAGCTTTGCGTGGTTTTGCTGCGCAGGATGCTGACTCTTCTCAAGTGGATACAACTCCTGGTGACAGTCAGGTGATCAATGAAGCCAGTGTTGTGGATGAGGTGATATGGGTAGTAGGTGACGAACCTATCTTGAAGTCTGAGGTTGAAGCTACCCGTTTGCAGAGTGAGGCTGAAGGAATCAAGTATGCTGGTGATCCAGATTGTTCTATTCCAGAGCAGATTGCCCTTCAGAAACTGTTCTTGCACCAGGCGGCTATCGATAGTATTGAGGTATCGGAGTCGGAGGTTATGAATGGTATTGATGAGCAAATCAATTACTGGGTTTCGCTGGCGGGTTCTCGTGAGAAATTGGAGGAATATAGAAAGCAGAGCATCTCACAGATGCGCCAATCCATGCATGATGATTTCAAGAATCGTCAGCTGATTCAGAAGATGAAGGAAGAATTGGTCAAGGATATCAAGGTTTCTCCTGCACAGGTGAGACAGTATTTCAAGAATCTTCCTGCCGACAGCATACCTTTTGTGCCAACAGAAGTGGAGGTGGAAATATTGACCAACCAGCCTAAGATTTCCATGGAGGAAATCACTCGTGTCAAGAACGAGCTGCGTGAATTTACCGATCGTGTCAATAAGGGTGAAACTTCTTTTGCCACCTTGGCGCGTCTTTATTCTGAAGACCCGGGCTCTGCACGTATGGGTGGTGAAATGGATTATGTAGGTCGTGGTATGTTGGATCCTGCATTCGCCAATGTAGCGTTCAACTTGACTGACCCTAAGAAGATTTCCAAAATCGTAGAGTCTGAGTTCGGTTATCATATCATCCAATTGATTGATAAACGAGGTGATAAAATCAAGGTCCGCCACATTCTTCTGAAGCCAAACGTATCTCAGGAGGCCATTGACAAGTCTTTGTCAAGATTGGATTCAATAGCTACCGACATCAGAAACAAGAAGTTCACATTCGAGGATGCAGCTACGGTCATTTCTGATGATAAGGATACCCGTTCCAACAAGGGCTTGATGGCCAATACTACCCAGGGCGGAACTCGCACATCCCGATTCCAGTTGAAGGACCTTCCTACAGAGGTGGCTCGTGCTATTGACACGATGAAGGTAGGAGAAATCTCTGCACCTTTCACCATGATCAATTCCAGAGGTAAGACAACTTGTGCTATCGTGAAACTTCTCAATAAAGTGGAAGGACATCGTGCTACCATTACTGAGGATTTCCAGGTGATGAAGGATGTCGTCTTGGCTAAAGAACGTGAGAAGACTTTGCATGATTGGGTGGTTGATAAGATCAAGCGTACTTATGTGCGCATGAACGATCGCTACAAAAATTGTAAATTTGAATATCAAGGCTGGGTTAAATGATAAGTAAGAATTTTCTTAATAACAATAACAGGCATAGAATCAAGCTTCTGCTGATTCTATGCCTATTTGGGCTTTGTTTGGTGCAAGCCATGCAGAGCCCCAAGAGAAAGGCGAAGCGCCCACAGGGCGACCGTGTTTATCTTCTTCATGCGGATGAGTTGAAGTATGATATGTTTGGTAGTAATCCTGATGCACAGATTGTCAAGGGTAAGGTCTCGTTCCTTCATCAGGGGGCGCATCTTACTTGTGACAGTGCCTATTTTTACCAAAACACCAATTCGGTGAAAGCGTTCGGTCATGTGCATTTCCGTCAGGGGGATACCTTGTCTTTGGTTTGTGATAGAGCTGAATACGATGGTTTGATGCAGATGATGAGGGCTCGCAATAATGTGGTCCTGCACCATCGCAGACAAGTTCTGCGTACCGATAGCTTAGATTATGACCGTTTGTATGAAATGGCCAATTTCTTTGAAGGTGGAACGCTGATTGACGGTAAGGACCGCCTTGTATCAGATTGGGGTGAATATCATACAAAGACCCGAGAGGCTAAGTTTGTCTTCAATGTGAAACTTCGTAGCGGAAAGGATCTGGTGACTACCGATACCTTATATTATGATGTAAGGAAATCAACTGCCCACATGGTAGGTCCTTCCAAAATTGTCTCAGGCTCCAGTGTGGTTAATACCAAGGATGGATATTATGATACAAAGACCGATCATGCCCAGTTGTATGGTCGTTCCACTTTAGTGGATAAGGACAAAACCATTACGGGTGATAGTCTGTATTATGTGAAAGACGGAAACAGTCAGGGTTTCGGTAATGTGATTTACAATGATAAGAAAAATCGCAATTCACTTCATTGCAACTATTTGCGTTATAATGAGAAGACAGGCTATGGTTTTGCCACCCGCAATCCGGTAGCTATTGATTATTCACAGAAAGATACTTTGTGGGTGCATTCAGATACCATGAAGATTTATACCTTTCATATCAATACAGACTCAGTCTATCGCAAGGTGCATGCCTACAGCAAGGTGCGAGCTTACCGGCAGGATGTCCAGGCGGTTTGTGATTCCATGGTATTTAATTCCCAGGATTCATGCATGACCATGTATAAGGACCCGATTGTATGGAATCTGAATCGTCAACTCCTTGGAGAAGAAATCAAGGTTTACATGAATGATTCTACGGTGCGCATGGCTCATGTTATCGGGCAGGCACTCTCTGTGGATGTGATGCCAGATAGCGTGCATTTCAATCAGGTAACTTCCAAGGAGATGAAGGCTTACTTTGAAAACGGACAGGCACGGATGGGCGAGTCTATCGGTAATGTCCAGACCATCTATTTTCTTACCAATGATAAGGATAGCTCACTGGTTGGCATGAATTATATGGAGACCGATACGATGAGAATGTACTTGTCTCCAGAACGTCAGTTGCAGAAAATATGGTCAAATAAGTCTGTAGGCACATTCTATCCGATTACCCAGGTGCCGCCAGCCAAGTTGAAACTCCCTAATTTCGCTTGGTTTGACGATATCCGCCCCAAGGATAAAAATGATATTTTCGTATGGAGAGGCAAGAAGCAAGACCAGCAGTTGAAGGTGATCAAGCGCCATGCTGCGCCTTTGCAGGTACTTTCCAGTAAAAATAGCGAGATGCCCGTGAAGACAGAGCCATCTCGATGATTTAGAAAAATGTAATATTATAAAAGATGAGCGATATCATTCAATTATTGCCCGATTCTGTCGCCAATCAAATAGCAGCGGGAGAAGTCATTCAGCGCCCGGCTTCAGTGATCAAGGAGTTGGTAGAAAACTCTGTTGATGCGGGTGCTAAAAATATTGATGTAGCCGTTGTGGATGCCGGTCGAACCAGTATTCAGGTGATCGATGATGGAAAGGGTATGTCAGAAACGGATGCCCGACTGGCCTTTGAGCGCCATGCCACTTCCAAGATTCGCCAGGCAGAAGACTTGTTCAATCTGCATACCAATGGATTCCGTGGTGAGGCTTTGGCCTCTATTGCAGCCGTAGCTCAGGTCGTTCTGAAATCTCGTCAGGAAGGAGAGGAAGTCGGTACTCAATTGTCTATCTCTGGTTCGCGCTTCGAGGGACAGGAAGCTTGTTCTTCTTCAGTGGGAAGTGTTTTCTCAGTGAACAATCTTTTCTATAATGTTCCTGCACGCCGCAAATTCTTGAAATCCAATTCTACGGAATTAAATAATATCCTGACAGCATTTGAGCGCATCGTACTGGTCAATCCGCAGATTGCCTTTACGCTTCACAGCAACAATACTGAATTGTTTAATCTGAAGGCAGGTAATCTCAGACAGCGCATCATCGACGTGTTTGGAAAGCGTATCAATCAGGATCTTTTGCCGGTCAATGTAGAGACGACCATGTGTAAGATTTCCGGTTTTGTGGGAAAGCCAGAAGCTGCACGCAAGAAAGGTGCCCATCAGTTCTTCTTCGTGAACGGACGATATATGAAGCATCCTTATTTCAATAAGGCGGTGATGACAGCCTACGATAGATTGGTTCCACAGGGCGAACAGGTGCCTTATTTCCTGTACTTTGATGTTAATCCCAACGACATCGATGTCAACATACATCCTACCAAGACAGAAATCAAGTTTGAAAACGAACAGGCTATCTGGCAGATCTTGATGGCAGCCGTCAAGGAATCCATTGGAATGTTCAATGATGTTCCTTCCATCGATTTTGATACGGAAGATAAACCGGATATTCCGGTGTACAATCCGGATGTGGCTTCTTCAGCTTCAGCTCCGAAGATTAGTTTAAATCCGCATTACAATCCATTCAAGTCCTCCCCATCATCCGGGAAACCAACCGCGGTAAAGCCGGTGGATGAACAGTGGGAACAGTTGTATGAAGGATTGAATGATCAGGATTCGGTGGAAAGAGAGGCTGATATCTTCGAGTCGGAAAGCGAAACGGAAATCAATACATCCCAAAGTATTTTAGCCGAAAAGTCACCAGCACATTATCAATATAAAGGTAAGTATGTGATGACAGCGGTGAAGTCGGGACTGATGATCATAGACCAGCATCGGGCACATGTGAGAGTGCTTTATGAATGGTATCTTGAGCAGATTCAGCAACAGACGAGTCATTCCCAGAAAGTCCTTTTCCCAGAGGTTCTTCAATTCCCGGTTTCCGACGAAGTGATTTTGGAAAAGCTTTTGCCGGAGATGAGTAAGATGGGATTTGAACTGGATAATCTGGGTGGAGGAAGTTATGCCGTCAATGCGATTCCTACCGGACTTGATGGCGTCAACCCTCTGCATCTGGTACAGGATATGGTTTTCTCAGCCAAAGAGAAGGGGGTGAAGGCCTTAGATGAGGTACATCAGTCGTTGGCTCTGACGTTGGCACGGAATGCTGCCATTCCGCAAGGGCAGGTATTGAGCAATGAAGAGATGGAAACCCTTGTCAATGACCTGTTTGCGTGTAGCAACGTCAACTATACTCCAGATGGGAAAAATGTGCTTTGTATTCTCAAACAGCAGGAAATCGAGCACCTTTTAGGCTAAAGTAGGGGGTAAAAATAGAAAAAAGACAACTTTTTTAAGAAAAAAGTGCATTTTTTTTATGAAAAAAGGGAAAAATTAAAAAATAAGTAGTAATTTTGCCCTCAAAATATAAAAAGGTGATTTAGTTTTAATGAATTATATATTGATTGTTAAATATTAAAGTTATGAAAAAGTTAATAGCTGTACTGGCATTTGCTGGTCTTTCATTGAGTGGATTTGCTCAGGATGCAACTCCTACAGAAAAGTATAGTGTTTCTACAAACTCTTTCTGGAGCAATTGGTTTGTTCAGGCTGGTATTAATTGGAATGCTTGGTATTCAAACGAGGAGCATGGTCAGAATTTCGCAACAAGTCCTTTCAAGAAGTTCCGTTCTAATCCTGGTGTTTCTGTAGCTATCGGTAAGTGGTTTACTCCTGGTATCGGTTTGCGTACCAAGTTGCAGGGTATCTGGGGTAAGCAGGTTTATGATATGGCAACAGGCGAGCAGGGCAAGTTCAATAAGTATTGGCTTTTGAACGAGCACGTCTTGTTCAACGTCAGCAATTTGCTTTACGGTTACAATGAGAACCGTGTTTGGAATGTAATTCCTTTCGTCGGTGGTGGTATTGGTCGTACAATGACTCACAACTTGTATTCAATGGACCTCTGTGCAGGTGTTCAGTCTTCTTGGAAGGTAGCTGAGAAACTCAATGTATATCTTGAGGCTGGTTGGAACCGTATCGAGCACGATATTGATGGTGGTGTCGAGCGCGGACGCCGCGGTTGGGATTCTCATGACAACAACCTCTATGCAGAGGTAGGTTTGCAGTTCAATCTTGGCAAGTCAACTTGGAAGAAGACTCCAGACGTAGATGCTATCAATGCTCTCCATCAGTCAGAGCTTGATGCACTTAATGCTAAGTTGAACGATGCTAATGCAGAGAATGAACGTTTGAAGCAGAAGCTTGCTGAGCAGAAGCCAGTAGAGACTCCTGCATCTGTTAAGGAGTTTGTTAATACTCCAGTTTCTGTATTCTTCAACATCAATAAGACTAACATTGCTTCTCAGCAGGATTTGGTTAACGTACAGGCTCTTGCTAAGTACGCTAAGGAGAATGGTTCTAAGTTGCTCGTCAACGGTTATGCTGATAGCGCAACAGGTACTCCTGCTATCAACCAGAAGCTTTCTGAGGGTCGTGCAGAGGCAGTTGCTTCAGAGCTCGTTAAGATGGGTGTAGAGAGAAGTAATATCACAACTCAGGCTAATGGTGGTGTAGATGAGCTTTCTCCAATCTCATTCAACCGTCGTGCTACTGTTCAGATTGCAGAGTAATCTATATTAGATATATATTAAAAAAGGAGGATGTGTCGTACTTTTACGACACATCCTCCTTTTTTTTAATGAGAAATGAGAAATGAGAAATGGGAAAGGGGAAAGGGGGAATTGAGGGGATTTTTAGGAGGAAATGAAGTTTTTTGAAGAAAAAATGAAAAAAGTTGCGAAAAAATTTGGTGGAATCAAATAAAGTTCGTACCTTTGCACCCGCTTACGAAACGTAAGGGCGTTTAGCTCAGCTGGTTTAGAGCATCTGCCTTACAAGCAGAGGGTCGGCGGTTCGAATCCGTCAACGCCCACTAATAAAGGTTTCACGATTACTTGTGAAACCTTTATTGTTTTTTAAGCTAATTTATCATTATTTCTTCTGTCTTTTCAGATAATTTTCCTACCTTTGCAGCCTAATCAGATATATTAATACGTATTAGATATGAATTTAGATTTGTTGACAGCCATATCACCAATTGATGGCCGTTATAGGGGAAAGACAGAAGCGCTTGCTAATTATTATTCAGAGTTTGCGCTGATTCGTTATCGTGTAAGAGTGGAAATAGAGTATTTCATCACTTTGTGTGAGCTGCCATTGCCGCAGTTGGCATCATTTGACCATGCTCTTTTTGATCGTTTGCGTGACATCTATCGTAATTTTGATGAGAACGAGGCACAGCGTGTGAAGGATATTGAAAAAATAACCAATCACGATGTGAAGGCAGTCGAGTATTTTATTAAGGAAGAATTTGATAAGATCGGAGGCTTGGATGCTTATAAGGAATTTATCCATTTCGGTCTTACATCTCAGGATATCAACAATACCAGTGTACCTCTCTCTGTGAAGGAGTCTCTGGAGCAAGTGTTCTATCCTCAGGTAGAGGAGTTGATTGCTCAGTTGCAGACCTATGCTGACGAGTGGAAAGATGTGCCTATGTTGGCAAAAACCCACGGACAGCCTGCTTCTCCAACCCGCTTGGGTAAGGAAATCATGGTGTTTGTCTATCGTCTCACAGAGCAGCTCAATTCTTTGAAAGCCTGCAAGATAACTGCTAAGTTTGGTGGCGCTACAGGCAACTATAATGCGCATCATGTAGCTTATCCGCAGTTCGACTGGAAGGCTTTCGGCAATAAGTTTGTCAGCGAAAAGTTAGGCTTAGAGCGCGAACAATATACTACTCAGATTAGTAATTATGACTATTTGGGTGCCATCTTTGATGCTATTCGTCGTATCAACACCATCATCATCGATTTAGACCGTGACTTCTGGATGTATATCTCCATGGAGTACTTCAAGCAGAAGATTAAGGCAGGTGAGGTAGGTTCCAGCGCTATGCCACATAAGGTAAACCCTATCGACTTCGAGAATAGTGAAGGTAACTTAGGTATTGCCAATGCCATTCTTCAGTTCCTGGCTCAGAAGTTGCCAGTAAGCCGTTTGCAGCGTGACTTGACCGACAGTACAGTTCTTCGCAACATCGGTGTTCCTTTGGGGCATGGTGTGATTGCTATTCAGAGCACCCTGAAGGGCTTGCGCAAGCTCATCTTGCACGAGGAGAAGTTGCAGGAAGATTTGAACAATACATGGGCAGTAGTGGCTGAGGCTATACAGACTATCTTGCGTCGCGAGGCTTATCCACATCCATACGAGGCACTGAAGGCTTTGACACGTACTAATAAGCACATGACAGAGGAAACCATTCATGAGTTTATCCAGGGATTAAACGTTAGTGATAGCGTGAAGGCAGAATTGATGGCGATTACCCCAAGTAATTATACTGGTATCTAAGGAGAATTGGTGTGATGTATTATTCTTAGCTATGTTGATTAATAAATAATAATAATAAGATTTACTAACCCAGCCGTGAGGCTATTTTTTAAGAATTAATGACTATGGATTCAGAAATCGAAAACAAAGCTCAGGGTCAATCTACTGAGAGTGAAGGAACCCGTGAGGGAGGTTATAACCCAGCAGGTGGTTATCAGAGAAATTATCACAGTAACGGACGCCCACAGCGTCCACGTATTAGCTCGCAGCGTGCTTACAGCAGCGACAGAAGCAACAGTAATAGCGAGGGCGGTTTCCGTCCTGAAGGCTTCGGCGCGGGTTTGCAGAGCTCAAATGGTGAACATTCACAGCAGCGTGGTGGCTATCAACCACGTGGCGGCTATGGTCGTCAGCAGGGTGGTGGCTATAATAACAACCGTGCCGGTGGTTATCAGCCACGTCAGCAGGCAGGTGGTTATCGTCCACGCTACAATAATAATAACGATTCGGAAGGTGGTTACCAGCCTCGTCAGCAGGGTGGTTATCAGCCTCGTCAGCAGGGCGGTTACCAGCCTCGTCAGCAGGGCGGTTATCAGCCTCGTCAGCAGGGTGGTGGCTACAACAGCAACCGTGGTGGCGGCTACAACAGCAACCGTGGTGGTGGCTACAACAACAACCGTGGTGGTGGCTACAACAGCAACCGTGGTGGCGGCTACAATAGCAACCGTGGTGGCGGCTACAACAACAACCGTGGTGGCGGCTATCGTCAGCATACACCAGGCTATGATCCAAATGCAAAGTATAGCCTGAAGAAGCGTATAGAATATAAGGAGGAAAACTTTGACCCAACAGAGCCATTGCGCTTGAACAAATATCTTGCCAATGCAGGTGTATGCTCTCGCCGTGAGGCAGATGAGTTCATCCAGGCAGGAGTCGTAACAGTTAATGGTGAGGTTGTAACAGAGTTGGGAACCAAGATTCTCCGCACCGATGAGGTGAAGTTCCACGATGCACCAGTATCATTGGAGAAGAAGGTATATGTATTGCTCAACAAGCCAAAGGATTACGTGACAACCAGCGATGATCCTCAGCAGCGCAAGACCGTGATGGATCTTGTCAAGGACGTATGCCCAGAGCGTATTTATCCAGTAGGTCGTCTCGACCGCAATACCACCGGTGTTCTCCTTCTTACCAACGATGGTGATTTGGCAAGTAAGTTGACTCATCCTAAGTTCCTGAAGAAGAAAGTATATCACGTACATCTCGACAAGAACATCACTGCTCATGATTTGCAGCAGATTCGTGATGGTATTACTTTGGATGATGGCGAGATCAAGGCAGATGCAGTAGATTATGCAGACGAGCGTGACAAGGCACAGGTAGGCATCGAAATCCACAGTGGCAAGAACCGTATCGTTCGCCGTATCTTCGAGAGCCTCGGTTATCGTGTCACCAAGCTCGACCGTGTACAGTTTGCTGGTTTGACCAAGAAGAACCTTCGTCGCGGTGACTGGCGTTTCCTCACAGAGAAAGAGGTAGATATGCTCCGCATGGGTGCTTTTGAATAAGAAACAATAAAAACAATGGAAAAAGTAAAAAGAACTAAAGTCGTAGATTTGCTCAAGAGCACAGCCTACGATTCAATCGTGAATGTAAAGGGATGGGTACGTACCCATCGTAGTAGCAAAGCAGTCG
>OIYG01002287.1_pt1 | contig 12427 bp, 10 predicted proteins | sample 1587861 | NCBI WGS metagenome assembly OIYG01 (sample SAMN03283272) | human gut metagenome | biome: human-associated habitat; material: feces | host: Homo sapiens | place: Peru | collected 2012 | reverse complement strand
TTGTTCTTGTGATATAAGGTTTCTTTTTTGGTGATATATTTCAATATCTTTATTATATTGCTCTTTTGCCAAATTATAGTGTTGTAATTCACCTACGGTGCTTCTTTTCCATTCCGAATCCGTAGAATATTTTGGACCCTCTTCCATGATATATTTATTGTCGGGAGAAGCTTTTAATTTTTCTATTATATCACTTACCTCATCATAGTCTTCTTTATTTATTACAATAACTTCTTTATTAGAATATTCACAAGTTGCATACTTTTTCATTTTTATCACTCCTTGAAATTCTAATCTTTTACTCCATCACATTTTAATTATTACAGTAACTAAATCCTTTATTGGTTAATTTATATCTTGCATTTTTTCTCCTTCCCCGTATATTTCTACCAACATTACAAAAATTATTTTATTTTTGATAATACCAATTTCCATTACTATCTTGATGATAATCATTCATATCTATTTCATTCCAATTACCATCTTTATCTTGATAATGATATTTACCACCTGATTTTTGTTTATTTTCATATTTTCTTTCTGCTACTTTATGTTCTTCAAAATGTTGCTTACAATAATATTCTTCTATTTGTCCATCATAATATCTAACCCCTCCATCTGCCTGTTTGCCACATTTATATTCTGTGCATCTGTAACTTGAATAATCTCCATCATAAAGTCCGGTTCTATGTTCCATATCAACTTCAAACATTATTCCGGCACCTATTAACACCATTACTATTCCAAACAGCAATGGTCCCTTAAATTTCTTCATTCTATTCTTTCTCCTTTTTCAAAAATATACTAGTCCAAATCATCTACATTTGTTATTTTTATTTTCATTTTTTCATTATTAAAACCATTTGTAATGTATAAATAGACAGTTCCACTTCTTATTGTATATAAATATATTGAAACTCTATTTTTATATACCTCCACACCTGAAACCTGAACAATGTTGTTGTTGCTCGAATAGCAATCTATATCTGCTTCATTATTTTTATAGTAATTCATATATATTGTTCGATTTCCATTAATTGTAATATTCTTGTTTCCAATTGAGTAAACAGATTTTACTTTTATTTTAAATTTTATTTTTTTCTTTCCTAGTTTAAGTATAATTGTAGCCTTTCCCGGTCTTTTTCCCTTTACAAATCCACTTTTATCAACTGTTGCTATCTTTTTATTTAATGATCTCCATTTTACTTTTGTGACATTAACAACCGTCCAACCAATAGGTAAGCATTTCTTTTCTCCAACATAAACAGTTACATTTTTTTTATAATATGTTATTTTTATTTTTTGACCTTGATATGATTTAATTATATTTAATAATTGAACTGCTTGTTCAGTATTCATATCTAACCACCCATACTTTCTATATAATTATACCATAAAATCAGACTTTTTAAGTTATTTTATTTTGCAAATACTAAATACGTGTTAAAATATTATTAGAAATTGATATTGAATTATTAATTCCTAATTAGCGAAAAAGTTTGAAATAACTTAACCACTTACTCCAAATTAAAAATTTAACTTATGAACTTAATCGTTCATAAGTTTTTTTATTTTAATGTCTTTTTGTAAAATACCTTTCTTTTTATAATAATTAGTAACTTTTTTTATTTATTATTAATCATTTTTGATAATCATAAGGATATGTTTTAGAACGTTTTCTTTTGCATAACTTTTGAGTATCATTTTCATATTCACTACCTTTTATACCTTCTACATTATTGATAAAATTATAATATGCTAATTTATTCATTGCTCCACTAATTATATCCTTATTTATAAAATATCTTAATTCAATATCAGAAAATAATCCATAATCTACTAATTCTGTACCATCTACCCTCTTTTCATCAGATTTAGTACAAGCATTTGCTATTACTATATATGTAATGGAATTATCAATTCCAGGTGATGTATAGGCATAATCAATTACAAATAAATCATCACTAATATAACCTGTTTCTTCTTTTAGTTCTCTTTTAGCAGCCTCTATTACTTCTTCTCCATCTTCAATATATCCTGATGGAAATTCTGCTATCATTTTATCTTTTATCCTATTTTGAAAAGTAATTATATATTTATTATCAGTAGTCCTTGCAATTACTATTACAGCGTTCTTTCCATGACTTTTAATAATCTTTTCTTTTTTTACAATTTTATCATTTGGTAGTTTATATTCTTCTTCTAAAATTTCAAGAAAATTACCACTATATAATATTTCTTGTTTTATAAACTCTCCCTTAACTCTTTTATATAATTCATTAATTTTATCTAATAAGATTTTTTCTTTATATTCCGAACTTCTTATATAACTTAGTTCTTCACTTCTTTTATTAGTTCTAATAACACATTCTCTTAATGACTTATTGCTATCATTAAAAAATTCTTCTTCAAAAATTTCAATAACAGGTACGTTTTCTCTTGAATAAATAATTAATTTATCTTTTTCAAATTCATTTCTCTTTCTTGGAATAACTTCTCGCTCTACAATTTGCTCTTCAGAATAAGGAACTACATCAAGAATAAATTCATAAAACAAACTTCTATATCTTGATTCTATCATATCACTATTTTTCATACTTTCTACTTCATGACTGCTGTATTTGACATCATCACCATCCATATCAAAAACTGGATGATAATAATAACCATAAAATACATATATCGGAGTTTCAGAAATGTTTTGACCATTTAATATTATATCAAGGCTTAAAGTAGGTCTAAACCCATCTAATAAATTTGTTTTGTATTTAAAACGTAAAGATTCTATCGTTAATTTATATTTAAATGTTTTTTCATCAATTCCTAATCGAGACAGTATACCAATCCCTCTCCAAAATGAAGGAAACGTTGAAAAATAGTTTTTTGTTGAAGATAAATAACTTTTATCTAACTCGATTTCTAAAACTACTTCATTGTTTTTGTGTCGTTTTCCTATTAATTCATCTTTATTTATTTCATTCAAAACCTTTTTATACATATCATTTATTTTGCTTTCATATTGCTTTAAATTTCTACATATTGTAAGTTTTTCATGTTCTGATAATATTTTCTCACTACTAAGTTTGGCAATACTATCAATATATTTAAACTCCTCAAGTTTTACTTTTTTTAATTCATCTTTAACTAATTCATAATCCATAACATTTTCACTCCCTTTCAACTTGATTTTATTACTAATTTATTGATAAGTAAAATATATTTATGTTATAGTATATATAAGGAGGACTTATAATGAATATTGACCTAGAATTATATAAAGTATTTTATGTTGTTGCTAAAAATAAACATATGACTAAAGCAAGTGAAGAACTTCATATATCACAACCAGCAATATCACAATCTATAAAAAAACTTGAAAACCAGCTCGGAGGAACACTTTTCTTAAGAAGTAATAAAGGAATGCAGCTTACTAGTGAAGGAAAAATGTTTTATGAATATGTTAAAGGTGCTTTAGAACTTATAAATAATGCTGAAAATGAATTTACCTCTTTTAAAGATTTATCTAAAGGTGAAATTAAAATTGGCTGTTCAACAACACTCACAAAAATAATTTTATTAGATGTAATAAAAAGATTTCATCAAGACTACCCTAACATTTCAATAAACATTACCAATGATTTAACAAGTAATTTAATTAACGATTTAAAATTAGGAAAGCTAGATTTTGTAATATTTAATGAAAGTAATATCAAAGAAACAAACCTACATTTAGAAAAAATAACCGAGCTAAAACAAGGATTCATTTATAATCCAGACTATTTCAAAGATGATATAAATAATTTTGAAGATTTAAATAATTACCCTCTTATATTGCAAAAAGAAAGTTCTAACAGTAGGAAACTATTAAATAGTATTGCTTCAAAAAATAATACTATTTTAATACCTAAAATGGAAGTTGTAAGTCAAGAACTAGTTACAGAATTTACTAATATTGGACTAGGCATTGGTTTTACAATAATTGACTTAGTAAAAAAAAATTTCAACAATTTAAAAGAATTAAAAATTAACAAAGATATTCCAAAAATAAATGTTAATTTAGGTACTAATAAATCAATCTTACCTACATTTGCAACTTCTACTTTTATAAAATATTTAAAAAGATGATTAAAAAAATCATCTTTTACTTATCTCTCTAATATATTTAGGCCTATCTATTTTGGATGTTAACATTCTTACTTCGTTTAACATAGTTATTTCAAAACCAACATATTCACTTAATTTTCTTTTTAATTCATTAAGAAGTTCTAAAGCGTTTGCATCTTTCGAATCATATAAATCTCTTAAAAAAGAATTACTATTTACAAAGTTATTAAATAGATTATCGACTAAAAAGTATTTTAACTCTAAATTAAATCCTTCAGAGTTTTCTTTTAATGTTACATTTCTTTTTGAATATTCCATTGTATCTATTACATTAATCTTACCTTTTGAATATAAAATATTATACATAATATCATAAATCTTTATATCATTATTTGTTAATAATTCAATATCTTTATAACTTTTATTTATAGCATTTGCAAATGAGTTTAAATTTACATACAATGGATTTATTTCATATAAACTTTTAGATTTAACGAACTTCATAGTATAACCTATAACAAAACTTTTATATTCTATAGTTTCTATCGGTCATATAAAAGTTGAGTTTGTTATATTACTAAACTGGGTTAAATCTTCGGATATAACATCATCATAATCATAATCAAAAAATATGTGGAATACTTTTAAAACTTGATTAGTTTTAGGATCATAATAACAAGCTCCTTGTGAACCAACACCTAAAAATCTAAGACTATTTAAATAATTCAAAAAATTATCTTTATTAGTTATTTTCATATCACAAAACTCCCCTTAAGTACGATAATTATATCATTTTCAAGAAATTGTGTCAAATTAGTGTAAAGTAGAGATTACATAAATTATTTAATATTCTAATTTTTATTAATTTCATTAATTATATATTCTCCATGTGTTTTTATTTTAACTGGAGTTAATATGTTAAGTTTTTTTAGTTCATCAATTGTTTTAGGTCTTAATTTTACAAGTTTATCTAATTCATCATTTGTAAATACATAATATGCCGGCAATTTCATTTCAGTTGATCTTGCTTTTCTTAACTCCACTAGTCTTTCTTTCAAATTATCTAAAATATCATTTTTGCAAAATTTATCTTTATAGTACTTGTAATAATCAATATTTTCATTAATACATAAATTTGCATAACTTTGAGCAATTAATTCCATATTCTTTTTTGAAGAATAACTATCATCACTTCTTATATGACTTAAATCATATTGTATTTTTCTTACTAATGCATCTGCTCTTAAAACTTTAGATTTAATATCTTTAGGTGCTTTACTTGTATTTAAAATAGTTTCTTGATTTGCTACTACCACTAATACTTTTCGATAATAGTCAAAATTTTTTGAACCAAATAATTTAACTAATCCTGAAGCTTTACTTTCCCATATTTTTCTTATCACTTCTCTTTGTGCTTCAACCTGTCTAAGTGGTGAGTACATTCCCTTTTTAATTTTCTTTCCATTAAAAGTATATTCTCTAATAAAGTCACCATTTTCATTAACAGTAATATTACCTATTAAATTTTTGCACTCAATAAAATATATAAAAACTGATGTAATTACAATATAATCAATTTGGGCAGTTAAATCACCATATTTTACTTTTATATCATGTAAAACATACATTCCAATATTTGCTTTTTGTAATTGATAAGAAATTTCTTTTTCACCCTCTAAGCCTTTTTTAACAATATAAAGTTCACTTAAAACATCATTATTATTTGGATATTCTTTATTAAGTTTTGTTAATGCATCAAATCTTTCTTGTAAATCACTATCAGATTTATAAAATATTGTATCCTTAAATCTAAAAGAGTTAAATATATCATTTACTATACCCATTTATCATCACCAATTTAATTTTAACAAAATATTAGTGATTTGTACATTAATTTTTAACCATATAGCCCTTCATTATTCCATATATTTCTGATATAAACTCACTATCATTTTTTAAGTTTTTATCGCATAGTAAATAAACATGATTTTTAGTTCTTGTAAGAGCAACATAAAATAATCTTCTTTCTTCAGCAAAAGGAATGCCTTCATCAATAACTTCATTTCGATACAATTTTTCTATCCAAGTCATACCTGTTTTAACAGATGGAAATGAAGTATTTAATCCAATAATAATTACATCATCAAAAGTAAGACCTTTAGATTTATGCATAGTCATTGCTTCAATATCTATATCTTCATAATTTTTTATCATCTATTTTTTTAATTTCATTAATTAGAGATTTCATATCATTAAAACTAAATGTTTCATCTTCTATCATTCTTAAAATATCATTATAAATACTTACTCCATATGATTTTATAATTCCTTTTTTAAATAAATCAGATTCATAAATTTTAAGGATTTGATTTACGTATTCCCCATAGTCTTCTAAAGTCGAATTATCATAATTAAAATTATTTACTAGAGGTTTTAATATTTCCCTACTGTCTTTATCAAAAGCATTTTTATAATCTATATCATTTATTTTGTTTTTAGCTAATTCAAAAATATAAATCATTAGTTTAGTATTCATAACAAATTTATAATCATCGTTATTTAAATCTCGTTCATAAATAATAAACATTTCTTTTTTGATTTCATTTATCAAACTATCAATTTCTTTTTTATCAACTTTAGTTTGTAAAATAATAAACTTATCTATATTATTATTCTTATCTATATGACAGGCTCTATTTCTAACAATACGTATCAAATCAAATAATTTAATATCATTATATTTCTTATCAAGTATGGCATTAATTATTGTATTGTTATGAAAGTATTTTTCAATATTCTTATATCCATCTATTAATTTATAAACATTAGAATAATCATCCTCTAAATATGTATTTTTATTTTCAACTGAAGGTAGTAGAAAAAACATATTTGACAATAATTTTACTTCATCATTAGTCATAAAAAACCTCCATATTAACAATTACTATTATATCAAAAAAGTAACTGAAGAAAAATTGGCATTCAGATTTATCAACATTTTTTAAATATGGAAGTATTTTAAAATTAAAGTTTAAATACTTAGAATTTACTTACTCGTTTTTTTACTGAAAATATATTCTATTTCCTTCTCTGCTTTATTAGTAAAATATTTACTAATTTTTATAAACATAAAATCATTAATTTTCTTTTCTAATTTATCAAAAAACATAAAAATACTTATAGGAATAAAATTACATAAAATAGCATAAATAGTTAAAATAGTTAATAGACATTTAAATATAACTTTAGTTTCTTTATCAGATGAGTAATTATATGAAATCCAACATAAAAGTAAACAAAATATTATTCTAAATATAAATTCAATATTTGAAATTAAGTTGGTTATTTTTTTCTCTTTTTCATTATATTTAATAATAATATTATTTTTATATTGTTTATCATTTTCCTCTTTTTCTAAAAGTTTACGTGTTAACTCTTCATTTTCAAAATTTAATTTTTTTTCATTATCACTTAATATCTTATTTTGTTTCAATGTATCTTCTAAAGTATTAAATAATATATTCGGATTAATTTTTTTAGGATCACCATCTATATTTAGCATTAAATTTTCAACAAAATAATTACTACATAATAAATTACTTAATGAACTCGGTGTTGCATTAAATTTGTTAGTTTTTAAGTTAGATACTGTCTGATTAATTCTTTTTCTAATAGCTGTTGTTGGTTTTAATGCTGCCATTGCATTTTCTGTCAATTTCATTTCAGGAATACTTTTATTATTAATTAGTGATCTTAACCAAATAATAGCAGTTAAATCCAAGTCACTTATTACAGGACTAATCTTAAATTTCGAATCTATATTTAACAATTTGTTAGTTTCATTTCGTATGTCTTTATTCATAGTAATAAATAAAGCATTACAATCTTCTAATTTTCTATATTCTTTTCCTTCTCTCAATCGCATTATTGCTGATACAGACTTAACATCAATTTCAATTGTTTTCCTACTAATATTGCTATCTTTATAAACTGTAATAAGATTTTCTTCAAGCTTTTTTTCATCAATTACATATTTATTTTTTTGTTCAACATATTCAGGAGTATCAACAATATCTATACCTAAACTCCTAAATGCATCTTCTAAATTATTTAATAAAAATCTTAAATCAGTCTCACTATAATTTTTTATAACTAAGTTTTCTAATGTCCTTTCTGATTGTTTTCCATAATTTTTAATAAATTCTTCTAGAATGTTTTCAATTTCATTAAAATTATGTTTAAAACATTTTATTTTTACATTTAATTTTTTTAATAGTTCTACAAGTTCCATTGCGGATTTATTTTCTTCTGGCAATTTAAAATCTAATACTCTTAACATAAAAGGAGCATCAAAATAGCAAGTTAATCTATGCAAATCAGAATTATTGTCACTATCTATATTTACATATAATGCATTTGCTATTAATGAACCTTCTATAACACTTAATAGACTTGTATAGGTATCATCAGACAATTCTTTATGATAATAAATAAACCTTCCTATGTGATATGAAATTTTGTCAATATTATTCTTCAATCTCATTGAATTATTTATATTTTCATATAATAGATATCCATTTTTATCTAAAAACATTGCAAAACCATTTTTACAATCCATATAATTCATTTTGATATCTGTATTATTTTCAAAATAATCTAATAGTTCGTTAATAATTTTATCAACTTGTTTTTTTGAGTTCTCATATCTTTTATCGAATTCCTTTACAATATTAGTAGAATCAATGATAAACTCAAACATATTATTCCTTTGTCTAATAATGTTCTGTTTTTTTAATCGATTTATTATTATATCTATAATAGCACGTGGCATATCATAAAAAGCATATTCTTTTCTCATCATATCTACAATCATATCTTTTGTAGCTGTACAATCATGATGAATAATTTTAATTACAAATGGAGTTAATAGAGAAATATTATCTTGTTTATTTTCCTCAAAAATTGCAGACAATACAGCTGTACTTATAAGTGCACTATTGTTTTTCACGCAACCCACCACCCTTAGCATATTATATCATATCTCCTTTACGATTTTAATAATTATAACAAAAAATAGTATAAAATACTCTACTAATTATATGAAAAAAATATTCTCAGATGACATTATTGATAATTTTAAATATTATAACCAGTAAATTTAAAATTAACAAATAATTTGTAAATTTGTACCACACAACATCGTAGATACTATTTGATGTACAGTTTTGTGCTTTAAAAAAATGGTCAATAACAACATTATTTCTTTTTACATCGTTCTTTTACTTGATACCGCTAGATGAATAACCATTAATTTTTAAATTGTTTTAACCAATAAATCTAAAATTATTTTATTCTAAATATAACACATAAGAATTTGAAAATTAACATTTTATTAATAAAGAGGCGATTTTATTTCATACTAACTTCTTATTAGTTCGTTAGACTTCTCTATTACTTCGTTAATACATACATGAATAGCAAACTTTCGCAACCTAGTTACATGTAATACATAGTATATAAAAAGAGTGAAAAAATCCACTCTAATTGTTTTCTTTAAACTCTTCAACAGAAATAGTAGTATCAAATAATCCAACACTAACATCCTTACCATGTCTGTTAATACCAGAATATACTAAGCTTGAATCCTCATAACGTTTAAATTTAAAAACGGCATCATTCATTAACGGACCATTAAAAACTCCTAAACTAACTAGCAACTCAAAATCTTCAACAGTCAAACCAGTGACCTTTTGAAATAATCCAGGCTCTAATTGAGTAATTACATCTTTTAATGTTCTTTCTCTATAATCAGTCAAATACATAAATATAGGTATTCTAGTAGCAAATTTAATCAACTTTTCCTGTATTTGTTTTCTTTTTGATTTATATTCTCTCTCTTCTTCGGATAATGTTTGTTTCTCTTTTTTTGTAAGATCTCTATCATTCGCCATCATTTTCTTATCTTTAATTGACTGTGATTTATTAATAATAGTTTCAAGATCTTTATTTAAACGCCTGAAACCTTCAATATTCATTAAAGCTTGCATAGCTTTTTCATTTCCAAAAAGTCTTTCTAATGTAAGATCGTCGACATTAACAAGCAATGCTGATTCCCAGCGTTTTGCTAATAAGGTTGCTGTAGTACCTGACATTGTTATATCCAATATTCCAGCGGCGTCAATTTGTTTCATAGAACTTCCATCATAGGCTAAAACGGGTAAGAATTTAATGAAATCAGCAACTTTCTTTTCGGGGTTTGCTTCATTTATATCTAGTCTACAACTATAATCTGAAATTTGTCGTAAAGCACGATTGGGAGCAAAGTCAAAAATATATGCTACTTTCTTCAATATTTCATCAGGTTTAGTTACGTCTTCAGATTTCAAAACCCATGGTGATTGAACTCTAAATGCAGCTTGGAAGTAAGTTTCTGGAGTGTTCAAGTTTCTTAGCATAAATATTCCACCCCAAGGTTTAACAGTGACTCCTGTTGTTAATTTTCCACATGTTAAAGTTATTGATTTGCTATGTAAAGGGTCTTGCATTGATTGTCTAACAGGTGCCAAAGCTTGTACACCTATTCCAGCACGCACTCCAGCTGCAACATTAACACAATAATCATGATAAAAAAGATTTTGGCGTTGTTTTAAAAGATTATTCATTGCATAACAAGCAGATACGCTAGGCAAAAACCAAACAGTATGATTCAATACACTCATTAATCTTGTATCAGAAAAAGGCATTGGAGGTTTTTTAGCACCTAATTTCAAATTATCAATTGTAGTTTCTAAATAGCTACCCCTAATTAAATCTAACCACTTTTGAACTTCATTTTCATATTTAAAATGTGCATCTTCGCCAATTCCTTCAGCATAGAAAAAGGTATTTAAATCAAACTCGTTAAATTCCCCTTGTTCAGCTATTTCAGTGATTGATTCAGGTAATTGATATGTCATCAATACCATCTTTGGCAATGATATATACGGATTTGGGCCCTTTGTATCATCCCAACTTTCTTTTGATTTTTGTTCATCAGAATATGTCCAGTTATATATTTGTTCTTCTATAAATTCGCCTGAAGAGATTGCTCTAAATGGAGTCCCAGACAAATACAAATAGTGATTTGTTGTTATGGGCATAATTGATTCGTCATAGTATTCTAATCCTTCACCAATCTCATCTCTTGATGATTGTGTGTCCTCGCTTTCAAACAACTCTTTTGCAGATTCTCTCCAAGCTCCATAATGATACTCATCCAGTATTACACAGTCCCAATCAACCTGATGAACCCACTCATTTTTTAATTTTATTCCACCAGCCGAATTCTTTCCTAAATAATCTTGAAAAGAACCAAAACAAACTATAGGTTTACTTTTATCACAATCATCGTAGTTTAAAGCATCTCTTGCAACAAATTGCCAACCCTCAAAATCAACATGTCGAATCAAATCCTCTTCCCAAGCATTTTCAACAGCAGGTTTAAATGTTAATACAAGTAATCTGTTCCATCTCATTTGTTTAGCTAATTCATAAGCAGTAAATGTTTTACCAAAACGCATTTTTGCATTCCACAAAAAATGTGGAACCTTATGCTTTTCAGTGGCTTTAAAATTCTCAAAATAAGCCTTAGTTTTTTCAATTGCTTTTTCTTGTTCCGGTCTTAATCCAAATGTTTGAGTTCTGCTAAACATTTCATCCTCTTCCATAAATATGCTATTATAAGCCTTATTAATGTCATCTGTGTTGCATCTAAACCATTCTCCATTCGGATTTTCAAAATTATGTTTTTTTAATAATTTATGAATATCATGATCAGTAAATGTTGTTCCGTCTTCTCTCATGGATGATTTAGAAAAAACAATTGTATAAGGCCTTTCTTCTGGCTGAAGAACTGGAAATTGTTGTCTAATTCTATCTTCAACATTTTTTTGTTCAGTATAACCAATTTTTAACAATCCCGCATGATTTGGATTGTTGTCTTTATACGCATATATTTGAGGATAATATTCTCTTCGAGTAGGAAACAATTTTTTTTCTATATCATTATTCATTTACGTCACCCACTTTATCAGAAGTATCATCCATTGGTTTTATATTTTTTTCTATATATTTAATTTCTTCTTTATTTAAATTATACTTTTCATATAACTCTGTATTACTAAAAATATGATCAAATTTTTCTAAAGGAATTAAATCAAATGATTCTTTAGATATATTTAATGAATGTCTATTGTAGAATAATAGAGCTCTAAAAAACTTAGTTTTTATGTATGATAAACAATTAATGGCTTCTTCATGCGTATCAAATGGTCCTATTTCAATA
>OIYG01002286.1_pt1 | contig 12430 bp, 6 predicted proteins | sample 1587861 | NCBI WGS metagenome assembly OIYG01 (sample SAMN03283272) | human gut metagenome | biome: human-associated habitat; material: feces | host: Homo sapiens | place: Peru | collected 2012 | reverse complement strand
TGGTTCACAGGGTTACCTGAACATGCTGACCGGTCGTCGTAACAACATTGATGTAAACTACTGGACAGAGGACAATCCTACAAATGATTATCCAAAGCCAGGTGGTATCGAGAGCAGTAACAACCCTAAGTATGGAAACTCACTGGGTTACTTCAGTGGTTCTTATCTCAAGATTCGTACCATCACATTGGGTTACAACTTCAATCAGCCATGGCTCAAGAAGTGTGGAATCAGCAAGGCTCGCATTTATGCAACCGTACAGAATCCGTTTGTTCTCTTCTCTCCATACCATGACGAATCAGGCATGGACCCAGAGACCAACTCATACGGTAACGAGAATCAGGCTGTAAACTCATTCTACAAGTCAAACTTGCTCGTAGTAGGTTTCAACACTCCTTCTACCCGCAACTGGTTGCTCGGATTAAACATAACCTTCTAAAAATTGACAACAATGAAAATTCGCAGTTATATATTAGCAGCAGGACTTCTTGCATCTGGCCTTGCATTTACAGGTTGCTCTAGTGTGCTCGAAGAAACCGACCGTCAGGGATATACCCCTGAATATTTTAAGACAGAAAAAGGTGTACAGGCAGGTATCACATCACTCTATGCCAACCTTCGCTATTATTGGGGCAATGGTTATTGGCTCATAGCTACAGAGGAAGGCACCGATGAGTATACCTACGGACATGGTGGTAACGGAAACGATTACCCTATCGATATGACAGAGCAGATTCTGAATCCAAGCAACTGTCGTGCAGACGTTCTGTGGAACGTAGCATTCTCTGATATCAATACAGCAAGTGGTGTGATTGAGAATGGTTCTGCGGCAGGCATTGCAGAAAGTCTTTTGTCAGAAGCTCGCTTCTTCCGTGCATTAGACTACTTCGAGTTGGTTCAGACCTTTGGTGGTGTTCCTTTGGATTTGGGTGCCGGTGAGTTGAAGTTCAACATCAATGCTACCCGTACTTCTACCCGTAATACCGTACCTGAAGTTTATACCAAGGCAGTATTCCCTGACTTGAAGACAGCCATTGAACAGCTTCCAGATGCTGGTCGAGTAACTGGTGGTGTCACTAAGACAGCAGCTCGTCTGGTATTGGCTAAGGCTTATCTGACATACGGCTGGTGGTTGCAGAATCCAAACAACATTCCAACCTATCCTACATGCGACCGTCAAGATCCAGACGGACATGATGCAGCATGGTACTTCCAGCAGGCATACAATATCGCAGTAGAAGCCATCAACAATCCTGCAGGATTTGGTTTGCAGAAATCATTCTATATGGTTAATGTGGGTACTAATGACCGCAACAACGAGATTTTGCTCTATGCTGACCACAACGAGTCTAACAACTACTATGATGGTGGTACCAACTTCGATTGGGCAAATGGTAATGCGCCTGGCAACTTTGCACGTTGGATGTGCCGTTGGGACTATACCTTCCTGGAGACATCCAAGAATGCAACGACATGGGATGCATTCCGTTCTGTACAGCGTGAAGCCGTTCAGGGAAAGGACCGTCCTTGGAAGCAGATGGCTACTCCTATCGAGGTAATGACCAAGACCTTCGCTGAGAAGAAGATGGACTCTCGTTTCGACGGAACATTCGCTTATCAGTTCCGCAGCAACTGGGATAAGTCTGGTGCTATCTCTGGAACTGCATACAATGCCAACGGATTACCTGTAAACGCCCAGGATTCTATCCTTACCTTTATTGATGATAGCGAAGCTGCAGGCATCGTTTATCCACAGGCGGGCGTAAAGAATGCAGCTGGTGATGGTACCAAGACTGCCGGCTACAGCAATGTAGGCGCAGGTGTGCTCCCAGGTCGTGCCGACTGGGTGATTGCAGCAAGTGGTATCAGCCGCTATGCATGGTTGAACAACTGGAAAAATGGTATCTACCGTTCAGACAATGGCAACACATTGGGTAAGCCTAATGGTGACAGCCCACGTCCATACCCAGTATTGAAGTTCTCAGAACTCTACTTCATCGCTGCCGAGGCTGCAGTAAAGGGTGCAACAACAACTGGCAACTGGACCGCTCGCAACCTGATCAATGAGATTCGAGGTCGTGCAGGTGTTTGGACATACGACAACAACCGTCAGCGCGAGAAGGTGGCAGACTACAGTCAGCAGATGAAGGATGCTACACCTCAGAATATCACCATCGAGTATATTCTGGCAGAGCGTTCACGCGAGTTCTTCGGTGAAGGTTACCGTTGGTGGGATCTCGTCCGCACCCAAACATGGAAGCAGATTGCAGGAACCTATACCATCTGCGGTCTTACAGCAGGCGATCATACTCCTAAGACTTGGGAACGTGTGCTCATCACTCCAGAGAAGTATCTCCGCCCTATTCCACAGGGACAGATTGATGCTCTCCAAATGTCAGCTGAGGAAAAGGCTGCTTATCAGAATCCAAGCTATACAGAATAAGACAAGCTACAATGATAGAATAACATATTTTAGACAAATATACTAAAATATAAAGAATAGATGTCGAAATACACTTAATTAACAAAAGAAGAGGATATATTGTTTCATATTCCCTTCTTTTGTTTTTTTATAGCACCTTTTATTATCATATGAAACAAAAAGAAATACCGATGGTACGTGCGTTAACGGCACTTAATAAATAAAAGACTATCTTTGCAACCGTAAACCAAATTTAAAAATAGAATTAACAATAATATAAACCAAACAAAACCAATTAATCATGAAACATGCAGGGAATGCTTTCAAGTACCTGTCATTAGTTTTGATGCTTTTATTGTTCCCTTGTCAGGAAACATTGGCTCAAAATGGCAACGTAAAAGGTACAGTAGTCGCTGACGATGGCCCAGTCATTGGAGCGACAGTTCGTGTTAAGGGGCAACCAAACGCAGCTACCGTCACCGACCTGGATGGTAACTTCGTTTTGAAGGCTCCTAAAGGGGCAACTTTACAAATCTCTTATCTTGGATATAAGGACAAAGAGATTAAAGTTGGCAATGGTCCTATTGATGTAACTTTGGAATCAGATGCCCAGGCTCTGAACGAAGTTGTCGTCGTAGGTTATGGTACCATGCGCAAGGCAGACTTGACAGGTGCCGTTACTCAGGTAGACAACAAGGCTTTCGAGAAGTCTGTAACAACCAGTATCGACCAGGTACTCCAAGGTCGTGCTGCCGGTGTGCAGATTCAGGCCAACACAGGTACTCCTGGTGGTAGTAGTACCATCCGCATCCGCGGAACAAACTCTCTGAATGCCACCTCCCAACCTATCTTCGTTATTGACGGTGTCATCATCGACTCTGATGGTTCTGACAATGGTAACAGCAATCCATTGGCTGGCATCAACCCTAGTGACATCCTGACAATGGACATTCTCAAGGATGCCTCAGCTACCGCTATCTATGGTTCGCGCGCATCTAATGGTGTCATCATGATTACCACCAAGCGTGGTCAGAATGGTGAGGCTCAAATCACATACGATGGATATGTGGGTTGGCAGGCTATGCCTAAGAAGCTCGATGTTATGAACTTGAGACAGTATGCAGAACATTACAATGCCATCACAGATGCCAAAATCAAACCAGCATCTAGCAGCTGGTTGCGCCCAGAACTTCTTGGTGACGGTACCGACTGGCAGGACGAGTTGTTCAATACCGCTTTCATGACCAACCACAGTTTGTCGCTTTCTGGCGGTAATGGAAATACCACATACGCTCTCTCAGCCGGTTATCTCAATCAGGACGGTATCGGTTTGTGCACCGGTTTCAAGCGCCAGACTTTGCGTGGAAATATCGATTCACAGTTGAAGAAATGGCTCAAGGGCGGTATCTCTTTCTCACTCTCCGATTCTAAGCAGGAGATGGAGAAGAACTGGGATATCATCATGACTGCCTTGAAATCTCAGCCTTCTGTGGCTGTACGCAACCCAGATGGTGGATATGATGGTCCAGATGATCAGTGGATGCCAGACAATGCTGTGGCTTTGGCTGAGATTAAGACCAACTATGCCAAGCGTCTCAACTTCCGTATCAACACCTATCTGGAAGCAACTCTTGTAAAGGGCTTGACATTCAAGACCGAGCTTTCTACAGATTATAATCTCAACAAGACCAAGACTTACCAGCCAGATTATAAATTCGGCGTACGTGAGAATACACAGCGTGACGGTGCCTGGTACAAGAATGATACCAAGTACTGGTCATGGCGTAATATTCTGACCTATAACGGTACTATCGCAGAGAAGCATAATATTAATGTGATGGCAGGTCAGGAAATGAGCCAGAGCTATTGGGAGAATTTCGCAGTAAGCAACTCCGGTTACTTGTCAAATTCCGTAACCGATATCATCGCCGGTGAAACAACTGGCGCCAATATCAATCTGACACAAGGCAATCAGGATGGTTACAAACTCTATTCTTACTTCGGACGTGCCCTCTACAACTATGCCGACCGTTATCTCTTGACAGCAACACTCCGTTGCGACGGTTCCAACAAGTTTGCCGAAGGTCATCGCTGGGGTTGGTTCCCATCAGCAGCCTTGGCTTGGCGTGCCAGCCAGGAGAATTTCCTGAAGGGCAATGAGGTAATCAACAATCTCAAGTTCCGTCTGGGTTGGGGTGCCACAGGTAACCAGAACGTTCAGCAGTGGGCTTATGCTGCCATGCTCAAGAACTATACCACTTCATGGGGTGTAGGTGTGATGAATGCCAACAATGCCAACCCAGCATTGAAATGGGAGACTACCTATTCTACCAACGTAGGTTTCGACCTTTCTTTGTTCAATAGCCGCATCGACATCGTATTCGACTGGTACTACAAGAAGACCAATGATTTGCTGATGATGCTCGATTTGCCAGCCTTCATCGGTTCCGGCACAGGTTCTAAGTATGGTACAGCCTCTAACCCTTGGGGTAACGTAGGTAGCCTGGAGAACAAGGGTATCGAATTCACCATCAATACCGTCAATGTAGAGAACAAGAACTTCTCTTGGCGCTCTAACATTGTATTCTCTCTCAACCGCAACAAGGTAGTTTCGCTCGATACGGAAACAGGTACATTGCCACAGACCTTGCAGATTGGTTCAGAAACAGCCACAGTTACGAATACCGTAGTAGATCATCCTATCGGTCAGTTCTGGGGTTACAAGGTTATCGGCCGTTTCGACAAGCCAGAAGACTTCTGGTACAAGGATGCCAACGGTAATGTGAAACCAGTTGCCTTACCTGAAGGAGCATCTATTGCCACTAGTCCTACCAGTGGTGGTGTGTTCATTGGTGATTATATCTATGAGGATATCAATGGTGATGGCGTCATCGACAACAACGACCAGACCTTCATCGGTAATCCTGAGCCAAAGTTCACCTTTGGCTTTGGCAACACATTCTCTTATAAAGGCTTCGACCTGAGCGTTCAGTTCAGCGGTTCCTATGGCAACAAGGTGATGAACTACGGCCGTCGTTTCCTGGAGATAACAGGTTCTACCAGCAACCAGCTGACCACTGTAATGGACTATGCCCGTCTTGCAAAATATGACGAGAATGGGCCAGAGGACTATCGTAACTACTACGTTGTCAATACCAATACGACAATGCCTCGTTTGTCTACCGAAAGTGGTGTAAACAAGAACAACCGCGTAAGCGATGCATACGTAGAGGATGGTTCATACATCCGCCTGCAGAACGTATCACTCAGCTATACATTGCCTCGCAAGTGGCTCAGCCATATCTTCCTGAACAACGTTAAGTTGTACTGCAATGTTCAGAACGTGTTTACCATCACCAAGTATAACGGTTTCGACCCTGAAGTTGGTTCTATGCGCGGCAATGCTCTCCTCAACGGTGTAGATTATAGCCGCTACCCTTCACCACGCATCTATACTTTCGGTGTGAATGTGCAGTTCTAATTCATCAACTTCAAAAGAAAAGAGAATATGAAAACTAACATATTGAAATATACACTGGCGATAGCGGGAATCCTCTCATTCTCCAGCTGCGCCAAAGACTTCCTCGAACAGAAGAATACCTACCAGATTTCGCAGGACAACTTCTTCGACAATGACGAGGCAGTTTCACAGGCAGTCATGCCACTTTACAGCTATGTGTGGTACGACTTCAATGATAAGTTCTATTATGGAATGGGCGATGGTCGTGCCAACAACATCACAGCTCAATACTCAGAGTATATCTATCCATATACCAACTTCACCGAAACTGGTCTTTCTTCCGGTCTTACCGAAGCTTGGGGAGCGCTTTATTCTGTTGTAGCTCAGGCAAATAATACCATCAACAATATCGCCAACAACTCTACAGCTAATGTAAGTGAGACGGCAAAGATACAAGGTATTGCAGAGGCTCGCTTCATGCGTGGTCTGGCTTACTGGTATATCAGTTCACTCTGGGGTTGTGCCGTTATCTACAACAACACCCAGGATCTGGTCAACAACTATGTTGTAAGTCCTAACCCTGTAGCCGATGGAATCGAGTTTGCCATCCGTGATATGGAGTATGCCGCAGTTCATCTGCCATCAGCATCTCCTGCCACAGGCCGTGTCAACAAGTATGCAGCCTATGCCATGCTCAGCCGTTTCTATCTGTCAATGGCAGGTTTGACTACCAGCGGACGCTATGACGGCAGCAACGTAGCAACAGATGCCAATCGTGGGACACGTAATGAGTATTATCTCGATGCAGCCAAGAAGGCAGCAGCAGTTGTTATTGAAGAGGGACCATATAAACTGGTAGATACCTATGCCGAATTGTTTGCAGCCTCTACCTTTAATAATAATAGCGAGAGCGTCTTCCAGTTACAGTTCCAAGCTGGTGCAGAAGGCGGTCTGGCACAGTCAATGACCCGTTTCCTCGCCTGGAGTACTCAAGTTAACCAGGGAAACTCTTGGGGTGGTTCTACCTATTGTTCTTATGACCTTTGGGAAGAATTCAAGGAATATGAAGACCAGACGCTCGGTACAAAGGTGGATGATGCCATCCGTCGCCACAACTGTATTGCATCTTATGGCGAATCTTATCCTGAATTATCTGCCAATCCTGAGAAACCATACGTATATGGTGAGACCGAGAACGCAGGTTCACAAGGTGCCAATATCAAGAAGTACGTCATCGGTACCAATGCTGTCAACGGCTTTGCTGTCAACAACAACTCTGGTATCAATACCTATATGATGCGTCTTGCAGAAGTTTATCTCAACTATGCAGAAGCTACATTGGGTAACAACGGAAAGACTACAGATGCTACGGCTCTCAAGTATTTCAATGCACTCCGTACCCGTGCAGGTGTTGCAACCAAGAATAGCCTCACCTTCGAGGACATTCGCCATGAGTTCCGTGTAGAGACTGCATTCGAGGGATTGTACTGGTACTTCATCGTCCGTCGCGGATATTATCAGCAGCAGGAGATGGTGAACTATGTCAATCACCAGCATCGCAATGCCAGCTACTACAAGTCAGCAACCCACGAATATGTATTGAGCGAGGATTATGCAGAGCCAGGCCCTAGCGTAGCAACAGCCACAGCCAAGAACCTGACTTTGCCTATCGCAGATACCGACCAGACCAAGAACCCACTCTTGAAGCCGGATGCAAGCGGCAATATCGCTACCGTTGCTTATCAGTTTGGCGATCGCGAGGTGCAGGACACCGATTTGTTTAAATAACAGGCATTCCAACCTGTATAACTAATCATTAATATTTAGAGAATTATGAAAACAATGAAATATCTCTGGACATTGTGCCTTGCATTGGCTGCATTCACCTTTGCTGCATGCAGCGATGACGACAACAGCGGAAGCTCGGCACCAATGAAGATTAACCAGATATACCTGGAGAATGTGGACGATGATGTCAACCAAGACCGTCCTGTGGAGTTTGCACGACTGGGACAGTTGCTCCGAATAGAAGGCTCAGGCTTCAACGGGTTGAAGAGAATCTACGTAAACGGATACGAGACCTACTTCAACAACGCTCTGATGACCGACAACAACGTATGGGTAACGCTCAATGCAGCTACACCAGTAGAAAAAGCTGACGTCAGCGTACGCAATACCATCGTATTCTATAAGAATGATGACAACAAGCTAACTTACGAATTCACCATCCGGGCGGCAGCTCCTAGCATTACCAGCGTAGACAACACCCTGCCTAAGGCTGGTGAAACGGTAACCGTATATGGTGCCAACCTGCAGGAAACCACCAAGGTTACATTACCTGATGGTACAGAAATAACAAGTGGCATCCGTAATGATGAAGACGGCAAGTGGTACAGCTTCACTATTCCAAGCACAGCTGACCTCACCAAATCGGGTTCTATCACCAGTGAAGGCGCTAACGGTACAGCCAAGACTCCTACCTATTTCAACGACTTCGGCAACTTCATCACCGATTTCGACGGAAAGGGCGAACTGGGTTCCTGGAGCGCAACTTACGGTACAGACGATCTCGTAGACGATCCTCTCAACAGCGGCCGTGGCAAGGTTGCTTTGCTCGCCCCACTATCAGTACTCGATGCAGGCGGTTTGGATGCAGGTGGCAATGCCAAATACTGGGCTACAGCAGGTAATGACAATGCCAATGACGACTGGAGCCGCATGTATGGCACGATTCCTGCCGAGACCAAGGCGTCAGAAGTAGCTATCCAGTTCGACATCTACTGTCCTGAACCTTGGGATCTGACTGGTCAGCTCGAAATTTCTCTCCAGAACAACCTGGCAAACTATGGATGGGGTTCTGCTGCTACAAAGTATAGCGAAGAATATACCAATACAGCTACCGTATGGGTACCATGGTTGAATGAAGAGGATGGCTCTCATGCCCCATTCACCACCGGTGAACGCTGGCAGACCATCACCATTCCGATGACAGCATTCGGTAACTACGACCCGGAGAAAGCAGCTGATGTAACCTTCCAGAAGATTGTAGAAGACCGCAACAGCGGTTCATACAAGAACCTGGTATTGTTCCTCGCCAACAGCGACCTGGAATTCTCTGATGCCATCAAGTACAAGGCAAGTACCTTCAACCAGAAGATTTATGTAGACAACCTCCGCGTTGTCAGCACCAAGTCTATTGCAGTAAAGGACTTCAATGATGGCGAAACAGCTACAGAATAATAACCCTTAAATGAAAATCATGATGAAAATCAATAAGATATTCATACCAGTAGTAGCATCAGCGATGCTACTCACTGGTTGCGATGACCAAATCATGGAATGGGGCAAGCCAGCCGACCACGCTGACGTAACCTCATCAGAAATTCCTCTTGCTGTGAAGGAAGTCATCGCCAACTACGACAACATCAAGGACTATGCCCAGCAGAATACTCCTAACATGCTGATTGGTATCGGCATGGGGGCAGACTTGTATATCAACAATGCCAATGGAGAAGGCAGCCTTGCCAATGCCAACTATCAGATTTTTACTCCTGGCAATGCCATGAAGAACGATGCCATCATGGGCAACAGCGGTTCCCTGAACTTCGCAACTGTGGACAAGCTCATCGAAGCATTGGATGGCAACATGAAGCTCTACGGTCATAACTTCTTCTGGCACACCCAGCAGAACCAAAGCTACCTGAAATCACTCATCGCCCCTACCCTCGTAGTAGAAAGTGATGGTGATATTGCCAATGTTCTCTCTGGCGATGCATCCGACTTCAATGGTGGAAGCACTGGCGGTTGGGGCTCATGGGGCAGCAACAAGGAAAGTGCTGAAGTTGTATCAGGAGCCGGACAGGATGGGTCAGCAGCCCTCGTTCTGAAGAACAAGGGTGACGGCAATGCCTGGGAAGCTCAGTGCGCCTATACCTTCAATGACTATTTGGAGATGAACAAGACCTACGTCATCAAGTTCAAGGCAAAGTCAACTTCTCCTGCCGGAGAATTGCAGTTCCAATATCAGAATGGCAGTACATACAGTTCTCAGGGCGGATATAATTCCTTCACTGTTGGTACCGATTGGCAAACCTTCCAGTATGAATTTACCATCGACAAATATGATGACGTAAACCGCATTCTTATCAATTACGGTAAGGTAGGCGCCACCTATACCATCGATGACATCCAGTTTGGTTTGAAGCAGGATGACCCTATGGAGAATGTGATGGCAGGCGATGCATCTGACTTTGAAGGTGGAACCACAGGCAATTGGGGTTCCTGGGGTAGCAACAAGGAAAGTGCCGAAGTAGAAGAAGGCGCTGGTTACAACAACAGCAAGGGTCTCGCCTTGAAGAACAAGGGTGATGGCAATGCCTGGGAAGCTCAGTGTGCCTATACCTTCGACGATGCGCTGCAGGAAGGCAAGAAGTACATCATCCAATTCTATGCCAAGTCTACTTCTCCTGCAGGTGAATTGCAGTTCCAGTATCAGAATGGAACCACATACAGTTCTCAGGGCGGTTACAATACCTTTAGCGTTGGTACCGATTGGGTGAAATGCGAATTCACCTTCACACCTGCTTACGATGATGCCAACCGCATCATCCTCAACTATGGCAAGGTGAGCGGAACCTATTACATTGATAATATCAAGTTCGGTCTTGCCAAAGATCAGAATGCAGCAGCCAGAGGCATCCAGTACATCCAGGCTTCCAACGGTAAGGCAAGAAAGGTTACCCGTGCCAGCCGCAAGTACTTTGTATTGAAGAGCGCCGCCGAGAAACAGGCAGCTCTTGAAGGTGCTATGGAAGCATGGGTTAGCGGTGTAGCTAAACACTTGGCAGAAAAGAATGTTGTGCCTTACGGCTACGATGTAATCAATGAGCCTATCGCTGACGGCAGCAACAAGTATCGCGGAATCGACGAAGGCATCTTCGGTGGAACATGGACAGAAGATGAGCAGACCATGTACGATGCAGCTCCTGTAGAGACAGAGGCAGACGGTTTGACTCTTAACTGGGGCAGCAACCACTGGTACTGGGGCTACTATGTAAAGGACTACCCAGTAAAGGCATTCCAGTTGGCACGCAAGTATCTGCCAGCAGAGACCAAGCTCTTCGTGAACGACTACAACCTGGAGACCTCTCCTAACAAGCTCGATGCTCTTATCAAGTTCGTCAAGGATATTGACGAGAAGAATGGCACTCCTATCGTAGACGGTATCGGAACCCAGATGCACGTATCTCTTTCCTGCAGCGATGATGCAGAGAAGAATGCAGCCAATATCGCAGCTCTGAAGGAACAGGTAGACGCCATGTTCAAGACCATGGCAGCTACAGGCAAGCTGGTTCGTGTTACAGAGCTCGATCTTTCTCTCGGCACAGCTTCTCCTTCATCTAATCAGTACAAGGCACAGAGCGATGCCTACCGCATGATTATGGAGAGCTATAAGGCTAACGTACCAGCAGCTCAGCAGAGCGGTATTACCATCTGGAGCTTGTCTGATAACGAGGCTGAGCACGAATACTGGCTCAAGGGTCAGGTACCAAACCTCTTCGACGCCAGCTACAAGCGCAAGTGGGCTTACAAGGGCTTCTGCGACGGTATTGCCGGCGAAGACCTCGGACTCAAGTATGGCGGCAATGAATATAAGGCTTATTACGAGAAGAACAATGTATCTTCTACAGTAGATAAGTAATTGAAAGCCACAATAACCAATAGATTCTAGGGGGTATATTTTCATATAAAATCATTCAAAGGGCGATACATTTTTTTAAAGATGTATCGCCCTTTTTGTTTATCAACAAAGGAAACACTTCATTTAATTATTTTATCCAAAGAACCTCTTACCCCCTTTGAATTTTCTGCATTTTGCTGCCTTTCCGTTATATAATGTTAAGGAAATAAAGAAAAAAAGCATTAAAAAGTATAACGTATTTATATTTTTATTAAATTTGCCCTAACGTTAGTACACAATGCGTTTGTCTGCATAATTCAGATGCGTACTAGCCGATAATACCGGATATTCCGGCGTCCAAAACCTTAATAACCAAGGAAGGATGAACAAATCAAAAAGCATGGGCCTGCTGGTCTCTATTTTGCTACTACTAGGTAGCTGTTCAAAAGAAGACGTGATGAACGAATCATCACAAGTTATTAACCACGAGGTGAACATCAGCTTCTTCGAGAAATCAATAGAAGATATCTCTTCTTTCTCAGGAGCTTCAGCTGCCCGTCTGCATTCTACTCGTGCTGACAAAGAAACCTCCTTGGCAGCCAGCCATCAGTTTTCTGAATTGGAGGTAGCATTAATACCTTTCGAATCAGAGAATGATTCAGGATATGTAATTCGCCAGGACAGTTTGGACGAGAACTTCGGCAAGGTTTCATTTGATATTCCAACCGGTTCTTATCACATGGTAGCCATTGCAGCCAAGACGGAAATGCCTTTTACTGATCGTATCAGTATCAAATCCATTTCAGAAGCAAGAGCAGACCTGTTATGAAGGCAACTTCTTTGACAATACGAGTTCCTCTTCATTCAC
>OIYG01002283.1_pt1 | contig 12447 bp, 15 predicted proteins | sample 1587861 | NCBI WGS metagenome assembly OIYG01 (sample SAMN03283272) | human gut metagenome | biome: human-associated habitat; material: feces | host: Homo sapiens | place: Peru | collected 2012 | reverse complement strand
GGTATGCCGCCAACCGGCGGTTTGGGCTTTGGGGTAGATCGGCTAGTTATGCTGTTAACTAATTCCGATTCGATTCGCGATGTTTTATTGTTCCCGACAATGAAGAGCCTGAACTAAATAACCCTTCATAATTCTTCATAATTCTCGATAATTTGAGTTATGAACGGGTTTACACCAACAACTTACACCAATTTACACCATCGGTACACCAAACCGAACACAATCGCATAATTTTTGAGAGCCTGCTATGTTTTATTACATGGTAGGCTCTTTTTTATGCCCTGTTTGTCTTGCTTTTACGCGAGATAAATGGGGCAATTTTATTTTTTTCAAAAAAGGGGGTTAATTTTCGATGTTTTTTTCAGCAATCCAATACAGAGGGCAAAACAAAAGACCTCTGAGAACCTTGAAAATTGAATATACAGCACACAGGCACATTACCTGTAATCCGAGCCGTAAAGTGGGCGCGCCAAGATCTTCCGAAAGGAAAGGAGCGAGAAACACCTACACTTTGTTATTTGTCGGCAGACAAAAAGGCGATGACGGTTACAGGGGATAATGATACTTCCGTAATTCGCGGTCGGTCCATAAAGAAGGGGCGAGGGTGAAACTCCCATGGAGCTGCTTGCAACAGCCGCCTGTGTTGTTCCCTTTACATCCGGGGTGTCGAGGACAAATAGGATGTACGACCTAAGCGTATAAATGATGTTTATGCGCTTAGGTGGTTCAAAAGACAAATATAAAAGAAAGGAGTTTGAAGAAGTGAACTGTAAAGTAATTGCAATCGAAAATCAGAAAGGAGGTACGGGCAAATCTACTACGGCGTTGAACCTCGGCGTCGGTCTTAAAATGAAAGGCAAAAAGGTTTTGCTTATTGACGCCGATCCGCAGGGTTCGCTTTCCATCAGTCTCGGAATCAAAAGACCGGACGAGTTAGATGTTTCCCTTGCAACCTTAATGAGTAAGGTAATCGACAACAAACCCTTTGATGATGACTACGGTATCATTCACTGTTCGGAAGGAATTGACCTTATGCCCTGTAATGTGGAACTGTCCGGCATTGAAAGTTATCTCTTTACGGTAATGAGCCGCGAGTGTATTATGAGAAGCTATGTCAATCAGGTTAAAAAGAATTATGATTACATTCTTATTGACTGCACCCCGTCGCTCGGACTTCTGCCGATTAACGCTTTTGTTGCGGCGGACAGTATTATCGTACCGAGTCAGCCGAGAATTTTGTCTACCAAAGGTCTTGACCTGTTATTGCGAACTTATTCGCAGGTAAAGCGCGGTATCAATCCCGACCTTAAAATCGACGGTATCCTCTTTACAATGGTGGACGCACGAACCGTAAATGACAGGTCGGTAATTGAGTCAATGCGCGAAACTTTCGGAATGAAAATCAATGTGTTTGACACCTTTATCCCCGCCTCCGTGCGAGTTACAGAAGCAAATATGGAGGGCAAAAGTATTTTTGCCTATGACGGCAAATGTAAGGTTGCCGACGCATACAAAAATCTGACGAAGGAGGTGCTGGATATTGCCGCGCGTGAAAAAGCTCGATTTAGGGATGACGGCTCTCGATGAGTTGTTTATGAATGACAAGGAACGAGCCGAAAATAAACTCCCGAAAATCTTTGATATCCCACTTTCGGAAATCGACGATTTTCCCGATCACCCCTACCGTGTTCTTGATGATGAGGATATGCAGAACCTTATGGAAAGTATCAAGGACAGAGGGGTTATCACTCCTGCTATGGTGCGAAAAAAGGATGACGGCAGATATGAAATGATTTCCGGTCATAGGCGTAAACACGCTTCCGAAAGGCTTGGACTTGAAACCTTGCGTTGTGAGGTTGTAGAGGTCAGCCGTGATGAAGCAATCATTTTAATGGTTGACAGTAACAGTCAGCGCTCGGAAATTGCCCCAACAGATAAAGGCAAAGCCTATAAAATGAAGTTGGAAGCAATCAAAAGGCAGGGACAAAGGACGGATTTAACTTCGGACCCAGTGGGACCGAAGTTAGAAAGATCAAATACAGAACTTGCTGAGGAATCCGGTGATAGTACAACGCAAATCAAAAGGTATATCCGCCTTACCAACCTTGTGTCCGAACTGCAAGACTTTGTGGATAAAGGTCAGATGAAAATGCGTCCTGCCGTTGAGCTTTCCTATCTTGATGAGGAAACTCAAAGAGATATTGTTGACCGTATAGACGAAACCGAAGCATTTCCGTCGCACGATCAGGCAATCCGTATCCGCAAGGCGTATGAAGCCGGCGAAATCGACTACGATAAGGTCCGAGACATTATGGCTGAGGAAAAGCCAAATCAAAAACCCAAATTTACATTTTCTTTTGACCGACTGAAACCGTATATTCCAAAGGACTATTCGGACAGCAAGGCTGAGGATTATGTTATAAAAGCTCTTGAATTTTATCAGAAGTATCTCAAAAAGCAACGGGAGCAGACAAGGTAATAAAATGTGCGCACAAGGCTGAGAAAGCAAAGGCTTTCCCGGTCTTTTTTGTTGCCCTGTCCGCTATTTCACTTATATAAAAATCCAAGAGGAAAGGAGGAAAAACAGTATGCAGTTTGATGTGAAAATCCGCAAGGTCATCGAGAACGGCAAGCCCCTCAAGGCTCTTGCTTCTGTCACCGTGGACGGTTCCTTTACTATCCACAATGTCAGAGTAATCAAGACCGAGAACGCGCAGTTCGTTGCGATGCCTTATGCGACCTTCAAGGACGCTGACGGTAAGGATGTCCGCCGTGATATCGTTCACCCCATCAAGTCCGAAGTTCGTAAGAGCTTGGAAGCCGCCGTGTTTACGGCTTACGAACAGAAGCTCGCTGAAAAGGCTGAATAAGCCAAAGCAAAGAAAACCACAAAACTAATCAAAGAAAGAATGAGGTAAAAATTTATGTTCAAGAAGATCAGAAACAAGGTAAACACCGCAATTTCCACCGTTCGCGCCACTGTCGCCTGCAAGAAGGCTGAGGGTTATGTTGACTCCGGCGTAAAAATTCTCATTGCCGTTGTTATCGGCGCGCTCCTGCTCGGCGGTCTGTATGTGCTCTTTAACACCACCATTATGCCCACCGTAACGACCAAGATCACCGAGCTTTTCTCGTATAACGGTTAATCTGTAATCCACCCGAAATCAAAAAAGAAAGTATGAGGTAAAAATATGTTCAAGAAAATCAGAAACAAGGTAAGCACCGCAATTTCCACTGTTCGCGCCACTGTCGCCTGCAAGAAGGCGGAGGGCTATGTTGACTCCGGCGTAAAAATTCTCATCGCCGTTGTCATCGGAGCGCTCCTGCTCGCAGGTCTGTATGTGCTCTTTAACACCACCATTATGCCTACCGTAACGACCAAGATTCAGGGCTTGTTCAATTACGCAGGCTAAACCAAACGGACGGAGGGGTGTCATAGGCGGCACCCCTCCGCCTATTTTCTTGAAAAGGGGCGAATAAATGAAACACTTAATGATACGACCGATTATGCCGCGAATCACACCGGAAATAACGGAAAACCCGCTTATTCTTGTAAACGGGATCGTGCTGCTTGCGCTGACGGTGCTTACAGCCGTTTTTATCAGCCTGTATGCGTCGAAAGTATACAAGGGAAATAAGAAAAAGGCGGTGCTTTTCTTCACGGTTATTGCGGCGCTCACAGCCCTTTCGCTGTTCTGTTTTTTTGGATGTGCTGCAACCACTGTCAAGGGCATTATCTTCTGCCTGCTCCTCGCATTCTCCTCTTATGAGGACATTAAAACGAGGGAGTGCGAAAACTATGTCCATTTAATGATTGTGATTGCAGCGTTTATCGGTACGGATATGTCGGCTCTGCCCGGTATGCTTTTGTCGGCTTTGATTATAGGCGGAATTATGCTTGCGACAGCCGCCGTAACGAAAAGCAGCGTCGGCGGCGCGGATATAAAGCTTTCCGCCGCCTGTGCGTTTATGCTCGGCACAGTACAAGGAATGACCGGGCTGATGATAGGGCTGATACTTGCAGTCATTATCAATTCCATAAAGAACAGAAAGAAAAAACACGAGGGATTTCCTTTAATCCCTTACCTTGCCGTCGGGTTTACGGCGGCATATTTTATGTAGAAACAGGAGGTTGAAACTTTGAAGAACAGAACAATTATCGGTATCGTTTGCATGATTCTTGCGGTTGCTATGACCTTTGCGATTGCCCCCGTTGTAAACCGACTGACAAGCGGCACAACAACGGTTGTGCGGCTGAAACAGGAAGTCGGCAGAGGTACTAAAATCACGGAGGATCAGGTTGAAACCGTAAAGGTCAAAACAGATACTATGCCGCAGGGCGTGTATGTAAAAACCGACGATGTGGTCGGCAAATATGCGTCCTCCACTCTCTACGCAGGAGATATTCTTACAAAGGCGAAGCTGTCGGGAGACTCCAATAATGCAGATGATGTGCTTGCGACGCTTAACGGCAGCAAGGTAGCCGTCAGCGTAACCATAGACACCTTTGCGGCAGGACTTTCCGGTAAGCTTCAAAACGGAGATATTATCTCGCTTATCGTGGTAGATAAAAATGCGGGAACCTCCGCTATTCCCGGTGAGCTTAAATATATGAAGGTCATCACCACAACTACCGCAGGCGGTATAGATCAGGATTCCGTTGTGAAGAACGAGGACGGCAGCTTTGAAATTCCGAGCACAATTACGGTCCTTTGCAACACCGAACAGGCAAAGCTCCTTGCAAAGTATGAGGCGGACATTACCCTCCAAGTTGCCCTTGTTTACCGCGGAGACAACGAAACTGCAAACAAGTTTCTTGAAAAGCAGGACGCTTTCTTTGCGGGAGGTGGCGCGAATGAGTAAGATGATTGCCGTTTGCGGCGCTCCCGGCAGCGGCAAAACAACCGCCGCGCTTAAAATTGCGGAGGAAATCTACTATGCCAAGAAAGGCTCGGTTATATTCCTGTCGCCCGATCTGAATGTACCCTGCCTTGCGTATATATTCCCGAACTGCAAGGAAGCGGAACTTTATTCGGTCGGCGTGGCGCTTGACCGCACGGACATTTACCGTGAAGATGTGCTCCGCCAGATGAACCATGTAAAAACAATGGAGAACTTCGGCTTTCTCGGCTACAAAGCCGGTGAAAACAGCTTTTCCTATCCGAAAGCAACCGAGGACAAAATTCTGAATCTCTTTTCACTCTTAAAGGAGCTTGCGGATTATGTTGTGGTTGATTGCGCCGGAAATGCCGACGAGCTTATTTCCTCTATGGCGAAAAGCCATGCGGATAGGCTTATTCAGCTTATTACCCCCGACCTTAAATGTATGGCTTACTATTCCTCCAACGCAGGAATGTTTGAGATGAGTGCAAGTAACCGCATTAAGGTTATGAACATTGCGGACAAGGATTTGTTTCTCCCGATTACGGAGGTTGCAAACCACTTTAAGGGCGTAGATTTTACACTTCCGTTTTCCAAGGCACTGAAACAGCAGACCATTACGGGTACGCTTTCCGAAAGGCTTCCCGACGCAAAGTATAGGAGCGTGGCAGCGGGCATTGCAAAGGCGGTGATCTGATGGCTCAGACAATCGACTTTGTTTCTCTGCTCCATAAGTCGCAGGAGTATATTTCCGAAAACTATGCGGCGGCGCTCTCCGACCGCAGTAAGATTGTGCAGCTCCGATCATATATCGAGAAGTATCTGCACGACAGCGGCTTTGAGGTTGAGGGTATGACCTTCCGTGAGCTTGCAGACAAGCTGTATTCCGAAATGGCGGAGTATTCGGTGCTTACGAAATATCTCGGGCGTGATGAGATTGAAGAAATCAATATCAACGGTTGGGACGATATCGCCGTAACCTATACGGACGGTCATATTGAAAAAGCCAAAGAGCATTTCTATAATCCGCAGCACGCCGTAGATGTGGTAAAAAGACTTTTGCACCATTCCGGTATGATTATCGACAATGCAACGCCTATGTCGCAGGGACACCTCCCCGGCAACACCCGTATTACTGCGCTAAAAGAGCCGCTTGTGGACGATGACCGGGGTATCAGCGTGTCTATCCGACTGCTTCACCCGTCGAGAGTGGATATGAAAGCGCTTGTGAAGGGCGGCAATGCTACGCAGAAGATGATAGATTTTCTCTGTATGTGTCTGCGCTACGGTATTTCCTTTGTGGTTGCGGGTGCGACATCATCGGGTAAAACAACGCTTCTGAACGCTCTGCTTACTTCCATTCCGGACAATAAGCGTATTTTTACGATAGAGTCCGGCTCACGCGAGCTGTCGCTTGTAAAGGTTAAGGACGGCAAGGTGGTAAACAATGTTGTGCATACACTCTCCCGTCCCTCGGATAACCCTGCATATGACATTACGCAGGAGGACTTGGTGGTAGCTTCTCTCCGTTTTAATCCGGATATCGTGGTAGTCGGAGAAATGCGTGACACCGAAGCGTATTCGGCAGTGGAGGCAAGCCTTACGGGGCATACAGTTGTTTCGACCATTCACGCATCAGCGGCAGACGCGGCGCATATGCGTTTGGCTCTGCTTTGTCAGAAGCGCTTTCCCATCAACTTTGCGACTTCGCTTATGCAGGCAGGTCAGGCGTTTCCCCTTGTTGTGTACGCACACAAGCTTGAGGACAATTCCCGTAAGATTATGGACATCTCCGAGTGTGTGATTACTCCCTCGGGTGAACGGGAATATCATACCCTTTTCCGCTTTCGTATCACGAAAAACGAATTGAAGCGCGGCAAGTACAAAATCGACGGTTACTTTGAACAGCCGGAGATTATGAGCGAACATCTGAAAGCAAAGCTTTTGCAGTTCGGTGTGCCGCAGAAAACATTGGAACAGTTTTTAGTAAAGGACGGTGATTTCAAATGATTTTTTCATGTTTAAGCTCAGTTCTCATTATTATCGCCGTTGTGTGCCTTTTCGGGCTTACTCCCGAAAGAGTTACCGACGATTTGATGCAGCTTATAACACCAAACGATACTATGCGGGATAAATCCCGTAATCTTCGCGGAAACAAAAAGAAACACCGCCTTTACAGAACGCTTGTGAAGATGAAAACCGCGCTTGCCGTTACGGGCAAATCTAAGCAGTTCACGATTGTCTGCTGCGCGTCGCTTATTCTTTTTGCGGCAGGCATTATTGTGTCGGTGCTGATAGATAACATTTTCCTTATGCCGGTACTGTCGGTGGCGTTTGCCCTGATTCCGTTTTTCTACACTACGAGTACACTGTCCTACTATGAGAAAAACACAAAGGAAGAACTTGAAACCGCTTTGTCTATTATTACGACCTCGTATGTACGCTCGGACGATATCGTTGCGGCGGTCAGAGAAAATATAAAATATATCAAGCCGCCGCTGCGTGATGTGTTCAAGTCCTTTGAGGGCGATGCAACCGCTATTTCCTCAAATATAAAACACGCACTTTACAAGCTGAAAGATAAAGTGGACAATGAAATATTTTGGGAGTGGTGCGACACGCTCATTCAGTGCCAGGATGACCGAACGCTCAAGGATACGCTTTTGCCTATTGTCGCAAAGCTTACCGATGTGCGTATTGTAAATTCTGAGCTGAAAACAATGCTGTCCTCAGCCCGTAACGAATATTGGTTTATGGTGGCGCTGGTGGTCGGCAATGTACCGCTTCTGTATCTGCTCAACAAGGATTGGTTTCACACTCTGCTCTTTACCGCACCGGGTAAAATTGTGTGCGGCATCTGCGGTATGGTCATTTTGATTACGGCTTTGTTTATGATGAAATTCACGAAGCCTATTGAATACAAGAGATAAGGAGGTTTTAGATATGTTACAGGCAATTATCGGGGCGCTGTGCGGCGTCGGGCTGTTCTTTGTGCTTGCGGATGTTTACCGTATTCCGTACCTTAAAACCTCCAAAGCCGTGGAGAGCCTGTCAAAGCAGCAAAAGGAAAAGACTTCTGCTCTTAACATCTGGCTCGGAAACCTTGCGGATTTTCTCGCAAGGCATATGAAGCTCAATGAGTTCAAAAAGGCACAGCTTGAAGCGGATCTGAAAACCGCGCAGATGGATATAACGCCCGAGAAGTTCAAGGCAAACGCTATTGTAAAAGCAATGCTAATCGGTGTGTTTGCTATTCCTATGGCATTTATTCTGCCGCTTCTCTCTCCCGTCGTGCTTTTCCTTGCGGTATTTCTTTACCGCAAAGAAATGAAAGCGGTATCGGTGAAAATCCGATATAAACGAGAGAAAATCGAGAATGAACTGCCGCGACTTGTTTTTACCATAGACAAGACCTTAAAGCACAGCCGAGATGTGCTCTATATGCTTGAAAGCTATGCAAAAAACGCAGGGCGTGAAATGAAGCACGAGCTTGACATTACAGTGGCGGATATGAAGTCCGGCAACTATGAAGCGGCGATTACAAGGCTTGAAGCGCGCGTCGGTTCGGCTATGATGAGCGATGTCTGCCGTGGACTTATCGGCATTTTAAGAGGCGATGATACCGAGATGTATTGGGCATCGCTGACTCTTAAATTCAACGATATTCAGCGTCAGCAGCTAAGACTCCGAGCGCAGAAAGTGCCGCGAAAGGTAAAACGCCTTTCTATGTGCCTGCTCATTTGCTTTATGCTTGTGTATGTGGTAGTAATTCTTTCGCAGATTATGGACTCCATCGGCGTCCTTTTCGGATAAAGGGGGTTTATGATGAAGAAATTATTGCACGCAAAACGCGGTGAGGGCTATGTCGATATGTGCGTCGGCGTGGTTGTTTTCGTGATGATCCTTGTTATCGCCGTTAATATATTCAGCTTTATTACCCTGCGTATTGAAATGGATCAGATTGCGGATGACCTTATAGAAGCGGCAACCTATTCCGGCTGCTTTAACAGCGACTTTTGGAGTGCTGACAGCGATATGCTCGATCAGTATTATTACTATGATATTGACTATGGTGCGGACCGGTATTTCAACAGTACCTATCATCGGGTGCAGCTCGGTGAGCGAATGTGGGTTGAAATTTCCAAGCACACCTATATCAAAGGACTTGGGGTGTTCAAGATTCCCGTTACGGTTTCGGTGAAGAAATCGGGATTGTCCGAAAAGTATTGGAAGTAGGTGGAGATATGAAAAGCAAAAGAGCCGAGGGCTATGTTTCCACCTGCATAATGATCGTCATTATTTGTATGCTGCTCTCCGTCTTTGTTACCTTTGCGGTTGCGGTGAATACCGTAAAGACGGTCAAGCGTAATTCCCGCGTGGTGCTTGACAGCTTTGTAATGCAGAACTCTATTGAGATATACAACTCAATAAAGCAAGGCAACAATAAAACGGACGGAATCGACGCCGCCGAATACCGGGAGGCACTGACAGAGTTTTGCACACTTGAAAAGCGCGGCTACTGCTATTACAATTATGACAGCGACGGAGACTTAAATTACTATATCACTACTCCGTATGTCGGATTTACCGTAGATAAGAAATTGCAGATTTTCACATCGTATACGATATATATCCCGATCCGCTTTGCGGGAATACGGGTATCTACCGTTAGAATCCCGATTACCGTTGAATCAAAGTATAACGAAAAGTTTTAGGAGGTACAGACGAATGAAAAACAAGAAAAAGCTCTGTATTATCGGCGTATCCGCGCTTTGCATCGTGGTTGCCGTTGTCCTCTGTATCACACTGATACCGAAACATAACGGGGACAAACCGGCTGAAAGCGAAGCTAAGGAAACTTCAAGCGGTACGATTGTCATTGACGAGCCGGAAAAGGATACACAGAGCGACGAAACCAAGAATATAAACGAAGATGACAAGCTTGCCGACGACGGCAAAGGTCGGCTCAGCCCGGAGGTTGAAACCGATGATATAAGTAAAAGCGGAAGCACCGGCGAAAAAGCAAAGGACACAAATAAGACCGTGACCGAACAGCCTATCCCGAGTGATGAGGGCAAGACCGGCGGCATATCCATCGGCAGCGGTGAAGCGGCAGCATATAGCTGCGGCGAGAAAAACCATCATTGCGAAAACGCCGAGTATCACGCTTATATTAAAAACCTTGAGCTTGACGGATGCCCCTATTGCGGTTCGCATAGCTGTGCAAGCTTTTATGTTACAAACGAATGGGGCTATACCGAGTACACGCCCACTAAGTGTCCCGATTACAGCAAGCAAAAGGATAACACCGAGGTTTGTCCGCGCTGCGGAAGAGCCTATTGGTCGCAAAGCAATCCCACAGGGTGCTTTTCATTCTTGCAGGATACGGTATGCGAGTGCGGCGAAACGGTTAAGGGCAACACCTGTCATCACCACTGATAATAACGAAATCTACGGGAGTCAGACTTTTAGAGTTTGGCTCCCTATTTTTATGTAAAGGAGGACTTCGATGAAGAAGAAAACTATTCGGATTCTGTCAATCTTTCTTGCAGTGCTGACCGCCGTTTCTTCTCTTGCCGTTACCGCATATGCACTTAATTGGGACGGCTCATCGGCCGGCGGCGGAGGTGCGGGAACTTCGGCAGGACCGAACGGCTACGCAATTATGACTACCGACGATAACTGTATGATCGGCTACCGTTTCAGCGTAGTGGATAAGAACGGCGGCACAAAGAACGGCAAGGTCATAGATGTATATCGCAACACAAGGTACGCAAATCAGGCATTTAATTGGTACAAGTTTACGACAAAGTGGAATAAAAAGCAGTTGAAGGACAATCAGAACAGCGGCTTTTCCACAAGCAAAACAACCGCAAACTGTTATAAGGAAGCGGATATGGGCTTTGCTCAGAGCCTTCCGGTCACAAGCGGAATGAGTGCTTGGCAGAATGACACGCGAAATCTTAATCCCGTGCTTTCAAAGCTCGGTATCGGCGGTATTTCAAGCCTTAAAAACGGCGATAAGGTTCTTGTTGAGCCTATCTATGATGTGCGCCTTGAAAGTGTGTGGCATTCTCTGACCGTTACCGAGATTGCCCTGTACGGCAAGCATATCCTGGGCGCGAACAGTAACGGCGGTGCGAGCAAAACTTCGGCAAGCTGGGGCTTTATTTCCGAGTATACCAACCGCCATTTCCCGAACGCCCTTTACACTCCGGACGGTCAGGGATTATGGTCGGGCGTTGGAAAACTGTCAAAACGCGCGTCCTTTTATACCATTATCAACGACGGCTACGGCGTAGGTATTGCCTACACCGAAACCAAGCCCGACTTCACACCGACGCTTTCCGTTCGCTGCTGTGAAGCGTGGCCCGGGAATATAAGCGTCCGTAACAACAACCATTACGGCATAAGCTACGGGAGTAGCTTCTCTAATTGGACTTACGGACACGGTTATCCGCAAACCGACAGTTCGGTTTGGTATGCGCTCAATTTCCCGGCTGAAAGTCAGAATTGCTATGTGAAGCAGTCTGTTTGGGTAGTCGGCGGCGGTTCTACCTCCCGTAATGTATGGTCGAACAGTAATACTTGGTATGATGTCAAGCTGAACCCGACAACTATCGGAAACGGTACGGATCATATTACAGTAAAAGCCCGTGCTGATTGGATTGACGGAAACGGCAATGTTCTGAAATACGGTCCCGAAAAGACCTTCTATATTCCCATAAGACCGATTGTGACAAGGGATGGCATTACCGCCTACGGAATTGACGGTGCCACTCAGGCAACGGCAAGTGCTTCGGGAACAAGCGGCGCTATGTATTTCGGGCAAAAGGTGCATTTCACTTATAACTTCGGCGGTAAAAATGAATGGGCATCATCGAACAATTTGCGCGGACAGAGCTACCGTTGGAACGGAAGCGCTTGGGACTTGATCTATAAGTCCGGTAACGGCGAAGATGTTTATGTCGATAACGCTGATTTGAGCAAATACAACTCCTATTCCGCAAAGAGCGCGGTAAGGCATTATCTGATCCCGCTGAATGATAACGAGGACACCAATTCGTATAAAATGAAATTCAATTTCAGAACCTACTGGGCAAGCGATACCGCCCATACGGGAGAATCGACCGATTATTACCTGAATATCGTAAAGCCCGATGTTGCGCTTGAGGATATTCGGCTTGTAAACGAGGACGGCGAATATGTCGATCCGCAAAAGCTGGAGGTTGCCGACGAGATCACCGTTCGGTATGTTTATAAGAACAATACCGATTGCACGGTGTATGTCAAGGGATATATGGACGGCGGTTCTCAGATCCCCGGCACATACGCAATCCCTGCCAACGGCACGATTGAAATTAAGGGATATACCTTTACCGTGCCGAACAAACGAACCTTTACGATTTGGGGCGGCGTATATCTGGACACCGTGGAACGCGGCAATACAGACTATGAAACCGACCGCTATAACAACGCGTGGCTGCGTGTATGTAAGTCCAATCATCCCGTAAAAATCGTCCAGATTACACCGAACGCGCCGTACCGTGAAAACACAAGAGTTAT
>OIYG01002281.1_pt1 | contig 12457 bp, 18 predicted proteins | sample 1587861 | NCBI WGS metagenome assembly OIYG01 (sample SAMN03283272) | human gut metagenome | biome: human-associated habitat; material: feces | host: Homo sapiens | place: Peru | collected 2012 | reverse complement strand
CGCAGTCGCGAGCCTTGTCTATCTCTCTCATAGCAGCCATATACTGCCTTGGGTCGTTCAGCCTCTCAAAAGTCGCCATACCCCCTTACCCCCTTTCAAATTATTATATTCTTAATACGTAGATATAACGCCATCATAACGTTGCCATTCTTCAAGCAACGTCCTCCAAACTTCTCTTTTGACTTTGTTTAAGCATTTCTGCTTCCACTTTGTGCAGCGTCCTTTTACAACATATTCGTCATAAGGGATTAGCAATATTCCGCTTGGTACACGTCGCACATGGCGCTCAACGTACTTCGCTGCCTTCTTTATCTTTCTCGGTACTCTCATGAAACAAATCGTTTTTATAGCGTTCTATTATTTCTTCAAAACAAGAATCCTCGCTCTGAATTTTCTTGATAAAACTTTGTAGCCCATCTACAACATTGTAATTCGAGCCATATTTCATAGCTACAGAAACATCATATAATACGCGATTTATGATAATTTTTAGTGCTTTTATCACACGTTTATCACCACTATTCCGCACAAGTTTGTTGTAATCCTTTACGGATATTGTTACCATTGGTTCCATAATTCCTATTTTTATAGTTCATCAAATTCTTTTCTCAATCGGTCTTCCGTTGTTCTTAACAATTTCTTTAATTCTTCACGGAATTTTTTGTCGTATTTTGCGAGAGTATAAAGTTTATTGATGACCTCCTCTTTATGAGCCTCGTCAACAAACCAAACACGTATACTCCAACTGGCTTCAATAGCTTCAACTAAGTAATACGCTTTATTGAACAATTCTCTTTCCATATTTTTTACATTAATACAATTTCCAATCCCTTCTTCGCCACCCATGTAGCGACACCCGTCTGTCCTGCCACCGCCAGCTCCGCATTCTGCTTGTCCAGATGTCTTCCGCTTGCATGTATCAGCGTTATCGTTCTCGCTGTCTTGTCCGCCTCGCACATCTTCAAGTACTCTATGCAGTGCTTCAGACTCATGTGGCTCAGTCTTATTCTGTCCGCTTGCTTCGCCGCCGTGCGCCCCTCTCTCACAGCCTCGTCCAAGATGTCGTCCTGATAGTTCGCCTCAATAAGATAATGCGTCACGCCCTTCACCACCTGGTGCAGGTTCCAGCAGTCGGACGCAAACATCAGTGTCTTCATTTCTGGGTGATGCACGAGATAAGCAAAGCATTCCACGTCATGCTCAACACTCAGCGGCGTCACAGCGAAGTCTCCAAGATGATAAGTCTTACCATGCTCCACGGCAGTCACGCCATATCTGTTCTTCTCCTTCACCGCCGATGTGCTCAGCACGTCTATCCCGGCACTGGTAAACTCACGCACATACTTGCAATGGTCGCCATGTTCATGACTTACTATCATTCCACGTGCACGACTTCTTTTAAGGTGCCCAACATCTTGATATTCTCTCAAATGACAGCCAGCCTCAATCAGAAGCTGGTCGCCATTCTCTGCTTCGAGCAGATAGCCGTTGCCCTTACTCGAACTGCCTACGATGCGCAATTCCATTAATCGAACGGATTGTCGTCGTCTGCATCACCTGCCTTCTCCCCCAAAGGCTTAGAGGGGCTCAAAGAGGCTTCAGAAGGCTCAGTGTCAGCCCCACCGTTCAGTACCTCGCCAGTCCGTGCGTCTACGGTAATCACCTCCTTGCTCTCGGCAAACTCGGTGTCACGATGTTCCTCAGCAGTCTCCACCTCGTCCACGCTCATGGCGTTCTGCATTTCAATGCTCAGATAGCCGTACTTCGACAGCAGTCTGCGCAACACCGTCTTCGTTGCCATATCGTTGAAGTTGCCGTACCAGCCCACTGAGTTACCCGGGCCTTGCTTCGCCTGCTTCTCCGCCAACTCCGCCAGCTCCTCGTTCGACATTTTGCAGCTCTTCATCGTTGCCGAATACTTCTTGCAGTACGATGCCATATCGTCGATGCTCATGTACATCATTTTTTTGAAGCCGTTAGTCAGCTCGAAGTATGCGAAGTAGCCTACAGGCTTGTCCGAAATCTTCTCGCCGTCCAGGTGCAGCTCGCCCGTAATCTTGTCGTAGCCCTGATATTCGCCCTCATACACCACGTCGGCATTGATGTTCTTGTACAGACCGCTGCGGATAGCCAACTGATACAAGCCTTTGTATCCGATTATCATTGTCGGAGTCTTGCCGTAAGGCACGATGTAGGCATAACCTAACTGTTTGTTCAACGGCAGTTTCAGCGATGCTGCCTTCATTGCTTCAGCCATGAGGAGTTTCGGCTCACAAGCCAGCAGCTTGTCGTCACCCGTCACCAGCTCCATGAGCGAAGCCGCGAACGTACCTGCGTTCTCCTTCAACACGTTCTTCAACTGCTGCTGATAGTAACCGCCTTCGGCTACCTTCTTAAAGTCCTTTACCGCCAACTGCTTGGCTGTCAACTGTGGCTGCTTGGCCACTGCTGTTGTCATTGTCTGTGTCATTTTCCTATGTATTTAATTAGTTCTTCCTTTGTCTTGAATGCGTGCTCCTCCTTTATTGGAGGGAACACGCAGAATCTGTATTGTACGAAGGGCTTTGATGTTCCCAACACTTGTACTTCTATCCCGGTTATCTTGCTGCTTTGCGCACGATACCCGTCCAGAAACCACACGGTATCTCCGATGCTATACTTCGTCTCTATTTTCATAGCCTATCACTATGTCTTCGTCGTCCGTCACCGTCAGCCTTATCTGCTGACCTCCCTCATACAGTGGCTCCTGTACCGTCTCGGCATTGTCTATCACGCAAGGCACGTCCACTCCGTAGTGTCTTTTCAGCGTGTTAGTTATGTCGAGACCTGCGTTTATCTTCGCTGCCGTGTTCAGGTCTGAGTAGGGCACACCGTCCACCGAGCACTCACACCATGGTTTGTCCGTACCGTCGAGCTGCCGTCTGAACATCTTCCACCTTACCAGCTTGAACCGTCTGTTCACGTTCTCTTCAAGCACCTCGCACGAGCGCTTCTGAAAGTCACTTGCTGCCTTTATCTTCTCGTCAAGCGCATCTATCTGCTCCTTCCATTGCGTGCGTTCTTCCTGCAGACCGACTATCTGTGCGTTCACCTTCTCCCACTGCGCTTTTACTGCAAGCCGTGACGCGAGCACCTCTCTCTCTGACTCCAAGTCTTTCAGCTTCTTTTCCACGTCCGCCTTCAACTTCTTGTCTTCCTCGCTCATGCCCTCGTCAGCCGACTTCTCCTGTTCAGCCTCTATCTTCTTGATACGGTCGCACACCTGCTTGTACTCGGGCTTCTCTGCAAGCAAGGTCTCTACGCTCACCTTATCTTCTTCATTCTTCGTCTGTTCCTCCAGAGCCTTTCGGGCTTCTATCAGTTCAGCCTCAGCCTTGTCGAGCTGTGTCTGCGTTGCCTTCTGCTGCGTCTTGAAGTATTCAGTGTTCTCCTCACACTTCTTTACTTCTTCTTTTATTCTTGCAGCGTCGTCACCCAGCTTCTTGAGGTCTGACGCCTGGTTGTTAAGGAATGCCTTTTTCGACTCCTCCATAATCTTCTGCACCTGGCCTTCCGGCAAAGCCTGCTTGCAGGTAGGACAGAAGGCATCGTCCTCGTTCCATTCCCACGTTCTTGCCTTTATGAGCTTCCACTTCTCTTTGCCGTCGGCTTTCTCTGCGTCAAGTTCGTTCATACGTGCGTCGCATTTTTCCAATGCTACATCAAACGACTTCAACTTCTGTTTCAAGTCTTCGATATTCTGCTCCGCTTCCGCTACTGCCTTCTTGCATGCCGTCTTGGCTTCGGCGTTCGCCTTAATTATCTCGCCCAACCTGCGTTGCGCCGATTCTTCCATGATGCGCTTGCGCTTGTGGTCAAGGTTCAGAGTGCTTATATTCTGATACTTACGTATAAAGTCTGCACCGCCGTTGTCTATGGTGTTGAGATTCTTGCGTGTTTCAGTTATCTCCTTTCTCTTCTCCAGAATCAGCTTCTCTACTGCAGCCCAGTCCTCTGCTTTCGGCAGCACGTTCTTCAAGGCTTCAAGTCTTACGGGCACCTCGTCCAGATTCTTCTGCACCTCCTTGCGCTTGTAGTTCAAGTGCTTCAGTATCTTGTCGACATCGTCCTTCTCAAGCAGTTCCTTGATAGCGTCATACTTCTTGTCGCCACCCATCACGTCTTCCACGCTCGGAACGCCGAACATTTCGTTCAGCCTCTTGCGCTGCTCGCTCCAGTCCATCTGAGTGAAGCTGTATGGCGATGAGCACAGACGGAACACTTCTTCAGGACAAATGGCGTCAACGACCTTCTTGAAGTCTCCTGTCGTCTCTACCTCTCCGTCTACCTTATATGTGTAGTTGTTCGTCACGCTACCGTCGTCCTTACGGGTCTCGGTCAGTGTACGTGTCAGCACGTAGCACGTCAATCCTTCCTGCTCGTCCTGTACACTAAGCGAAATCTCCACTGAGTGCGCCACGTCCTCAATCTCCCTGCCGTCCTTGTCCTTGGTCTTGATGCCGAACTTGGTGGCTCCAGACTGGTTCGTGCCGAACAGCACCCAGCTGATAGCGTCTGCTATCGTCGACTTGCCTATTCCGTTGCGACCCTTTACCACATTGATATTGTCGCCCAGCACGATTTCCTTATTCTCTACGCCCTTGAAGTATCGCAGGCATATCTTGTCTATCAATATCTTCTTCATATTGTGTTATAGTTTTGAGTCCTTCAAATACACTGTCACACCGTTCAGCGTCTTGAAGTAGTTTATCTCACCGCCCTTCAACAGCTCGTTCATTATCTTCTTCAAGTCAGCCTGCACAGCGTTCTTAAGTTCCACATAGCCAACGCCCATCGGTCTCTTCGAGTCGTCCGGCATCAGCTCACGTATCTTGTCCAATACATATTTCTTGTTCATGTTATATTTTGTTTTATAGTTTCGTAGTAAAATGTTGTTCTATTCTCACGAACCGAGCAACAAGAGTGTTTTATGACAAATAAAATTAAGATTTTCGTGGGGGCAGAGGGAATCGAACCCTCACATCGGAACCACTTCTTTATAACTCTACGCTACCCAAGCCATAGTCACGCCCCCTTTTTAAACCGCCCTATTCTCACGAACCGGACAGATGGGTTTTAATCAAAAAACATACGTAGCAGCCGCTGCTGCAAAGATTTTTACATCAATAACCTAAAAACTTGAATTTATATATGAGCAAAATATCCTATGTGTTACTTCTCATTTCCCTTACCTCGCCCTCATAGTGTTCTATGAGCCTTTCAAGCTCCCAGTTCGACCATTTCTTCGCCTCGTGCTTCCTTGCTTCAAGCAGCGTTACTCTCTGTTCGCCAATCTTCCTTATCAGTCCTTGGCGATAGTCAAGTATATTGCCATCCTTGAAGCGGTTACAAAAACGGCACTGCGCCGAACAGTTGTCCTCCGAATATCTCAGAGCCATATTGGTTCGCGATATGTAGTGTCCGCAGTCAGCCTGCTCAAAGGGCAACACCCTCCCGCAACTCACACATCGGAAATACTCATATCCATACTCCTTTGAGTCCCGAAGTCTGATGAACATCGAAAATACCTTGTCAAGCTTTGCCTTAAGCGACGTGGTACTTCTCCATTTGCCCGTCCTTGCAGCCTTGCCCCAAGTCCCGGACTTTTCCTTGTCTTTCTTTTTCTTCCAGAACATACTTAGTATATCTCCTCCCTCCTGCCCATGTCGGCAGAACGTTGTTTAATCTTCAAGTTAAGGCAGTGTATCCGCCTCATACGCCACTCAAACAACTCTATCGGACAGGCCGTATCAGTATTGAGCAGCTTATATATCGCATCTACCTTATCCTGGTAGGTCTGCGTCGAGAAAAGTTGCAGCATATAGCGTCAGTTTTAGATTTCTGAAAAACTGCCCTATGCTCACGCACCAGGCAGACATTATTTAACGATTAGTTAGAATATGAAAAATCATGTGAGTGGTCGCTTCCACGTCGTTTAAACAAATTGCATTAATATCTGATTTCAGCTAATCCTTTCCTACTGTTCGTACACAGGCACGCTGACGTTCCTGCCTCCGAACTCATTCAACGCCATCTTGCGTATCTTCTCAGCCTTATCACTCTTCGAACGATATGCAAGAGCGTTGTATACCATACACTGGCCACACTCAAATCGTGACATCAATACCGAAATCTTGTTTCTCGGTACAATTATTTTCTTTTTTCTAACCAGCTTTGCCATATTTTTTTGTAAATTTGTGTCGTTAAAGTTTATATAAAACGTTATCTGTAACGTTTTCGAGTGCAAATGTACAATAGTTTAGACAAATGACCAAGAAAACGTAACAGAAAAGCGTTACAATTTAGATATTTTCACATACGTACACATCAATAAACTGTTTTACACTATGACAACTATCATTGAACGCCTCGAAGCCGTCCGCCGACACTACGACTTGTCAGGACGCGGACTCGCTGACCGTCTTGGACAGCGTCCATCCACCGTAACAAACTATTTAAACGGTACCCAAGCCCCTAAACTGGAGTTCATCGAGAATATCCTCCGCCTCTTCCCCGAAGTCTCGGCAGAATGGCTCATACGAGGCCAGGGCAGTATGCTTATCGTTGACCAGCCCGACGTAGCCGAACTAAAAAAACGTTACGAAACCGAACTGCTCGTCAAGGAAGGCATCATCAAAGAACTTCGCTCCATTATCCTGGAGAAAAACCAAGACAAGCAGTCCCTCGACCGCCAGCAACTTGTAGGCTGATACCACTTCATCCTAAAAGGCAGTGATAGTACAAAAAAGACAGGCATCTGTTCTCACGAATAGGTGCCTGTCTTTAGATTCACTCTTGAATCCGACTGAAATTAAGATTTCCGAGTATGAAATAAAAGTTTCATCGAGTTCTTTTTATTATCTATCTTTTTATTATCTATCTATATTCATAATCTAAAGGTTAAAAAGAGCCACAGAAGGCTTGAGGATTAGAGCAGACTCTCCCCTTATAGAGGACTTTGAAATCCGTCTATAAGTGAGAGTCCGTATAACGATGAGCCCCGTCAGGAATCAGACCGTCACCACCACTTGCCAGCTAACGACAGTTAGTGTATGGAGCTTTCGGTGTTCGCTACCGTCCTTCCCGCGTCTTCTCCAATCAACTCTTGCGCTTCAGCCCTGGGTCCCACTTGCTGACTTTGTTTAATATCGAAATGACGCGTGGTGTATTTAGCCGTCTCTTACACTCCGACCAAAGAACAGGGACAAAAAGAAGAGTCCCCATTCGCCGTTCGTGTCACACTCCGAACTTTGAATGAGGACTCCCGTATATAGAGGAATTTTTTACCCGTAAACGTAGCTATCAGCGTGTGACTTCTAATAAGCGTTACAAAGATACGCAAAGTTGGGCAATCGTACAAATACCCATTTACATCTGTTAACGCATCATAAAACTATCATGTTGTAAAATATTTTATAAAATAGTTTTTGTATTACCAAAAAATTACTTACCTTTGCATTGAAACGCCGAGAATACTGACTATCAGATAGCTATAGCATTATGCATGTAATCCCATGCGGATCACATATAGCACATTTTGCATTACATCTGATAATACCGATAACAGCTTCTCAATCAAGCCGTTATCGGTATTTTGCTTCGTGTAAGTTGCTGATTATAAACGAATTATATACATATACGTGTTTATAAAACGTTTTACGTCGCAGCGTTCGGGTACACCTGCATACATCGGCTTTCCGCGCATTCTGAATGTATTTTTGAGGTAAATGTATTACTAATGTATTACCAAAAGCCAAAAAATGTATTACCAAATGCGTGTTTCTGTTCCCGATACATTATAAACACCTTTAAAGATTTATGCATTATGGCAATTTTGAAATTTAACATTGTTTATGACAGAAAGCACGCCACGGAAGAAGGAAAGCCCGGTTCTGTGGAAATAAGGTTCAGTCTGAGTCGCAAGCAGAAGTACTTCGCGACAGGCATAAGAATCGCCCCTAACGAGTGGGACAACAACAAAAACAAGGTCGTCCACCGTCCCGACAAAGACGAATTGAATAAGCGTATTGCAGTTCTCTGCACAAAGGCCGACAAAATTGTAAGCAAGTCTTACAGCGACGACAACTTCGATTTCAACTCTATCACCAAGCTCTATCAAGGCGAACGTGCCGAGGAAATGGATTTCCCTACCTACTGTGAACAGCGTACCCTTAAGCGGCGTGTGTCTGAAAGCACTAAGACTCGCTACCGTGTCTTCACTCGCTTCTTGCGCTCGTGGGGCAAGATAGTTTCCTTCGCTGACCTTACCGTCGCCAATGTCCGTGCGATGGACGAATATTTGCATACTCGCGAGATAGGGCAGTCCACCATCTACAACTATCACAAGTATCTAAAACTCTTCATTAACGATGCCATAATTGACAACCTTGTGCAGGAAAATCCGTATCGTCGCCTTAGCTTTAAGATAAGTCGTGGCGACAAGAAGTATGTCGACTGCCTCACCGTGGAGCAGTTTGATGCAGTCCGCAACCTCACCGTCTCCACGCCCCACCTCTGCAAGGCTCGCGACCTTTTCCTATTCCAGTGTTACACCGGGCTTGCGTACGCCGACCTTATGGCGTTCGACTTCAACGAGTGCGACCTTATCGACGGTAAGTATTTTTATCACGACCGCCGTGCCAAGACTGACGTTGATTTCGTCCTTCAGCTTCTCCCCCAGGCTGTCGACATTCTCGCCAAGTACGGCAACAAGCTGCCCACGCTCTCAAATCAGCGCTACAACGACTATCTTAAAGTCATAGGTTCGATGATAGGTGTTGACGGTCTACATTCACACATGGGACGAGCCACGGCAGCTACGATGTTCCTCTCCAAAGGAATGCCTATAAACGTTGTATCAAAGGTTCTCGGACATACCAATCTCCGACAAACTCAGCGCTACGCACGCACTCTGTCCCGCGACGTACGCTCGGCATTCAATAACATTGAAGGTAAATTCTAAGCTATACCACACAGCGACCCATCCAAGGGTCGCTGTTTTTATTCTTCCTACAGACGAATCACCGCAATACATATTCTTTTGTACGTTAAATTTGCGGTATGAATGATTTTAGAAGTATCATAATAGCAGTTACCGGGGCGTTCTTCGCCTTATTGAGTCCCATTCAGGACTTCATGGCAGGTATGCTCATACTCTTTGTCGTCAACTTCGTCTTCGGTCTGCTCGCTGCCATATTCAACGGCGAGGAATGGTCATGGCGAAAGGCTGGCATGTGTTTTATTTATTGCCTTATCTTCTTCGCTACGGCAGCATCGATGTTTATCGTCGGGCACTTCATGCACACCGAAGAACAGGCGCTTGTCTGTGTCAAATGCGTTTGTTTTGCTGCCATTTACCTATTCGGCACCAACATCGTACGCAACTGGCGCAGTCTCTGTACGCCTGGTTCCACATGGCATAAGCTCACATCACTTCTCTACTACATACTTACAGTCAAGTTCGTAGAGAAGTACACGATATTCAAGCATTTTTCTCCCGAACCGAATAACGACGACCTCAAATGAAACTTACACGACAGCAACTCATTCAGATAGCTCCTGCTTCTGAGCCTTATGTTGACAAGTATATCAACTATATCAACGGCTATGCAGAAGCCTTTTATATTACCACTCCTCTTCGTATGTGCCATTATCTCGCGCAGATTCTCCACGAGTCTGCTTGTCTTAAGTACACCGAAGAACAAGGCTCTACCCATTACTTCGACAAGTACGATACCGGACGCCTCGCCAAGACGCTCGGCAATACACCGAAAAAGGATGGCGACGGATACAAGTACCGGGGTCGTGGACTTATCCAAATCACAGGACGCGCGAATTATACCGCATACAATAATTCCAAATACTGCAAAGGTGACGTTGTCAACAATCCAGAACTTCTCTCCAAGCCTCTCGGTGCTGTCAAATCCTCTATGTGGTTCTTCGACTCACATAATCTCAATAAGTATGCCGACAAGGACGACCTCGTCAAGATAACGAAGGTTATTAACGGAGGTACCAACGGACTCGAACAGCGACGTGCGTTCCTTGATAAGGCAAAGAGTGTCCTTCTTAAAAATTAAAAGCTATGAATATAAACGATAACGGGCAGCGCGAATGGTTGCGCTCAATAATCAGCGACTTCTATTGGTTTGTAGTGATAATGACCATCTGGATAGGTATTATTGTCTCCTGCTCCAGCTGCTCATCCCCACGACCCGTAGTCCTCGAACGTACGCTTCACGACACGGTGCATATCAACAACATTCGCCTTGACAGCGTCTATCTGCACGACTCCGTCTACTTCGAGTCCATTGTCAAAGGCGACACTGTTTATCGCACCAAAGAGATTACCCGTTGGCGCGACCGTATTTCTATCAAGCACGATACTGTCTACGCTGCCAGAGAGAATAAGACGGAAATCCCCGTCCCGGTAGAACGCAAGCTACCTTTATGGAAGCAGCTCGCCGCGCCTCTCTATCCGATAGTCTTTATTATTATAATAGGTATAGTAAGCATGATATGGCTTATACATAGAAAGAAATAACCTCATGGGAGTCCTCTTAAAGTCTATCCGCAAGATTCTCGTCGAACTAATCGACCGTATCGATAGTGGAGAATGTGCCACTACTGACGAGCAAGAACGCATGTTTCTCGACCTCTGCACGATGATTGCCGACAAGGAACGTCGTGTCTCCAAGTACGAGGCTTGCCGTTATCTCAATATGTCTCGCGCCAAGTTCGACCGCTACGTATCTGAAGGACGTATTCCTCACGGACGCAAGTCCCCGGGATTCAAAGAACTCTCATGGAGTCTTGCCGAACTCGATAGTTGCAAACTAAATAAGTGTTAGAGTTTTATTTTTTGTCATAATCGTTATTGTAGCCGTTCTGTTGTGATAACAGAACGGTTTTTCTTTGAGCATTATCCTCCTCATTTGAGCATCGTTAGGCGACACCTTATATAATAAGTAAATTTGCTTCAAGTCCCAATGTTGGGGCGAAACCTAAACTTTTATTATTATGTCTGAAACAAAAACTTATGTATTCGGCAATGATGGCCAGTGCGGTGGCGGTATGATGTCGCTTCTTGCTCCTCTCCTCCAGCGCAACGGTCTTGATCCTAACCTTCTTCTTGCTATGAACAAGAACGGCAACGGTTGGGGTGACGGTAGTGGCTTCATGTGGGTTATCTTCCTGTTCTTCCTCATGGGATGGGGCGGCAACGGTTGGGGTGGATTCGGCGGCAACGGACGTGGTGCCATAGCCAACGAAATCAACAACGACTACGGACGCTCTCTGCTTATGGACGCAATCGGTGGCAACCGTAATGCTATCTCCAACCTCGCCACCCAGCTCAATTGCACCGAGGGACAGATTCAGTCGGCTATCTCGGCTCTCACCTCACAGGTTCAGTCTGTAGGCAATCAGGTAGGTATGAGCGGTATGCAGACCATCAACGCTCTCCAGCAGGGTAATATGCAGATTGCCCAACAGCTTGCCAACTGTTGCTGCGAGAATCGTCTTGCTACCTGCCAGCAGACAAACACTCTCCAGGCTGCCATCAACAGCGTGGCTACCGGACAGGAACGTGGCTTTGCTAATGTGGCTTACGAGACCCAGCGTCAGACTTGCGACTTGCAAAACGCTATCAAGGACAGCACACAGACCATCGTCAATGGTCAGCAGCAGGCTGTCATGCGCGAGCTTCAGAACAAGATTGACTCGCTTCGCGAAGAGAACTCTACATTCAAGTCGTCTGCAATGACTTCGCAGATTGTCGGCCAGGCTCTCGCTCCCGTCAATGCCGTTCTTGCTGGCTTGCAGAAGGAGGTGGGCGAAATCAAGTGCGCTCAGCCTAACACCGTGACAGTTCCTTATCAGCCGTTTGTTACTGTTCCCAACTGTGTCGCAGCTCAGTACGGCCTTTACGCCAATGCCAACGCTAACGGCTTTTGGGGTTAACGAGAAAGGAGGGTTCTATATGACACCTATTTGGAATTATCCCTTCTCATGGGTCAACCGCCGTGGTTCTGCTGCCGTGGCTTCCACTGCCGTAGCGGTCTCTACTACAGCTGTCACGTTCTCCTTCCGCAACCATGCTTTCGCATCTGTCAACTATCGCGGAACGGTCTTCGTTAAGCTGGCTCAGGCTATCCCTGCGGCAACCACTGGCACGCTCCCTATTCTCTTCGAAACGAACGGGGCTACCCAAGCCGTTACTAAGTACAACGGCTCTCCTCTTACCGTCGCCGACCTCCCAGGCACTGGCGTCTTCCAGCTCTGGTTCGAACGCGACACTAACACCCTTCAGCTCATGACGGGTATTGTCTAACTTATTCTTAAAAGAAAGGATTTCTTATGTTCAGCGGTTTGCGTACTAATAGTATTTTTTATGTGCTTGACAAGAGCAACGAGCCTA
>OIYG01002280.1_pt1 | contig 12460 bp, 18 predicted proteins | sample 1587861 | NCBI WGS metagenome assembly OIYG01 (sample SAMN03283272) | human gut metagenome | biome: human-associated habitat; material: feces | host: Homo sapiens | place: Peru | collected 2012 | reverse complement strand
CCACCACCGCCGGTACCGCTGCCGAAGTTACCATCAATTATGTCATCACCGATGTAGAGAAGAAGCGCAAGTTCGTCTGCGTGGATACCAACGATATTCCTGAAATCGCTGTGGTTGACCCCGATATGATGTCCAGCATGCCCAAGGGCCTGACCGCCGCCACCGGTATGGACGCACTGACCCATGCCATTGAAGGCTACATCACCAAGGGCCATTGCACCATCTCTGATATGTTCCACCTGGAAGCCATCAAGCTGATCTCCGAGAACCTGCGCGGCGCTGTGCAGAACACCCCGGAAGGGCGCGAAGGCATGGCTCTGGGTCAGTACATTGCCGGCATGGGCTTCTCCAATGTTGGCTTGGGCATTGTCCACAGCATGGCACACGGTCTGTCTGCTCTGTATGACACCCCGCATGGCGTTGCCTGCGCCATCATCCTGCCCACCGGCCTGGAATACAACAAGAGCGTTGCAGGCGAGCGTTACCGCGCAGTCGGCAAGGCTATGGGCGTGACCGGCATTGACGAGATGAACGATGCCGAAGCCGCTGATGCAACCATCGCAGCCGTCAAGCAGCTGAGCGCCGATGTTGGCATCCCCGCAAACCTGCATGGCATCCTGAAGGAAGAGGACATCCAGTTCCTGGCAGAGTCCGCTTTTGCCGATGCCTGCTGCCCCGGCAACCCGCGTGATACCAGCGTTGAGGAAATCAAGGAACTGTACAAGGGCCTGCTGTGATCTTTCGATGAACTGAGTCCATAATTACCGCCCCGCATGCTGTCCACTGCCGCATGCGGGGTGGTTTTTCGTGGCAGAAATATTGAGAGATGCTGCGATTTTAATGTTTCATTGACGAAAATAGCGTGACATGCTATAGTATAGCTAACCAAACAAGAACAAAATACATGCAGCGGCCAAACAACAAATGAAAGGCAGGGAAGATCGTGAGCCAATTTTGGAACCAGCTGAAAGACCGGGTGCAGGCAAGGGGAGCGCAGGCCAACAGCACCATTGGCATTATTGGAGGAGCAGATGGCCCAACGGCGGTATTTGTCAGCACGAAGTCCGACAGCTGGCTGGGCACCCTGCTGGGGCTTCTGCCGTGGGGGACGGGAATAATTTCCGCGGGCCTGCTGCTGGGCTGGTGCCATAAGGATAAAAAGCGCCTGCTGCTGCCGACAATCCTTTCTGCCGTTGGCTGCGCCGTTGGGGCGGAGCAGGCTGCTGTTCAAGCAGCGGCAGTGTGGCAGGCGGCCAGGCATATGCCGGAGATCCCCATGCCCGGTGCCATGCTGCGCACAGCGGCGGCCAACGCGTTCAGCACTGGGCTGTGGTTCAGCGCGGCCACGCTGGTATGGTCTCTGGCGGTGCTGTTCCGCCGCCGCGCATCCTGAACTGCATCCTTGTGCCGCACCGTATAATAAAAGCCGGAGTATACCCGCAAAACGCTTGTGGAAACACTCCGGCTATTTTTTGAAAAAGAAGTTAGTTGCAGCTAACAGATGCAACGGTTTTAACGGGGCTGCTCATCCCCTTTGCGGGAACAAGCCTTGGGGCGGCCTGTTTGTTTTTTTGTGCGGGATACCATGAACATCAACCTGCAAAAAGCCCTGATCGGCTTTGCCGCGGGCGTTATGGTGGTTGCCACGGTGTGGAGCTTGCTCATCCCTGCGCTGGAGCAATCTGCCCAACTGGGGCAGTGGTCATTTGTTCCGGCGGCGGTCGTCGGGTTCTGGCTCGGCATTCTGTTTTTGCTGGTGCTGGACCGCGCTGTGCCCTATATGTACCTGGACAACACCGCCGAAGGCCCCACGTTAACCTGAAACGCACCACCATGCTGGTGCTGACTGTTACCCTGCATAATATCCCGGAGGACATAGCCGTTGGCGTGGTGAACGCTGGTTGGGTAAGCGGCATGGTGGGCATTACCGCCGCGGCCCTGGCCCTTGCTATCCAGAACTTCCCCGAAGGCGCGATCATTTCGATGCCGCTGTGGGCCGAAGGCCGGAGCGAGCCCCACGCGTTCTGGTACGGGGTGGCATCCGGCGTGGTGGAACCCATTGCGGGCGGGCTGAACGTGCTGGCGGCGGGGCTGGTAACGCCTGTTCTGCCGTATCTGCGCAGCTTTGCCGCCGGTGCTATGATATACGTTTTGGTGGAAGAGCTTGTTCCGGAAATGGCGGAGGGTGAACACTCCAACGCGGTAACCATCCTGTTTGCGGCAGGCTTTATCCTGATGGTGGCGCTGGATGTGGCACTGGAGTAATTATAGTATAACTCAACAACTCAAAAAAGCACCCCCGGTATCAGGCCATGCGCCGCCGGGGGCGTTCCGTTGTTTAAGATACCCCAAGATAGGGGTATTATTGAGGTAAATGTTGGGGTAGAGGTGCGTTTAGATAAACCAAAAACCCGCATATCTTACGCAGATACGCGGGTTTTTGTTGGCGGAGTAAGAGAGATTTGAACTGTAATGTTAAGTTCCTCTAAGTTTCCGTAAGTTCCTGTAAGTGTCTCTTAGTTCCCGATATATCGCTTGTTTTGGTTGTAAGTGTCTGTAAGGTGCTGTAAATGTTTCTGTGTCCGTCGTCAGAATTGTCGTCAAAAACGATGGTCTATTGTCGTCAAAATTGCCGTCAGAATTTCAGCCCTATAAAATGGACTTGTATAGCACATTGCTATGCCGTCAGACAGCCCCTCAGATGGGCGCCACGCAGTATGCAGAAAAGTATCCGCCGGGTATGCGGGAGACCATATGGCGCGGCGCTGGCGGCGGCTGAGAGCGCCATTCTGCCGAGAAAGAAAAAAGAGCAACCCCGGCGGGTTGCTCAATATCATGTTATGATGTTCGTTGTCAATTGGCTTTTGTGGTGGCAAGCTGGGCGCTGAGGTATCCGGCGCAAAACACATCGGCGATGAAAGTATAGAAGTCGAGCGGATTGGTGGGGCGGCATCCGTAGATGTCGGAAATCTGCTTGGCCCACCGCATATCGGCGACATTGTTGTACACGTCACGGATGCGGATGTAATCCGCCGGGGCGATGTGGTATTTGGGCTTGCCGGGGTCAACCTGATAGATGAAGAAGTAACGCGGGATGTATTCATCGGGGATGCCCAGCACTTTAACGGCTCGATCTCTTGCATCCTGCGGCCACGGTGTCACGCCGTCAAGGTATTCATCAAGTGCGGCAGTATCAATGCCTGCCTGCTTGGCAAATGCACTCGTGCCGCCGCATTTGGCGGTTATGAGCTGCGTCAGGTTAGCGTAGTCGAAAATCATGGTGTATGCCTCCCTCAATCATCATCCGGGTATTCCGGCTCTGCGGCCCTCAAATCGGCCTCAATGCGGGCCTTACTGCCGTATAAGGTGATCTCTTTGGAATCGGGCCATATCCTCAGCGCCGTCAGCAGATCGCTGTACGCAGTGCTGTACTCGGCAAGGAATCGGGCCTCTGTGCGAGTTAGGGTGATTTTGTAGTATCTGCCGTGAGGCATCAATGCCGCTTTCATCGTGTAACATCTCCCATCTCAGCGGCCTCCTGCTGTGCTTCCCAAGCCTCATACGCGGCAAGGTTTTTAGGATCAGAGTAGAATTTCTTGCAGGCTTCAAGAAGTGTTTGGCCCAAAACGCGGGCTTCTTTTTCCGGGATTTGGTCGAAGTTGAATTTGATGCTTTCCATGATATGCCCTCCTAAAGCGCCCGTATGGCCTGATAGCACAGCCTTTGATGTGTTATGCCTCGATGGGGTGTACCTGACTTGCGCCGAAGAAACTGGCCGTGTACCGGGCATCGTCGCCCTTGCTGGCCCAGATCAGGACGGCTTGAAACAGCACCTTGCTGCCGTGGATGACCTCGTAGCCGCTGCGGTGCCAGTCAGCCCATGTGCGGCATTCCTCTGTGACCCCGGCGGCTGTTTTTGCGGCCTCAACAGCGGCATCATTGACGGGGCGGGCCTTGGCGGTCTGCCATGCGCGGTGCAGTGCCTCGGCGAAGCTGATCACGGCCTTGCGGAAGATTGCCCATGCACGGCTCATAATTGCGGAGAGATCGTATTTCATGGTGTTGCTCCTTTACAGTGGAGGGCAAACCGTGCTATAATGGGCTTGCCCTTTTGGGTGGTGCGTCTCGCGTTTGCTTTGGTCGGCTGGTGCGGGGCGCTTTCTTTTTTGTCTTGAGGTTTCAGGCGACCGGTGCCCGTTGCTTATTTATCCCTTGCTCTGCAAGTCCGTTGCGCAGTCTGTTTCCGGCTCTTACCTTTGTTCCCAAAAGTTTTCAATCGGCCTTTTCCCTTTCGACAATATTAGTATACAATACTTGTACAAGTATTTCAATGCGCAGATCGCACAATCTTGTACAAGTATTTTCGTGCATTTTATACTTGTACAACTATTGTATAAGTGCTATAATATAAACATGATGGAGAATTGTATATCTGAAAGAGGGTGAAACTGATGGCAAAAGCTCAGACCGTGGCAAAGAACAAGTACAATGCAAAAGCATACGATGACCTGCGCATCATCGTCAAAAAGGGGCAAAAAGAAGTCATCAAAGCTCATGCAGAAAAGCATGGAGAGAGCATCAATGCTTTTGTAGGCCGTGCCATTGCTGAGACAATGGAGCGTGACAGCGCTGCCGATCAATCCGAGGAGGCACACCATGACTGAAAGCACAAAGCCCACCGCTTCCCCGGAGGACGCCTGCTCAGTGTTTGCCGGGATGGATGACGCATTCTTTGCAGAGGCCCACCGCGTCATAGATGCCCGTGCTGACCCTGTGGCAAGTGCCGTGTTGGAGAGGGCTGAGAAAGAGGCGCGGGCATACGCCGCCGGGGAACTTTCCGCCGAGAAACCGCCGGAGATGGAATCCGGCGTTGACCGCTGGACATCTAACGGATACGGCATTGTGAATGGATCTCTCACGGATGAACAAAAAGAACGCATTGTAAAGGTAATTGCAGAGCTTGCCGCCCAGCAGACGGTTGAAACGGACGGCACATTCTTTGATGATCTGCGCCGGATGGAACGCCGCATACTGACAGAAAAGGGCGACACAGAGGCCCTTGCCATATTGGATGCAGAACTTGCCGCGCAGAATGAGGAGGATTGACAATGCCGGACGAGAAAAAGTTCAAATCTATTGATGAAAAGCTGGCAAGCCTCACGCCGGAGCAGTCAAAGCACCTGTTTAACCACTTGAATGATTGCTATCTGCCCCATACACCAGAGGAGCGGGCCGAGGCGGAAAAGCGCCAGCGTGAGCAGGAACAGGAATAAAAAGAAAAGCCCCGGCGGTTGACATATCCGCCGGGGTTAGGTATAATATAGATAACAAAAGGCGCTGCGACAAGCGGTTGGCCCTTTGCGATGAGAGGTTTAGATCAAAGACCTAAGAACCGTCACCGTGCTGGGTGGCGGTTCTTGCTTTTTATCACTAAACTCAGCGTAACGGTCTTTTGACCGATATGGAAAGTCAATGTAAAACGCATTGCCTCACCCCCTTTCGGGAAGTGTGGCCAACCGCCTGCCGTTGTGTGCAGCGCCTGCCGCCCATGTGAGCGGCACAGATAGCATACCATAATTCGAGCCGTCTCGCAAGGGCTGTTTTGCTGAGGCGGCAATTTTTACGACAATAAAGAGAAAAGGCCCACCGGGCAGTCGAGAAAATCGGCTATACCCCGGCGGGCTTTTATGCAGTTATGCGTGCTGTTCCTCCTCTGTGCCCACGCAGGACGGTACTGTGGGCTTTTTGCCGCGCAATAGGTGAATGTGTATGCCCTCGCGAGAATCGGCCTCAGAGGGCGCGTCTGCCGCGCTGGAGGGCGGCATATATGGATTGATGCCAAACTGCCTCGGCGTTCCCGGCTCCTGCCCCAGAACGCGCAGCAGCAGGAACAGCGCCTCAATGTCGCCGCCCATCACGGCTTGAATGAGCGGCACAAGCATTTTTACCATGAGAGTTGTGTTTCCGCTTACAGCGTCCTCAAAACAGTCAAGCTCTGCGCTGGCCTTAAATTTGCCCCGCCGGGCGGGCAGTGACAACACTGAAAGAACGGCATCTTTAACCAGCGCGGCCTCCCGTGCCTCGCGGCGCTTTTTGGCAGCGGCTCTGCCGCCCGCGGACTGGATAGCCCGTGCCCGCTCGGCTGGCATGGTGCTGAACGACCTCAGACCCGCCGTATTGCGCTTGCTCATGCCGGGGCCTCGGTCTTTGCCAGATAGCGCTTGATCCGCATACGGACAGCATCGGCCCGCGCCCATCGTGTGCCGTTCTTATATTCATCGGTGGCGTTGAGGGCATCGGCAATCTGTACCCAGTTCAGGCAATCCACAAAGCGCCAGCGGAAAATCTGCTGTGTTTCGGCATCGGGGATAGTAGCGAGAAACTGTTCCAGCGTGTGCCGCTTGGCATCTCGCTCTTTTCGCAACTGCCGGATGTCGGCATCCAGCGCGGCGAGACATTCAGCATAGCGCTCCGTGCTGGATACTTTGGGGCCGGAACCGCCGGGCATCCCCATGAGCTTTGCCCCGGCGGGTGATGTGGCCTGCATATACAGCTCGCCGCGCTGATCGATTTTGTTTTGAAGTGCCTCGGCGGCGTGGTGATACGCGCTCAAGTCTTTTAGTGTCACGGATTACTCCTCCTTGTAAAACAGGCCCGCCGGGGTAGATGTGCGGAGAGTGTAACCCCGCCCTCTTTCTGCACTTCCCCGGCGGATGGTGGTACGCTGCACACGCCCTGCCGCGCAGCGCCTTTGCGTGTTGGTGGGCATCCCGCTCTAAGGCGGTCTGTTGGATATGGATTTATAGATCCTTGGGGAGATACCTCCCCGAATATTGCATCTTTGGTACCGGCCATGTCGGCCATATTAAAGCCCAGCTCTGCCAAACCGAACGCACGGCCAGCGGCGGCAATCTGCTCCGGCAGTTCTGCAATCTCTTTTGCAAGGGCGTTGTACTCCTCGTAGGATTCGCAGACCTCAAGCCGATTTTCAACAAACCGCTTGCGAATCAGCAGGGCTTGCAAAGCCTGATACTTCTCTTTGACCTCAGCAGGCCAAAGCAGGTTGTAATCTTCATAAAACATGTTTTTTCTCTCCTCAAGAAGTAAACAATGTCACACCATTTTCTATACAGTCTATAATCGCTGTATATACCCATATATAGGGCTGATATATAGCTGTTTTAATAGTTACTGTATTTTACTGTTTACATTGTTTACAATATTGGTTAATGGTAATAGTGATAGGGTTTAAGCGGTCACACTGATTGTCACAAATGAGTAAACAGTAAACACTTTGCAATCAAGAGATAAACTGCTGGGCAGAAAATGTCACGTTTACATTTTCGGATTGTTTACCCATAGTGTGACATTTCTATGTGCCCTTTCGTTTGAATCCTCTTTGACTTCCATAGGGTTTACCATATCGCATAGGGGATTCTGGAATTTCCCAGTCTGGCATTCGTTGCAGTACCTTTTTGATGTTTTGGCGGTCTTTAGCAGGAAAATTCGGCCCGCCGTTCAGCAATTCGCGCCAGACCTCAAGAGGGCAAATGCGGTCACGGGGCATGGTTGGGATGTCCTGCCCCTTGCAGGCCCCGGCCCAGTAGTCGTGGCGCTTGTCAAGGGGCCATTTCAACCAATCGGTTGGAATCGGGGTGTTGACAAAATCAACAATGCTGCTTTCATTTTCAATCTCCTCTCGGTGCTCCTCGGCGTGTTGTGCTGCGGCATCTGCCAGAGCGCCGGTCAGGAACAGCGGCTCTCCCATCATCCAGTAGCAATTTGCCTCCGCCCATAGCTGGTCTATTTCGGCCTCGGTCAAGTCCCATACATGATGCTTTATCGGCTGAACGCCGACATCCACTGGCCAGAATCGGCGGTTTCCCGTGGTATCTTGCAGAAAGTCGCTTGTGTTGGTCGTGCCAAAGAATACGCACCGCCGGGGAAGTTCTTTGACGTTGCGGCCATAGGCGGCACGGTAACGGTCAGAACGCAGGCTCAAAAACTGCTTGATGCGGGATACATCAGAACGCCGGAACGCATCAAGCTCAGCTACCTCTACCAGCCATACGCCTTGCAGCAGCTCGGATGCCTCCTTGCCCTCAAAGGTGCGGATTGAGTCATTGAACCAGCCCTTGCTCATCCTGTCCAGCAGTGTGCTTTTGCCGATTCCCTGAGGACCGCACAGTATCAGCATATTGTCGAACTTGCACCCCGGCTCCATTGCACGGGCCACAGCACCGACAAAGGCCTTGCGGGTGACGGCACGGGTGTATTCGGAATCCTCAGCACCCAGACAGTCAATCAGCACCGTGTCCAGCCGGGGCACTCCATCCCACGCCAGACCCTTGATGAAATCCTGCACCTCGTTAAATGTGTGTGTAACCGCATGGTTTGCCAGTCCCGCATCAATGGCGGGTCGCTTGGTGATTTTATATCCGCGCTCCATGTATCCGTATAGGCCGCTGTCATCAGAATCAGCCCATGCCCGCCGCTTGAATTTGTCGGGAGTTTTGCTCAGGTCTGCGCCCCACGGCAGCGGGTGCAGCACTTCGATGCGCTCACAAAATTCGTTGTAAAGGATGCTGCCTTGCAAATTCGGGTCATGTTCAAGAATCAGTTCGACATTGCCGATGGTCTGCTTGGCCTTGCCGTTTTCGTCACGTTCCAGCATGGTGCGCCACATGACATCATCCCCGGCGGGTGTGCTGCTTTGGCAAGCGTTCTGCATGGCTTGCAGTTCAGTAGCCTCCTCGCGGGCCTGCGTCTGCTTTACGGCCTCGTCGTTCATGGCGAGGTCACACATGGCCTTATAGCTTGGCAGTTTAGGTACAGCAGTGCTTGGCGATACATCATCATCCTGAGCGCCGAAAAGGTGCAGGCGCACAAGGTCAAAAGCGTTTACCAGCCGCCCAGAGCAGGGGTCGGTCGCGTGGTGACTGTACAGAAATTTTCCAGCATCGTAAAGCACTGCGCCGCCTGCTGTACTGCCGCCGGTATAGGTGTATCGCTCGTCAGCGGTATCGCAGGGATTGTAAATGGTGGGCAAAAACTTTGCGATGGCGGCGGGTACATCGTAGGTACGGCAGAACGCACCCACAATGCCGTCTTTTGATGTGGGGTCGCCTTGCTTGGCCATACTCCGCTGAATACGCGGCAGAACGCCGGGAATTTGCGGCCATTCGGCGGCATTGTGCCAGTCGTGGAATGTGCCGAGAATGTCATCCGCCGGGGCTGGTGCGGCATCGTTACTGTCAAAGATGGGGTCAACATCGCTGCAATGCGTGGGCCAGTACATGAGGCGGGATGCCTCAAAGGTTGTCGGGTCTGCCCATTCCAGCCCGATGCTCGCGGCAATACGGCGGGCCACGGGTTCATATTCATCGGGGGTTACAGTGCGGTCAAGCGGAACAATGACGCGCAGGCGAGGATTGTTAGGACAGTGTTTGACGGTGGAATAAACCGCATAGGCACAGCCCAAAGCGTGGACTTTTTGCAGCAACGCCTCGGTTTGCCCCGCCGGGATGCTGTCAAAGTCAAGCGTCACCAGATCGCGGCCAGTGACGGCAGCGGCTTTGCGCCGTGGGCCGTTTAGAGTGCCGCCCATAAAGCCGCCCACATCCTTGAGCGTGTCCTGCTGGGGCTTTTGCAGCCTCAAATAATCATTGAGTGTACAGCCTAAAGGGCGCGAGGTGCGCAGGCGTTCGCAAAAATCTTGCCATGTCAGGTATTGAGGTCGCCAGTCACAGCTTGTGCGGCTGGCAGCCGTGGAGATGCAAAGTTGTCTGTTCATGCCGCCCTCCATCATGCGCCCATGCAGGCGGTTTCGTTCAGCCAGCGGTAAAAAGCCTGCACAGGAACACGCATCCGCCGGGGGCTTTGGCAAACAACGGGAAAATCTGCGCGGTGAAACAGTTCATACGCGGCCTTTATGGGGATGCCCATGAGGCGGGCCACATCTGCCGCTGTGTAAACAGCGCTGCCCGTCTGTGGGTCAATGATCGGATACGCCCCATCGCCTGTGTGGCCTTCGCCCTGCCGCACGGTGACGGTGCTGTGAGTATCGCTTTCCATGAGTTCATTCCTCCTGCTGGTGCTGTAAGCGCAATTTTTCAATGGCGGTGAGAATCTTGTCTCTGCGCTCATCGGTAAGTGGGCGGCGCATCCATGCACAGAGGGAACTCTGGCTGATTCCCACCGCATCAGCCAGTTGCCAATAGCGGATGCCGAATTGCGTCATTTTTAAGCGGATGTCCATGTTTTCCATAAAAATTTCTCCTTTAAATATTGACTTTAATATTTTGTTGAAGTATGATAATGCTACCGAACTTCAATAAAATGTTATTGTAATTATTTTAATATACGGCACGAACAATAGCAATAAAATCAAAACCATTAAAATAATTTAATATAATTTTAATTTCGGAGGAAGCTCATGGCCACTGCTAAAAAGAAGAAATCCGCCTACCCTATAAGCGAGGAGGCGGTTGAAAGAATTGATGCTCTTATAAAAAACATCCCATCCGAAAAAAATCCGCAAAAGTGTATGAGCGATGCAGAATTTGCGGAAAGAATCGGTGTATCAACGGTTATGATGAGCATGTATCGAACAGGGAAGCAAGGAATAAGCCCTAAAACCGCTAAAAAAATCGCGCACATTGCAGAGCAAACAGTCTGTAGCACGTTCAGAGTGAATCCAGACTATTACAGAGGATTGTCTGACGAAATTGATTATGAAACGGCACAACGAAAAGAGTACCAAAATAAAACAGAGGCATGGTTTGCTCAGTTTAAGGAAACGCAAAAGAGAATCACGGATCGATTGGTATTTGGGTCTAATGACCCGGAAATGATTGAACGCACGATGATAACGAAATATTATGAGCCATTTTTTGATCGTTTGGGATATGAATATTTGTTCAACGGTGCAGCGAGAGATTTCTACAGTGTGGCGGGAGTCAATGAGTGTCTGGCCCATACCCTGCGAGATGGTGAGAGCGGAGAAGAATTGAATCTCAGCAACGATGAACTTGAGACGTTGATAGCTGCCGCAAAGAAAGCTGTTAGGTTCGAGTTATTTCAAATAAAGGAGAAAAGAAATGCCAAAAAGTAAAGCCCGCCGGGGAGCAAACGGCGGAGGAACACTGTATCACCGCACGGATGGCCGATGGGAGGGGCGTTACACAGTAGGGTTTGACCCCGGCACCGGCAAACCTGTCCGCAAGTCGATTTATGGAAAGACGCAGAAGGAGGTGCGGCAGCGGCTTACCGAAATAACCCGCCAGCTTGATACAAACACCTATGCAGAGCCGGACAAACGGCCACTGGGGGCGTACCTTGATAGCTGGATGTCTGAGTATGTTGAGCCGGTGCGTACACCATATACTATCACGACTTATCGCGGCGTTATCAGAAATCATCTCAAGCCAAACATCGGTGCGGTGCGGCTGTGCGACCTTACAACAGATCAGGTACAGAAGATGGTGCGCAAGCTGGTAAGCGCCGGGAAAGCGCCAAAAACGATAAAAAATACCATGACCGTGCTGAACAGTGCGCTTGAACAGGCCGTGAAAGAACAGGTCATCCTGCGCAATCCTGCAAAATATGCAAAACTGCCATCGGTTCAAGCCCCGGAAATCAAAACCTTATCAGTGGAGGAGATTGCCGCCTTTATGGATGCGGCAGAGGGATGCCCATATTATGCGCCGCTCATGTGCTGTCTGTTTCTGGGCTTGCGTGAGGGTGAGGCGCTGGGCCTCGCGTGGGAGCATATCGACTTTGAGAATGGTAAGGCTCTGATTTGCCAACAGTTGCAAAAAGAGAAAACCGCGCACGGGGCATTTTACATCAAGCACTCCACCAAAACAGGCCAGAGCCGCACACTCGATCTGCCAGACTTTCTGATTAACATACTGAAAGAAGAACAGCGCCGCCAGACGCTTGCCAGAATCGCCGCCGGGCCTGCATGGGGCAATGAATGGGGCCTCTGCTTTACGGATGCCCTGGGCGGCTGTATCAATCCGCATACTTTGTGGGCGAACTGCAAACGTATTGCAAAGAGCATCGGCCTGCCGGATGCCCGTGTACATGATCTGCGGCACACAAACGCAACGCTTGCGCTGGTGAACGGTGTAGACCTGAAAACGGTGCAGGCAAACCTCGGCCACAGCACAGCGGCATTTACCCTACAGCGATATGTCCACGCCACAGAACAGGCACGGAGAGCGGCGGCAGACCAGATGCAGCAGCTTTATGAAAATCAAATTAGAAAAGCGCAATAAAAAACGCCCTCGGCAGACGCATGAAAACCATGCGCCGCCGGGGGCGTTCTGTGTGTTCTGGTATGTTGTTTTTGCCGTCAAAAATCCTAATTGTCGTCAAAACTGTCGTCAAAGGTACTTTTATATAAACCAAAAACCCGCATATCTTACGCAGATACGCGGGTTTTTGTTGGCGGAGT
>OIYG01002277.1_pt1 | contig 12478 bp, 8 predicted proteins | sample 1587861 | NCBI WGS metagenome assembly OIYG01 (sample SAMN03283272) | human gut metagenome | biome: human-associated habitat; material: feces | host: Homo sapiens | place: Peru | collected 2012 | reverse complement strand
AAGCTGCAATAGCGTCACATTCGTAGTTAAGACCTGTGTTTGCCGAGCAGGATGCAATACGAGCGCCCTCGATAAAGCCTGTGATACCGTACATAACACCTGCAAGAACGAATACCATCAAAATTGTCGTAAATACGTTTACACCGGATACTCTTGCCGCTTCCTCGTTTGAACCGACCGCAAACATATTTTTACCGAACTTTGTTTTATTCCAAACAACCCACATAACAGCGGTTAAGATTACGGAATAAAGAACATATTTCGGAACAGAAACGCCGCCGACCGTGAAGAGCGTACCTGTGATAAAGCTTGTGTAAGATGCGTCAAGACCCGAAAGAGTTTGACCGTTGTTTCCGCCAATCATAAGGTACATAAGAACTGCACCGAATACGATGAGCTGAGTTGAAAGAGTAACAATAAACGGGTGGAGCTTGAATTTAGCAACGAAAAATCCGTTTACAAAACCTACAACGGCGCCGATTACAATTACTGCAAGAATTACTGCAATAAGAGGCAGCGTTTTAAGATTCGGGAACATCTTGTTCGCATAATCTGTAACCTGTAAAAGCGATGCCGCAACGCATGCGGTCAAGCCAACGCATCGTCCTGCGGAAATATCCGTACCTGTTAATACGATACAACCTGCAATACCTAAAGCAATAGGAAGTTTTGCAGCGGTAAGCGAAACAATATTAACTATTGACGATACGCTTAAAAATGCCGGAACCTTAATTGCGATAAAAATTACCGCTATTGCAATGATGATATACATTGCATTGTTAAACAATAAATCTGAAATCAGTCTTTTTTTATCGTCCTTATCTGCCGCTTTGAATTTCTCAATCCAAAGGGAAAAACGAGAACGTCCAACTTTTTTTACACTTGTGTCAGCCATAATTAAATCCTCCTTATGCATATTTTGCCGCAAGGGTCATAATCTCTTCCTGATTTGTAGTCTTGGCATCAACCTCACCCGAGAGTCTTCCGCCCGACATAACAAGAATTTTATCGCACACGCCCAAAAGCTCTGCCATTTCGGAAGAAACCATAATGACTGTTTTGCCTTTTTTTGCAAGGTCTAAAATGAGCTGATAAATTTCATATTTGGCACCTACATCAATACCTCTTGTCGGTTCGTCAAGAAGAAGCACTGTAGGGTCTGTCAAAAGCCATCTTGCAAGGATAACCTTTTGCTGATTACCTCCTGAAAGAGAGCTGATTTTTGTTTCCTGAGTAGGTGTTTTTACTCTGAGCGATTTTATATATTTGCCAGTCGTGTCCTTCATTTTCCTTTTGTTAAGGAACGGACCTGTCTGATATTTTTTCAAGCTTGAAATTGTTGTATTTTCTCTGATATTCAAAATACCGAAAATACCCGTTGCACGTCTTTCCTCCGTCAAAAGAGCAAATCCGTTTTTGATTGATTCGTGTGGATTACGGTTTTTTACCTCTTTGCCGTTGAGTGTGATCTTACCGCTCTTTTTTGTGGTTATGCCGAAGATTTGCTCAAGCAGCTCCGTTCTTCCCGAACCGTCAAGCCCTGCCACGCCGAGAATCTCTCCTTTGTTAGCCTGAAACGAAACATTCTTAAGGTTGGTGTATTCTCCGCTTAGATTATCAACCTTAAGAAGAACCTCACCGATTTCATTGTCCTTTTCGGGATAACGGTTTGTAAGCTCACGGCCAACCATGAGCTTGATTATTTCGTCCATAGTCAGGTTTTCGGCAGGCTTTGTTGCAATCCATTTTCCGTCTCGCATAATTGTTACTTCATCACTTATGCGTAATATTTCCTCCATCTTGTGAGAAATATAAATAATGCCGCAGCCCCTGTCACGAAGCATATTGATAATACGGAAAAGATGTTCAACCTCTTCCTCTGTCAGTGATGAAGTAGGCTCATCAAAAACAATGATTTTTGAATTATAAGAAACCGCCTTTGCGATTTCAACCATTTGCCTTTGCGAAACCGACATTGTACTCATAACTGTTTTGGGGTCAACATTGATGTCAAGGTCTTTAAAAATCTTCATCGTTTCAACATACATCTTCTTTTCGCTTGTAAAAGGCAGGTATTTTGAAACCTTCGGAAATCTGCCAAGCCACATATTGTCCATAACATTACGTTTAAGTGCCTGGTTAAGCTCCTGATGCACCATTGCAACACCGTTTTCAAGAGCTTCCTTACTGTTTTTGTAATTTACCTCTTGTCCATCAACATAAATGTGTCCGCTGTCCTTACTGTAAACACCGAAAAGACATTTCATAAGCGTTGATTTTCCGGCACCGTTTTCACCCATAAGAGCATGAACGGTACCCCTTTTAAGCGTGAGACGGGCATGGTCAAGTGCTTTAACACCTGGAAACGATTTATCTATATCGACCATTTTTAACAATATATCTTTGTCAGTCGCAGAAACGGAATTATTCAAATTGTTTTGCATATATATCTCTCCTATCTGCTTTGAATAGTGCGGTTGGAGCGAAGCACCCCAACCGCATAAGTAAAGTAAATTTATATCATTCTGCTGTATTTGTTGTGTAAGCCGAATAAGGAATATTTACTCTCCATGTGCCTACTACATTTGCAGTATCAATACCGTCAAGTGCCTTTGCACCGTCGAGGTAATTCTTCATAATAGATGTGATAGCCTCAGCCATACCCTGTGAATCCTGCTTGATTGTACCAATCATTGAGCCTGACTTTATTGCTGATTTTGCAGCGTCTGTTGCATCAACGCCGAATACAGGAATTACGGTTTTACCGTCTTTGTTGTATCCTGCCGTTTGAAGAGCCGATATTGCACCAAGTGCCATTTCGTCATTGTTTGCAATAACAAGTTCAATCATATTCTTGTTCGACTCAGTATACTGAGCAAGTGCTGTACTCATGTAGTTTGTGGCTGCTGCCGAAGACCATAAGCCGTCCTGGTCAACAAGGTACTTGTTCTTGTTTGCTGCGTCATAGAACATAAGGTCCGGTCTGCCTGCTTTTTTAAGAACTGCGTTAGCATCCTCAACGCCGTACTTTGTACGGGCAATTGCTTCCATGTTGCCCTCTTGGCCCTTAAACATAACGTAGCTGATTTTACCGTCACCGTTAAGGTCAAGCTTGTCATAATTGTTTACCAAGTATTCACCGATCAACTGACCCTGCATATGTCCTGCCTGCTCATAGTCCGTGCCGACAAATACACACTTGTCATAGCTTTCAATAACAGACTGGTCAACAGAACGGTTGAAGAAGATTACCGGAACATTCTGTGCCTTTGCAAGATTGATAATGTTTTGAGCGGCGTCATTGGAGCCTGTATCAACTACATTGACAATAAGCAATGACGAGCCTTTTGCAAGCGCCGTTTGAACCTGCTCGGTCTGTGTCGTTTGATTTCCGTTTGCGTCATAATCGTTGTAGGTGTAGCCGCCGTCCTTTAAAATTTTATCCATTGCAGAACGAACGGTTGAGATGTATGCATCGCTAAATGTGTAATAAAATACCGAGATCTCACCTTTTGTTTTTTTTGTACCGCCGTCACCGTCTTTTTTTGTGCAAGCCGCAAAGCCTGCTACCATTACTACTGCTAATAATAATGCCAATAACTTTTTCATTTTTTTCATAAAGAATACCTCCTTAAAAATATTGTTAAGTCATTCAGCACCTTTATTATAGCTTTGTGTCAATTGAAAATAAATGTAATTATTTATTCAAAGTGTATAAAATTTTACGAATTATACGATTTATTACGTTAAAAATTTCACCTTGGATATAAAAATAGCTCTGATAAGCCAAAACAACATATCAGAGCCTTTATTAAATTACTTCTTAATTACTGCCTTCGTTAAAGCGGAACAGTATTTTTTGAATATCTGGAGAAAACATATTTTTGCGGTTAACAACATAAGTATCGGTTTCAACCGTTTTGTCACCTTGCTTTTTGCCCGTAAGAATTTCAAATGCCTTTGAAACAGAAAGGTATCCCATTGAAAACGGATTTTGAACAATAAGTATGTCAATATCACCGTTTTCAAGCATATCTATGCAGCTTATATTACTGTCAAATCCGATACAAAAAACTTTATCTTTTAGATTAAGCTCATTTATTGCATAACCGGCACCGAGAGTCGACCATTCATTAAAGCCGACAAGAACATTTATATCCTTATGCTTCTCAAGCAATTTTTTAGCACCGGCGGTTGCATTTTGTGTATTTGACTCAATATTGACAGTGTCGACTATTTTTGCGTTTTCAATTTTACCGATATAGTCTGTAAATCCTTTTAAGCGTTGTTTTCCGTTTTCGGTGTTTTCACTGTAATTTACTATACCAATATTGATAGACTTTTGTCCTTTGCAGAGTTCAACGGCTTGCTTTGCTGCCTTTTCGCCGGCCGATATATTGTCTGTTCCTATAAAAAGCTCTTTGCCCTTTACATTAACATCGCTGTCAACCGTGATTACTTTAACTCCGCTATCAATTGCGTTTTGAACAGACGGTGCATTCTTCTCATAATCTATTGCCGAAAGGATTATGACGTCAACCTTTCTTGAAACCGCATTTTCAATCATTCCGTTTTGAGTATCATAGTCTTCTTCACTTTCGGGTCCTTCAACCGTAACATTGATATTAAATTCATTGGCAGCAGCAAGTGCACCGCTTTTCATGTCATCCCAAAAATCAGAATCGCTGCCTTTTGTTATTATAGCAATATTCTTATCCTCGGCACCGATATCGCTCGTTTCTGCACAGCCGAATAAGCAGGCAATAAGAATAGAAACAAGCGTAAGAAGGGCAACTGTTTTTTTAGTATTCATTTTCGTGTCCTTTCTCAATCTTTGGTATTTTAATGGTGACTGTAGTTCCTACATCAAGCTCGCTGTCGATAGTAATTCCGTATTCTTCGCCGAAATAGATTTTAAGTCTGTCGTTAACATTTTTAACGCCGATACCCTTTGAGTCGCTTCTATCCTTTTGAAGAATGGTTTTGCATTGCTCCTCAGTCATACCAAGGCCGTTATCTTTAACAGTTATAACAATATCCTTTCCGCAGCGTTCAACCGTAATTTTGATTTCGCCCTCATCAACCATTCGGTTAAGCCCGTGATAAATAGCGTTTTCAATGAACGGTTGAATAGTAATTTTGTTGCACATATAGCCCAGTACGCTTTCGTCAACATCAAATGAATATGTAAACTGGTTTTTATATCTGTAACTTTGAATAATAAGATAGCTTTCGGCATGCTTAAGCTCATCGCTGATTGTTATAAATTCGTTTCCGTGGCTGATACTTATTCTGAAAAGTTTTGCGAGCGCACCCACCATTTTAACCGCATCCTTGCTGTTGTCCTGCTCGCACATCCATTGAATTGAATCAAGCGTGTTATAAAGAAAGTGAGGATTGATCTGAGCCTGCAATGCCTTAAGCTCGGTTTTTCTGAGTATGATTTCTTCATTGTGCACCTTCTCGACAAGTGACTGAATCATAAGCACCATATGCTCAAATGATGCCGAGAGAGTTTGAAACTCCAAAACATTACTCATATCAGCCTCGTATTCAAACTCCTCTGCTTGCTCTTCAAATTTTTGCATAGAATCAACAAGTTTTCTGACAGGTCTTGTAACGGTTCTTGAAAGCAAAAAATAAATTACAATGGATATTAAAAGACTGAAAAGAAGTGCAAAAATCGAGCCGATGATTACTTGGTTCTTAACAGCTTGAGTTATCTCGTCATTAAAACTTACACCGACAATTTTCCAATTACACGAATTAAGAGATGAAATATTGTAAATATTATCCTTCATTCTGTGTATTCCGTCGGTAAGGTCAATAATTGCATAGGAATTTTCCTTTTTCAACCCTGAAAAAAGCATTTGCTGCTGTGGATGATAAATGATTTCTCCTTTCGAATTGATTATATAGCAATAGCCTCTTTGACCGATGCTCACTTTATCAATGTATTTTGCGATTGATGAAAACTTAAAATCTATCGCAACAAAAACCTGCTGTGCAAAAAGATTCGAATATTCCCTTTTCGCAATAGTAACAACCCACGGATATTTGTTTTTATAAAGCGTATTTACATGAGGCTGAGTGATTGCGAATCCGTCCTTGAGATTTGAGAAAACAGACTTGTCATAAGATAGATTTGTTGCATTGCTTTTAACTCTTATATTATTACTGTTTCCGTCTAAAAGCAGATTGCCCTGCATATCGTAAATCATTACGCAATATATGTCCTCTTCAAGTCTTGCCGCTGCATAAATCGCATTTTGAAGTGATGATATATCCGTATAATTGTCCGCTTCCTTGCATAGATTATTGAGCTTGCTTTTGATTGACGACATATAATTGGAAACGGTTTCATTAGCCTGCGAAACAGCTTGCTTGCTCGAAACACATGCTGAATTAAACATTGATTTTTCATAAAATACACCGAAAAGCAATGTTGATGCAAGTGTTGAAAAAACAACACCGAAAACAACGATTGCAATAATCAATACGGATAACTTTGTTTTATTACGCTTAAACATTGCCTCCTCCTAAATGCTCTTCTCTGTATTTGTTTGGCGACATACCATAATATTTTTTAAAGCAATAGCTGAAATAATGCTGATCACTGTAGCCGCATTTTTCCGAGATTTCAAAGATTTTCATTGATGTGCAAAGCAGCAAATCGCTTGCCGCCTTCATTCTTCGTTCGGTTACAAGTGTTACAAAGTTTTGAGATTTTGTTTTCTTGATAAGTGCGCTTAAATAATTCGGACTTACGCCTAACTTGTCACTTGCATCGGTAAGCGACAAATCCTCATTCATATATTCGTCATCAATGATTTGAAGCGCCCTGTCGCAAATGTTCTCACTTTCGTGCCTTTGCGAACGGTAAATAATATCCCTTGCATCAAGGCAAAGAGAAATCAACTCTTTTTTGTATTGCTCATTAAAATCAAGTGAAAGTCGGGATGTAAATAAATTATTGGACGAAAAAAGCTCCGATAAAGCGTCACTGTCGGATAATACGCTTACACACCTGTGTGCCGTTGCAAGTATTTGGATAATCAAGTAATCTATGCCCGTCCTACCGCTTTCGGAAAGCATATTTTCAAGGAATTGTCTTATTTCGTTTTTGCTGCCCACTTTCAAAAGCTGCTCAAGTTTATAGACGGATTTTTCAATATTTTCAAGCTCGTAGGCACTTTTGCGCTCTTGGTCATTGATAAATCTGATGTCGCCTGCACCGTCGGAGGTATACCGCCTTGCGGTGATAGCCTGTGTGCACGCAACCGACAAAAGTGATGGATTATCAACCGTTTAGCTAATGCCTATCGTGCATTTTTGGTTAAATAATTTTTGGGCACTTTGTACGAGTTCAATTACGGGGAGTCTTAGTTTTGATGCCATTTCTTCTGGTTTACTTGTAACAAGCGTCACAATTCTACCGTTTACAAAAAAGCTTTCACACTCCGTATATTTCCCGAAAATGCTGTTTACGAAATCAATATGATGAGCCCCGGTACAGCTTTCACCTTCGAAGGCTTTGAATTTTGACACAACGACGCTGTAGCAGTCATTGTCACTTTTAATAAGTCCAAGCTGCTCTGCAATATTTTTTAAATCCTGAGATGCATGAACATCTTCGCCGGTTCCTAAAAGAAGAGGCAAGAGAAATTCTGCTTTTTTTAATCTCAGCTCGGTTTCTTCGTTTGATGAGCCCGTTTTAAGCCTTTCAAATTCCTCGTCCATTTCCGCCTTAATTTTTATAAATTCCTCGCTTAGCTCGCTTGCGGAAATAGGCTTTAATAAATACCGAATTACATTATATTTGAATGCCTCTTGTGCATATTCAAAATCATCATAACCGCTTAAAATAACAAACTTTGTAGCAGGTCTTATTTCTCTAACCTTGCTTGCAAGCTCAAGTCCTGTCATAAGAGGCATTTTTATGTCTGTTAAAATCAAATCAGGCTCAAGTTTTTCAAGAAGTTCAAGTGCCTCGATCCCGTTTTCGGCATCACCGATAACATTAAACCCCGCTTTTCCCCAGTCAACGCTTTTTATAACTGCTTCTCTTTGGCGAATTTCATCATCAACAACAAGTAAGCTATACATAATTTACCCTCTCAATTAAATTACTTAATATATTTTACGGCGGGTACTCCCACTACTCCTGCAAGGACGTACATCTTCAACTGCAATAAGATTATCACAAAGCTCAATCACTTTTTCATTCAAAAAAGCTGTTGTAGTCAACTCTGTATAATTATATTATGATATAATTATTTCGCATTGTCAACACCTAAAGTAAACACTTGGATATTAAAAATATACATCAATATTCATTCCTGCAGAAAATGTGGTTTTTTCGGCGGGAATATTTTTTTGCGGTGAAAAAGCTGTTCTGTCCTCAAAATTCGGGACAAAAAAAGAGGACAAAATACGAATTATGAGGACAAATGAGGACCGAGGGAATTTTGAAACGTCTATTTTGAGACAGAAAAAGAGCCTCGCTCGAAGTGAGCGAAGCTCTGAAAGTGTAGATTTATAAGGCTTTCGTACCTATATTTTCCGTCCACAGCTCAAAAATCCGTGGACAAAATGTGGACAAATCCACGTTTTTGTGGAAATAAATGGTATTTACTGCTATTTCGGAATATTCCTAAAATAGCCTTGAAAACCTCAGAAACGTTGATATATAAGGCTTTGCGGCTTATTTCATTGCCTCTTCAACTGCAACAGCGGTTGCAACGGTAGCACCAACCATCGGGTTGTTGCCCTCGAAAGAGAAATTGATTTTTGAGTCTTTTTTGGGTAGCAAAAATCCGCAAGCCTTGATTCTGCGTGCTTTGAGGTAGAAGTTCAGATTTGCGGATATTTTCGATATAAGAAGATATGTGCAAAATCGGCTGTTTTTTGCGAATTATGAGGACAAATGAGGACCGAACCACATTTTGCAAGTTCTCTTTCCACGGTACCGTTTTTGTCACTGCTAAGCTGACTATCTAATCTTTTTATACATTATAATGCGTACATTTTTGCATATAGACAAAGGGTAAACGTAACTATTTTTTTGTTCCTTCTCCCCTGCCTCTCTCATCTTACAACCTAACTTTTGACAAGTTGTTTGAGCAGCAAATATTATAACAAAATCTGTGTATAATAAAGATTTATTAAATTAACAAGTCATACTTGACTTATTATAATATATTTGTTATTATAATAGTACAAATTAGTCTTATTATTTATGGAGGCCTTATGAAGATTACAGGTTTATACGATGAAAAGACAATATTGTCTGAATTGGGCAATCGCATCCAGCAATACAGGATATCCATGAATATCACGCAGGCCGAGCTTGCACAAAAATGCGGGCTTTCACTTAAGACCATTGCCCGAACAGAAGCGGGACATGATACTAAACTTTCAAATATTATTAAAATTTTGAACGTAATCGGACTTTCTGATAATTTAGATATTTTAATTCCGGAGCCGCAGCCGGATTATAAGGCCTTGTTTGAGGAAAAGCCCATCAGAAAACGAGCAAGACCTGATAAAAATAAATCCGACACCGAATGGATTTGGGATGACGACAAGGAGGATGATGAGATATGAAAAGAGTAAATACGGTTCGTGTTAACTTATGGGGAACAACCGTTGGTTATCTTCATCAAAACGGAACAGGAATGATAGGCTTTCAATACGACAATGATTTTCTTAGGAGCAATATTGAGATTTCACCAATCAAAATGCCTCTATCTACCGTTACCTACTCTTTCCCATCTCTAAATGAAGAAACTTTTCACGGCTTACCCGGCATGGTTGCCGATTCTTTACCTGACAGATTCGGTAATATTGTTATAAAGAAATATTTGGAAGCCCAGGGCAGAACCGAAGATAGTTTATCCGTTATTGAAAAACTTTGCTATACCGGCAAAAGAGGAATGGGCGCATTGGAATATGAGCCCTCACGAGAACTTGCACCGGTAAGCGAAACCGTAGACCTTGATGCATTAACAAAATTGGCTTCTGATATTCTCTCTGAAAAAGAAAACATACACATCAAAAAAAATGACAGTCTTATGGCACAATTAATGGAGTGCGGTTCTTCCGTCGGTGGTGCGAGAGCCAAAACACTTATCGCATGGAATCCTAAAACAAATGATATTCGTTCAGGACAGATAAATGCGGGAAAAGGTTATGAATATTGGCTTTTGAAATTTGATAATATAAAGAACAACCGAGACAAAGATTTAAGACCTGATGACAAAGAATATACAAAAATTGAATTTGCATATTACCTTATGGCTCTCGATGCCGGAATAAAAATGAGTGAATGCAAATTATATACAGAAAACGGTAGTTCTCACTTTATGACAAAAAGATTTGATAGAAAAGGAATCAAAGGAGAGAAGCTGCATATGCAATCGCTTTGCGCATTGGCCCATATGGACTTTAATGCACCAAGGGTTTATTCATATGCCGAAGCTTTCAATACAATGAAACAGTTAAAATTACCATATAATGATTTCACTCAGTTGTTCAGGAGAATGGTCTTCAATGAATACGCCAAAAACTATGATGACCATACCAAGAACATATCGTTTCTGATGGATAAGAAAGGCGTATGGTCACTATCCCCGGCATATGATGTAACCTTATCATATAAACTTGACAGCACATGGGTCAATGCTCATCAGATGCTAATTAACGGAAAAGCAGACGATATAACCAAAGAGGATATATTAAAAGTCGCCGAGAGAGCAGATATTAAAAAGAGTGATGCGATAAATATTATAGAGCAGGTAAGGTCCTCTGTTTCAAAATGGAGTGATTTTGCTGAAGAATCAACTTTATCTGAGCAAAACACAGAAAAAATAAAAAGAATCATCTCTATCTAACTTCGTTTACTCAAGCAAAAGTATCCATCTACTAAAGATTAAGACGCCCTCACCGAGAGCGTCTTAATTATTGCTTTAATATAAATGTCCTGTCACAGCTTCGTGAATTAGAAGCTCATCAATTCTCTTGCTCTTTCCCGGACGAATCTCTCTAATGCTTTGACTCTTTTTGCCGGTAAATTATAGTTTCTATCCATTTTGAATTTGAATGTTGTAATTGGTTTAAGCTGTCTCCGCTGTCTGTCGGTTATATATGCCTTAGCGATGTCATCAAAGGAGACTCCAAACGCCGATGCCCTTGTGTTTGCGTATGCTTTTAAATCAACCATATCCGTGTTTACCGCATACGGGAACAGACCAAGGCCGTTATCAAAAATAGGCGCAAGTGAAATCGGCTTGTTAGTTTTATTGTCCACAAGCAAACCAAAGTTGCCCTGATGTCTGTCAGTGTTGTAAATGAGAGCATCAAAAATCATCATGTCGACAAAGTCATCATAAAATGTTTGTCCCAAGCCTTTAAGATACGCCGCTACATCAACAACAGTTTTAAACTCGCCGAATCTCCAAATAGGAACATAAGCCAGCTCCTTGCTCGTAAACAGCTCACAAACAGAGCATACACTCTTTTTCCAGCTTGATAGCTTATAATCAATACTGTTCAAACCCATCGTCTTTGCAATTTGTGCAGCGTAGTATTCGCAATACGGTTCATTTCCTGTGTTTGAAGTGCCCTCTGTTCCGCCCTTGTAAAGCAGAATTTTGCCGTTAATTCTTCTCCAACCTTTGCGAAGCATACCATTTGTTGTAAACTCCGGGGATGACGTAAAACCCTTAACCTTTGCGCTGCCATATCCTGTGTATGCAATGAGCGAAATAGCCTTTTTAAACTCATTGTCATATAAATTGTAATCGGCAAATAAGCCTTCAAAGCCCTCGCTCACAACCCAATAGCAGTCGTTAAGCGACAAGCCTAAGCAAACATTGAGTATTCCAATTAAGTCATTCTCTGCAAGATGAAAGGAAGCAAGCAACATATCAATATTTGCTCTTTTCTTTTGGATAGTGCGACTTCGAAGCCAAGATAATATGCCTTCAGCCGAAATAGACATACCGATAGGCATAAGCTCCTTTTTAGTTTCATCGACCCATATAATCGAACAAACCGTTCCTTTCAAGCCTACATTTTCAAGGCTAAACTGCACAAGTGTAGAATCAAAATGTCTGAGCTCATAAATCATAGTCGCACCTCCTTTTTGGGTTTATTATTATACCCGCAATGCTGTATTTTTGTCAATAATTTGTTGCAAAGGGTTTTGTCAGACCGGGAACAAAATCTCGTTAAAAGCAGCTTCGTGTCATATAATGTTATAAGCACAAACTTATTCATGCATTTTAGTGTAATATTTTTATAATTTGTGATTGATATTTACACGAATATCTGTTATACTATATTCAGAACCTTTAAGGAGGTTAGGTTATGTATAGAAAAATTGCAGAATTTTTAGAGAACTGGAAAAACAGCGAACACCGAAAGCCCCTTATTTTACAGGGCGCAAGACAGGTCGGAAAGACCTATTCCATTCTGG
>OIYG01002274.1_pt1 | contig 12504 bp, 10 predicted proteins | sample 1587861 | NCBI WGS metagenome assembly OIYG01 (sample SAMN03283272) | human gut metagenome | biome: human-associated habitat; material: feces | host: Homo sapiens | place: Peru | collected 2012 | reverse complement strand
CGCTGGAAGTCATGCCGGAGCTGGACAACACCATTCAGGTGGACATCCGCCCCGAGGATATCGAGATGCAGGTGTACCGCTCCTCCGGTGCCGGCGGCCAGCACATCAATAAGACCTCTTCCGCTGTCCGTCTGATCCACAAGCCCACCGGCATCGTGGTCAGCTGCCAGACCCAGCGCAGCCAGTTCCAGAACCGTGACTACGCCATGGAAATGCTGAAGGCAAAGCTCTACCAGATCGCCAAGCAGCAGCACATGGACAAGATCGACGACATCAAGGGCGTGCAGAACGAGATCGCCTGGGGCCACCAGATCCGCAGCTATGTGTTCATGCCCTACACCATGGTCAAGGATCACCGCACCAACTACGAGACCGGCAACGTGGACGCCGTGATGGATGGCGATATCGATGAGTTCATCTTTGCCTACCTCAAGGCCGCCAGCCGCGGCGAGCTGCAGGACGCATAAGGGCCTGCCCCTGTAAAACCATAACCGCATCTGTGTCCATTTTTGGATGCAGGTGCGGTTTTTTCGTCCTTTTCTGCGCATAATAAATCCGAAAAATGCGCAGGGAGGCCGTAAAATGTCCAAGCACAGCATCGTCAGGTGGATAAAGATCACAGGAACTTATCTGCTGGTGGCCGCCGTGGCGGCGCTGGGCTGGCTGTGGTGCGCCCTGCCGGAGCAGGTCTATCTGGAGCCGGAACAGCCCCTTGCGCTGCCCCGCTTTGGTTGGGTGGAGCCGCTGCGCGGGCACGGCAGCCGCAACGTGGCCAGCACCCGGGCAGCGGGCAGCTATCAGACCACGCTGGCGCTGGGCGGATGGCTGCCGGTCAAGACCATCCGTGCCACCGTGATGCAACGCCCTACGGTCACAGTATGCGGTACGCCCTTTGGGGTGAAGATGTTCTCGGAGGGGGCGCTTGTCGTGGGCTTTTCCGAGGTGCACACCGCCGCCGGTACAGTAAACCCCGCAAAGCAGGCGGGGCTGCGGCTGGGCGACCGGGTCATCCGCATGGGGAATACCGTCACCGAGACCAACGAGCAGGTCCATGCCGCGCTGGAAGCCGCTGCCGGTGCGGCGGTGGAGGTAATCTACGTCCGCAAGGGCGAGCAGCGGCAGACCACCCTTTTGCCGGTGTGGGATGCCCAGAATGCCCAGTGGCGGGCAGGCATGTGGGTGCGGGATTCCTCCGCCGGGGTGGGCACCCTGACCTTTGTGGACGCACAGGCCGGGGTGTTTGCCGGGCTGGGTCACCCCATCAGCGACAGCGACACCGGTGAGCGGGTCGCCCTGCGCAGCGGCGAGATCGTGGCCTGCCAGATCGTGGGCTGCACCGGCGGCACCGCCGGCAGCCCCGGGGAACTGAAGGGCAAATTTATCAGTGACCACGCCCTTGGCAGAATTTGCATCAACGGCGAAAACGGCGTCTACGGCACGGTAAGCGCCGCCATTGCAGGGCAGCAGACAGAAATCGCCTTTGCGCAGGAGGTGCTGCCCGGCGCGGCAGAGATATTGACCACTACCAGCGGCGAAACGCCCCGCAGCTACCGCGTCTATATTGAAAAGGTGAACGATGCCGACCCGCGCCGCAACATGGTGTTGCGAGTCACCGACCCGGCACTGCTGGCGCAGACCGGCGGCATCGTGCAGGGGATGAGCGGCAGTCCCATCCTGCAAAACGGGCGGCTGGTGGGCGCAGTGACCCATGTGCTGGTCAACGACCCGACACGAGGCTACGGTATTTTTGCGCAAACCATGCTGGAACAGGCACATTCCGTGCCCGGAACGGACGCGGCAGCATAAAAAAGTAGGACATTCGAGCTGAATTTCCATAATTTCCCAAAATATACCGTTGAACTGTCTGGAAAATTATGGTAAAATCCATGGTATTAAAGAAACTGCACACATTGGAGGAAACAACCATGGATAAAGTGAGATTCTTGATGTCGGATACCGGTGCTCAGATCACAGAAGCCTGCCGCGAGGCGCTGGAGCAAAAGGGCGTGGAAGTGACCGTTGTGGAAAAGGATGGAAACAAAGTTTTGCAGAAGATGCTGGCCGTTCGCCCGCAGGTAGTGCTGCTGGACGCCTTTATGCCCGGGCTGGATGCGCTGGCGGTCAAGCAGCGCTACAACGCCGCAGGCGAGCGCCACACCTCGTTTTTCGTTACCGGCGCGTTCCAGAGCGAGGAAATGGTACAGGAGCTGCTGGACGAGGGCTTTGCCTACTATTTCGTCAAGCCTTTTGATGAAAGCGTCCTTGCCGCCCGGGTGCTCAAGGCAGCCAGCGGACAGGAAAAGCACCTGCTCCACACCAGCGTGGACAGCGACGAGCTGACCGTCACAGAAATATTGCACCAGATTGGCGTGCCCGCCCACATCAAGGGCTACCAGTTCCTGCGGGATGCCATTCTGCTCACCATGAACGAGCCGGAGTACATCAACGCCGTGACCAAGCGTCTGTACCCGGAAATCGCCAAGAAAAACGGCACCACCGCCAGCCGCGTGGAGCGCGCCATCCGCCACGCCATCGAGGTGGCATGGGACAGGGGAGATGTGGATACCCTCAACAGCTACTTCGGCTACACCATCCATAACCTGCGGGGCAAGCCTACCAACTCGGAGTTCATTGCGATGATTGCTGACAAAATGCGGCTGGATAAACGGCAGCGGGTGGGGTGAGAGAGAAACGGTAAAGCGTCTGAAAATATTCCATAATATTCCAACAATGGAAGCTGTACCAACCAATATAGCGAAAAATGTTGTGGAAATATGGAACCAGACCAATAAACAACTTAAATCTAAGGCAATAAATCTCCTGTATTTATTGGGTCATAGTCCCGGCAAATACAGGAGGTTATTTTTTATGCTTATCCGGGATGTTGAGATGTTCATTGAACACTGTGAAAACAAAGGGCTTGCGGCAAAGACGATTGGAAGTTATGAACAAACGTTGCGTCTTTTGATGCTTTACCTTGATGAACAGGGCATCACACAGACAGAGAAAATCACGCACACGGTTATTCAGAACTACGTTAAACAGATAAAGGAACGGGGCAAGTATACTGTCACAAGCAACCCGAACAGCGGGAACTATCAAGAGCGGCGGTTGGATTTCGGCAAGAAAGTGTCAGATGTGACTATCAACAACTACCTGCGGAACATGAGCGCTTTCTTTGGCTGGTGTGTGGAAGAAGATTTGATTCTCCGTTCGCCTGTCAAACGTGGCGATTATATCAAGGTAGAACGCCGCCCGCTTGAGTTCGTGTCGGATGAGGACTTCCGCAAGCTGCTGCGGAATATGAACACGGCCAGCTTTAGCGAGTATCGGGATTCTATCATCATTCAGCTCTTGTTAGATACTGGCATGAGAGTCAACGAATGTCTATTGACTCAAGTAACGGACATGAATTTGCAAAAGCGGTACATCTATCTCCCGGCGGAAAATACCAAAGGAAAGAAAGGCCGTTATGTATTCTTCTCTGACAAAATGGCAACGCAGCTGCAACGGTGGATAAAGTATAAGGACAGATACCGGGACAGTGATTTTCTGTTCTGTACAAACAAAGGTAAATTTCTTGAGGTGAATAATTTTGAAGCCAATGTTCGCAAGTATGCCCAGCGGATAGGGCTAAAGGACATTCACCCGCATGTTTTCCGAAACAACTTTGCAAAGCGCTTCCTTATGAGCGGCGGCGACATCTACACCTTGAGCCGCTTGCTAGGGCACAGCAGCGTTACCGTAACAGAGCAGGCCTATTTGGATGTGAACCAAGACGACCTTGCAGAGATGTACCGCAAGCACAGCCCGCTTAGTAAGATAATCTAAACAGAAGAGCCGCAGACAGGAATCACTTCCCCCAGCTGCGGCTCTTTTAATGCAAATAATCGTATTACGGTTCGATTTTGATTTTGTCTTTGGCGTATTCCAGTGCAAGGCCAATAAGCTCATTTCGAGAACGGTTTGTTTTCTGCGCTAAATCGTCGTAAAAGTCAACAATGGATTTGTCAACCCGGATTGTGAACATAACAGGCTCGGTGCGCTTTGTTATCTTGAGTTCGTCCATAATTATCACCCTGTTTCTATTATGATGCACAGAATGATAGAAAGAAATGTTATAATTATGTTTACAATTAAACATAAAATGATATAATGAAACAAAGAAGCCAAAACAAGGAGGACTGTACAATGGAGTACCACTTTACGGGAACAGGCGGCTCACCAGACTTTACCCTTATTGCAGATGGCATTATTGATGGGACTGGGAAGTTTATTTTTTACACAGCTATCAAAAATATAAAGGTGACACAAAAGGGCGGAAAGGCAGCGCTAATAATCACCACAGCAGAAAGCGATATAAAAGAGCGGTGCGTTTATTGGGTAAACAGGAAAGATGAGACTGCATTAAAAGCAGCACTTTTAGAAATGGGAGTCATTTCCAAAGTAGACATCAAAAGGAGTTTCAAAAAACGGCTAAGGCGGTTCAAGAACTCGATAACCAAGAAAACTATTTTTGTGACGGCAGCGGTTGCAATTTTTCTAGGTGGCTGTCTGGGATGGTATATTAACAGACAAATACAAGTTCGTAATGCTGCAAATTCGATTACTAGCATAGTAGAAGCTTATGGGTTAAATGACGTGACGGTTGATTTAAGAAGAATAAGCAATGACGGGCGGAAGCACTGGTATTATGCTGATGTTACTTGTTCAAACTGGGGAGAACTTAAACCGAGCAAAATGCTACAAACCTATCAAGAAATAGAAAATTCTGTCGGCTCTAGGATAAAAGTATGTAAGGAATGGGTATCGTTAGGAAACATCTACTCAGGAGAGGATTGCTATAAGGTGTACACATTTGATAAAAGCGTGTATAAGAATAAAGACGTAATTTATAAAGGGTATGTTCCTAGCACGAGTGCGTCTAAGCATGGTTCTAGTTCTACGTCTGGTACAACATCAAATTCTAATAAGGACAGTTATGGACATACGAAAGGCGATGCGTTTGCGATTGCAGAGAAAGCAGTTAAAGGCAAGTTGAAATCACCTTCGACAGCTAAGTTCTGTTCTGTGACGGAAGCCACGATTCGATGCTCTGGTAATACGTGGGTTGTTCGTGGTTGGGTTGATGCTCAGAACAGTCTAGGTGCAACAATCCGAACGCAGTTCTCAGTTACTTTTACATTTGCAAGTCAAAACACTTACTCACTGGATTCTTGTATTGTAACTTAATAATCTAAGCATAAGACCGCAGACGGAACAAAAGCCGCTTGCGGTCTTTTCTTGTTTGGTGCGTATTTTGTCAAAACAGAGTATACTTGCCCATTACATCCCAAAAACCGCTATTTTTGTAAAAACAGACTTTGTTTTAGACTTGTTTTGCAAAATGTAAACAAAGTTATTGACTTCATTTTAACATCGAGATACAATAAGGGTGGAGATAATCACAGGATGAAAGGACAGTCTTGCAGTATGGCACACATTGCTTATGTACGAGTTTCCACCGCTGAACAGAACGAGGCGCGGCAGATTGAAGCCCTCAAGAAGCACGACATCGACAAGTGGTTCACGGAAAAGGTCAGCGGTAAAAACATGAACCGCCCACAGCTTAAAGCTATGTTGGACTATGTGCGGGAAGGCGATACCATTTATATCCACGACTTTAGCCGCCTTGCACGTTCTACAAAAGACCTTTTAGCTATTGTAGACCAGTTGCAGAAAAAAGGCGTACACCTTGTATCTAATAAGGAGAATCTTGATACAAGCACTTCAAACGGCAGATTGATGCTGACAATGATTGCAGCCATCAACGAGTTTGAACGTGAGAACCTGCTGGAACGTCAGCGGGAAGGAATTGCAATCGCTAAAGCAGCGGGCAAGTTCAAAGGCGGTCAGGTCAAGCGGATTGATGATAAGACCTTCTGTGCAGCGTATGACCGTTACCAGCACCGGGAACTGAACAAGACGCAACTTGCAGCAGAATTGAGAATCAGCCGCCCGACACTGAATAAGTTGCTAAAGGACAAAGGACTGTCTTAATACCACGCACCCCACAAGGGGTGCTTTTTTGTCGGAAACATACTCCCCCGCCCAAAAACAAACCCTGCACAAATTTTTGTTAAAATGACGTGGTAGCCGTTCAATCTGTATTCGGAGAAAAAATCGTGACCGATTTAATTTATACCCGATTTGCATTCACAGCACAGAAAAATCTAAACGATATGCGATATAGTGTCGATATGAATAAACATGAAAAAAAGACCGCAAAGATTAACGAAAAATTAACTTTTTGAACTTTTTGTAAAGAGGTTGACTTTTGGAATTTTTAGAGGTAAACTAGATAGCTGTCACGTTTGTAAATAAACATAGCTACGTAAAATATTTTTCAAAAGCCCTTGACTTTCCAGCAACTCGGCAGTATAATAATGCCACCAAGAGAGCCAAGGGCATCAGTGCAGAAGCCCAAAGCTTCTCTTGAAAATATTCATAAGAAAGGATGATTCCTATAATCAATATCATCGACAATATCATGGGCAAGGGCAAGAGTAGTGCCGCCTTGCAGTACATCAATGACAACAAGGATAAGCGTTACCTGTATGTTGCTCCGTATCTATCGGAGTGTCAGCGAGTATAGATTGCTTGCCCGGATTTGCAGTTCAAAGAGCCATCAGACACAGGAGCACTTCCTACAAAGTCCGCTGACCTTTTGCGACTGCTTTCTGAAGGGCAGAATGTGGTTCTGTCGCATGAACTGTTCAAACTGTTAAATGATACTGCGATAGAATGTATCAAGGAATTTGATTACACACTATTCTTAGATGAAGAGATAGAAGTAGTCGAAATGTCGGGCATTACCCAAGATGATTTGAAAATTCTGAAAGAGCAGAACCTTATGGAAACCGACCCGACATCTAAGAAGGTAAAGTGGTTTGATTCACAGTATCACGGTGACTTTGAACGGACAAAGCGCGAGATTCAGCAGAAAGCACTTTATGAAGTAGAACCGAATATAATTCTCTGGCAACTTCCGCCGGGAATATTTGAGGCTTTTCATCAAGTTTACATTATGACCTTTCTATTTCGTGGAAGTATGCTGTACCTGTATTTCCAGAAGAATGGCATATCCTTTCAATATTTGCACGTTGAAAAGGATTCTCAAGGAAAATATTATTTTTCACAGGGATATGAAGAAGTGTCAGAATTGGAGAAATCCAGAATAAAGTTCCTTTTAGATGTGCATGATGGTAGATTGAATACTAATTATTTGCCAGAATCCAAAAAGAAAAGGGATATTCAAGAATATTCTGGTCTTTCATCATCATGGCATCAGAGCAGAAAGAACAAAGAATATATAAATATTCTTAAACGAAATGCGATGAACTATATCCAGAATTACAGACACGCGCCAAAGAACACAGTTATGTGGACAACCTTCAAACCTGCTGCAAACAAATATGAAAACCGAAGAATGAAAGCCAATTGCAGATGGAGTGGAAGAATCAGTTGTAATGAATGTACGAGACCGTGCGGGGTTAATTTCGTTTCATGCAATGCACGAGCCACAAATCGGTATGCGGACAGAACGACATTGATATATCTTTGTAATATATTTCCCGTTCCACCTGTGGTGCAGTATCTTTCACAAGGTACAACAGCCGAATTTGATGCGGACTTGTACGCGCTGGCACAGTTGATGCAATGGATTTGGCGTTCTGCAATTAGAAGAGGAGAGGCAGTGTCATTATATCTGCCCAGTGCCAGAATGAGGAAACTGTTGCTCGATTGGCTGGGATAAAATTCTTTGGCACAAAAAGTGTGCTAAATCTTGATTTTAGCCCCTTGTTTTGTTGGGGTTTGGACACATTACCCTTAAAGAGAAAAAGAGATATTTTCAAAATCTAAAGAAGAATTATTTTTAGATTTTTCAAAATGTAATATTTTCATTTCACCGTATGCCCGCTTGCGTTCGCTTTATGGGCTACCGCTGCGGACATACTACAATAATTTATTATGGAGGATTTTCATGTGATTGTAAAAAATATGAACTTTAACCGTAGTGGCTAGGTCTTAGACCTAAGCTTGTCTTTTCCGGCACTTGCTGTAAACAGATACACCATAACCCAGACTATCACGAACTGTAGAGCAGACTACAGTATCCGTGATAATGTAAAAGGGCAAATGGTTATTCCAACTGCAAATCATCGCGTATATTTAAGAAATGCGAATAATACTCGTATGTCTTATACGATGAAAGAGATAGTTAGGACTGTTTATGATTCTGAATATTGCATGATTGATGATATTCAGGACTTGGACGGAGAAGAGTGGTATTTCATCGAAGAGGGCTATGATAAACTATTTCACAAGTATAGGGAAAGCTATTTGATTAGCAACTATGCTCGTGTGAAAAGCTATATCGGATATGAAGCCGTCTTGATGACGGTGAAGCCATATAAAGAAAATAATGATTATTATATGGTGAATTTCCGAGATGGCAAAAAACGACTACGAAGGAGGATTCATAGAATAGTCGCATATCATTTCTTATTGCCGCTGATGCCAAAGGGCGTTGACTTTACTAAATGTGAAGTTCACCATTGGTGGGGCAAAGAGAATAATGAAGCTCGCTATTTATCTATATGTATATTCAAAGAGCAGCACGAACGATATGATAGAATCCGTAGGGGTATAATAAAGTACTGTGCCAAACATCCAGTACGTTGGCTTTTTACGGATTTGGCGGCGTGATTTACAGGGGCTTCTACGCAAAAGGGCGTGGGAGTCCCTTTCTTTTAGATTGAAGAAGAATCTGTATCCCGGCGGGATTGAACCGCCTTAGCCAAATAGCGGCCAAAGACCACGCCGGGGAGTGAGAAAGACCAGACGAACAAAAGATATATTTTATAGTCGGTTCCGTAGAGATTGTATTAGAGGACTGTCAGACGTTCTAGCAGACGTTTTGGCAGTCTTTTTGTCTTAGATAATGAAAGTGCCTGCATGAAAGATTGATGTGTTGTAGGGCTTGCTAGAGCCTGTTTTGATTCTGACAAGTGAATGAAGCACAGACGGCAGCGGACACAAAACGCCATCCGCTGCAATACAAACCGTAAAGAGAAGTTGCTTTTATAGGTGGAATGAGGTATACTGGTAGCACAATAAAGCGTTCGAGACTATACCAACAAATAATAAGATTTTGACTTAGATTTATTGTCTACTCTGATACCGTCCCTGCCCACATCAAGGGCTACCAGTTCCTGCGGGATGCCATTCTGCTCACCATGAACGAGCCGGAGTACATCAACGCCGTGACCAAGCGTCTGTACCCGGAAATCGCCAAGAAAAACGGCACCACCGCCAGCCGCGTGGAGCGCGCCATCCGCCACGCCATCGAGGTGGCATGGGACAGGGGAGATGTGGATACCCTCAACAGCTACTTCGGCTACACCATCCATAACCTGCGGGGCAAGCCTACCAACTCGGAGTTCATCGCGATGATTGCTGACAAAATGCGGCTGGATAAACGGCAGAGGGTGGGGTAAACAGCCAATAAAAACGGGGATGAACATACAATTGTAAAAAGCATGGGATAACGTGAGGCTTCATCTGAAAAAGGTGAAGCCTTTTCTCTTTGCATTTCCCCTCCCATCTGGTACAATGGTGCAGAAGGGAAGTGACAAAATGCCGGAAGTGGATGCGATCCGTGCGCAGCTGTTTGCGCTGCAAGATAAGGAATATCAGGTCTTTAACAGCCGCCTGATGCCCACCCTGCCGCCGGAAACGGTGATCGGGGTGCGGGTGCCGCTGCTGCGCAGGCTGGCAAAGCAGCTGGCAGACACCCCACAAGCGGAGGCGTTTGTGCAATGCCTGCCGCATTTTTATTATGAAGAAAACGCGCTCCACGCCTTTCTGCTGGAGCCTGTCCGGGATTTCGGCACAGCGCTGGCGGCAACGGAGCGCTTTTTGCCCTATGTGGATAACTGGGCGGTCTGCGATAGCTTCAGCCCCAAGGTGTTTGCGCAGCATAAACCGGAGCTGCTGTCTGCTATCCGGCGCTGGCTGGGCTCTGACCATGTATATACCGTGCGCTATGGTATCGGGATGCTGATGCGGTATTATCTGGATGATGCCTTCCGGCCGGAATATCTGGCTTGGGTGGCGGCAGTGCACAGCGAGGAATACTATGTCAATATGATGCGGGCGTGGTATTTTGCCACTGCACTGGCAAAGCAGCCCGCAGCGGCACTGCCGTGGCTGACCGAAAAGCGGCTGGACGTATGGACGCACAACAAGACCATCCAGAAAGCAGTAGAAAGCCGCCGCATCACCCCGGAGCAAAAGCAGGCTTTGCGGGCACTGCGCATCCGTTCACAAAAGCTTTGCGAAGAACGGTGCGTTTGACTGTTTACTTTATTGGAGTTTTATTGTAAAATATAGTATAGCAAAAATGCCGGGGCTATCCGGCGAAAGATAAAACAGGTGGTGTTTGGATTATGGCATTGAAATATAAGCGTATCCTTCTGAAGATCAGCGGCGAAGCGCTGGGCGGCGAAAAGGGCATGGGTTTTGACGAGCCCACCATGGACGCCATTTGCGGCGGCGTAAAAAAGGCCCACGAGCTTGGCGTGCAGATCGGCATCGTGGTAGGCGGCGGCAACTTCTGGCGCGGCCGCTCCAGCGGTAAAATGGAGCGCACGCTGGCCGATAAGATCGGTATGCTGGCTACGGTGATGAACGCACTGGCCGTCTCTGATAAGCTGGAGCAGCTGGGTGTGCCCACCGAGGTGTTCACCTCGATCACCATGCCGCAGGTGGCCCCTGCCTTTACCCGCAAGGACGCTCTGCGCGCCATGGATGAAGGCAAGATCGCTGTGTTCGGCGGCGGCACCGGCAATCCCTTCTTCTCTACCGATACGGCTACCGCGCTGCGCGCCGTAGAGGTGAGCGCCGATGTGATGTTCAAGGCAACCATGGTGGACGGCGTTTACGATAAGGACCCCCACAAGTACCCGGATGCCAAAAAGTACGATACCCTTACCTTTACCAAGGTGCTGGAGGATCAGCTGGCCGTTATGGACGGCACCGCAGCCACCCTGTGCCGCGACAATAAGCTGCCCATTCTGGTGTTTGATCTGGCCGACCCGGACAACATCGCACGGGCTGTGCAGGGCGAAAACGTGGGCACGCTGGTCTACGAGGGCTGAGCATAGCGCCCCGGTGCAACTGCATACGATTGGATAGAGCAGCAGCGGCGCAGTGCGCTGCCTGCATGGATCAATAGAATAAAGAAACAGGAGAACAACGACAATGAGCAGCAACACCAAGGTTTACGAAGATAAGATGAAGAGCTCTGTGGAGCACCTGAGCCGCGAGCTGGCCGCTGTGCGCGCAGGCCGTGCAAACCCCGCTGTGCTGGATAAGGTGCTTGTGGATTACTACGGTGCCCCCACCCCCATCCAGCAGGTGGCCGCTGTGGCCGTCTCTGAGGCACGCACCCTCACCATCACCCCTTGGGACCGCACTCTGCTGCGTCCCATCAGCAAGGCGATCATGGCCAGCGATGTGGGCATCACCCCCATTGATGACGGCCAGACCATCCGCCTGAACTTCCCGGCCCCCACCGAGGAGCGCCGCAAGCAGCTGACCAAGGAGGTCCAGAAGCAGGGCGAGGAGGCCAAGGTCGCCGTCCGTAACGTCCGCCGCGACGCCATGGATAAGTTCAAGGCCATGAAGAAAGCCGGCGAGCTGACCGAGGACGACCAGAAGAAGCTGGAAGACGAGACCCAGAAGCTGACGGACAAGTACGTCAAGCAGATCGACGAGACCTGCGCTGCCAAAAACAAAGAAATCATGGAAGTCTGATTTTGCGCCTTGCGCATCAGCCTTCCCACTTTGCCTGTGCGGGTATGCCTGTTGGTGTGCCCGCATAGGCTGTTATTAAATCTATCCGTGAAAGGGAACACCGTATGAAGACCCGCGTTATCACCGCCGCTGTCGGCCTGGCTGTTTTGGCCGTTGTGCTGGCATTTTTCGATACCATTATTTTTGATTTTGTTCTTAGTGCCATCTGCCTGCTGGCCATCCATGAGGTGTTCAGCGCCATGGGCTTTGGCAAAAAGCAATGGTATCTGTATGCCGCTGCCGTGCCGTTCACCCTGTTGGTCATGCTTACCAGCAGCCAGGCTGTGCGCACCTTGATTTTGCCGTTCTGCTTTCTGCTGGTATTGTTCCTCAACGTCTGCCAGATCGCCCACGTACAAACGCTGGATTTCGGCAAGCTCTCGGGGTATGTCTACTTCTCCGGGGTCATCGTGTTCTGCTTCTATTCGCTGATCCACCTCAAGCGCTGCCTGCCTTTTGCACAGTACCGCTATGACGCCATTTATTTCATTTTGCTGATCCTCTGCTTCGCTTGGGGCGGGGACACTGCTGCCTACTTTGCAGGCCGCGCGTTCGGCAAGCACAAGCTGGCACCCATCGTCAGCCCCCACAAAACGGTCGAAGGTG
>OIYG01002273.1_pt1 | contig 12516 bp, 9 predicted proteins | sample 1587861 | NCBI WGS metagenome assembly OIYG01 (sample SAMN03283272) | human gut metagenome | biome: human-associated habitat; material: feces | host: Homo sapiens | place: Peru | collected 2012 | reverse complement strand
AGGCATACTGTTTATAAGTTGATCAAAGAAGGACACTTCAAAGCTGCCTTTATCGGCGGCAAATGGAGAATTTCAAGGTTGAGCTTTGATTTATGGCTCGACGGAAAGGAGTAAATATATGGCTTCGATTATTAAAAGAAAAAACAGTTACTGCGTTGTATATCGATATACTGACGAAAAAGGCAAATCACACCAGCGCTGGGAATCATTCCCGACTAACGCAGAAGCGAGGAAACGAAAAAATCAAATTGAGTACGAACAGGACAACAATGTTTTTACCGTTCCCGAAGCAAGAACAGTCAGAGAATTGCTTGTGGATTATATGGAAATCTACGGCGTGAACAAATGGGCAATGTCCACTTATGACGCAAAAAACAGCTTGATTAATAATTATATCAATCCGATTATCGGTGATATTCCTCTCAGCGACCTGAATCCCCGAATGATGGAAAAGTATTACCTTGACCTTTTGAAAGTTAAATCAAAGGTTATCAATAACCGTAAACCGGATCACCAATATCTTACGCCGTCAAGAATCAGAGAGGTACACAAGCTCTTGCGGAATGCCTTTAATCAAGCCGTGAAATGGGAATTGATGACAAGGAATCCTGTTGAACACGCTACAATACCCAAAGAGAAGCCTAAAAAGAGAGCTATGTGGGATTTGCCTACATTCAAGAAGGCTCTTGAGCTTTGTGACGATGACGATTTATCGTTAGCGCTAAACCTCGCTTTTTCCTGTACGCTGCGTATGGGCGAAATGTTGGGCATCACGCTTGACTGTATTGATGTGTCAGAGGATAAAATCGAAAATGGTACGGCTTCCATTTTCATAGAGAAGGAATTGCAAAGGGTAAAGCGAGATGTTTTTGAAAAGCTCAACCAGCGTGATGTGCTGTTTGTCTTTCCGAGATGTTTATCCGGCGGCAATACGGTACTTGTGCTGAAAGAGCCGAAAACCGAAACAAGTAAACGCCGAGTGTATCTCCCAAAAACCGTTGCAAAAATGGTATTACAGCGCATTAAGAATATTCAGGAGATTAAGGAATTGCTTGGTGATGAATACCACGATTACAATTTGTTGTTTTCAAGCTCCACAGGCAGACCGATGGAGGGACAGATAATCACAAGGGCGTTAAAAAAGCTAATCAGAGATCACAACTTGCCTGATGTTTGCTTCCATAGTCTGCGTCATTCGAGTATTACATATAAGCTCAAATGGTCGGGCGGTGATATAAAAGCCGTTCAGGGCGATTCAGGACACGCACGGGCTGATATGGTAACAGAGCAGTATTCTCATATTCTTGATGAAGATAGAGTTGCCAACGCCAGACGAGTTGATGAACAGGTATATAACCAGCCACCACAAAAGACACAGGCGGATAACACTACCGATATAAATCCGACGGAGCTTCTAGGACAGATTTTCTCAAATCCAGAAATGTGCAAAGCGTTTCAAGCGTTTTTACAGCAGTATCATAATAACGCATAAAAGCTATATATAAATGTAAAAGGACGTTCCGCTTGGAGCGTCCTTTTTGCATTACATATTCTGTTGCTATTTTTAAATTTATGTGCTATCATTATGTAAAGCCAGCTATATAAATGGGAGGTTATCATGAATAGTTTAAATCTAATGAAAGAAAGCTTGGAAAAAAGAAATCCAGTTTTGTTTTTAGGTGCTGGATTCTCATATGATAGCAAAAACGGAAAAGGCGAAAAAGTTGAGCTGGCAAGCGGATTATGTGAACTATTATTTACCCGTTTTTTCTCTGACGAGAATACAAGCAAAGAAGAAAAGGCTGTAGCTTCAAAATTTAAAGACGATTATGACTTAAAGAGATTATGTGAATATATTAGGGCGCTTAATAAAGTAGAAGAAAGAAATCAATTCTTTGTTGACTATTTTTCAGGATGCCACATAGAAAATAAGGATAAACGTAACTATATTTGTGATTATCCATTTAAAAAAATCTTCACTGTAAATGTTGATGATTTAGTTGAAAACATTTTTTCAACTAACAAGAAACGGCTCAACATTTGGAATTTAGATAACGATATAACGAAGCATTTTAATAAATACCCTACTTTAATTAAACTACACGGTTGTGTGAGAAATCCTAATGCTGGTTTTGTTTTTGACGAAGAAGAGTATTCGGAATTTCAAGCTCGTGATGACCGCTTAATTAACGAATTTGGTGATTCTTCAATCAAAAATGATGTTATTTTTTTGGGTACTGAATTTCAAGAAGATGACTTAAAGTATATTATTAACATTTTTTCGAACAAAGGATATGATTTTCAAAACCAATATTTTTTTGTTACACCAAGAATAAACGATCCAATAACACAGTTAAAAATCCAGAATACAGCTAATTTTCATCACATTAGTATGTCCTCTGATCAGTTTTTTGACTTTTTAAATAACAAATTGGTTTTAAATGACAAGCTATATAATCAGTTAGTTGAGCTTGGGCTGAAAGATGTTTCGGTATTATATAGCAAAATTCCGACAGATTATGAAAGTCATTTGTATTATGGTGACGAGATTAAATATGCGGATTTAAAATATAATTGGGACATCTCTGAAAGTCAAAAGGAAATAATTGATTGGATTCAAGAAGATGATGAATCTAAACTAGTTGCCTTTTATGGAAAAGAGTATGTTGGAAAAACGTGTAGAGCAAAACGTTTACTTTATTCTTTCTTTGCTATTGGATATAATTGTTATGAGTTTTCGCTTTCATCAACAGAGAGGATACAGCTTTTTGTAGATTATATTAATAATAGTAGTATTGATAAAGATGTTGCTGTGTTATTTGAAAACGCAGCTTATTCATATGAATTACTGATAAACAATATTATTGAAGCGAAAAAGTATAAACATAAAATAATAATCATAACTACAGATTTGTTATCAAATCATTTACGCAAGAGTTACTCAATTAATGCTAATCAGAATTGTAAAGCATTAAAAGTTGAAGAAACCATCAATCATAACCGTGCCGAACTAATCTATGATAAACTGAATGAAAAAAAGAGTTTAAGTCGATTGTTGGATATAAGCTCAAAGAAGAATAATATCGTAGATTTTATGATCCAAAACAACGATATAATTTATGTTTTGTATTATTCATCACTTGGAATGAGTTTTGAAGAGTATCTAAAAACTCATATTGTTCCTCAAAATATTTTTCATAATAAATATGTATCCATATTGTTATTGTATAACGATTTGGGTATTACTCGTATTTCTAAATTCTACTTTTGTAAAAGTGCTTCCGCTTTATATAGAGATTTTAACTACCGAATCTTCAAACAATCAACCAAGGGTATACTACAAATTGATAACAATATTATTCATTTAAGGTATTCTCGCTTTTTACACAATCATTTTTCAAGGCAATTAACTTCTAACGAGGTTATTAAGGTAATTATTACTTTAATAAAATCTATTTCCGGTCGGTTTAATGAAGGTGAATACAACGAAATAAGTGAATTGTTCTACAAGGCAATTAATTTAAAGGCGCTACTAATACATCTAAATAAGGCTAAAATTAAAAAGCTATATTATTCACTCGAAAAATATTGTGAACAATACAGTTACTATTGGGTTCAACGAGGGATTTGTGCTCAATGGCAGGATGAACCGGAGTTTGAAAATGCTGACCGTTTTCTGAGATTGGCTAGAGAAATACGTCCTTATTCGTATCAAGTGCACCATGCACTTGCCAAGAATATGATTGAAAGAGGTTTATGTGATATCAAAAAGAGTGCTGAAGATCCTAACAATTACTTTGATTCAGGAATTGGAGAAATGCAAGAACTCTTATATAACCCGAATTATAATCGTGCCTTTGATTATTCCTTACATGCATACATATCATCTTGGTTGAAGTATTGTGAATATACCCACACTACACTTAATAAGGATGTTTGCATGTTAATAAACGAAACAATTGGAAATCTGCATTCTACTATTGTTGATAAGAGTTTATTAAGATTATTTTTAGAATTGAAGCGATACGCACAAAGGAACCATCTTATAAAGTCTTTAAATGCAGTTTTTTCAAAGCACTGGGAATCAAATGATGATACCATTGATTATGAAGAAGGATATACTGATATCTATTAAATTTAGTTCTATTATCGTTCATGTGATTCGTAGATTGCATTTATTAATGATAATATAGAATAATCTTTATTAGGAATAGTTGAATTTTTTTATCTCAAAACTACCACCTTATGTGGCAACTTTTTTCAGGGGCGTGCTAACATCTTGCTAACAGGAATACACACAACTCGTTAATGTTAGCACATTTTAGATGGTAACAGACTACCTCTTTACTTGTTGAAAACCGCATCAGAATGGGAAAATTTGAGATTCGTTAAGCTTCAAAGGGAGCCTTCCGGAGGAACTCCTAAGCGAAAGGTCGGGGGTTCGAATCCCTTTTGGCACGCCAAAAACTCCGCCGGAAAACCCAGCAAAAGGCAGGCTCACATAAGGATACTTTCAAAAGGTGACCGATTGAGAGCAGCACAACACCACAGAGTTTTAAAACTCTGTGGCGTTGTGCTTTTTTATAGCTAACAGGAAAATGATTAGAAAAAATTTGATCTTTGATTAAGGTTGCGGGCGTAACAGTTGCTGCAAAGTGATTTATTCTACAATTGCGGCGTCCGTCAGTCTGGAATAGTGAGCAGTATATTTCCGTAAAAACAGCAAAGCCGCCCGGTTTCGGACGGCAAATTGGCACAGGCTGTGTTTTATACTCCCCAAAGCAACATGCCGAGTGCGGCAGAAAAGAGTATCATTATAATCGGCGACGGTGCAGTTTTTTTAATTCTTTTATATCCGAAATGTGTCAGCCACAGAATGGCAAAGACCAAAATGGATTTAGGATCCGGAGCAAGCGCCGAATGAATATCCGTAAAACCAAGCAATGTTGATATGGCCATACCGATTGCCGTAGCGAGAATCATTGCGATAACGCAGGGGCGGACGCCGGAGAGAAAAGCGTTGACGCCGGCATATTTCATCAGGTTTTTGAGTACCGCTGCAATTAAAAGTATAATAACGAAAGACGGAAGAACAACGCCGAGCGTAGCAAGAAACGAGCCGAGAATGCCGCCTTGCGTGGAGCCTATAAATGTCGCCATATTAACGGCAAGCGGACCGGGCGTCGATTCCGAAACGGCAATGAAATTTAAGAATTCGCTTTCCTTAAGCCAGCCGTTTGAAATGACTGTTTCTCTTACAAGGGAAACCATTCCGTATCCGCCGCCGAAGGAAAGGGCGCCGATCATTAAAAAATTCAGGAATAATTTCAGGTAGATCATTGTTAATTGCCGTTTCCTTTCCGCAGTTTTTTCAGGAAGAAAATTGCAAGTCCTGCCGTGCCGCAAATCAGAATATAGTAAACGGAAGAAAAAGAAACGGCGAAAACAGTGCACGCCAGCATTGCAGCAATGACCGACAGCAAAATGACCGTGTTAAAGGCATTTCTTTTAATGCTTTTCAGCATTTTCAAGCCGGCAAAGGAGATCAGATAGATCACACATACCTGTATTCCGCGGAAAGCACGGGAAACCCATGTAAGGCTTAAGAATTGATCAAAAAACAGTGAGATGCAAAAAATTACGGTAAACGAAGGAATACAAACCGCCACGGTAGCCGCCGCAGCACCGAACAAGCCTGCAATTTTGTAGCCGATATATGTGGCGCTGTTGATTGCAACCGGTCCGGGTGTAGACTCGGCAATGGCTACCATATTCAGAAAGTCGTCCTTTTCGATCCACTTCTTGCGCTCTACAAATTCGTTTTCAAGCAGCGCAATCATAGCATATCCGCCGCCGAAGGTAAAGGCGCCGATTTTAAGAAAGGTGAGAAACAAAGTCCACTCTTTTCTCATTGCCGCACCGCCTGTCTTTTACGGATAATAAAAAGTATAACGATACCGAGAATAATCAGGCAGCCGGACAGCACCTGTGATACACGGATACCCGGAAGAAGATAAAGGCTGTCGGAGCGCAGCCCCTCCACAAAAAACCGTATTGTTCCGTACCCGATCATATAAAACGGAAGAAGATAGCCTTTTCGCCTGAAATGCGGGCAGCATATCAGCATAGCGGTGAGTAAAGCTAAATTCAATGCAGATTCGTAGAAAAAGGTTGCCTGCCGCCATTGGTCGATTTCTTCTATGTAAACGCCGTAAGGAAAAAAGCAGAGCGAAGGATTTGTAATTTGGTTTCCGTATGCCTCTTGATTAACAAAATTCCCCCAACGCCCAATAGCTTGCCCAAGCACAAGGCTCGGCATCAGGGTATCGGCAAGTGACCAAAAGGAAATCCGTTTTACTTTACAGTAAATCAATGCGACTGCGACACCTCCGAGCACTCCGCCGTAAATGGCAAGCCCCCTCGGTTAATTTCAAAAACAGAAAGCAGGTCGTTTTTGTAATTATCCCATTCGAAAATCACATAGTAGGCTCTTGCGCAAATAATGCATACGGGGATCAGCCAAAGAGCAAGATTGTATATATGCTCCTTGTTGATGCCGGTTTTTCTGCATCGGTATATCGCCAAAGCAAAGCCAAGCACCATACCGCAGGCGATAATGATTCCGTACCAAGCGATATTCAGCCCTTCAATTCCGAAAAGATTTTCTATTGCATATCGGTTCAAATCCTTGTTTCCTCGCTTTTCTCAGTCTACCCGCAACATACGGTAACCGACGCCGATATGCGTCTGAATGTATTGCGGACAGTCCTTTTGCGGCTCCAGCTTTTTGCGCAGGGTCGCCATAAACACCCGCAGAGAAGCAATATCGTTTTCCCAGCTACTGCCCCAAATCTGCTGCGTGATATAGGTGTGCGTCAGCACCTTTCCGACATTATGAGAGAGCAGACACAAAAGCTTGTATTCAATCGGGGTCAGGTGCAATTCCGCCCCATTTAGATAGGCGCAGCCGGCGGCATAATCGATTTTAAGCTTGCCGTTTTGGAAAACGGGTGAGTCGGCGTCGCCGCTTGCCTGAAGCAGCAGCAGCCGTCTTTGCGTGACCCGAAGGCGTGCCAAAAGCTCCTCTACGGAAAAGGGCTTTGTCAGATAGTCGTCCGCCCCGGCATCCAGCGCCGTGATTTTGTCTTTATCCTCGCTGCGCGCACTGATCACAATAATGGGCATATTTGACCATGAGCGGATACTTTCAATCACCTGTGTGCCGTCGATATCCGGCAGCCCCAGATCCAGCAGAACGATATCCGGGTTATGGGAGGTCGCTTCTATAATAGCGCTGTGTCCGTTCTCCGCGGTCAGGTAGTGGTAATCGTGAGCCTTTAGCGTTGTTACGATCAGATTGCGGATGGGGCGGTCGTCCTCCACGACGAGTACAAGGGGTTTATTCATTCAGAGTCACCTCGCTAAGCGGTAAAGTAAAGGTAAATATGCAACCGTGCGGTACGTTATCCGTAAGCGTCAGCGTTCCGCCGTGCAGCTCTACGATAGATTTACACAGGGTAAGCCCGATCCCGAAGCTTCTGCGGCTGTCTGCGACGGTATTTTTTCCGGTGTAAAACATCTCAAAAATATGCGGTTTTATATCGTCTGCAATTCCGTTTCCGTTATCGGTGACTCGGATCACAGCATCCCCGCCCTGTTTTTCCGCACTTACGCAGATTTCGGAGCCTTGTTCGGTATATTTCAAAGCATTATCAATAAGGTTGACAATGACCTGCACGATAAGCTGTGCGTCCATACGGGCAAGGATCAGATCGTCGCACCTTACCGTCACCTTGTGTCCGACGGATTTTTTCTTCAAATGCGAAACGGCTTCGTTGACCACTTCGTCCACAAGCTGGTCGGTAAGCTCCAGCTTCAGGCGTCCGTCATTCAGCCGTGTAACATACAGCAGATTTTCCACCACGCCGATCAGCCATTCGGAATCGTCATAAATATCTTTATAGATCTGCTGCTTGGTTGCTTCGTCCAGACAGTTTCCGTTATGCAAAAGCGTGTCCGCATTACCCGAAACGGAGCAAAGCGGCGTGCGCAGATCGTGTGAGATCGACCGCAAAAGGTCGGCGCGCAGCTGCTCGCTTTTTGCAAGATCTGCCGCCCGTTCCTTTTCGGCGGCGTTGTGAGCATTATCCATTGCCAGCGCACATTCGTTCACAACCGACAGTACGATGCTGCTCTCAAATGAATCGGGCTTTTCGGGTTTCATCGGTATCCCAATTACACCGTAGACTCTGCCGCCTGCACGGATCGCAAGATAAAAACATTCGGATTTTCCAAACTGTGCTGTCGCTGCTCCTGCACGGTGACCGTTTTGAAGCACCCATTCTGCGGTCTGCCGCTCTGCATCGTTTAGCAGCTTTTCAGCGTGTGTATCCTTTTTTTCGGCATACAGCCGCCCGGACAACATTCCGTTTTCGCCTTTCGTATAGGCAACAATACTGCGGTCAAGCAGCCGCGAGAGCTGCATACAGGTCACGCTTAAAACATCATCGTTGCTTTTTGCTTTTTGCAGCAGACGGTCAGTGTCAAACAGCACCTGCACACGGAACGCAGAGCGAGCCGAGAGCCTTGCATGATCTTTCAGCTTCGAGGCAAGCGTGCCGGTGAGAACGGAAGACGCCAGCATAACTGCAAAAGTAACGGGATAGCCTACGGCATAGGTCTGAAAGGACAACCTGGGTTCGGTAAGGAAAAATCCGAACAATACAACACTTAGAAGTGAGCCTGCTATACTGCAAAGGTATCCTTTGGTCAAAACGGAGATCATCAGCACACCTAGGATGTATACCGTAACGATATTGGTATCGGGAAAATCGAGATGGTCGAACAGAAACCCGATCGCCGTACATACGGCAAGCGCCAGGACGGTCACGGCAATATCCCGCAGCGACGGTATCTCTGCACCAAAGAACAGACGGCGTCTGTGCGACTTTGTGTAGTTCAGTGCGTCGGGAATAATATGAATGTCAACATCGGGGGCGGAGGAGATCAGCTTTTCGGTGAGAGTCGGTCTTCCGAACAGCCCTCTGCGTCTGGCACTGCTTTGCCCGATCACGATTTTTGTGACATTGGAAAGCCTGACATATTCCGAGATCTGCAGTGCTACATTCTCGCCGTGCGTCATAACGATCTCGGCGCCGAGCCTTTGCGCGAGCTGTATGTTCTGCGAAAGCCGGGACTGATCCTCATCATTTATGACCGTATCCGTCTGCACATAGATGGCGGTAAATCTTGCATGAAGGACCTTAGCCATCTTTGCGGCGGTGTGTATGATCCTTGCATTGGACGGCGAAGAGGATAGGCAAACAAGGATATGCTCGTCTGTATCGAATTTTGACTGTTCGGTTTGTACTTTCATCGGTTTCACCGCCCTTTTTATTTTATTATTATACAGTAAAACTGTAAAAAAATCTACCGCAACCTAAAAATCATTCTTCTGCCCATCGGAAAGAATAATATCGACATTTCCGTGCGTTTCACGAAAACGGCGGATCTCACATAATATTTCACTTTCGGACAGTCCATGCGGCAGCAGGACTTCGGCAGGCTCGCAGGATTCGTTTTCCTTTAACAATGCCTTTCTGTTTCCTTCAAGAAATCGATCCAGCCTGCTTATAAGATAAAATCCGAAAACAAATACGGCAAGCAGGCTGACAATCAGCAATAGCTCAGCCATCCTCATTCACCTCTGTTAAATGCGAAAACACTTTTGCAGTTCTTTGTAAGCACCGAGAACCAAAAGAGTGATCTTGTCCGTAAAAACGGTTTCCGGTGAAACTGCCATATTGATTTTTCCGTTCTCCTTGGTTGCCATAATATTGATGCTGTATTTTCTGCGGATATCCAGTTCTCCGACGGTTTTGCCGATCCATCCCTTCGGCACCTCTACCTCAAAAATGGCATGAGCCTCACCAACCTCAATGTAATCCCGAATGTGGTCGGCGGTGTACCGAATAGCAGCCCAATTTGCTACCTGTTTTTCCGGGTAAATGACCTCGTCCGCTCCGTTCCGCAGAAGGAATTTTTCCTGCACATCACGCTCGGCACGGGATACAACTAATTTTGCGCCGAGTTCTTTCAGCAAAGAAGTGGTTTCCAGCGAGTTTTGAAAATTTCCGCCGATGGTGACGATGCACACATCAAAGTTTCCGATGCCGAGCGACCTTAAAAACTCCGTGTTTGTGCTGTCGCCGATCTGTGCATTGGTGACGATCGGCAGACTTTCATTGACTCTTTCTTCGTTGATGTCTACCGCCATCACCTCGTGTCCGAGCTTATTCAGCTGCAAAGCAATATGCCTACCGAATCTGCCGAGACCTATTAACAATATGTTTTTCATAATATAGTAACTCCTTTATCCGACTGTGATTTTTTCGAGCGGCAGCTTTGCTCCGCTCTGATTTTTGTTGGAAACCGCCGCGTAAATCAGGGTAAGTCCGCCGACTCTGCCGAGATACATCAAGACGATCAAAATAAGCTGAGAAAGAACACCGAGCTGCGGTGTGATTCCAAGGGTAAGCCCGACCGTTCCGACAGCGGACGCTGTTTCGTAAAGGCAGGTGCTAAGCGGCAGACCTTCTGCCGTGCTGATAACAATGCCGCCGACAAAAAACAGCAGGAAATACATTACGGCAACGGCTGCGGCGTTTTTCACTGTCGAACCGTCAATGCGCCTGCCGCAGACTTCGGCATCGTCCTTTTTGCGACAGACGGAGAATGCACTCATAATCAGAACGGCAAGCGTGGTCGTTTTCATACCGCCTGCCGTGGAGCCGGGCGAGCCGCCGACGAGCATGAGCAGGGTCATAATTGCCTTGGAAGAACCGGTCATAGCGGAAAGATCAGCGGTATTGAAACCTGCGGTTCTCGGTGTGACAGACTGAAAAAGCGACGCAAGAATCCTTTCGGCGAGCGGCAGCCCCGTAAAATCGCAGAAGAAAAAGAATACTGCGGGAGCGATAATGAGGATTGCCGTTGTTACCAATATGACCTTACTTTGCATACGGTATTTTTTGAAATGCCACTTGTTTGTGTAAATATCGTCCCAGGTCAAAAATCCAATACCGCCCACAATAATTAAAAGCATAATTGTAATGTTTATCGCCGGATTTCCTATGTATCCCGTAAGTGACGGGTATTTGTTTTCGGCGGTGCCGAGTATGTCAAAACCGGCGTTGCAAAAGGCGGAAACCGAATGAAACGCCGCCATCCAAATTCCCTTAATACCGTAGTTTCCGCAAAATGTCGGCAGCATGACGATCATCCCGATAAGCTCGATCAAAAAAGTTCCCCGCACAATAAAACGAGTCAGGCGGACGATCCCGCCGACCTTCGGGGCAGAGATGGCATCCTGCATGGTACTGCGCTGCATCAGCGATATTTTTCTGCCGGACAGCATAGCGAAAAGTGCCGCAACTGTCACAACACCAAGCCCGCCTATCTGAATCAGCAGCAGTATTACCGTCTGCCCGAAAGCGGACCAATAACTGCCCGTATCCTGCACGACCAGCCCCGTAACGCAAACGGCGGAGGTCGATGTGAACAGCGCCTCGTGAAACGGCGTAACAACTCCGGCAGTCGATGAAAACGGCAGCATCAATATCAGCGCTCCAAGCACTATGACGCCGGCAAAGCCCAAAACAATCAGCTTAAAGGATGACAGCCGCTTTTTTCTATGTGTAATTTTAGGCATATATACTTCTCCTGTTTCTACTTGTTTACAAAGAGTATACCGTGAAATATAAAAAAACGGTGTAATGATTCGGCACTCTGTATTAAGATTGCATTAAGGCGCTCATTCTTTTAAAAAAACAGCGCAGAACATAGCAAACGGCACAGACAAAGGCGGATCGTTTGTAACCGTTGTGCGGCTTGAAACAAAGCTCAGAGCCACTCTCACAGAACAACAAAAAGCTCTGTTCGAACAAATTAAAAAACGGATGTAGAAATTACGACCGGAATGAGCTACAAGCGTTCACAAACGGATTTCGATTTGCATCGCGGCTGATGATGGAAGTGTACGAGCCGACACCTGAATTAGAACCGTAACAAAGTAAGATAATCGGAAACGGGATCGCACGATTCTGTTTCTGTTTCGAAAATATATACTGCAGCAGGCAGAGGATCTCACCGTCCTTTGCCTGTTTTCTTTTTGCGGATGGCCTTCGGAATTTTGAACATTTTGTAAATTCTCAGTTTTTAAGGTGTTAGAACACCCGATTTTTCGGCATGAAAAGTGAGGGGATAATTTTTTTGATTGTAGTCCATAGGATTTTTTACTTTGAATAAGTGTGAATAAGTGTGGGGATAAAAATTTTGGTTGTACCTACTGCGTTTTTTTCGGCTTAAAAAGTAGAGGGCAAAATTACATAACCGTTTGAAAGAAGTTGGCGCAGATATGATTGCGGCCATGCAAAAAGAAAATTTCAAGGAGGGAAAAGTGACAGAAAAATTTTCAATCATCTCAAACCGCATAAGTGACTACCGATTAAAGCCGAG
>OIYG01002270.1_pt1 | contig 12548 bp, 9 predicted proteins | sample 1587861 | NCBI WGS metagenome assembly OIYG01 (sample SAMN03283272) | human gut metagenome | biome: human-associated habitat; material: feces | host: Homo sapiens | place: Peru | collected 2012 | reverse complement strand
TGATTTAGATTTTATATGTTTACTTAATGTATTAGCAAGTGATAAAGTATTAAACTATTTTAAAAGTAAAAATATTGAAGTTATAATTTATGGTGTTAAAAATGTCAATAAGAATTTAACATATATAATTGATGATAATAAATCAATGACAAAATAAATGAATAAGTGTATAATTAAGGTAGGTGGTTAAATGAAAATTGTTATATCAGCTGGAGGTACGGGGGGACATATATATCCGGCTTTAGCTATATTAAAAAAAATAGAAGAAAAAGAAAAAAATGTGGAAATTTTGTATATAGGAACTCATAATAGAATGGAAAAAGATATAGTTCCCGCGTTAGGATATAAATATGAAGAATTAGAAATTTATGGCTTTAATAAGAAAAATATAATAAGGGACTTTAAAAATTTATTTTTAATTAAAAAAGCTTATAATAAATGTTTAAAAATAATGCAAGAATTTAAACCAGATGTTGTAATTGGTTGTGGAGGTTATGTTACTTATCCGGTTATAAAATCCGCTTATAAACTAGGAATTAAAACAGTAATTCATGAGCAAAATAGTATACCAGGTAAATCTAATATAACTCTTGCTAAATATGCGGATATGGTTATGGTATCATTTAAAAGTAGTATTCCATATTTTAAAACTGCTTTAAATGTAACTTATACAGGTAACCCTTGTGGAGAAAGAGCTTTAAGTATGCCTGTTTGTTCTAAGCTTAAATATGGTTTTAAGCCGAGTGATAAACTAATTTTAGTTGTAGCCGGTTCTTTAGGAAGTAAAACATTTAATGCTAAGTTTAAAGCCTTTTTAAGTACCATTGATAATGAAAAGTATAAAGTATTATTTGTTACTGGAAAAAATCATTATGAAGATTTTATAAAAGATACGGAGTTTTCTAAAAATGTTTCAGTAGTTCCCTATATTGAAAATTTAGCTAGCATAATGAAAGAATGTTATTTAATTATTTCAAGAGCGGGGGCAAGTACTTTAAGTGAAATATTAGCACTAAATATACCATCTATTTTAGTGCCTAGCCCATATGTAGCGGGTAATCACCAATATTATAATGCATTAGATTTAGTAAATATGAATGTGGCAGAAATAATTGAGGAAAAAAATTTAAATATAAATACTATTAAAGTAGCTATTAATGAATTAGTATATAATGAAGAAAAATATAAGGAAATGAAAAATAATTTAAGTAAGGTTAATAGTAAAAAGTCATCACTTATAATATATGAAAAAATAAAGGAATTAATAAAATGATTGAAATTAAAAATACATATAAATTAAAATGTCGTGCTAAATATTTTTATCAACCAAATAATGTTTTAGAATTAAAAGAAACGATAAATAACTTAGATAACAATAATATTAAATGGTTTTTGTTGGGTGATGGTTCTAATATTATTTTGCCAAGTGAAGATTTTGATGGAGCTATTATTAACTTGAATAATTTAAATGAATATTATTTAGATGATGAATTAATCAATTTCAGACATAAAGTCATAGGCAAATTTGAAAAAGCTAAAAACAAACCTGTTACAAAAGAAAAAATTGAAAAACAGTTATCAAAAACCGGAGGAACACCATTTTATATTGATGAAATCAAATTCCACAATATGCCAGACAGTTTATTTATTCCAATCAGTGAGCTTAACCAGATCAGAAGAGATGTTCTTGCTCAGGCACAGGATTTACTGTTAAATCACTACACCCCAACCAAAAAGTCCGTTAAAGCTACAAGGAAAAAACTGAATAAATTTTATGAAGATTATGAATCTTTCAATAACAACGGCAAAAAGAAAAACCCTAAAATATCCTTATTTATTGATAATTTAGACCAGTTAAAATCAATTTCCGGATTTGACCTTAAAAGAGTTTACTTTGATGGAAACTGTTTATACAATAACCCTGAAGATTATTATGAAAATATTCCAAAACTTTTAGAAGAAGCAAGTCTTATGACTCCTGATGCAGAACTTGTTTGGGTATTATCATCATTTATTAATGAAAAAGAAGCTATTAAATGCAATGAAATAGTTAAAGAGCTTGAATCAAAAGGAATAATTATTTCAGTTATGGGAGATTTCCCTGGAATAGGTGAGATTTTTGACTGTCCAATTTACGGAAATCATAATCTGAATGTCTGGAATTCATTTACAGTTAAAAATCTTAAAGAAGCAGGATTTGACGGTCTGATTTTGTCTTCAGAACTTTCAGGTAATGAAATTAAGCAGTTAGTTTCTAAAAATAATACCTCAGATATTGATCTGGAAATGATTGTAAACGGGAATTTGGAAGTTATTGTAAGTAAGGATGATTTCAGTAACTTAAATGACGGTAAAGATTTCATCATACAAAACAATGCAGATTATGCTATTTTAGAAGATAAAAAAAGGAAAAAATTCAAGTATAAAGTTTTATTTGACTACAATAAACAAAGTCACATTATAAATAAAGACTGCTTATGTTTAATTGAAGAAATGAATGAAATTAAACAGTTAGGTATTGATTCCATAATCCTAGACTGCAGATATTCCAATGAAAAATACACAACAAACATATTGTCCATTTATAATGATTCCTTGAAAGACAGAGATGATGAAGAGCTTTCCAAATACAAATATCAGATAATGGATTTCTCACAGTCATATATCAACAAGGGAAATTATATTGAAGGCAGATTACACGAGGACAAACATGAGAATTCCTGAATTGCTTGCACCTGTAGGTTCTATGGATCATCTTAAAGTAGCTATTAATGCCGGAGCCAGTTCAGTATATCTATCTGGAAAAGAATATGGTGCCCGCAGGTTTGCTGAAAACTTTACTTTAAATGAAATAGCCGAAGCAGTTAACACCGCACACCTGTACAATGTTAAGGTTTATGTAACTGTAAATACATTAATTAAAGAAGATGAACTTCCGGATGTAATGAATTATTTGTCCCACCTATATTCAATAGGAGTAGATGCAGTTTTAGTTCAGGATTTAGGTCTGGTTGAACTGATAAACAAACACCTTCCAAAACTGAAAGTTCATGGTTCAACACAGATGACTGCAGAAAACCAGCTGAAATTAGATTATCTTGAAAGCAAAGGAATTAAAAGAATAGTTCTCCCCCGTGAAATGAGAAAAGATGAAATTAAAAACTTAAAAACAAATATGGAACTTGAAATATTTGTTCATGGAGCACTGTGCTATTCATATTCAGGACAATGTCTGATGAGCAGTTTTAAGGGAGGCAGAAGCGGAAACAGAGGAAGTTGTGCACAGCCCTGCCGCCAAAAATACAGATTATCATGTTTGAACAGTGAAGATTATTACCTCTCACCTAAAGATTTGTCATTATACAATCATTTAAAAGAAATTGCAGAGCTAAACATCAGCTGCATCAAAATAGAAGGGAGAATGAGAAGCAAGGAATATTTGGCTATTGCAGTAAGCAATTACAGAAAAGCTTTAAACAAATTGAAAAGCAATAAAAGCAGCGAAAGTGAAGAAATAAGCCTTGCATTCAATAGAGGATTTAGCGAAGGACAATTCAATTATGCCTCTTCAAGAAGTATCCGTTCAGGACATGTCGGTTTAAAATTAGGTAAAGTCTGCAATAGTGAAAACAGCCAGATAGTCATTAAATTAGATGACGGTTTAAAAACAATTCCCCAAAAAGGTGACGGATTATTATTAATAAAAGCAAAAGATGACTACGGATTTGAAATTTCACAAAACCCTCTTTTAACAACATTCAACCATTATAAAAAAGGCAGAAATAAAGAAATTAAAGACATTAACAGAAAAGACAGAGTTTTAATCATTAAAAAAGTAAAGCAGAATAAAAAACACCATTTCAATTTAAACGATTCAACAGCATATCTTACAAAAAGAAACAGATTAACTTCAAAAGTTAAAGAGATTGAAAATAAGGGCAGCAGTTTTATCAAATCCAAATTAATACTCACATTTTCAATTAAAAACAAATATCCTCACTTGAAAGGCAGGTTAACTCTTGCAAATAAAAAAGAAATTGAATGTGAAGTTAAAGGAGAAGTTCCATTTGAAAAGCCTCTTAAAAGAAGTGTAGATACAAAAACAATAAAAAAACAGCTATTGAAAGTTGACAAATACCCATTTGACATTGTTGGAGTCAATATTAACTATGACGGAACATTATTCATCCCCATAAGTGAAATCAATAAAATCAGAAGGGAACTTTTCAAAAAACTAGAAAAAGAAGTATATTTATTATATGCTAATGAAAAGGTAAAAATAAACCTTGAAAATGAAAGCAATACTTTAAAAACTGATGAATACAGTTTATCCTATTATACAAATAATCTAAATGACCTGAATAAAATAGATAATGTAAAAAGAGTTTATTTGGAAATACCCCCTGAAGATCCCTCAGTAATAAATCAAAACAGGGAAGAATACAATATAAACTATATGGTCGGCTATCTGCAAAAGGCCGTTGACATCTCCAGAAACCGAGACTATGAATTAATCTGGAAATGGCCGGATATTGCTCACGATAACTTAATAAAAGTTTTAGGAAAGGTAAGAGGAATATTAAACAAACTGCATTACCATATTGAAATAATGAATCCTGATTTTACAGGCAGTTACGGACCATATTCCATGAATATAACAAATACCGAAACAATAAACAGTCTTGAAAACTACAAAATACTTACATTGTCACCGGAACTGAAAAAAGAAGATTTAAAAAATATTTTAGACAACTGTAATGACAATTCCAAATTGGAAATTATTGTTCAGGGATCAGTTGAGCTAATGAAAACCAGAAACAGATTATTTACCAAAAAAGAATCTAAAAAGCTAAAGAACAGCACAGATGACATCTTCCTGATTGATAAGAAAAACAGCAGATATCCTATTCATAAAAGCTTATCTAATGAAGAACTTATAATTTCAAATAGTGAAGATATTTCTCTTTTAAAGGATATTGAATATTTAAAATCAATAGGGCTTGTTAATTTTGCTATTGACGGGCGATGGAGAGATGAAAACTATTTAAATAAAATACGGGAATATAACACAGCTATTAACAAATAAGAAATAATACTTCCCAAATGCTCTAGGGAATTTTGAATATATATTTAAATAAAAATGTATAGAAAAAAGGGTTTGGTTAAAATGCAAGGAGAGAAAGTAACATTGCAAAACATAAAAGGTATTGGAGATAAAATCTCTGAAAAAATATTGAACAGTGTTGGAGGAGAAGAAAATCTTCAAAAAATAGTTGAAAATGTAGACGTTGAAAAAATAGCAAATATTGACGGAATCAGCCAAAGAAAAGCTATTGAAATAATGAACCAGTTATTAAATAATCCTACATATGAGTTTATTAAAAGCGACAGGGCAATGGAGATTTATGAAGACATTATAAACAAAATTTTAGCCTACTCAAACACATCATATTCAAAAAATAGGATTCTGCTGCTTTCTCCTTCAAAAGATATGGAAAGAATACAAAAACAGATCAAATTTGTAATGGATGCAAAAAAGCAGGTTTCACAGCTTCCAATAATTAAGCTGAGAGGATTGATGAAAAATTTAAAGGAAGTTGAAAAACCAAAAGCAGAATATGATGCAAGCAAGGTTATTCTAGTAGAAACAGAAGAAGACAATTCATACCTTACTGATTTAGGTTTGAATCAGTATTATCCAATAATTACAGCCACTGATTCCCCGTTACTGCAGGAGGAATTGATGAATTATGACCTTATTTTTTATGTATATTCACAGGGAATACTTGACTTTGAAGGAATGCCAAACCTTGTAATGATCAATATTGAAGAAAATGATTATGAAATAGTTCCTGAAAAAATAATAAACTTCTTTACACATAACCAAAATCTTTTTAACAGAGTTTATGAAATACAAAAAATCAGAGGCCAGGAAACAATTTTGGGAGAAATTATTCCTATTATTGATGAACTTAATGTCATTGACAAAAGAGAAGTAGACATTGAAGAACTGGTCAATTCCTTAAAAAAGGATATGGATGAAGAATTAGAAAATGCTATACAAAATGTGGATCTTGAAGGAGATGAAATTCTTAACTTATTAAACAAGAATCTTCCACCAAAGATTAATAAAATATTTGATGAAATTATAAATGAAAGGAAGAAAATTATCAGGGAAAAAACAGGATTTGATTTTGATCCGTATCTCAGGAAATATCCTATTGAAATTGACGACAGCGAAATCCAAAGAATTCAACTGGAACAGTCCTCCAAAAAGGAAAATGATATATTTGATGTTAAGAAAAGTGCAGCTGTCGAATTGAACTCCATAAAAGAACAGGCAATCAAAGAAGTTGAAGATGCAATTAAATTTGACTATGAATTCAGTTTAGGAAGCTTTGCATATGAATATGACTTAAACGCTCCTGAATTTGGCGATGAAATAAATTTAAAAGAAGCACTGCATCTGGAATTAGCCCTTAGAAAAGATGATGAAAACACACAGACAATTGATTACAAGCTTACAAATGATGAAAACATAGCACTGCTTACCGGAGCAAACAGTGGAGGTAAAACAACCCTTCTTGAAACACTAACTCAAATTTCCATAATGGCTCAAATGGGACTTCCAGTAAGTGCAAGTGAAGCTAAAATCAAATTATTTGATGAAATATATCATTTTTCAAAGAAAAGGTCATTAGATGCAGGAGCTTTTGAATCATTTTTAAATGTATTTATTCCGATTGTAACAACAGACAGCGAAAAATTAGTATTGCTTGACGAACTTGAAGGAATAACAGAACTGGAAGCTGCAGTTAAAATTATTTCAACATTTATAGATATGATTAAAGAATCCAATTCCTACGGAATAATTGTAACACATATGGCCAGGGAACTGATGAATTACACAGATATTCGTGTAGACGGTATTGAAGCAAAAGGATTAGATGAAAATTATAATCTGATAGTTGACAGAACTCCAAAAATGAACTTCCTTGCAAAAAGTACCCCCGAACTTATCTTAAAAAGGATTTATGAAAAATCAGACGATAATCTAAAACAGGTATATGCAAGAATCTTAGAGAAATTTTAAGATATTAATATATAGAAGTTTTAACTAATTACAAAAATATGAAAATAATTTCCAACACAAAAAATGATTCTATAAAAAGGGTAGAAGAAATATATAAAGTTCTTAAAAAAAATGATTTCGGTTACCTTATCGAAGAAAATACCTTTTTTAAGAATTTTCCTTTTTTAAAAGATACTAAAAGAGGCAAATATAAAGAATTACCTGATGAATCTATTCCAAAAAGAATAAAAGATGTGCTGGAAGAATTAGGACCAACATATATTAAATTAGGTCAGATGTTAAGTACCAGACCTGATTTAATTGGAGTGGAAATAGCAAAGGAACTGGAATCCTTAAGAGACAACACTCCCACCACACCATTTAATGAAATAAAAGAAGTTATTGAAAAAGAACTTGGAAAGCCAATAAATGAAATCTACAAAGAAATTGACGAAAAGCCTTTAGGTTCAGCTTCAATCGGGCAGGTTCATAAAGGAATACTTCTTGAAAACAACAAAGAAGTAGCCATTAAAGTCCAAAAGCCAAATGTCCGTGAAACTATTGAATCAGATTTAAAAATTATGAAATTTTTATCTGATAAAATCGGAAAATACATAAACCAGACTAAAGTTTATAATATTCCCTCTATTTTAACAGAATTTGAACGCTCAATATTCAAAGAAATTGATTACCATGAAGAACTAATCAATATGAAAAATTTGGCGCATAATTTCAGAGCCGTGCACTACATCCATATACCTGCTGCTTATTCAGAGTACTGCAGTGAAAAAATCATTACAATGGAATTAATAAAAGGAAAAGAAGTTTCTGAAGTAATGGTTCACGATTATCCGGAATATAATAAAAAATTAATTGCTAAAAGAGGAGTGAAATCTTATTTTAAACAAATAATGATTGACGGATTTTTCCATGCCGACCCACATCCGGGAAATATGATGATAATGGAAAACAATGTATTATGCTACATTGACGAAGGAATGATGGGGATTTTAGATGATGATTTCAGAGAAGAACTTGCAGAGTTAATATTGCTGCTATTAAGCAGAAATGTAGACAATATTATCAACCAGCTAATTTACATGGACATATTAACACCTGCACAAAACACTCCTGAATTAAAAGCCGATGTAAATGACATAATGAACAAATATTACGGTGCAGACCTGAAAGATATGCATGGAGGAATACAGCAACTCCTAAAAGTAATGATTAAACATAACATCCAATTACCAAGAGAATTTGTAATGATTGGACGTGGAATGGCTTTAATTGAAGATACCGGAATGAAATTGGACCCTGAATTTAATGCCGTGACTGAACTGAAAAAATTATCTAGAAAAATAATGTTTCAAAAATACAGCCCTAACAGATTAGCAAGAGTAAGTTCCAATTATATGCTTCAAATAGAACATTTGGCTAAAGATTTGCCAACAACACTTAACAATATGCTTTTAAAGCTTGAAGAAGGTAATTTAAGTGTAAAACTTAAACATGAATCAATTAGCGAAATCATGAACCAGCTTTCAATTTCACTTATTTTATCTGCATTACTCATAGGATCATCCTTAGCTATCATGTCAGACAAAGGACCTAAAATATTCGATGTTTCAATATTGGGATTAATAGGCTTTGTATTCAGTGCAGCTTTAGGAATCTATTTAGTAATTCAATTTATGTTAAAAGAGAAATAACTTACACTAAAAAACCCTTTATTTCTTAATTTATTTTAATAGAAAGCTTAAATCTTTCAGTAAAAGCTTCATCAGAAACCTATGTATTTTACTGCATAGCCAATTATAAAAATGAAAATGTTTTTGGAGGAACATAGATAATATTATTGTGTTTTTCAATTACTACGCTAACAAGGACATCAATAAGATGCTATGAAATGTGTAGCTAAAGATAAGGTTGATCTTATCAATAGTTACAATAACATATTAGTTCTTGAGTAATCCATTGTCTTTTAAATATTCAATGAATTCCAAGATGATTTTTGTTTCACGTTGCCCAATATCAGTTTCTGAAAAGTCAGTTACAGATTTTGAAAGATTAATTAATTCTTTAATAGCTGTACCTTCTTTTTTACCTTTATTTGTTGTGAATCCTTGATAGTATTTGATTTTATCAGAGAATCTATAGTCTGATGCCCTAATGTTAATTTTCTTTTCTAAAATGGACTTGTTTCCTAAACTTTCCATATTGTTTGGATTGGTAAGTCCCTGTTCTATTTTTTGACGATTCCTAGGGTAAATATGTTCTATCTCTATTGTTTTTTCTAAAGGTAAACATTCTTGTTCTGGTTCTTGGAATGCCCACCAGGTTAACATAGATTTTGTTATTGGCCTTTGGTTTTTAAAATCAAAGTTCCTAAATTTGTTCTCAAGTTGTTCGGGACTAAATAAGAATTCTTCAAATTTCACTGGTTGTTTGTTAACAATATTTATCATTTCAGGATATAGTGGAGTTCTTAATGCATTAACACCAGGATTGGTAACTGCATATGCCCAGATAAAAGCAGTAATCTTACTTAAGAAATTATAAAACTCATTATCATCAAGCATTCCTTCAGCATCTCTATTAGCTATATAATAAACTGATACGAAGTATGTCCACATTCCGTTTGGTGCATAATTTAAAACATATAATCTTTTAAGCACATCTTCGGAAAATCTTTCTACATTTTGATCATATATGTCATTCCAAAAGTTAGCTAGGTCAATTAAGTTTTCAAATGTTTCATCATTTTTTAAAAGTTTATATCCATCTCTTTCATAAAATTTACGCAAAGCTTCTGTTGTAGTTTGTTTAATACCCTGTTTTGCTCTTTCGTAGTACATGTACCTGGTGAATATTTCATCTAATGCACTACCTGATGATGAAGGGAATATTGAATTACATAGTACTTCTAAGGCTTTCCATTTTTCAATGAAGCTTTCTTTTTCACCTTTATCAGAATAATACTTGTAGAATTGTGCTTTGAATATGTCTGCATCAGATAATGGTTTTCCCCTATCATTTAATGTTGAAAAAATTCTTAATGCAGTATCTTGGGATTCTGCTTCAATTGGTAAGAGAATACAGTTTTGCATAATTCTGAGGGGTAATAATGGAGTATAGCTAACATATTCTTCTGTGAATTCTTTTATTTTGTCTTGGAAGAATTTATAGTTTTTAGCATAGCTGCTTTTTCCTTTTGTTACATCGCCGGTTCTTAATATTTCTAAAAATTCATCTTTATCTTTATCAGTTGCAACTTCTGAATTAATTTTTAATTCTTCTGTATTTACATCACCAAATTCATCGGTCTTCCAGATACATACTTCAATTTGTTTTCTTGTTTTTTCAGATTTATCATCTTTCATGTTCTTGAACTTGTCATAGAATGCACGAAGTAAAAGCATTAATGTGGTTAAACGTTGCTGACCATCAATTATTTCCATGTCTCCTTTATCATTTTTAAAAGTGACAATTGGGCCTAGGAAGTATTCATCACTTTCACTATCAAAGTTATCACAGTTATTTTCTGGAAATGAAAAGTTGAATAAGTCTTCCCATAATGTTTGACATTCATCTTCGCCCCATGCATATGGTCTTTGATAATCTGGAATTAAAAATTTTGTTTTTTTAGCACTGAAAAGTTCTTTAACCGTTTTTTGGTCAATATTTAGCTTTGACATATATGGCCTCCATACTTATATCTTGTTAATAATTTATTTTTTAAATTTAAAAATTTAATGTAACAATTTTTTACATTATTAATTTTATTTAATTAAGATTAATATTTTAACAAAATATAAGTTGAAAGCAATAATTACTTTTTAATCCAGTGATAATTTATTATATGGTGATAATTATGACTGAAAACCGATTTAGAAAATATGATGAACTTGAAGATGATGAAAAAGAAGTACTTGATGCTTTCAGACAAATCTGATTATAACAAATTTAAATTATACTCTTACAAAGTTGAAGACTTAATAAATGATTATGAACAATTAAAACAGCTCCGTGAACAAATTCAAGAAAAATATTTTTCAATTCATGAAGAACTAATTCGTGATGAATTAATTGAAGACGAACTTAATGCAGCTATTTGGGGAATCATAAGAGAACGGGAAAATGAAACTTGGAACTCTGAACTAAAGTTACTGAGTGAAATCAAAACTAATTTTGATATTGCAATTAAAATGATTGATTCCGGAGAAGCTGAGCGGATAATAATAGATGATGGGAATAAATAAAATCCTCAATTTATCACAAATATCACCACACCAAATTCCTAAAAAAGTAGACTCTTTCAAAAACTTTGTTGATTTGAAATTTTTTGATGAAAGTTAGTTTTGAATTTTTAATTCCGTTTAAAAATAGTTAATTTTAATAAATAGTTGGAGTAAAGTTTTTATCATGTCCAATCAAAAAACATTTACTTCAAATATTATTTTAGATGTTAAACAATATATATTTTGCGATTCTAATGATGGATTAGTCCTTTCAGATTCTCGTTTTGTGAAAATTTTTAAATCCTGTCAAAAAGCTCTGAAATCTTTTGATTTAAGTTTTAAGAAGGATGTTCCTTATTTTAAAATGAGTTTAGCTCGATGTCCATATTGTAGAACTCGACATGTAGTTAAATATGGGTTTACAAAAAGAAAATTGGTATTTAAAGAAATAGATAAAGCTAATGTGAAGGTTCAGTGTTATATTTGCAAACGTTGCGGTAAAACCTTTCAAACTGATTTAACAAGTCTTGTTAATAAAAACAGCAATTTTACAAATGAATTGAAAAGTGAATTTGAACATTTAATTTCAGATTATTTGGGAAGCTTAAAAAAATGTTTGTAAATCTTTTAAAAAATTCTTTGGAATCACTGTTTCACATCAAACAATTGAAAATTGGCTTTTTGTTGATGAAAACATTTTAGAATTTGATTTAGATCGTTGCTCGGGTTATTATGTCTTTGATGTAGAATAAATAAAAATCAACGGAGAATGGAAATATCGTCATGCATTACTTGATTCCATTTCTAATTGCATTGTAACCGATGCAATTTACGATACTGAAGATGAAACAACTGTTAAGAAGTTTTTAAGAGAATCTACAGTAAATAAAAATAAAGTTGCAATTACAACAGATTTGGATAAAAAATATGCATCAATTATCCAAAAACTAGGTTTTAAACATCAATTATGTATTTTTCACACTAAAAAAAGCTTAAATAAACAATTAAAAAATTTTAAAGACAAAAATCGTCTTTCAGACGAAGAATATCAAGAATATCACAAACAACTGAAAATAATCAAAGATTTATTCGATTTAAATGATTATGGTGAATTCAAAAGTGAAGTACAGTTTTTAATTTATCGTAAAAAAGATTTTCATCCAGTTATTTTACAAAATAATGAGTCTGTAAAATTTTATAGGCTTATTTGATTTTTATGTGTTTTTTCTGTCCAA
>OIYG01002269.1_pt1 | contig 12548 bp, 11 predicted proteins | sample 1587861 | NCBI WGS metagenome assembly OIYG01 (sample SAMN03283272) | human gut metagenome | biome: human-associated habitat; material: feces | host: Homo sapiens | place: Peru | collected 2012 | reverse complement strand
GCTGCAAGACATACGTCTTAACTCCTTAACTTCCTTAACTCCTTTAACTTCCTGATATGCGAAAGTTCAGTCTATTATATATTAAGGTGAAAGTACATTCCTTATTAAATACTTCTGTACTGCTCGATATCTCTCATTCCGTTGAGGAAATCACGGGCTTCCATTCTCTTTTTGCCGCTAATCTGGATTGTGTCGAGCTGGAGCCATTCGTCTGCACAAGCGATTTGCAGGCTCTTGCCTTCCACTCGCAGGGTTCCTACTACTGAAGAAGCAGCATTCTCTACTGCAGCTTCGTTTGCAGCAGAAGAACCAGCAACAGCCTTTCCGGTTTTGGAAGTCTTGAATACTTTCAGCACCTGCGCCTTACCGCCTTCCTTCTGAATTTCGGTCCAAGCGCCTGGATATGGCGAAAGACCACGGATGAAGTCATACACCTTCTTGGCAGGCTGATTGAAATCGATACGGCAGGTATCCTTGAAAATTTTCGGAGCGGAATGAAGCACGGTGTCTGTCGTGATCATCTCGTCCTGCGGCATGGAGTCGATATTTCCGTCGGATGCTATCAGACGGTCGATGGTCTCTACGGCTATCTCAGCGCCTAAGTGCATCAGTCCGTCATAAACATACTCTACATCGGCATCGTCGGGGATGGCGAATGGTTTCTGCATGATGATGCGACCGGTATCAATGTCGTGGTCGAGGAAGAAAGTGGTGACGCCTGTCTCCGTCTCTCCATTGATGACAGCCCAGTTGATAGGGGCAGCACCACGGTACTGAGGAAGAAGGGCTGCATGCACATTGAAGGTGCCGAAACGAGGCATATCCCATACCACCTCTGGCAGCATTCGGAAAGCTACCACCACCTGCAGGTCGGCCTGATAACTGCGCAACTGCTCTACAAATTCCGGATCCTTCATCTTCACAGGCTGCAATACAGGCAAGCCCTTTGAGAGGGCATATTGCTTGACCTGCGAAGGCTGGAGAGTGTCCTGATGACGCCCCACCGGTTTGTCGGGCTGGGTTACTACAGCCACCACATTATATCCGCCTTCTACAAGGCTCTTGAGGGATTCCACCGCAAACTCCGGGGTTCCCATAAATACGATTCTTAAATCTTTTTTCTCCATAAACTAATATTTTGAAGTTAAAAACAGTAAAGCCGTAGAATTCTTCACTCTTCCCTCTTCACTCTTCACTTAACCTACTCCGCCGACATGTCCGCCACAATCTGGCGATAAGTCGAATAAAGGCGGGTACGGCTGATATATCCCTTCAGCACGCCGTTCACATCCACAACAGGCAACTGGGCGGCATCGGTTTCGTCAAATTTCTTCATCACTTCCTGCATCGGTTCGTGATCGCTGAGCACGGCTGAAGGCTGGAGCATCAGCTGCTTTACCTTGAAGCGCGTGTAGAGTTCTGAACGGAAGATGATGTGACGGATGCGGGTGATATCGATGATGCCCAACAGGACTCCTGCCTGATTGACCACCGGAAGGAAATTGTTGTTGCTGCGACTGATTTCTGATACCAACTTGCCCATCGGCAGGTCGGGACTCACCGGATGATAGTCCTTCTCCACTACGCTCTGCATGCCCATCAGCGTGAGGGCAGCCTTGTCGATATGGTGGGTAAGCAACTTGCCTTCCCTTGCCAGTCGGAGCGCATAGATACTGTGGCTCTCGAAGATGCTGATGGTAAGCAGCGAGCAGATGCACACGATCATCAGTGGGATGAAGAGCTGGTAACCGCCTGTCAGTTCGGCTATCAGGAAGATGCCCGTCAGCGGTGCATGCATCACGCCCGTCATCACGCCTGCCATGCCCATCAGCGTAAAGTTCTGCTCGGGGATATAGACGCCTAACTCGTAGATGTTCCAGATGCGGGCGAAGAAGAAGCCTGCAAAACCACCGATGAAAAGCGATGGAGCAAAGGTTCCACCACAACCGCCGGAACCATTGGTTGCTGAGGTGGCAAACACCTTGGTGAAGGTTACCAGTCCGATATATAGCACGAGCAACTGACTGTGACCATAGAAGAGCGAATTGCTCATCACCATGTCCCAGTCGGCCTCTGTTCTACCCTTCAGCAGGATGTTGACTGCCGAATATCCCTCGCCATAGAGCGATGGGAAGAGGAAGATGAGACTGCTCAGGATGATGCCTCCGAAGAGCAGTTTGATATACGGATACTGCTTCAACTGGGCGAAGAATCCCTCGCAGGCCGACATGGCTCTCATGAAGTAGAGACTCACGAAACCACAGAATACGCCCAGCAGGATACACGCCGGCACACGGTCGAGCTCCCACGGATCGGTGAGCGTGAAATCGAAGAGAGACTTCTCACCCATCAGGATATAACTGAAACAGGTGGCCGTAACACAGGAGATGAGGATAGGCAGCAAAGAGGCCATCGAGAGATCTACCATCAGCACCTCAAGCGTGAAGACGAGACCTGCGATTGGGGCCTTGAAGATACCAGCAATGGCGGCACTCGCACCGCATCCTACGAGCAGTATCATCGTTTTCTTGTCCATGCGGAATATCTGTCCCAGATTACTTCCGATGGCAGAACCCGTGAGCACGATTGGCGCCTCGGCTCCTACTGATCCACCAAATCCGATGGTGATACCAGAAGCTACTACCGACGACCAGCAGTTGTGCCCCTTCAGCTTCGACTGCTTGGTAGAAATCGCATAGAGCACCCTCGTAATACCATGAGAGATATTGTCTCGCACCACATATTTGATAAAGAGCGAGGTAAGGTAGATGCCCACGATAGGGAACAAGAGGAAAAGCAGATTATAGGTGCTTTTCTCAAATCCCGAAGTGAGCAATATCTGTATCTCGTGCACGATACTATGCAGGAAAAATCCTGCTACGGAGGCAAGCAGTCCGATGACAAAGGCCAGGATAAGCGTCATCTGGCGGTCGGAAATATGCTCCTTCTGCCACGCTACCATTCTGGCTATTGCGCCCGGTTTTTCTGCCATTTCATCTATCATCTTTATTAATGTTGAATGTTGAATGTTGAATGTTGATTTGAGTGTTGAATGCTGAGTTAAGTGTCCGAATGTCATCAAGGGCGTATGCCAATTCAACATTCAACACTCAACATTCAACACTTTATTAGAATTCCGAAGTAAAGTGGAACTTGATATGCTCGAAATCCTGCTGCGCCATGCTCAATACATAGCCAGAATCGGCCAGGAACACATCCCTGCCCTCGATATCCTTCGCCATGTACTGGTACTTGCGCTTCTTGAAGTTCTCCAGTTCCTTCTCGTCGTCGGCCTCTATCCAGCATGCCTTATGCAGGTGAACTGGCTCCCAACGGCACTTGGCATTATACTCGTTCTCCAGACGATACTGAATCACCTCAAACTGAAGCTGACCTACAGTTCCCACGATGCGGCGACCATTAAACTGGTTGACAAACAACTGTGCCACACCCTCGTTCATCAGCTGCTCCAATCCCTTCTGGAACTGCTTGCTCTTCATCGGATCATCATTCTCGATATACTTGAAGAGCAGTGGAGAGAAGGATGGCAAACCGCGGAAGTGAATCTTCTCACCCTCGGTCAGCGTATCACCTATCTTGAAGATGCCATTGTCTGGCAAACCTACGATATCGCCCGGATAAGCCTCGTCGATGGTACTCTTGCGCTGCGCCATAAACTGGGTTGGCGAAGAGAAACGCACGGTCTTGTCGAGGCGCACGTGATAGTAAGGCTGATTGCGCACAAACTTGCCCGAACAGATCTTGCAGAATGCGATGCAGGAACGGTGGTTTGGGTCGATATTGGCAGTAATCTTGAAGATGAAACCCGTAAACTTAGGTTCCTCTGGCTCCACCATGCGCTCCTCTGCCTTGGTAGGTCTTGGCGATGGAGCTATCTGAACGAAGCAGTCCAAGAGTTCCTGCACACCGAAGTTGTTCAATGCAGAACCGAAGAATACTGGTGCCACCTCAGCAGAGCGATAGGTATCCACGTCAAACTCTGGATATACACCGTCCACCAGTTCCAGTTCCTCGCGCAACTGGGCTGCCTCGCGCTCACCTACTCGCTGGTCGAGCTCCTCAGACTGTATATCCACTTCCACCTTTTCGGTTACGCGCTGCTTGTTAGGCGTAAAGAGGTTGAGCTGGTGCTCGTAGATATTATATACACCCTTGAATCGGGCGCCCTGTCCGATAGGCCATGAGAGCGGACGAACGGAAATTTTGAGTTCTTCCTCCAGCTCATCGAGCACGTCGAACGGATCACGACCCTCGCGGTCCATCTTGTTGATGAAGATGATAACCGGCGTATTGCGCATACGGCACACCTCCATCAGCTTGCGGGTCTGCGCCTCCACACCCTTGGCAGAATCCACCACGATGATGGCAGAATCCACGGCAGTAAGTGTGCGGTAGGTATCCTCGCAGAAGTCCTGGTGACCCGGAGTATCGAGGATGTTCACCTTATATGGTTCGCCAGACTGTCCGTCTGGGAGATAATCAAACTCCATCACAGAAGTAGATACAGAGATACCACGCTGCTTCTCAATGTCCATCCAGTCGGAAGTGGCAGACTTGCGTATCTTGTTGTTCTTTACGGCACCAGCCACCTGTATCTGTCCACCGAAAAGCAAGAATTTCTCGGTCAATGTTGTCTTACCAGCATCCGGGTGAGAGATAATGGCAAACGTTCTTCTTCTTTCTATTTCTTTCATCTATGATTTATATGATTTTAAAATGTATATATATAATAATGTATAACTACATGTCGTCGTCGTCAAATTTCAGTCCCTCGGTGCGATCCTTGATATAATAGTCGCTGAGCAGTCCCACGAAGGTAGTTATCTCCTTGATGGCACGCTCTGTTTCCGGGGTAATCGGCTTCTTCTGCAGTCGGAGCAACATCACTCCGTAGAGGGCATCCAGACAGGTTTCTATCTCGTTGACGTCCTTGTCGCCCCTGTTGCGCAGTTCCACGATGAATGGCAGCACCTTGTAATATTCGCCGTTATAGATAGGGAACTTGGTGCTCTGCAGCAGCATGCCGTGCAGGTCGATTACATCCTGGAGCAGCACCTTGTTGATATTGAGATGTCCCGATTCGCGCTTTCCCTCCTCATTCATCATGCGGATGAGATTGCCAAACCAGTCGATTTCCTCCTCCTTCTGTTCCGGAGTGAAATCAAAATTTTCGATATAGTGCTTCTTGATAACCGGGAGCGAACAGCCGCAGGCACGGATGATATCCTCCACCTGCCACATGTACAGGAGGTATTCTGCTATACTTTTCTTCTTCAATTCCTGAGCTACAAACATCCTTTTTAAAATTAGAAATTAGAAATTAGAAATTAGAAATTGGGCATACGCCCTTAGATTTCTGGGTTATGTCCCTTAGAATTCTGGGTTATGTCCCTTAGAATTCTGGGAGATGATAGAGATTGAACACGGTTCCGACGAGTGCGATGAGCGAGAAGATGATCACGATACTTCCTATCACCTTATTAATAATAAGGATGCCGTTGGTATCAAACTTGCCCCTGATCTTGTCGATGAGCCATGTGAGACCATACCACCACAGCAGCGCTCCGAACATGATGCTCAGATAACCCACGCTCATCTCCAGCGGCATATCCGGCACCACGAAGGCAAACTGGGCAAAGGTGGCCATGAAGAGGAACACGATGAGCGGATTGGAGAGCGTGACGAAGAAGGCGGTAATGGCATTGTGCCAGAGCGTGCCCTGCTTCTTGCTGCTCTGATGCATGTTCTTCGTAGGATTGCTCTTGAAGCAATACACGCCGAACACTAAGAGCAGAAGGCCTCCGAAAATCTGCAGATAGAACTTGTTTTGGGCATTATTGACAATGTCCATCACAAAACTCATTCCCAAACCCGTGAAGAGGGCATACACGATATCGCTGAAGGCGGCACCAATACCCGTCACGAAACCATACCAGCGGCCCTTGTTCAAAGTGCGCTGGATACACAAGATGCCTACAGGGCCCATCGGGGCTGAGGCGATCACACCTATGATAATTCCCTTGAATATAAAATCAAGTATATTTATCTGAATCGGAAACATTAAATTCATAACAAGGCGCAAAGTTACAAAAAAAAGACCATATCTTGTAATTTTTTCGAGTAAAACTTTGTTTGTTACAAACTTTTTTATATCTTTGCACCATAATTCTAACTAAATAAATAGAAAAACATGACTGAGAATGCACTTAAGCCATATGTGATCGGTTTGGACCTGGGTGGTACCAATTCCGTATTCGGCATCGTAGATGCTCGTGGCGAAATTAAAGCTACTACTGCTATCAAGACAGGTGGTTATGATGATGTTAATGACTATGTAAAGGCTGCCGTGGAGGCTCTCCAGCCTATCATCGATACCGTGGGTGGTATCGACAAGATCAAGGCGATGGGTATCGGTGCTCCTAACGGCAATTACTATAACGGAACTATCGAGTTCGCTCCTAACTTGGCTTGGGCTCACGATGGTGTAGTGCCTTTGGCTAAGCTCTTCAGCGATGCATTAGGTGGTCTGCCTGTGGCTCTTACCAATGATGCCAACGCTGCTGCATTGGGCGAGATGACCTACGGTGCGGCTCGCGGTATGAAGAATTTCATCGACATAACACTCGGTACGGGTGTTGGTTCCGGTATTGTGATTGATGGCAAGATGGTCTATGGCTGCGATGGTTTCGCAGGCGAGTTGGGCCATGTCATCATGGTTCGCGGCGAGGAAGGTCGTCTCTGCGGTTGCGGCCGTAAGGGATGCTTGGAGGCTTACTGTTCTGCTACTGGTGTGGCTCGCACAGCCCGTGAGTTCCTCGAGAAGAGCGACGAGCCATCTTTACTTCGCGATATGAAGCCAGAAGATATTACTTCTTATGATGTCAGCGTAGCTGCAGGTAAGGGTGATGCTTTGGCTAAGCGAGTATATGATTTCACTGGCAAGATGCTGGGTGAGGCTTGCGCTGATTTCGCTGCGTTCAGTTCTCCTGAGGCATTCGTATTCTTCGGTGGTCTTACCAAGGCTGGTGACCTCCTGATGAAGCCTCTCAAGGAATCTTACGACAAGAGTGTATTGAAGATTTTCAAGGGCAAGGCTAAGTTCTTGATTTCTACTCTTGATGGCAGCTCTGCTGCGGTACTCGGTGCCAGTGCAGTGGGCTGGGATTTGTAAGATATCCCTCTTAAATAAGCTTAAACTTTTAAGATATAGCATTTTGTTTTTTGGCGTATTTTCTGTCGTGAGATAGTTTTTATGCGAGGCGATACTCCCAGAGATTTACTCTGGGAGTTTTTTTTGCTTCTCTTTCCTCCCCCTTCCATTTCTTTCTTCATTTCTCATTTCTCATTTCTAATTTCTCATTTCTCATTTCAATATCCCTTTTTACCTTTTTACCTTTAAAAAAGTTTGGTTTCTCCGAGTTTTTTTCGTAATTTTGCAGCCAGAAAGTAAACGACATAATCTTTAAGTTCTTAGTAAACAGAGATTTATAGTCTATATCAAGGGATTTGCGTCCCATATTCAGGAAAGAATTGTATCCCATGTTCAGGTAAGAATTGTATTCAATATAATAAATAATCAAATAAGTAAAAATGAAGAAAATTTACACACTGGCTAATATGGCCAAAGGTATGATGCTCGCTGCCCTGCTGGCAGTAGGCACAACTGCTCTTGCGCAGAATGTTTCAGGTAACACAGAAAACGGTACTGTTGAAGGTACTGAAAATGGTACTGTTGAAGGCAATGAGAATGGTAGCAACGAGAATGAAACTTTCGCTCCTGCTGCTGAAAACTCTTGGCTCCAACCTGTAAAACTCGTTGGTAATGGCCAGAAGGCTTACATCTACAACGTGGCTACAGAAACTTATATCACCGGCAAGACTGCTACCGTGAAGAATATCGAGGATGCAGATGTCTGGACCATTAATGGCGATGAAACCCGTAGTTTCACTTGCGATAATGAGTCAAAAGATCGCCTGTTCTTGGAATATATCTATATATTTCCAGTTCATCAGTGGCATGCAGAAGTATCTGGCGATAGAGATGCAACAGATTTTACCATCGTAGAAGGTTCTACAAAGAATAGCTATAAACTCACAAAATATAAAAGAATCACATTAGACGGCTCAAATACTGCCTACTTCAGCGTCAGCGGTGAGAAATACGTGGCAAGCACAAAACCTTCTATTGACAATGACTGGTATTTCATTTCTGCCAACCAGAAGGATGTCTATACCGAATATACTTCCCTCTTCACTGAGGCTGCAAACCTGCTCAAGAACGAGAAGCTGAACGATCAGAAATCTGTTCTGGACGCTATCAAGTCAGCATTGCAGGAGACTGCCAAGGGTACTTACGATACCTCCACCTCTGACATCAATACGCTCAAGACAACTATTGCAGCTGCCAAGAAAGCGATTGAGGACATCACAAATGGTATCAGCAATACCTCTGACAATCTCAAGAATGCAGAGATTACTTCTATCTATAGCGCCAACGGTACCCGTAAAGCCCAGCTGACCAAGGGTATCAACATCGTTAAGATGAGCAATGGTGCCGTCAAGAAGATTTTAGTGAAGTAAACTTTTCCGGAAGTAAACTTTCCTAAAGAATACAGAAATAAGTAGAGAACACAGAGTCGGAATCCATGTATTCTGAATACGAGATTCAGACGATGGTAATCCAGACCGCCTCGCCCTGATCGCTCGCCGCCATGATGGTGGTGATGAGCTTCGTCAGCGTGGCACGAGAGGAGGTCAACCTGCCCACTATCGTGTTCTCACCCACAAGAATGCAGCCCCGCGTATCTGCCGCCATGTTGCCGCTATGTATGCGTATGCCACTGAATCCCGGCACGCCTACCAGCAGCGGAAGCCAGCGACGGAAGCGGGGCGATTTCGTTATGACCACTGGGTAACTGCCCTCGGGGATGGCCGTCAGACCCACTACCTTGCGAGCCTTCTTGCTCGACTGGCGTCCCAACGACTCGTTCACCAACTGTGGCGGCAACTTCACACCCAAGAGATTGCGCCAGGTAGGTTCCAATGTATCACAGAAATAGGTTTGGCGATTGAGCTGGTCGGGATTCTTCAGAGTCCTCACCGACTTACCTCGGTTGTTGACACCCAACTCCATATCCTCATCGCCCAGAATATACAGTCGTCCGATGGTATATTCTTTCTTCTTAGCAATTCTTTTCAAAATTAATTCCATCTTTTCTATATTTTAGTTTGATAAAATAGGCATTTTCAAAACTGATATTACTGATATTGATATCGGTCTTGGTTTGATTGGCAGACTGGTTCTGCCCCATTGCTCCATTCTGGCAGTTTCCAGAAACATTACCCGAAGCATTACCGGAAACGCTTTTCCTTTCAATATATCCCCGATGAACCCAGTTGTTGATCATCGTTCGTGTGCCCTTCTGTGCCAATCCATACTCCAATCGGATGGCCATAGCCTCCTGATAGGAGAACTCATCAGGCAGCAACTGCAGGAGATTGGCTGGTCCACGACGGCTTGACTTCACGCCCCCATCCTCGGCCTTGGCTATGGCATCTCCGAAGAAACGCATCTTGCAGTAGAGGTCGTAGCGCAGACTCCAGCGGATGAATTCATCCATCTCCGGCTCCCACTTACAACCGTTGGCCACGTAGAGCACACAGGCCTTCAGATAGGCGATGACATTGGCTCGGAAACTGAGATTCTCGTAGATGCGGTTCTGCGTCATGCGGGCAAAATCGGCATTCTCCTCCTTCAGTTTCAGGGCGAGTTGGAAGGCCTGATCGCATTCCACCAGTCCGCTCGTCTTACAGAGATTTTCGATGTAAGGGCGCAAAGCCTCTCGGAAGTCATCGCCATAATAGCCATAGACGGGCATCTCGGCACCTATCTCTCTTTCGGGTATCGTACAGAAATTGATACGCGAGATAGGACCATCGGTGAGCACGCGGGAGAAGTAGCGCAAACCCTTCTGAATGGTGGTAGATGCATTCCAGTTGAAGCGGATCGTGACACGCTCCGTGACGCTGGATGTGCCCACACGAGTCTGACCATACTGGTTGGCTGGATCGAAGGCAAGACACATGATACGGAACTGCTGGTTGCCCTGACCACGGAGTGCATCAAACTGGTCTATTTCATTGAGCGAAGTATAGAGAAAATGCTCTTGTGCCTCTGCCGTTCGCATCACGAAAGCAGGATTGGTCATATCGGCATCTATCTCCTGAATCACGAGATTCTCCGGTCGCTTTCTCTTGTCCTTGTTGGCACCCTTTCGGGTCACCTCGTCCTTCCATGCTTTCTCTCTTGCCAGGTTTTCCCGGTCTCGCTTACGGATGTCTTCCATCACATAACTGATAGGCATCTGCACGCACGATTTTCCGGCTCCGGTTCCGGCAAGCAGACAGGTCATCAGCGTGGCCTCATGCTCCACATTGTCGATGTACTTGAATCGGGTTTTCCAGAGATGCGTGGCGAGCGACGGGAATACGGCATGCGCCACGGCTGGCTTATAGACTTCGGGCGTGCGACTCACGAGCAGGGCAATGAGAGCGGGCAGTTTTTCGGGCATTGGAGGCGGTGCGGGATAGTCCTCCTCCTGACTCTGCTGCACCATCTCCTTGCTGCCGAGCCTTTCAGCCTGTGCATTGATGCGGATCACCTCGCGCGACATGGGTTTGCAACTGTCATGATAGCGAGCATAGAAATCGCTGATGAGTTGCTGGCAGTCACGCTCCTGTGCAAAGCTGGGCATGCGCTGCTCCACCACCCTTCTGAGTTCCTCTTCGCCCATCATCCTGCTGGCTCCGGCACTCATGATGGCCAGGAGGGAGGAGTGGCGCGAACCTACGGCATTGATATCTACTTCTGCCAACCCAGCCTGCGCCCTGAAGAGGTCGAAAGCGATAAGATTCTTATCATTTCCATGATGGCTCCCATCAGGATGAGCAGGAGCACTGCCAACACCAGTTGGGGTGTGGCTATCAGCAGGATGAGAAGCAGGATGAGGAGGAACTTGAGCGCCTCCCACAGCTGGTTGTTTTTCTCCGGTTTTATCACCGGAAAGTAGCGGTTGATTGTCATGATTTTCTGAATTAGAATAATTTTGATTTTGTGAAGAATTTTCTAAAGCCCGTCCGTCGATGTCGAGACCTCGCTTGCGGAAGGCTTCCCTTCGGAGATTGACTTCGTCATCCGGCAGAAGGGCATACCAATCGCTGGAACGATAGATTTCCGAGTCGGCATCCGTCATAAAGATGATGCGTTCGGGCGAGAAGCAGCTCTCGTCACACGGCACGCCAAGCGCCAGGCAATAGGCTCGCTGCGTTTCCTCGATGGTCATGCCTATCGGCATACGAATGTCGATATGGAGCTTCTTGCGGGCGGAATACTCCAAATGCAGGAGCATTCCCTTCCAGGGATTTGCCTGTCCCTTCTCGGGATTTCTCTGCCCTTTCTCGGTCTTTTGGTCTGCCGCCACAGCCTCATCCCCGTCATGATTTCCCACAGCAGTAGCTCTGCTTTCATTCTCTGCATCAGAACCACCGGCAGCAACTCTGCTTACATTCTCTGCATCAGAACCTACGGCAGCAACTCTGCTTACATTCTCATCATCAGAACCTACGGCAGCAGCTCTGTTTTTATCCTCATCACCAAAACCTACGGCAGCAGGCGATGATCCCCAATCTTCTGTATCATTAGGAATAAAATCGAGGGAATCCAGCAGTTTCGCCCGCTCCAAAGCCTTTTCCACGAGTTCCTTTTCGTCCACGTCGATGGTGGTCTGAAAGAGGAAGCTTTCGGGGATGATGTTTGCCTGGCGGCGCTTATTATCCTTGAACTGGTAATAATGGGCACAGCGGAAGGGCAACTGGCTTTTGATGCGCTGCTGAGCCTTGGCAAGTGCTGCAGCATCATGGTTGTCAACACTGCGGATGGGCTTTTCGCCTCGTATCCGCAATATCGCATCGTGTACCCAGGGGTAACGAATGGTTTTGTCGTACTCCGAGAGAGGCTGGGAAGTGACGCTCCCTTTATTGCCGCCCCGGAATCCATTGAAAGCGATACGGAATCGCTGATTTTCATTTTCTTTTTTCATCATTTATTTAGAAGTTTTAGTAATACATAGGGGCTCATATAGAACCCACTACCCTTTTCACAAGTTTTAACCCAAGTGAGGGGTATAAGTCTCGTTTCTTCATAGATTTTCCTCATCGAATTTTTCTTCATCGGATTTTTCTTCATCGGATTACGCGGATGAATCGGAGGCAATCTTGCTCTTCGGATTACTCACGGATTTTCGCGGATATTTGGCCGCTGGCCAATGGCTGGCGCCCGAAATATGCTGCTATTGTTTTTGTCACGCAGATTTCGCAGATGACGCAGATTTTTCTTCGTGGAAGTTTTTTGTCCCACAGATTTCACAGATTTTCACAGATTTTTTTTTATAGAATCTCTGGTGAATCGCTTTTGTCCACTCTCAGGGGGTATCTGCAACGACCGAACAGGTCGCCTCCGCGAAAATCCG
>OIYG01002268.1_pt1 | contig 12550 bp, 10 predicted proteins | sample 1587861 | NCBI WGS metagenome assembly OIYG01 (sample SAMN03283272) | human gut metagenome | biome: human-associated habitat; material: feces | host: Homo sapiens | place: Peru | collected 2012 | reverse complement strand
CCCACACCTTTATTATGGAAAATTCAGACCTGATGGACGGCTGGCGCATTCTTGAAGAACAGGAAAATGCAAGCTAAAAGCATCCCATTCGTTGGGAGCCGTTCGGTCTGACAGATCATTCGCCCTCTAATACCAAAAAGACGCTGCAGCCTCTCACCCAGAGGCGGCAGCGTCCTTTTTATCTCGGAAAGTTTTGTTTGTAGGGGGAACTCCGGGCTTATGACAGGGTCACGATGAACGTACCGGTTTATACCGAACGGTAGATTGCAGACAGGATTACGGCTGGCTGCTCCGATAAGCTGAAACAGAAAACCGGTGACTTTCTCCATTGCGGAAAGTCACGGTTTTTGTTATCTTACAGCCTGTTTCAGCCGCTCCAGATCATCCGCATCCGGGTGAGAAAGGGCTTTGTCGAAATTCTCGATCATTGCGTCCAGATTGGGCAGATGAAGTGGCTGCTTTTTCATGTTCTCATATCGCTGGCGTACCGACATCGGCATCTTTCCCTGACACATGAAGCTGCCGATCACCGTGTTGCTGCTGTGCAGATCTTTTTGCACGGTTTTCAGGATCTTGTTAAAATATTCTTCGCTGCCGCCAAAACCAGCGGTACCAAACAAAAACACCTGCTTTCCCCGCAGCTGCTTCAAAAAGTCCGAAGAGCTTTCATCCGCTTTTCCCTTATCCGTCCAGAAACCCACATAAAGGGTGTCCGCTTCCATGGCGGCAGGGTTCGGGCTGCCAAAATAATAGCACTCTGCCTGCGGCAGGCAGCTGTGCAGCGTGTCTGCCAGTAATTCCGTGTTGCCTGTTTTACTGCTGAATACGATTGCGTAACTCATAGCTTCTCCTTTGGAGCCGGTGGCTCTCTGATATTATAGATATTATAATGTTTCCCAGTTGATTTTTCAATCCCGATAGAAATACTCTTTGTCATGTTCGCTGATGGGGCGCAGCACACGGCATGGGTTGCCTACGGCCACTACGTTAGCAGGAATGTCCTTTGTCACAACGCTTCCCGCACCGATCATCGTATCATCCCCAATGGTAACACCCGGCACCACGATCACGCCAGCACCCAGCCAACAGTTGCGACCGATGCGGATGGGCAGATTGTACTGGTATGCTTTCTCCCGCAGTTCCGGCAGGATCGGGTGGTTAAGGAATTCTTCTCATTTTTCAGTAGATTCTTCCAGATTCTTTCGGTACTGTGCCGGACTGACACCATACTCTTTCTTGAATACCCGGCTAAAATAGAGTGGGTTATCATACCCTACGATCTCTGCAATTTCTCCAATATTGTATTCGGTGTTCTCCAATAAGCTCTGTGCATTTACCATCCGAAGGGACAGGATGTATTGTGCAGGGCTTATTTTCATGTACTGCTTAAAATTACGGATAAACCAGTTCGTACTGATATGCAGCGATTCTGCGTAATCGTCCACACTGACCTTTGTATTATAATTCTCGTTAAAGTAGGCAACGGCGGCTTCGATTTCTTCGGGGATGCTTGTAGTTGTTTTCTCGCTTTCCTGCTGTTGCCTGCTTACTAAAAGCAGAATGATGTTGAAGAGAGAAGCAATATAGTCTTCATAGCCATATTCACATTGTTGCAGTTCCCGGATGATCTTTCGGAACAGCATTTTGTAATCCGGCAGTGTGCCGCTGTAAAAAACGTGCTTGTCCAAGGGGATTCCGTGATAGTTCAGGATGTTTTTGACATCGTATCCTGTAAAGTGAATCCAGAACACCTCTGGATGATCTTCTACATAGTAGACATACTTCTGGATTTCTTTCGGCTGATAAAGCACCATGTGTCCAGAAGTCACCACTTCCTCAACACCATCGAACCAGAAGTGTGCTTTACCAGATGCCACATAGAGGATTTGATAGTCTCTGCGACCCTTTGCCCAAAAAGTAGGTAGCTTAGGGCGTTTTTTCAAGCGATAAGTGCCGCAGCTGCCTACGACCAGCGGCTTTGAGTAGTCTTTGAAATCCAAACGGGAGTTGTTCAAATATCCTGAGTTGAAATACATCCCTGCGTCCTCCTCATCTTCAGAGATTTTACAGTGATTTGGGAAATGTTCTATCAAAAAATTACAAACTCTTTGATTTTGTGCATATTTTGTTCCATCTTGTCTATATCTTTTCGTTCCATTAGATTCTATAATATTTTCAGACGAAACGCAAGGGATTTGGGCAACTTGCGGAATGAGAATTCCAGTCTGAAGTGCGCAGCAGATTGGTCACGCCCACACAAAACAAGCAAGATGGGAGAAAGCACAATGACTGAGAAGCGTTATCTAAAGTGGTATAATAAAGTCGGCTATGGTTCAGGCGATATTGCAGGCAACGTGGTGTATGCATTCCTGTCCTCCTTCGTCATGATCTATCTGACCAACACCGTTGGCCTGAACCCCGGTATTGTCGGCACTCTGATCGCAGTTTCCAAACTGCTGGACGGTGTGACGGACATTTTCTTTGGTTCTTTGATTGACAAAACGCATTCTAAGATGGGCAAAGCCCGTCCTTGGATGCTGTACGGCTACATTGGCTGTGCCATTACGCTGGTGGCAATTTTCGCCATCCCGACCAATCTGGGACAGTTTGCACAGTACGCATGGTTCCTGATCGCATATACTCTGCTGAACGCTGTATTCTACACTGCCAACAACATTGCTTACTCTGCACTGACTGCTCTCGTCACGAAGAACAGTGCCGAACAGGTCGAGATGGGTTCTTGGCGTTTCATGTTCGCCTTTGCCACCAGCCTGCTCATCCAGTCCATCACGCTGGGTGCTGTTACGGCATTGGGCGGTGGTGCTGCCGGTTGGCGCACTGTTGCAATCATCTACGCCATCATCGGTCTGCTTGTCAACACCCTCTCCGTTTTCTCCGTGAAGGAACTGCCGGAAGGCGAATTGGTGGATACCACCGACAAAAAGGAAATCGAGCAGGACGAAAAGTACAATCTGGTTCAGGCTGCAAAGCTGCTTGCTGGTAACAAATATTATATGATGATTTGCGTCACCTACATTTTGCAGCAGATCTACGGTGCCATGATCAGCATGGGCACCTACTATGCAACCTACATCCTTGGCAACCAGAATCTGTTCGGTGTATTCTCTTGGGCAATCAACATTCCTCTGATCATCGCACTGGTGTTCACCCCGACCTTGGTTGCAAAGTGGAATGGAATGTATAAGCTGAATGTAATGAGCTATACTCTGGCAACGATTTCTCGTGCACTGGTTGCTGTAGCTGGTTACATGGGCAGCGGCAATGTGACCTTGATGCTGCTCTTTACTGCAATCGCAGCTCTTGGTCAGGGTCCTTGGCAGGGCGACATGAACGCTGTGATCGCAGCCTGCTCGGAATATACTTGGCTGACGAAGCATAAGCGCGTGGATGGCACGATGTACTCCTGCACTTCTCTCGGTGTGAAGCTGGGCGGCGGCCTGGGTACTGCCATCACCGGCTGGCTGCTGGCAGCAAGCCATTTTGACAGCGCTCTGACCGTTCAGCCGGATTCCTGCATCAATATGCTGAAGATCATGTATCTGGTGATTCCGTTTGCTCTGGATGCCATCATCACCTTCATTCTCTCTCGTATGAAGGTCGAAGAAGCAAATGAAAAGCTGCGTGCAGCAGCCTGATAAGAAGCCATTATCATTTCTCCTTCATCTGCTGTTCCCCGGAGGAATCCAGCGATTCCTCCGGGGAGGCTGGAGAAATATTATAAAATTATAAAAGGTAAATGAGGAAATACTATGGCTGCATTTGATTTTGCAAAAGTAAAAGACCCCACCTTTTTCAAGGAAAACGTGCTGAATGCTCATGCAAGTTTCCGTACTTACGCTTCCCGCGAAGAATATCGGACAGGCTCCTCTTCTTTGGCGCTGAAGCTGGACGGTATCTGGAAATTCGCCTACGCAAAGAACTACACCAGTGCCATCCCCGGCTTTGAAAAGACAGATTACGATTGCAGCGGCTGGGATGACATTCATGTTCCGGCACACATCCAGATGGAGGGCTACGACATTCCCCAGTACGCGAATGTTCAGTATCCGTGGGATGGCCGTGAAGAAGTACAGCCGGGCGAGATCCCGCAGCGGTTCAATCCGGTGGCAAGCTATGTAAAATACTTCGAGCTGCCGGAATCCATGCAGGGCAAGCCCGTCCACATCGAGTTCGAGGGTGTGGAAAGCGGCATGGCTCTTTGGCTGAACGGGTCTTATGTGGGTTACACCGAGGACAGCTTCTCCGCACACGCATTCGATCTGACTCCCTATCTCCAGCCGGGCGTGAACAAACTTGCTGTGCAGGTGTTCAAGTGGACTTCCTCCAGCTGGTGCGAAGATCAGGACTTCTTCCGCTTCTCCGGCATCTTCCGCAGCGTGTGGCTGTACGCCATCCCCACCGTGCATCTGGAAGATGTATCCGTCAAAACGCTGTTTGCCGGGGATGATTTCGCTCATTCCACGCTGGAAGTTGCATTGCAGGTGGAGGGTAAGGGCGCAGCCCGTCTGACCCTGCGCCGCAGTGAACTGGAAGTGTTCTCCGAAAAAATCGCACTGAACGGCGGCTCTGCTCTGTTCAGCCATGCGGTGGAGAACCCCCACCTGTGGAGTGCAGAGGACCCGGCTCTGTATGAACTGGAAATCGAGCTGCTGGACGATGCAGGCCATCTGGTAGAGGTGACTGGGCAGAAAGTCGGTTTCCGCAAGTTCGAGTTGAAGAACAATCGGATGCTGCTCAACGGCAAGCGCATCGTGTTCAAGGGTGCCAACCGTCATGAGTTCAGCTCCATTACGGGTCGTGCTGTGGGCGTACACACCCATGAGGAACTGCTTCGGGATATCATCACCATGAAGCAGAACAACATCAATGCCATCCGTACCAGCCATTACCAGAATCAGGATGCACTGTACGACCTGTGCGACGAGTATGGTCTGTATCTGATCGCAGAGAACAATCTGGAATCCCATGGCACATGGGACATCCATCAGGCGGGCATTCGCGGCATCGAGGGCGTTTTGCCCAATGATAAGCCGGAGTGGAAAGCTGTCTTGTTTGACCGCATGAATTCCACTTACCAGCGTGACAAAAACCATCCTGCTGTTCTGATCTGGTCTCTGGGCAACGAATCGTTTGGTGGTGAGACCCTGCTCCAGATGGCAGAGATGGTCCGCCGCTTTGATGACACCCGTCTGGTGCATTACGAAGGTGTGGTCAATGATCCCCGCTTCCTCGAAACCACCGATATCGAGAGCCATATGTACAGCACGGTCAAGGACATTAAAGAGTATCTGGCACAGGGCGATAAGCGGCCTTATATCGAGTGCGAATATTCTCATGCTATGGGCAACTCCAACGGTGCTTTGCACAAGTACACGGAACTTGCCGACCAGAAGGACTGCGGCTATCAGGGCGGCTTCATCTGGGATTACATCGACCAGTCCATCTGGAAAAAAGACCGCTACGGCAAGTGGTTCCAAGCCTACGGCGGCGACTTCGGTGAGCGTCCTACCGACTATAATTTCAGCGGAAACGGCATTGCCTACGGTGGTGACCGTGCTCCTTCTCCCAAGATGCAGGAGGTCAAGTTCTGCTATCAGAACATCGCCGTTTCCATCGACAACTCTGGCTTCGAAGTCTGGAATAAGAACCTGTTCACCTCTACGGATGCTTTCGACTGCGTTGCTCTGCTGCATCGTGATGGAAAGCTGTATCAGCAGCAGGAACTGACCCATATTGATGTTGCTCCCGAAGAGCGTTCCAGCTTCCCGCTGCCGTTTATGGTTCCTGCGCTCCCCGGTGAATATGCAGTGACCATCAGCTTCCGTTTGAAGGAGGACACCAGCTGGGCAAAGAAGGGCCATGAAGTCGCCTTTGGACAGGGTGTGATCGCTGTGGTTCGTTCCATTCCCAGCAAGAAGGTCACGCCGTTTACCGTTACGCACGGTACACACAACATCGGTGTCCGGGGTGAGAATTTCGATGTTTTGTTCTCCGATCTGAACGGCGGTCTGACTTCCTACCGCTATGCCGGCAAGGAGATGATTCAGGAGATCCCCCGGCCCAACTTCTGGCGCGCTCCCACCGACAACGACTGCGGCAACAACATGGGCGGCGTTCGCGGTCAGTGGAAGCTGGCAAGCCTGTACGCTACCGCCAAGGGCATCGGCAAGGAGATCCCGTCTGTTCATGGCGGCACCATCCTCCAGAACCCCACCTGCGAGGTGGAAGCCGACAGCGTGGTCGTGACCTATCTCTATAACCTCCAGACCAGCCCCGCAGCAGAGTGCAGCCTGCAGTACCGTGTGTTCGGTGATGGCCGCATCCAGACCACCCTGCACTATGACCCGGTGGAAGGACTTGCAGCAATGCCGGAGTTCGGCGTACTGTTCAAGATCGACGCTGACTACGACACGGTGGAGTGGTACGGAAACGGCCCTGCGGAGACCTACTGGGATCGTCAGCATGGTGCAAAGCTGGGCATTTACCAGAACAAGGTCGCAGACAACATGGCACAGTACCTTGTGCCGCAGGAGTGCGGTGCAAAGACCGCTGTGCGCTGGGCAAAGGTAGTGGACCGCAAGGGTCGCGGGCTGCTGTTTACCGCAGATGCCGCAAAGCCCATGTTCTTCTCTGCGCTGCCCTACACTCCCCATGAAATGGAGAGTGCCAAGCACCCCTACGAGCTGCCCCCGGTCCATTACACGGTCATTCGTGCTATGGGTGAGCAGATGGGCGTTGGCGGCGATGACAGCTGGGGTGCCAATGTCCACCCGGAGTATATTCCTGATGTGACTAAGCCTGTGGAGTTCACCTTTACGTTCCGTGGCATCTGATGATTGCCCGCAAAAAAGCGCAACGGTTGACATGAATACTGCCGCATTGCTTGCTACAATGGTGTTGGTTCTGAGAAGTTCACAGCCAGTGAGCTATACAGATGCCCAAACCTAAGCTACAATGAAGATGTGCTGAGAGAACGAAGCGTTGCTTGAGCTGAACGCTCGTACGCGCAAACTGTTCTCCGCCATCTCCATTGCAGCGTTCGATTGACGCAGGTTGAGTTATCGGCAGATAAAAATGTTGCTGTACATTCGTGTCACAAAGCAAGCTGAATCGGTAATGGGCATAGGCGGAACCGGCATTAAAGGAGGTCAGAAAAATGGAAGCTGCTGTTATTACCGCCGTCGGTATCGATGTGTCTAAGAGCAAAAGCACAGTTGCGGTACGGAGACCCGGAGGCGAAATCGCACTTCGACCTTTCGAGGTCCACCACACGAACAGTGACTTGAAAAAGCTGACATCCACACTCAAAAAACTGGGAGGCGATATTCGCATTGTAATGGAACACACCAGTATGTACTGGAGACCGATTGCACTGACTTTGAAGGAAGCAGGCTTTTTTGTTTCCGTTGTCAATGCGATGCTGATCCATGATTTCAGTGATAATACGATCCGAAAGCTAAAAACGGACCGTGCGGATGCTCTTAAAATTGCAAATTATGCGCTTACCTTTTGGGATACACTCCCCCCGTTCAACAGTGAAGAAGAAACTAGGCTGCTTCTTAAAATGCAATCCAGAGCAAATGAGCGGATCACTGAAACTGCAACAGCGTTGCGAAACAGTCTGATCGCGCTGGCTGACCAAACATTTGCCGGGGTAAATATTGCGTTTGCTCCGAACACAAAAATGCGAACGGGCATGAAAAGTGGGTGGACTTCTTTCTTCGTTATTGGCACAAGGATTGTGTCTGTCAATATTCCATGGAGGCTTTCACGGAATCTTATCGGGGCTGGTGCAAACGAAAAAACTACAAGTTCCGTACAGATACCGCTCACAAAATCTATCTGCTTGCACAGGAAGGCGTGGCTACTCCTCCGAAATGCGAGAGTACGAAGATGCTGATCACGCAGGCTTGTAAAAGCCTGAATGCCGTTTGCGAGGCCAAGCAGAGCACCCAGCTTGAAATGCAGCGGTTGGCTGCAATGCTCCCCGAATACGAGGTTGTGATGCAGATGGAAGGAGCCGGATCCATTACCGGGCCTGCTCTTATGGCCGAAATCGGTGATGTTCGGCGGTTCAAAAACAAGAAGGCATTGGTAGCCTTTGCTGGTATTGATGCGCCACCGTTCCAGTCTGGTGCATTTGAATCCAAGTCACGCCATGTTTCTAAACGAGGTTCACCGCATCTGAGGCGAACTATTTTTATTGTATCGAATATTATTTTAACACGCTCAAACCCGGAAAATGCTGTTTACTGCTTTATGGACAAAAAGCGTTCCGAAGGAAAGCATTATTACGTTTATACCGTCGCAGGAAGTGCCAAGTTCCTGCGAGTCTATTACGCTCGTGTTACTGAATTTCTGCGTTCCCAGCCATCTCCTGATGCCTGTTGATGGTTTCTGATGAACCATTACGATGATTTTCAGCCGACAAGCTGTGCTGTCGGCTTATTAAAGTTGCCAGATGCTCAACTGCACCCGGCAATAATTTTTTTGCTGATTTTTTGTTCAGCCTATTGACACTCGTTAGCAGGTTTGCTGGTACAATGTCATCGATGAAACAAAAATAGTTTCATCAAAGACGGTTATATGGTTGTGCCGATTTCCAAAACATAGTAATATTGAAGTACTAACTGGGGCTGAAAGTGGCAAAACTGCTTGCTTGGTTTCCATTCAGGAATTACTAACAGTGTAGACCGTCCGTTCGCTTCGTAAAAGATTCAATGTTTTGATTGGTTGGGTCGGCACAACCGTTACCCGTGTCAATAACGCGCCTGTTACTTTTGCGAAGAAGCGAAACTGCCCTGAAAGGAGAGGTGTATATGAGTTATTGTCCGGTAGCTGGAATTGATGTCAGCAAACGATTCAGTGATATGTGCATTTTGTCGCCAGACAACAAAATCTTTGCGCAAGAAAAGATTTATCACGACGAAACATCGATAAATCGAGCGAACGCCCTACTCCAAAAGGCTGAGCGGCTTTTTTTCAGCAAGCCTGTTATTGTGATGGAGTCCACCTCACACTACCATTTGATCCTCTTTCAATTTTTCTCAGAGCATGGATATGACGTGATCGTGGTGAATCCACTTCAAAGCAATTCGATGAAGGACTTTTCTATCAGAAAGAGGAAAACCGATCGTGTGGATGCCTTCAAACTGGCAATGATGTATCGAACGAAGACATTGCGTCCTTCCCAAATTCCTCAAACGGCAACGCGTGCGCTACGCCAGCTCTGCAGACATCGAGCGGAATTGTTGAACGACGTTTCGAGTTATAAAAACCGATTAACAGCCCTTTTGGATCAGACCTTTCCAGGCTATGATAAGGTCTTTTCCGATGTGGGAGGCGTCACTTCTTGCGCTGTGCTTGTACGTTTTCCAACGCCGACCATTTTGCTTGTGGAGGAAGAATCAGAACTTGTTGAAGTGATTGCTGCTGCAAGCAAGTCTGGTTATAGTTTTGCTAAAAAGAAAGCTGGATTGCTAATCTCCGCAGCACAAAAAGCGCAGACATTGGGGATTCATTCATGTGCCGATGAAACACTCATTGTGTGTACCATTCAAATGCTTCGTACATTGTCCGAAAGTGTGCTTCAAATAGAAGCCGCAATAGATAATTTGCTGGCTCAGATAAAAGAAATACGAAACAACGTTTCTTTACTGCAAAGCATCCCTGGTATTGGTAGTCATTCGGCAGCCCTTTTACTAGGAGAAATCGGAGATATCTCGTTGTTCAAGAAGCCGAAACAGCTTGCAGCATATTTTGGTTTAGACCCAACAGAGCGGCAATCCGGATCATTCAGAGGAACAAAGAACAAGCTCTCAAAACGTGGCTCGCCCTATGCAAGATCTGCACTTCACATGGGAGTAGTTAATTCGATTTGTAAGCGCGGAAAGGACTCTGCAGCGAACCCTGTACTGCTCAGTTATTATGAAAAGAAATGTAAAAACAAACCGGCAAAGGTTGCTCAAGCAGCATCAATGCACAAACTGGTCTTTATAATCTTTGCTGTCTTGCGTGACCAGAAGCCCTTCGAACTGAAAACGCCAGAGCAGCATGCTGTTGAACAGGGATTTGTAAAGGCAGCCTGAGGTTTTGAGATATTCAGGCCCTGAAACAAACACAGGGCCTTATTTGGTATACGAAAAATTTGAACTTGGCATCTTTCACTGCCCTTGTTCTTTACTTGGTGTAAGCGATGGCAGAGTTATAAGCAATGAATACTGAACACAAACCGTTCGATTTTGTTCTTATCAGCCACACGTGCTATTGACTTTGCTTAATTGGTCTACGAAACTTTCTCCCTTACTCCTACTACAACGAAAATCCCATTTTGCCAAAGCAGGGCATAAAAAAACGCTGCAATCCTCATAAAAGGCTACAACGCTCTTTCTTGCCTATTCAGTTTTCTTGTTCGACTTCTGCAATCTCTTTCGCCTTTGCGGTTACAATCCGTATTCCCTTATCGCTCATACCGTCAAGCAGCGCGTCGAGCTGCCGCCGCCCGGTGCTTTTCCCGGCTGTCTTGTCCGGGAAAAAGAATTGGTCTACGGATATGTCATAACGGGTTACAAGCTCATAAAAGATTTGCAGGCTCGGCTGTTGTCCTTTGTTCTCAATGTTCGCAAGGTAACGCGGGGAAATGTTCATTTCGTCGCTTACTTTCTTGCGGCTCTCATTCCTGCCCGTCCGCGCTTCTTTTATCGCTTGCCTGAAAGCTGCAAAGTCATATAGTGGTACTGGTCTTTTTTGCCATAATTATTCACCCTATTACATTTTATTGTTCACCTTTCCTTTTGGATATGTCTACACTGTTCTATAAGATGGCAAAAATAGTTCCTTATTTACCGCTATACTGTATTAGGACTTAACGGAAACAAATGAACGCTTTGTGAATTTTACGGCATATCTATTGACAATTCCAGTGAGATAGATACAATAAGTATGAAAAGTATGAAAATCACACTTATGCGGAGGTAGAGAAAATGAATTTACCAAAAGGAAAACATATCTTTGGTACAGTGAAAGTTGGGGAGCGAGGTCAAATCGTTATTCCAAAAGAGGCAAGAGAACTTTTCAATATCAAGCCCGGAGATACCTTGTTAGTATTAGGCGACGAAGAACAAGGTATTGCTATCAGTAAAGCTGATGTTATGAAAGAACTTGCCCTAAAGATTTTGGGAGGTTTCACCAATGACAGAAAGGAGAATGAAGAAACAGAATGACCCTATTTAGATTTCAACCTAACAAAAGCACTATTGTATCGTTTGCAACAGGTCTATCAATAATATTTTTAAGTACAGCAATGTTATTCATTAATGGTTCTCAAATTGAAACTATTATGCACATACTCTTACGGGATTTTTTGATGATATTTATAGTGGGATTTTGTTTTCCGCTTTTATATGTCCGCGCAAAAGAAGAATATCCCTATGCAACACTTGGGATTACAAAACACAGATTAAAAACAAGTCTTGCCTTAAATGTGTTTTTTGCAATTCTATTATTGCTTATTTTCTTTTTGGGTAATGGAGAAGTAATTATTATTAGCTACAAATCCTTGTTTGCGATTAGCTATATTTTAATTGCGGGAATATTTGAAATGGTTTGTATATATGGATTTATGCGATATTACTTTGAAAGAGCTTTTGGAATTGTTCCAGCAATATTATTGACGGCACTGTTTTATAGTTTACATCACGCAGGATTTCAACCGGAATTTCTAAAACTCTTTTTTGTTGGAATTATGTATTGCTCCGTATTTTATATAACGCGTAATATTTTTATTATCTTCCCCTTTTTTTGGGGAGTTGGCGCAATTTGGGACGTTTTAATTAACTCACCCGCAGGGCAATCTCTGCAAAATGCAACTTCATTTATAGTTTCTATCGTTTTGCTGATTGCTATGACTACATTCATTATGAAAGGAAAAAAATATGGAAGCAAAAATAAAGTCTAAAAACAGTTTTAACCAACAAGCTGAAAAGTATGATACGAGTGATTATAGCAAATACCCACGAGAATGTTATCCTTTTGTCCTAAATGCTATAAACAATATCCACTTTAATAAAATCTTGGACCTGGGTTGCGGAACAGGGATAATCCTCAAAGAAATCAGCAGTAAAAACAGTAGTGTAGAATTATTTGGTTTGGATTTGTCTGAAAACATGATTGCACAAGCGACACGACGTTTAGGCACAGCCGCTAAACTTACAGTCGGGGACGCTGAAAACTTACCGTATTTAGATAACACCTTTGATTTGGTTTGTTGTGTTGAAAGTTTTCATCACTACCCTAATCCAAAGAAAGCTCTATCAGAAATAAATCGTGTATTAAAAAAAGGCGGTCTATTTTTACTCTGCGATACTTGGACGAGTTCACCGCTCCGGCAAATAATGAATTTCTTTATTCGTTTTAGTAACGATGGTGATGTACATATATACTCTGAAAATGAAATAAAAAGATTATTAACAGCAACAGGATTTAACATGGTTTCATGGCAGTTCATTACCAATCATGCTTATCTTTCTAT
>OIYG01002267.1_pt1 | contig 12552 bp, 10 predicted proteins | sample 1587861 | NCBI WGS metagenome assembly OIYG01 (sample SAMN03283272) | human gut metagenome | biome: human-associated habitat; material: feces | host: Homo sapiens | place: Peru | collected 2012 | reverse complement strand
CATTTTATCTTATCTTTTTTTAAGGGGAAAATGCGCTTTTTGTAAAACCAAAATCTCAATTCAATATCCGATTGTTGAATTAATTTGCGGATTAGGATTTTTATTATCTTATTTTGTTTTTGGTTTGGGTTTAAAAATGGCTTTTAGCTTTATTTTTATCTCATTTTTCATTTTATTAAGCGCAACAGACATCCTTGAAACAGTTATAATTGATACCCATGCTTATTGTTTAGCTATTTTTGGATTAATTTATTCTTATTTTATTAATTTCAGTTGGCAAAACCTTTTGAGTTCATTTTTAGCAGGAGTTTTAGGTTTTATTATCTTTGAACTTTTTTCAAGATTGGGTTTAAAATTAATTAAACACAGATTTTTTGGAGAGGGCGATAGCCTTATTATCCTTGGCTTAGGTACAATTTTTCAATTTAAAGGATTATTAATCATTATTCCTTTAAGTTTTTTAATTCAAGCCGCTTTTTCAATTCCGATTTTAGCTTTTAAGGCTTTAAAAGAAAAGAAAAAACCGCTTTTTGCTTCATATATTTTTGTATTTTTAGGAATGATATCAATTATTTTAATTAACTATTATAATTTAATTCAAAATGAAAAAATTTATCTTTCTTTTGCAATTTTAATCACCTTAATTTTATTGTGGTCATTAAAAAATATCTTATCTGAAATTGAAGAAAAGAAAAATTTAATTAATGATAATTTATCTAATGATGAAATAGAAGATAACAGCCCATATTGCCTTATGCCTTTTGGACCTGCGCTTATTTTAGCCGCAAGCATTGTTTTATTTATATACTTCTAGCCCATTGCATAATTTTCATTAGCTGATACTATGATAATATAGTTTTTCAAGGGTATTTATGCTTAGAATTTTAGGTTGGATTAATACAATAATTGAAGATATTAAAACAATTAAGGAAAAAGATGTTGCCGCAAAAAGCACCCTTGAAGTCATTTTTCTTTATCAAGGGTTTCATGTTCTTTTAGCTCATAGAATTGCTCACAAACTTCTATATTGGAAAATTCCTTTTATTCCAAGGTTAATTTCTCAAATAGCAAGATTTTTCACAGGAATTGAAATTCACCCTGGGGCAACAATTGGTAAAAGATTTTTTATTGACCACGGCATGGGGGTTGTTATTGGTGAAACAACGATAATTAAAGATGATGTTTTAATTTATCAAGGTGTAACCCTTGGCGGAACAGGTAAAGATAAAGGCAAAAGACATCCGACTTTAGGTAATTTTGTAACAGTTGGGGCAGGCGCTAAGGTTTTAGGAAACATTGAAATAGGCGATTATTCTTCAATTGGCGCAGGTTCTGTTGTAATTAGTGATGTTGGTGAGCACTGCACAGTTGTGGGTGTTCCAGGGAGAATTGTTAAACAAAAACAATATATACAAGGGCAACTTCAACACAACAGAATTCCAGACCCAATAACTTGCGAATTAAGGCGCTTGACTTATGAAATTAAAGAACTTAAAGAGAAGTTAAGCCAAAAAACTATTTAATTTTACACCCCTCTTGTTTTCAAGTATAATGATTTTAGAAAGAAAAGAGGGCACAATGACAAATAATTACAATCGTGTTTACAATTTTTCCGCAGGTCCTGCGGTATTACCCGTTGAAGTTTTAGAAACAGCAAGGGATGAAATGCTTAACTATCAAAATTCAGGCATGAGTGTTATGGAAATGTCCCACAGATCTAAAACTTATGATAATATCATTAAAACCGCTGAAAAAGATTTAAGAGAATTAATGTCAATTCCAGATAATTATGCAGTTTTATTTTTACAAGGCGGCGCACATCTTCAATTTTCAATGGTTCCAATTAACCTTTTAAAAAATGGTGTTGCAGATTACATAGTTACAGGTCAATGGGCTAAAAAAGCATATCAAGAAGCTCAAAAATACGGTAAAATCAACAAAGTTGCAACAAGTGAAGATAAAAATTTCTCTTACATTCCAGATTGCAGCGACCTTGATATTTCGCCTGACGCTGATTATGTTTACATTTGTGAAAACAACACAATTTATGGTACAAAATTTAAAACCTTACCAAACACAAAAGGTAAAATTTTAGTTTCCGATATGTCCTCTTGTTTCTTATCTGAACCGGTTGACGTTACAAAATATGGCTTAATTTATGCCGGTGTTCAAAAAAATGTTGGCCCAGCTGGTGTTCAAATTGTTATAATCAGAAAAGATTTAATTAGAGATGACCTACCTTCTTGGTGTCCTACAATGTTAAGCTATAAAACCCATGCAGATAAAGACAGTTTATATAATACACCACCTGCTTATGGTATTTATATCTGCGGTTTAGTTTTCAAATGGCTTAAAAAAATGGGCGGCTTAGAAAAAATGAAAGAATTAAACGAGAAAAAAGCAAAAATTTTATATGATTTTCTTGATAATTCTAAGTTATTTAAAGGTACTGTTGAACCTAATTCTCGTTCATTAATGAATGTTCCATTTGTAACTGGTTCAGAAGAAATGGATAAAAAATTCATTGAAGAAGCGACAAAGGCTTCATTAGTTCAATTAAAAGGTCATAGAACAGTTGGCGGCATGAGAGCTTCAATTTATAACGCTATGCCAATTGAAGGGGTTGTTGAACTTGTTGAATTTATGAAAAAATTTGAAAGTGAAAACGCTTAAACTTATATAAAAAGGGTTAGATTAAAACTAACCCTTTTTTATTCATCTTTCATATAAATAAGTTCTAAATATGGTGAAACCTTAAACCCAGCTTTTTTATAAACGTAACAAGCATGTTCATTTTCTTTTTCAACTTGAATTCTTAAAATAGAATTTTGATTTTCATTTTTAATTAATTCAATAAATTTTGAAATAATCCCTTGTCCTCTGTATTTTGGTTTTATATAAAAATCTTCTAAAAACAAACAGATTTTTGCAAACTCTGTTGAAAAACTTTTGGCTATCATTGAATAACCGATAATTTTTTCATCAATAATAAAAACATATCCATCTAAAAAATCTGTTTTTAAACAGGTTTCAAAATCTTTTTCAAAAATTTCTTCGCTACCGTTTGTTTGAACACAATTAGATGAATAAAAAGTTTTCATCATTGAAAGAATTTCAGTTTTATCTTCTTTTTGAAATTTTCTATAACAAAAATTATTCTTCATCAGGAATTGGCTTGTCTTCGGTTTTTCTAAGTACTTCATAAATAAATTCTAATTCATCTTTTGTCATACCCTTTTCACAATATGCGCTATAATATCCCGTATAAGCAGACATATTCATAACATAAATTTTATCTTTATCTGCTCTTATTTTAATAGGAACACCGTTTTTAAGTTCTGAGTCTTTATTAATCGGGTAATTTGTATAAACTCCTGAAATATCGTCATTATCAGATTTATCAGACTTTCTTAGAATTAAAGTTCTTTCTTTATCTAAAGGAAACTCAACTTCTATCATCCCCTTCATAGCCCTTGTTTTAAAATCTTTAAGTTCTAATGGAAAAGTAAAACCAGCCCTTTTAGAAGCAGCAACTAAATCCATATTAAATTCTTCCCAAGGATTAGCCATACCAATTGTTTTAGTACATCCATTTAAAATAAATAAAACTGAAACAATTAAAAAAGAAAATATAATTTTTTTCATAAATTCCCCTTTAGCAAAAAGATTATCATAAAAATTTAAATTAAAAAATCCTGCAAAATTGTTTGCCGCGGATTTTACAGGATTTAAAATTTTTATCAAAACTAATAAGTTATTTAGCTTGAGTTAATTTATTGATAGCTTTTGTTAGTCTTGATTTTTTTCTGGCAGCGGTATTTTTATGTAAAATACCTTTTCCAACTGCTTTATCGCAAAGTTGATAAACTTTTGATAACAATGTGTTTAATTCAGCTTTATCTTCACTTTGAGCGCAAGCTAAAACTTTTTTAACAGCAGTTTTGATTGATGTTTTAAACGCAGTGTTTCTTTCAGTGTTTCTTTTTGCGATTAATACTCTTTTTTTTGCAGATTTGATATTTGCCATTTTTTCTTCCTTTCACAAAATAAACTAATGTTCTTCTGCGAGGTTTAAGTGAGTTACTTATATAATACTCAAAAATAATTTTTTTTGCAAAAAATTTTTAATTTATAAAATTTATAAACCCATATCTTCAATATTACTTATTGCAGATTTTACGGCATCTGGATTAAGTTGTTTTAATTTATAAGTTAAATATTCTTTTGAATTTGTTTTTGGCGTAGAATCGCTTTTCTTTAAACCTGCTCTTGCTTTTGGACTCATTTTCAAAAGATTTTTTCTTTCTTGAGCTTGGGTTTTAATGCTTTTTTGCATTTGAATTTCAGTGCTACTTTTAGCAGCTTGTGCAACACTTTTTGATACAGCAGCTGCAAGTTCCTTACCTTCTTTGCCTTCAATATCATTATCTATTCGATTAAAGATTGATTTAAGGAATGTCTTTTGAAATTCTATTAATGAATTATTTGCAGATTTTTTTGCTTTTAACAAATTACCTTGAGTATCAGATGAAATAATATCATATTTTGCCATGATATTTTCCATCATAGTTATAACGCTATCATTTGTTACGTTTTCAAGAGTAACACTTTCATCGAAAAATGCTTCTTTTAAATCTGCTAAAACTTTTTCATACGCTTGTTCATAAGTCATTCCCTTAGGAAGTTTTGCCCCATCAAGCGAGAATTTAACAATGTTTTCAGTATCAGCATTTTTAATATAGTTTGATAAATTTAAAAATCTAATCGCATTTTCTGAACTTTGATTAATTGTATTACCTGTATCAATCAATGTAAAGAAATTATCTTCACCTTTTCTCATCGCAGGAATATCAATGAAAATATTTCCGGGGTGAATATCGCCATGGATTGTTTTACCTTTTTCATCAACCTTTGAAAATTGTTCAATTAAAACGTCATTATATTTTGTTAAAAGTTTTTTAGAATCCTCAAGTGTAATTTCACCTAAATCTAAAATTTCTTTTGAATTTTCCATGAATTCTTGAAGTTCTTTTTGAGCTTTTTCAAGAGCTGCTTTTTCTTCAGCTAAATCTACATATCCACGTTCCGTTAAATGTTCAAGATCAAATTGAGCGTTCCTAACTTGTCTTTCAAGGTCATCTTTTTTATTGAAGAATTGAAGAAGATTTTGTAAACTTACGCCGTCTGCTTTTTCCATAACATAAGCGCCGTCTTTAACTTCAATTGGTACAACGACTTTAGCTTTATTTGTTACTTTAGCTAATTCTCGAGCAGCTTTTGCTTCATTATTAAAATCAACCTCATTAATTACACCTTGAGCGATATTATTTATGTTTTCAATTAAAAATTCTTTTTCATTATCAGATTTATCACTTGAATTTTTAATCATTTGAATAAATTTATCTCTATCTTTTGCAATTTTTTCTTCATCAATTCCGTCTTTTAAAATTTTAATACAAACTTCCCTGCCGCTTTCATCTTTTGCAAGATATGTTTCAGCAACTGTTCCAACCCCAACAAGTTTTTGAGCTTGATATTTGCCGCCAAATTTTTGATTAATAATATCAGACGCTTCTTCAAGAGTTCTTGTCGGTGGACAATCTGTTTTAAGAGCTTTTGAAAGGTCATCAGAATTAGAACAAATTTGTTTGAATTTTAGAGCAAAAATGTTTTCATCACTTAATGCTTGAATTTTTTCAGGCGTTGAAAGATCAGGATTATCCATTATGCTTTTAATTTTTTCATCTTCAAAAATCGTATCTTCAAGTTTTTTATAAGATGAAACAGTTGTAACAACTTCTCGTTTTTGAGCTTTTTTAATACCATCAAGCGCTTTATCAAAGTTTTCGTTGAAAACTTTATCTGCTCTACCAGATTTAACACCAAGTGCAAGTGTTACAATTGAACCAATAGAAGCGGCAACTGGGCTTGATTTAAGAGTTTCAATAAATCCATCAAAAGATTTTTCTTTTTTATCTGTTGTATTAGATATAAAATATCTATTTAAAAGATTAGAACCTGTGTATAAAATTGCACCTAAACCCCCGCCAAGTGCGTTTAATGGGGTTAATAAACCACCTAGAGCACCGGTTAGAGTAGCTTTTGAAATTTCTGATCTTTTTGCTTTTGCCATTTCTTTTTTAGCGGCCTTTTTCTCTTTTTTAGTCATATCATCAGTAATTTCAGGCTTATATTTTTTAGTTGCAAAAATATTTAATCTTGTTAAAAATGGTTTAAGGGTTGCACCAACAACCACAGCGGCAAGTGTACCCGCTGCAAAAGAGGTTTTATTATTTTTCAAAATTTCAGGAAGTTTATCAAGGTTTTTAGCTAATTTTGCTAATTTTTGTTTTTTAACTGAGTCCTCACTTGCTTTCATAAGATTATTTTTAACTCTTGTAGAGGTATCTTTTACTTTATCATAATTTAATTCTGTAAAACCACCAACAATTTGCTTGAAGGTTTGTTTTGCTTTAAAAAATACGCCAATAGAAGCAACGCTTGTAGCTGTATCAATTGCAGTTTGAGCGCCAAATTCTTGAGAACGGCGATAGTTTTTAATGTCTTTTTTAATTTTTTCAGAATCTTCATTATTATTTATTTCTTCTTCAATTTTTTTAGAAGAATAGCCAACACCGGTTAATGATTTAACTTTATCAAAGATTTTTTCAAGCCAGCCATTTTGTTTTTTAGCTTTATTAAGTTCATCAGATAAATTAAAGCTATCTGATGACGATTGTTTTATTGTTTTTGTTTGATTTAAGACTTGCGGTTTTAAATTTTGAACTGCGCTTGAACCATTTTTAGAGGCATTTTTAAAATCATCAAAGGGGATAAAGTTATTAATCATAAACTTCCTAACTGTTTTTTGTGTTATATATACTTAAAAACATTTAAGAAGAAAATATTTACAATTTTAATGTAAACTTTTATAACAAAAAAGCTGAGTTTAAAACTCAGCTTTTAAAAATTAAACCATTTTATAAACCCTAAACTCTGCTGGGCGGAGTTCTTTGAAGGTTATTTGATTTTCAATTGGATTTTCAAGTTGTTTTTCAACAAAAAGACATTTCTTATTTTCATCTAATTCAAAATCAAAATAAGAAACAAGTTTTTTACCTTTTTTGATTTTAACTGTATTATCTTTTGTTATTGTTCCTCGAACGTTTCTTTTTTCAATGTGACCAAGGTCATCTTGAACATTTTTAATTTCAGTTGGAGAGAAATAATTTGCAACAATTAAATATGTTGCTTGTTTTTCTTTTTTATTTTCATTTTGGTCTGAAACAATTTCCCAACAAGCAAAACCATTGTTTTCTTGGGTATGTAAAACAGCTTTTCCTTTGTTGATTAATTCATCATTTTGCGCAAAATAATTAATTGCATTAAATTTTTCAAAGAAATCCCAATCATAATTTCTTACCATTGAAGTTTCTTTTGAAATAACTCTTTCTATTCCAACTTTTGTGAAGCTTTCATCCCCATCAACAAGTAATGTCGGACGAGAAGCGAATTTTCCCCCTGGAATGAATTTCATTTTAAACCATTTGAATAATGCCCCTTGTGCACCGAGTTGCCCAGGGTATTGATTAATATCACGAAATTCACCGTCTTGATTGTTATATCCTTTTAAAATAGATAAAGGATTATTTTTAGATTGCTTTTGATTATATGTTGATAATCTTAAATTATCATTAATTATTTGCTCTGGAGTTTTCATGTTTTGAGATACAATATCATCCCCCCAAAGTAAATCAAATTTCATATCTTTATGATATTCCTTAAAATAGCCGTCCCAAAGCATATATTCAGCTAAAGTTGCAAAATAAGGAACTCTTTTTTTAATTGTTGAATTAACTTTTCCTAAAACCTTAGATGGAATTCTATAGCTTAAAGGTTGACCTTTTTTGTTTTGAGAAACTTCATCTACAATGTGATCTATGTGATCTACTCTAAAGCCATCAAAGTTAAATTCTTCTTGGAGTTTATTTGTGTAATTAATATAAAAATCAATTACATCTCCATTATATTTATTTAATTCAAAATGATAGAAATAATAAGGCGTTTGACAATCTAAATTAGCAAAATGAGTTACATCTTCACCTTTAAAATTATAGTGTTTATATAAAGGATATTTTCTTCCTTTGCTCATTTTATCAAACACAGGAACACCCGCAGAACACCAAGCGCCCCCAGGCATTGTCCATAAACCTGCTTTAATTAAAGCAGAAGTTATTTCATCTTGATTTTCAATATCTTCTTCTGTTTTAACATGTTTTTTTGCAACAGATTGGATTATTTCTTCAGCTTTTTTTTGAAGTTCATCTTGTTTTTGTGCAAAACTCATTTTATATGAAGCAAGAATTTTATATTCTTTTATATCGCTTTCAATTTCATCAACAATTTTTTGTTCTTCTTGATTATATTTTTTCTCGTTACCTTTTAAGTTTTCAATATACAATTTTTGAACATTAATAACATCTTGGTCTTTATATGTTCTTTTTTGCATAATTTGAGCGCAAAGCGCATTTAAATAGCCGCTTATGCTTGAAATTAATTCATTAATATCCATCCAACGAGCAACATAAGGTTTTGATAAAACAATTTTTGAAAATCTTGCTGTTTGAGGAAGAATATCATAAATAACAGGATGATTACAAAGTTGTGCAAGTTCTATAAAAAGTTTAACTTGTTGAGCTGCGTCTAAACCTAAAAATTTCATCAAATTGTCATCTTGAAGATTAGGTGAAACCTCAGAAGACTTAGGAAGATAAGCGCAATCAAATTCTCTTTTAAAAAATGGGATTAAATATAGAGTTGTAGGTAAAATTCCAAATTTTTCATTTCCGCAATCAAGAGTAATAAGGCATTTTAACCAATCGATAAATTTTCCGCAATAATCTGAACAATTGCCGTCCCCTAGGGCACTTAGAGAAAGAAGTTTAATGTTATGACCTTCTTTTTTAAACCAATTTGAATTTTTAATATTTTTTCTTGCTAAAACAGATGGATTTTTGAAATCTATGAATTTATTTACATCAAAAGTTTTTGCATAGATTAATTTTTGTACTAAACAAAAAATTGTTTCAGCAGGTGAAAGTTCTTGTAAAACCTTAAATTGAGGATATGGCAGATATCCAAATTTTTTAATTGTAGATGTTAAATAACTTTTTCTTTCGTTTGATATTTCATCAATTCTATAAATTTGTGCTATTTTTGCAAGCAAAACATCAAGCTCTTTTGGTGTGAAATTAGCTTCTTTTGCTTTATTTGCCGTCAATAAATTAAACATATTAAACCTACCTCTATCCTAAATAAAATTATTTTATCAAAAAAATAATTTTTTATCCCTCTTTGATACAATTTTTAATATTTAGTTTTGTAAAATAAAAGCACCTTTTAAAAGGTGCTTTTTAATTTTATTTAATTGGGTAACAATCGCCATCTACGACATTTATTTTTGTTTTTGCTTTGTCAGTCGCTGAATCTTGAGTATGAATACCCTTATAGCCGCTTTGATAAACAAAGTTTTTACTATCTTCACCAAAAGTAAAAACTTCATTAGCCTTTACAATATGGCGATTTAAGAAAAATTTATCTTTTCTTCCAAGTTGAATTGTTTTAACTTTGCCATCTTTGATTTCAAAGCTATCCATTTCTTTTTTATTAGGGTGAAATTCCTCAATAGTAATTAATTTGCCGTCATTAAAAAATGATCTTCTTAAGTGGCTATCTTCATACATAACAGTTTGAACAAAATCATCAACAGGACGAACAAATGTTGCAATTCTTTCGCCTTTTTCATCTATTCCACCGTTATCATATAAATTTTGGATTTTTTCTGCTCTAGTGTTTGCTAAAACAAAAAGCCCTTGGGCTTTATCTTTAATTTCTTCGTTTTTTTGAGAAACGTTTTGTTTTCTTGAAAACAAAGAAGCCTTAAACGCAAGTCCTTGCATATCAAGTGCTTCAAGCATATTTGCGGCTGTGTTAACAGAATTTTTGTTATTTATAGTTTTGTTAATAAAATTTAATGGTTGGTTGTTAATTTTTCTAGCCGTAAAATTTGATGTTATAGAATTAATTTTCATATCTTGACTCCTTTTACACCTTAATTTTACCTCAAAAAGAAGAAAATAAAGTTAACTTTTATTTTAAAAAATCCAAAAAATATTTGCAAAAATAATGTTTTTAAAATAAAATAGATATAACTTGAAGTGGCTTTGGTATGCCACAAGGGTATTAAAAAAAGGAGAAAAAAATGCCGAAAATGAAAACACACAGATCTGCTGCAAAACGCTACAAAGTTACCGGCACAGGTAAAATTTTGCGTCAACAAGCAGGCAAAGGCCACTTATTGGCTCACAAAAAAACAACCAGAAAAAACAGATTATCCGGTAATGTTGAGGTTTTTGAAGGAAACTTAAAAATGGTTTCTAAAGAATTACCGTACAAAAAGAAATTTACTAGATAAGGAAGGTTGAAAATGAGAGTTAAACGTGGTAACGTATTAAGAAAAAGACATAAAAAAATATTAAAACTTGCTAAAGGTTTTTTAGGCGCTAGAAGCAGAATTTTCAAAGTTGCTAACATAGCAGTTATGAAAAAGCTTAAATATCAATACAGAGATAGACGTGTTCTTAAAAGAAACATGCGTTCTCTTTGGATTGTTAGAATTAACGCCGCTGTTAGAGAATTAGGCGTAAGCTATTCTAAATTTATGAATATGCTTAAAAAAGCTGACATTCAAGTTAACAGAAAAATGTTAGCAGAATTAGCTGTTAATGAACCTGAAGCTTTCAAAGTATTATTTGATGAAGCAAGCAAGGCTTAATTTTTAAAGTTTTAATTCTTAAAAAGCTAAGAGTTTACTCTTAGCTTTTTTGTTGCGCCATTTATTATACACTACAACTTTATTTTATATAAAAATTGAGAGGGCTTTTTAAGTTTCACCCTCTCAATTTTTTAATTTATATTATTCTTATTGGATTGAAGAAATAACATCACTTTCAATTTTAGATAAAATTTCATCAATTCCTTCTTGAGTTTTACCTAAACCTTGTGCCATTTGTGGTTTTCCGCCACCATTACCTTTAAGGGCACGTGTTATTTCGCCTACAAGTTTACCAGCTTGAACTTTTTTAATTAAATCATCTGAAACTTTTGCACTAACAAAAACTGTACCGTCTTTTTTTAGTGAACATAAGATAATTATAGATTTACCAAGTTTAAATGACAAAATTTCAAGTCCTGCTTTAATAGCATTTGGGCTAAATTCTTCAATTTTTGAAATAAATATTTTAGTATCATTAACCTCTCTTGCTTTTGAAATAAAGGTGTTAAATTGATTTTTAGCATTTTGAACCTCAATATTTTCAAGGTTAGTTGACAAAGTTTTAACTTCATCAGTTAATTTATCAATTTTTTCTTGAATTTTATCAAAAGGAACTTTATTTACTTGAGATAATTTATCTATTTCATCTGCTTTTTGATTTAACATTTCAAAACAAGCATTAGAGCAAACAACTTCCATTCTTCTAACACCTGCTGCAGTTGCGCTTTCTGAAACAATTTTAGCGTTTTTCAATTCAAGAGTTGAATTAACGTGGCAACCTGCGCAAAGTTCTTTTGAATAGCATTTTTCTTCATCATCAAAAGAAACAACTCTAACAAAATCGCCATATTTTTCACCAAATAAAGCCATAGCGCCAGTTTGATTTGCTTCATCAAGGCTCATAACTTTTGTTGTTCTTTTTAAATCTTTATCAATCCATTCATTAATTAGATTTTGAACTTTTTGAATTTCATCTTTAGTTAAAGCTCTTTCAAAAGTAAAGTCATAACGAGTTTTATTTTCATCAACCGCAGAACCTGCTTGGTGAACCTCTTTACCTAGAACATTTTGAAGTGCAGCTTGTAATAAATGGGCTAATGAATGATGTTTTGTTATTTCTTTTCTTCTTTTAACATCAATTTTAGCATTCACTTCGTCATTAATTTTAAGTTCATTTTCATTTAAAATTGTTCTATGGACAAAAATATTTTGAACTTTAAAAGTTTTAACAACTTCAAAATTATTTCCATTTAATTCTAAAACACCGCTATCGCCGGCTTGACCACCACATTCAGCATAAAATGGAGTTTTGTCTAAAATGATATCAAAAACGCCGTCAGACGCTTTTTCAACATTTTTGCCGTTTTGGTCAACAATAGCAATTACTTTTGATTTTGAAGAAAATTCTTCATAACCTAAAAATTCTGTATCAGGATTTTTGATGTAATTTAAGTCATCTGTTATAACAACTTTTTGAATTGAAGCACGTGCACGTTCTTTTTGTTCTTGCATAGCTTTTTTAAAGCCGTCTTCATCTACTGTTAAACCTTTTTCCTGAGCGATTTCATTTGTTAATTCAAATGGAAAACCAAAAGTGTCATACAATTTAAAAGCGTCAGCACCTGAAATTACTTTTGAATTATCTTTTAGGGCATTTTCAATTGCTGTTTCAATTAACTGATAACCCTTATCTAGAGTTAATTTAAAACGTTCTTCTT
>OIYG01002266.1_pt1 | contig 12565 bp, 11 predicted proteins | sample 1587861 | NCBI WGS metagenome assembly OIYG01 (sample SAMN03283272) | human gut metagenome | biome: human-associated habitat; material: feces | host: Homo sapiens | place: Peru | collected 2012 | reverse complement strand
TAGTAAGAGATAGCCAAGGTAGAAAAATGTCAAAATCATTAGGAAATGGAATTGATCCATTAGATATAGTTGATAAATATAGTACAGATGCACTAAGATTTTCATTATTATATGGAACTTCTGCAGGAAATGACATAAAATATATGCCAGAAAAACTTGACCAGGCATCAAATTTTGCTAATAAATTATGGAATGCATCAAAATTTGTGATAAATTCTTTAGAAGAGGATATCAAAGAAGAAAAAGAATTAAGAGTTGAAGATAGATGGATATTAAATAAATTAAATAATTTGATAAAAACAGTATCACAAAATATCAACGAATATGATTTAGGTGTAGCACTTGAAAATATTTATAATTTCATTTGGAATGAATTTTGTGATTGGTATATAGAAATGGTAAAACCAAGGCTATATGATAAAGAAAACAAAACAAGAGAGGCTGCACAATATACTTTAAACAAAGTTTTAGGCGATAGCCTTAAGTTATTACATCCTATTATGCCATTTATTACAGAAGAAATATATACAAAATTGTATAATAATGATGAAAGTATAATGATATCAAGTTGGCCCAAATATAGTGAAGAGTTTAATTTTGCAAAGGAAGAAAAGCAAATAGAAAAAATTAAACAGATAATTATTGGAATAAGAAATATTCGTACAAATATGAATGTTCATCCAGCAAAAAAATCAACCTTAATATTTGTTACTGAAAATGATGAAGAAATGATTATAGATTCCCAAGAATTCATTAAAAAATTGGGGTTTGCAGGCAAAATAATAGTACAAGGCAATAAAAATAACATACCACAAAATGCAATGTCTGTATTAAGTGAAGAATTAGAAGTTTATCTTCCATTTGACGAATTGGTAGACATAGAAGAAGAAAAGAAAAGATTACAAGGGGAAAAACAAAAACTAGAAGCGGAAGTAGAAAGAGCTAGCAAAATGTTATCAAATCCCGGTTTTGTAAACAAAGCTCCAGAAAATAAAATAAAAGAAGAAAAAGAAAAATTAGAAAAATATAAGCAAATGTTAGAAAATGTGGAAGAAAGATTATCAAAACTTGCATAGGAGGAACTGCAGACAAATCTAAAAGTCTGCAGTTTTTTTGTGCGAATTTTGTCGAAACTTTCTCAAAAATCGGCAAAAGTTCTAATGTTTCGCTCTAGGAAAAAAATGGAAGTGAATATATAATTATAATAAACAAAAAACAAAGGGGGAATGAATTTGGAATTTGACTATATTAAAACGGACAAGCTGTTGGTCGTAAAAATAATAGAAGAAATAGACCATCACACTACAGAAAAAATAAGGAGGAAGATAGATAATGAGATTACCAGATATATGCCTAGAAAAGTTATACTTGATTTCAATAAAGTTTCTTTTATGGATAGTGCAGGGATAGGAATGATAATAGGAAGATACAAAATGATTAAAATGTTTATTACTACTTTTTTCATTCTACCACCATTATAAGTATATCACACTTTTATGATTTATGTAAAGAAAAGAATAAGATTTTGTTTCTTATTCTATAACTATATTTTCTGCTTTTAACTCATCTTTAAATATTTCTTTAAAGTTTACTAATTCTTTTTTTATTACATCTGGATATACGGCTTTGGTTGTTCTTACGGCATCGTATATATTTTTAAAATCTATTGTTTTACGATCTTCATATATAGCATTAGAAAAACATTGTCTTAATATTACTAAAGCTATATCAGGATATCTAGATGATATTTCATATACTCTTTTAAATTCTGTTGTCATATTTACAATGAATTTCATTATTTTTTCCTTAATAAAATCGGTATAAGGAAGAATTACTCCTGTTTGTTTTTCTAATTTAGGTAATGTTTTTAAAAGAATTTCTACGGTCATTTCTTCAGTTGGTTCTGATACATCTACTTTTTCAAATCTTCTTAAGAAGGCTTTATCACGCATGATATATCTTTCATATTCATATGTTGTAGTAGCGCCAATCATTTTAATTGTTCCACGACTTAGTCCTTCTTTAAACATATTAGCTAGGTCTAAAGCTCCTGCTGCATCATTACCTATTAATGTATGTATTTCGTCAATAAATAAAATTACTTTCTCTTTTTGTTTTAATTCTTCTACTAATTTAAGGACTCTATTTTCTTCACCATTATTAGTTAATAATGCTGTTGTGTTGACACGATATATAGTATAACCATCTAAGGCTTTTGGTACTTCATGCCTTTGAATACGATAAGCTAGACCCTCAACTATAGCGGTTTTACCAATACCTGGCTTACCTACTAGTACAGCTGATTTTTCTGGTGTTAGTAGTACTAAAATTAATTTTTTTATTTCTTCATCCCTTGCTATAGCAGGATTTGTTATGTATTCTACTTCAGTTAAATTATCCGAAAATCTTGCTAATATACTTTCCATTTATTTGCCTCCTAGTGAGAGAAGGATTAATATTAATCCACTTACCATTATGCCAGATAGAAAGATGGCATCTAAAAAACCACCGTTTGTTCTTTTTTTATAATCATAATACATTTTATATTTTCGATTTGTCATGGTATTCTCCTACAATATATTTTTTATATCTTTCTTTAATTTTTCATCTTTAATATTTGCTAATAGTGTATTTAACTCTTGTGACTTTTGATATAATTTTAATTTTTCTTCATAAAAATATAATTTATTTTCTATTGACTTTATACTTTTATGAATAGCATTTCTACTTACATTTTCATTTTCACTTATTTCTCCTAATGATAAATTATTAAAATAATAATCTTCAAAATGTTCTTTTTGTTTATCACTTAATAGTTCACTATAGAAGTCATATAATATTATTAAATATTCTCTTTTTTCCATTAAATTATTTTTACTAATGTATAAATTACTTCAATAACTATTAGTAATACTCCTAATCCAAATAGTATATATACCATTTTTTTCTTTGATTCATCTTCAATGTAATAGTAGCAAATGCAAAATAAGAATAAAGCAAATAATATTAGTGTTGCTGGTAAAAAGACAACATTTATTATGGAAAGGACTAATAATACTAGGAATATAACTCCTACTATTAAAGATATTATTAGTTCTACTTTTTTTAATCTTTCAGTGTCTACTAATTTATATTTCTCTTCTTTCTTCTTTTTTATTTTTGATGTTTTTTCTTCTTTTTTCATTTTTTATCTCCCTTTCTATTTTTTATAAATCTTTAAATAAACCATAAATATACTTTTCAATATCAAAAGCTTCTAAATCATCTTCTTGTTCTCCTAGTCCTACATATTTTACTGGTATATTTACTTCTTCTTTAATAGCAAGAACTATGCCACCTTTAGCAGTCCCATCTAATTTTGTTAAGACTATTCCTGTTATATCTGTTACTTCACTAAAGGCTTTGGCTTGTGATATTCCGTTTTGTCCTGAAGTAGCATCTACTACTAAAAGTGTTTCATGTGGAGCATTAGGAATCAGTTTTTTTATTACGGAATTCATTTTAGATAATTCATTCATTAAGTTTACTTTATTTTGAAGTCTTCCTGCTGTATCTATTAAGATTACATCATAATTTTCTTTTATTCCTTTGTCAACACCATCATATACTGCCGCTGATGGATCTTTTGATTTAGTGCTAACAACATCAATATTGGTTCTTTTTCCCCATTCTTCTATTTGTTCAATAGCACCTGCTCTAAAGGTATCCCCCGCTACTAATAGAACTTTTTTACCTTCTTTTTTTAATTTATTGGCAATTTTTCCGATGCTTGTTGTTTTTCCAACTCCATTAACACCAATAAAGAGAATTACGGTTGGCCCTTCTTCACTATAATTTATTTTACTTTTTAAAACGCCATTATTTACATACATTATTAATAGTTCATCAATTATTATTTCTTTTAGAGTTTCACTATCCTTTATATTTTCTTCCTTTACTCTTTTCTTTAATTTATCAACAAATTTTACAACTGTATTTACACCAATATCTGCCATTATTAGAATATTTTCTAATTCCTCAAAATAATCATCATCAATATTCTTATACTTCTTAGATAACTTAGCTAATTCAGTTGAAAATTCTTTTCTTGTTTTAGTAAGTCCTTCTTCATATTTTGCGGCCTCTTTGTCTTTTGAAAAGACATTTTTTATCTTATTAAATAATCCCATGCTTTTTACCTCCTGTTAATTATCTATATACATTATAACATTTTTATGTATAAAAATAAAGAAAAATTAAACATCTATTTTAGATATTTAATTTAAAATACTGTTTAATTCTTCTATTTGTTTATTTAATTCTTCAATATTACAACCATTTATCTTCTTCTTATCTGATATATTATATTTTTCTTTTATTCTGAGTATTCTAGCCACTGATTTGTCGATATCTTCTTCTTTTATTTTACCTGTTTTTACCATTTTTATTACTTTATTTATTACTTTGTAATCTTCTTTACGATATTTAAATAGGATAATATCTGCTCCCGATGTAAAAGCTTTCTTTAATGAAACACTTTTATATAATAAATCAACTGGTTTCATTCTTATATCATCAGTTATTACTAAATTGTCATAATGAAGTTTTTCTCTTAAATATTCTTTTATTAATTTTTTTGATAAGGATGATGGTAATCCTTGGGTTAGTTTTCTTACAACTATGTGGCTTATCATTATGCCATCACAACCATTATCTATTGCTTCTTTAAATGGCAATATATGCTTATTTAATACTTCTTTATAATTAAAAGTATAAGGTAATAATATGTGAGAATCTTTTTTTGTTATTCCATGTCCTGGAAAATGCTTAATAATAGAAATTACATTATTTTTTTGCATTTCTTCCATATATAGTATTCCATATTCTTTTACTATATCAACATTATCAGAAAAGCATCTATCTTTTATAACTTTACTTGATGAATTGTTATCGATATCTAAATCTGGAGCAAAATTCATATTGATACCAGTATTATATAACATTTTGGATATTATTTCAGAATGTTTTTTTATTAATTTCTTGTCTTCCAACTTAGAAAACTTATTAATACTTTTTAAATTCTTGATTTCTGAAGGCATTCTGTTTACACGACCACCTTCTTCATCTACCGCTACGAATAAGGGTATTTTATTTCCTTTATTAGCATCTTTTAATTTATTGATTAAAGTTAACATTTCACTATAAGAGGAATAATTTTTTTTATAAAGAATTACTCCTCCTATTTGATTGTTTTTGATTAATTCTAAAATTCCTTCTGTATTGGAACTGTTTATTCCAAACATAAACATTTGACCAATTTTTTCTTCTAATGTTAATTTTTCTAGCATAATTATACTCCTTTAGAGAAAACAGAAAAGACTATTTAGCCTCTTCTGTGCATCTTGTTTCTCTTATTACTGTTACTTTTATAGTACCAGGATATTTTAATTCATTTTCTATTTTTTCTTTGATTTCTCTAGCTATTTGATATGCTGTTAAATCGTCTACTTCTTCAGGTTTTACCATTACACGAAGTTCTCTACCAGCTTGAACGGCATATGCTTTTTCGACACCTGAAACATCATTACCTATTGCTTCTAATTCTTCTAATCTTTGAATATAATTTTCTGAAGAATCATTTCTAGCACCTGGACGTGATGCTGAGATTGAATCTGCTATTGAAACAATAGACGCTATAATGCTTGTTGGTGGTACATCTCCATGATGAGAAGCTATAGAATTTATAACAACTTCATCTTCGCCATATTTTTTAGCTAGATCAGCACCAATTTTTACATGGCTTCCTTCCATTTCAAAATCAATTGCTTTTCCAATATCATGAAGTAAACCTGCTCTTTTAGCAAGATTGACATTTTCTCCTAATTCACCTGCTAATATACCAGATAAATTAGCAACCTCCATAGAGTGCTTTAAGGCATTTTGTCCATAACTACTTCTAAAGTGTAACTTTCCTACTATTTCTACTAATTCAGGATCCATTTTAGATAATCCAAGTTTATATAAAGCATTTTTACCATACTCTTTAATAGCGGTTCTTACGTCTGCACATGTCTTAGCATATAATTCCTCTATTCTAGCTGGATGAATTCTGCCATCTTTAATTAATGTCTCTAGAGTAAGTCTTGCTATTTCTCTTCTTAATGGATCAAAACTTGAAATTACAATAGCTTCTGGAGTATCGTCAATTATTAAATCAACACCCGTTACTGATTCTATTGTTCTAATATTTCTTCCTTCTCTACCAATTAATCTACCTTTCATTTCATCATTAGGTAATGCTATTACAGATACTGTTTGTTCACTAGTAATATCTGCTGAATATTTTTGCATTGTGCCTACTAGCAATTCTTTACTCTTTTCATCAACTTCTAATTTGGCTTCAGCCTCTTTTTCTTTGATATATGCTGTTATTTCTTTTGACATTTTTTCTTCAACGATTTTCATTATTTCAGTTTTTGCTTGTTCTTTGCTGTATTTACTTATTTTTTCTAATTCTTCTAGTTCTTGTTTCTTAATCTGTTCCATTTCTTCTTTTGCATCTTGAATTTTTTGCTGTTTTTCTAATAAATTATTTTCTCTTTCCTCTAGAGAATTTTCCCTATTTTGCATTGCTAAATCACGGCGATCAATATTATTTTCTCTTTGAAGAAGTCTTTCTTCTTGCTCTTTTATTTCGCCTTTTTTCTCTTTTATTTCTTTATCCGCTTCAATTTTTAATTTATGTATTTCTTCTTTAGTTTCAAATAAAGATTCTCTTTTAATTTTATCTGCATCTTTCTTTGCTTTTTCGATTATTGAATCTGCTTCTTTTTCTTGATTTTTTTTCTTTAAAATATTTATAACTATAATGCTAACTAGTCCAACAATTAATCCAAGAACAAATAGTAAAATGGAGAAAACTGTTTCATTCATCTGAACACCTCCATTCTTTAATTATATATTATAGAAAAAATTATTAATTTTAATTTAAACTATACAATTTAATTGTATCTTAGTTTTACAATGTTGTCAAGCAAATTTTAATTGTAACAAAAAGAAAAAAGAGTTTTAAATACTCTTAATCATCACTGAAAAAATCATCAAAGAAATCATCATCATTAGTATTATCTTGATACATATTTGATATAGTTTCTGTTTTTACTGGTGTTTGCTCAACATTTGTTGGTGGTTGTTCAACAGCAGGTGCAGTAGGCACTTCTTTATGTACTTCTTCTGAAGGAACATCTACTACTTGATTTGTTTTATTTGAAACTAATTCTTCAAATGGTGAATTTTTCTTTTCTTCTACTTCTTTAGTTTGTTCCTCTTCTTTTTCTATTTCTGCTATTTTAGCATCTATTTTCTTAACCAAGTCATCTATATTAAAACTTGTATCTGAATCTTCTGAACTATCATTAGCACTCATAAATGGTGGCAATCCTCCACTAAATGGATTAGACATTCCCATAAATGGATTTGGTGTTCCAAATGGAGTTGCACCAGTTGCTCCTGGGAATGGGTTACCTCCCATGGCTTCCATCTTTTCTTTTTTCTTTTCCTTAACAAATTCTCTTATGTCGAATAATTCTAATTCTTTCTTTTGACGTACTGGTGGAACTGATTTAGGATATGTTCTACCCCAATCTACCTCAAAATCTGTTTGGAATCTAGTTTTATATGGAAACATTCTTCTTCTTAAAACTATGATTTCAAATTTATTTAATCTTTGTAAATCACTTACTGTAACAAGTGGTGTCGAAGCAGTCTTTTCTTTTTCTTTAGACTTTACTTCACCACACATTTTACTTATTTCTTCTAGGGCTGCTATTTCACTACTTATTAAATATACTAAGTTACAGTTACCACGAATGGTATCACCATTTTCTTTACCATATACTTGAGTTAATTGAGCAAAGTTCTGAATTATAAATGTAAATCTTATTAATCTACTTCTTGCTGCTGTTACCATAGTAGTTACATCTTTTAAAGGTGGCATGTTAGCAAACTCATCTAGAATGAAATTAGTTCTAAATGGTAACTTTCCACCACTTTCTTGGGCAACATCTATTAGTGTTTCATAACATTGTTTGATAAATATAGTAGCAAGTGGATGTAATGTTTTCTTTTCATCCTGAACAATTAAAAAAACAGCAGTTTTATTTCTTCCAATATTTCGTATATCAAAATCACTATAAGATAACATTTCAGATAAGTTTTCTCTAGAAGAGAATAATTTAATTTTTTGCTTAAATGTAGCTATAATACCTTGCTTTGTTTCGTCAGCAGTAAATACTGTACCAGAAGCATTTATATATGCTGGTTTTGATGGATCCTTACCATTAAAGTATTCTTTAATGTAATTGTTGTTAGGTCCACCAAATCTTTCTTCTCCTAAACTACACATTAAATTCAAACTATTTAAATTTACTTGTTCTGGAGTTCCATCTTCAAATAAACCTAGGGCTAATCCGGTAAAGTAATCAGCAGCAGTTTTTTCCCAGAATGGGTCTCCGCTATTTTTTTCTTCATATAATATATTTAACGCTAAGTCATCTAATAATTCTATTGCTTTATCAGTATTTCCTTCTTTATATAATTGATATGGTAAACTCATTGGATTCCATGCATTACCATGCTGTGGATCTCTAAAGTTTAATGTTATTATATTATATCCTTCAGCTTTTAAAAGCTCTGCTGTCTCCTCATATAATTCACCCTTAGGGTCAGTTAAAATCATTGATTCATTATGTTTAGCTAATAACTTTATCATTGGTTTTGCTACTATTACAGTTTTACCTGAACCAGTAGCACCCATTACTAAATAATGATCTTCACCATTATCTACCCACATTTTGCCTTTCTTACTATGTAAGGCTATACCAGCGGCATCTATTTTTTCATCTTTAATGTTTACTTCTACTAAACCATTTTTGAATTCTCTATCAGTTGCCCATCTTGAATAACCTTTCTCTTTTTTTCCACCTATCGTAATACCGAAGCCTTTATCGCGATCAAAAATATAGGATTTTACGGCCATAAATATTCCTATTAGGGCTGCTAAAAATAAGAAAAATGTCATTCCTATATATCTTGGAGTAAAGGCTTTAAATGGTAAAAAGCCATAAAACTTTCCTTCAGTTGCTATACTAGAGGCATTTAATACACCTATTGCACATAAATATAATAAAAATACACAAAAGGCTATAAATATTATTAAATCTTTCTTTTCTACTTTTATTTTCATACACTTATCGTCCTCCAAAATTACTAACTTTATTATAGCATTAATAGTTTGAATTGTAAATGTTTTAGAATAAAAAAGAATATCTATTTTTCAAGATATTCTTTTATTTACTTAAGATTCACTTTCTTCATCATTCAAATAAAAATTAACCTTATAATTCATAATACCATTTTCTCTAAAAACATATCTATTACCATTCTTATCAATAACAGTATATATTCTCTTATCACCAACAGTCTCAAATAAACATTTATTTGCATCAGTTGTAATCTTATCAAAATTATTATTAATATAACTTTTAAATTTTTCTAAAGAATAATTTTTCTTAGTAGTATCATCAAGTAATTTATAAGCTTCCTCTATATCATAATTTAACTTATTAACATAATCAGATAAATATAATACACAAATCTTCTCCTTAGTAATTAAATCAGACTTAATAGTCCTATTATTACTATTACTATCTATATTAATTTTCTTAATACTATCAATAATCTTTTTGTAATCATCTTTATCAGAAAGAGGATATACAGCATAAGTAGAATTATCAAAATCCACTATTACAATTATTCTAAAATCATTATCAATAACATTAGTGGTATCAAAAGTCATTTCATTAAGTTTACCTTGAATATAATAAATATAATTATTTTTAACACTAACATATTCAATCTTATTTACTTCAACTGAAGTATCAATAGAATATTCTTTTAAATAATCAAATAAATTATTAATAGTTATTCCTTTGCTATCAATATAATCAGAATATAAAACATCATATAATTTACTAGCATTATAAGTAGAAGAATATTCCAAATAATTATTAACATAATTAGTTATTGTAAAAAAATTATTATATTCATCAACAACTTCTAATTTATCACTATTACTTTTCCTATTTAAAAACAAAACTAATCCTGTTATCAAAGTACAAATTATAATTATTACTACAAAAGTTCTAATATCATCTTTTTTCATCTTATCTCCTTAATTACAACCATTATTAATATAGGTTATTAATTCATTAGCAAATTTTTGTCTATTACCAGCCTTACATGGTCCCTCTCCAGGTCTCTCAAAATTCATGCAAAAATAATAAGTCGTATCATCAATAGTATGATTTTCCATTAAATAATTTCTTATTGTTGGATATCTATCATTTAATTCATATAATAAGTATTCAACTTGTGAATTAATCTTATTCCAATCATTACCATAAGTAGATTTTAAATTATCTTTTCTTCCAAAACACCACTGTGCAATACCCACACAATCAATTTCATTAACTAAACTAGGATTAAATGCTGAATTTTCACCCTTAAGATTACCCATAATACCCGCTATTGAATTATTAGAGTAACCAGCATTCTTTAAAGATAAACAAACAGCTTGTTGATTATCATTACCTCCAACATATCCCTTATTATCTTTAGGTCTAGGATTCTCTTCAGAAACATAGTTAAGTCCATCTACTCTCTGACCGTTTTTTCTTATTTCAAAATGTAAATGTGTTCCAGTAGAACGACCACTGCTTCCCATTTTTCCTATAACTTGTCCTTGACCAACTTGATCACCAGCACTAACCGTAATACTATTTTCATATAAATGTGCATATAAAGAAATATTACCATCAGCATGTTGAATCATGACATAATTACCATATCCACCACCGCAAGATAAATCATTTCCCGATGATGAACAATTAACTTTATCATTCTTAGTAGGATAAATAACTGTACCACTTTGAACTGATATAATATTTAAATTAGCCCCACCGTAAGAAGCGATATCTGTACCAGTATGATCACTTTTTTCTCCAGTAATAGGATGAATTCTACCACCAAAATAAGAAGTAATGACAGTAGCAACCGGATCTCCTCCAGCAAATAAGGCTCCACCTACACTAGTAGTTTCATTACTACCAATAGGCCACCAATAACTAGTTGAAGAACTAATATAAGAATAATTACCACTACCACTTCCTGTAGTTCCTTCAGCTATTTCAATTAATCCAGCATCAACAAATACCGAAAATAATACCACAAAAATTATTAAGAAAAAGAAACACGTAATAGCAATACCAATTATTATTAGTTTTATCTTTAACGGTAAACTTTTCCATAACATTTTTGTTTTACTATTATTAGTTTCTTTTTCATCCATAATTCTCACCACCTAACAGCGATTATAAACCACCACCAGAGCCAAATGACTCTAATTCATCTTCAGTTACTATTACATTGATTTGCATTCTTCTATTACCACATACAAATAATGCTTCACCTTGACTAAATCTCTTTATTGATTCTTTTTCATTATCATTTAAATCTATTAGCATAGCTAAGTCTTCTACTGCTTGTTTCTTTAATCCCATTACTAAATAATAAGATGAGTTGTCAAATATTGCTTTACCATGCATTAATATTCCATCTGCTACAAAGTCTGATGGTTGCTGTGTTATTATTATTGTACCAGTATTGTATTTTCTGGCTCTTCTTTGTACTTGAGCTAAGAATTCAGCACCTAATTCATTTTTTGCTCCTAATAAAACGTGGGCTTCATCTACTGATAAAACGGTATTTACATTAGGATTTAAACATAATCCCCAAGCAAACTTTAATACATTAAATAATAAAGCATTTCTTATATTAGCATCAGAATTCATTAACTCTTTAATATTAAATACTAGAAAATCACTTTCTGTATTTATTGATGTATGTCCATTAAAGTAGTATTTTAATTCTCTAACTAATGGTCTTAATTTTAATTCTAATCTTTCCATTACATCTCTTTCATGAGTTTTCTCAGTCATAGATGTTAATTTACTAGTTACTGTTATATAGACATCACTAAATGTTGGATAATCTTTTGATGTAAACTTAGAAAAGTCTGATGTAAATGTTATTCCAAATCTAGCATATGTATCTTGTACTACACCACTAAATAGGGCTAGTACATCTTCTTCTATATCAGGAGAATAGTATTTCATAAATGCCTTTAATGATTGCAATGTTTTATTTAAAACAGTATATCCTAAGCCATTTTTAATCTCATTTTCATCAGCATCCATAATTACTTCAAGTGGATTTACCATTCCGTATTCTCCGCCTTTACCAAGATCTACAACATCACCGCCATACATCCTAGTCATTTCACTTATTTCACCTTCAGGATCTACTGCTACTATTTGGTAGCCATTTCGGATATGACTTCTAAGAATTAATTTAGCTGCTGTAGATTTACCACTACCTGATGTACCTAAAATAATCATATTAGCATTATTTCTATTGCTTTCTTTTTTTAATTGGTACAAGAATTGATTAAATAATACTACACCACCAG
>OIYG01002262.1_pt1 | contig 12576 bp, 9 predicted proteins | sample 1587861 | NCBI WGS metagenome assembly OIYG01 (sample SAMN03283272) | human gut metagenome | biome: human-associated habitat; material: feces | host: Homo sapiens | place: Peru | collected 2012 | reverse complement strand
ACCCAGCCGCCCAGTGCGTCAAAGAACTTGGCGGGGTTGTGGTTGTCGTCCGATGCGAAACAGCCTACCTGCGTGCCTTTTTGCAGCATCGCGTTCCAAAATGCGGTGTCGCAGCCCTCGCCGCATTCTACCTCGGTGCCGTAGTTGTACACTTCCACGGCCCAGGCCCCTTGCAGGCCGACGACATCGGCCATCTCCACGCGGGACCAGGTGGGGTGGTTGTAGGTGGTAAAGCAGCCGCGGCTTTTCAGGTAGTCGGTCAGCTGCTGTGCAGCCTGCAAGCCGTCCCAATCGCCCACGGCCACCGGCGGGGTCAGGCGTTCGCCATGATGCAAAACATTGTCTCCAGCCGCCCTTTGCATGGCTTCGTTGCCCAAGATGCCGTGGATGTGGTGGGTCTTGCGCAGCCCTGCGCCGTGGGTGCGGCAGAACTGCACCAGTTCGGGCATCGAGGCGTTTTTCTCTTTCAGCGCGGCCAGCTCCTGCAACGCGGCGGGGTCACTGGGCAGCTGCACCAGCCAGCTGGATGCCTCCACACCGGGCAGCAGAATAAAATCGTCCCGGTCCAGCTCGGCGCGCAGGTCGGTATAATAGTCGTGCTCGCTCAGGCACAAAAAGCTGTAGCCGTACTGGCGGAACAGCGCCACAGCCTGCGCCGGGGTCAAGTGCCCGTCTGAGTTGGTGGTGTGGGAGTGCAAATTGCCCTTGTACCACTGGCCGGGGCCGCCGAAGCAATCCTTTTTCATACGGCTTCCTCCACCTGCAGGCAGTTGCGCTTTTCCAGCGAGAGCCAGACCTTGCTGCCGTTTTCGTAGATCGAAAAGCTGCGGAACAGGGTGTCCGCCGCCAGCTGCACGCCGCTGCCCCGGAGGCCGGGTTCCAGCAGCAGGTGCACCTCGGCATAATGGCGCAGTGGTTCGTAATGGCCGATGCCCTCAACTGCGGCGGTGAGGGTCTCCTTGTACAAGATGCCGCCCTCGCTGAAAGTGACGGCCAGCTTGAAGCGCTCCTGCAAAATATTCTGCAAAATTTCCAGCTGCACTTCGCCCATCAACTGCACATGCACCTCGGCCAGATCGGCGCGCCAGGCCACATGCAGCTGCGGGTCCTCGTCCTCCAGGGTTTGCAGCGCTTTCAGTACGGTGTGCGGGTCGGCATCGGGGCAGTCGACACGGTAATTCAGCACCGGTTCCAGCAGCGGGGCACCGGCGTCGGCCTCGGCCCCCAGGCCCTGGCCCGGGCGAGTGTTGGCAGGGCCGGTCACAGCCACCACCGTGCCGGGCAGACATTCGCTGACCAGCCGGAACTTGCCGCCGCTGTACAGGCGCAGCGTGTCGGCCTTTTCGCCGTTCGGCAGCGTATCTTTCACGTGCAGCACGCCGCCGGTCACTTTCAGCCAGCTTAACCGCGTACCGGCATCCTCGCTGACTTTGAACACCCGCGCGCCGAACTCGCCCCAGGCGGGCGGCATCCGGGTCAGCGTCTGCAAGCCGTGCAGCAGAGCATCCAGCCCGTCCAGACGCAGCGCCGCGCCGAAAAAGCAGGGGAACACCTGCCGCCGCGCAATCGCCATCAACAGCGTTTCGCGGCCGGGCGTGCCGTTTGCCAGCACTTCTTCCATCAGCGGTTCGCTGCACAGGGCCAGCGCTTCCGGGTCAGGCGCGGCGGTAAAGTCCACGCAGCCATCGCCGAACCGCCCGCGCAACTCCCGCAGGCGCACGGCGGCATCGGCCCCGGGCAGGTCCATTTTATTGACAAAAATAAACGTGGGTACGCGGTAACGTGCCAGCAGCTTCCACAGCGTTTCGGTGTGGGCCTGCACGCCGTCGGTGCCGCTGATGACCAGCACCGCGTAATCCAGCACCTGCAAAGCACGCTCCGCTTCGGCTGAAAAATCCACGTGGCCGGGCGTGTCCAGCAGGGTCAGGGCGGTTTCCTCGGTGCCGTCCTGTGCGGGCAGCGTCAGCACAGCCTGCTTGGAAAAGATCGTAATGCCGCGCGCACGCTCCTGCGCGTCGGTGTCCAGAAAGGCATCCTTATGGTCCACCCGGCCCAGCTTGCGCAGCACACCGGCGCGGTAGAGCAGCCCTTCGGCCAGGGTGGTTTTGCCGCTGTCCACGTGGGCCAGCAGACCGATGACAAGTCGTTTCATGTTGAACATCCTCACAAAAAACGCCACCGCGGTGTGCGATGGCGAAGGGGGTCATTGTTTCCAGGTCCACCACAGGTATTTGATGTTGGTGGTCAGGTAGCGCTTGAACAGGCGCTTGGGGTCTTGCATCAGGCGGTAGAGCCATTCCAGATTGTGGCGCTGCATCCACATGGGGGCGCGGCGGATGTTGCCGGCCTCGTAGTCAAAGGCGGCACCCACGCCCACCATCACGGCCTGCACCTTATCCTCGTGTGCGGCCATCCAGCGCTCCTGCTTGGGGGCACCCAGGCCGACCCAGACAAAATCGGGCTTGGCCTCATTGATCATCCGCACCACGTCCTCGTCCTCCTCGGGCGTCAGCGGGCGGAACGGCGGCGAGTACATGCCCGCGATCACCGCGCCGGGATAGTTCTTCTCGATGTTGGTCTTTAAAATGTCGAGCGTTTCCTGCGTAGAACCGTAGAAATAGTGGCGGTAATGCTTGTTCGAGCTCTCTTTCAGCATTTCTTTCATCAGGTCGGGGCCGGTCACGCGCGCGGCATCAACATACCCCTGCTCGCGGCTGAATTTGGACAGCGGGCCGCCGTCCGGCAGGGCCATTACCGCGCCGTTCTGCACAGCCTGATAGGTGGGGTCGTCGTGGGCCGTAACGGTCGTGTGGACATTGGCGACGCAGATGTACTTGCCGCGCCAGTCCTCGAGCTTTTCTTCCAGCAGGCGCACAGTCTTGTTCATGTCTGTCACGACGATGTTCACGCCCATGATCTCGCAGGTGTTGAGCAGGCGCAGGTCGACGAACCGCATGCCGCCCAGTGTGCTGATCTCGGTGCGGGAACTGACATAGTCGTTGTACACCGGCACGGCGGAAACGCGCAGGTGGAAGTTGTCAGCCAACATCATAATGCGCTGGGTGGTGGCCATGTCCTGCACATCCTGCGCGAGTACGATCATATCGACCTTGTGCGTTTGCAGCAGCTCGTACAGGCTGTCTACAGTGCCCAGGTAGGCAGGCATGCCCTCACTGGGGGCGGCGTCCAAATAGCCGACATACTGCATCGCCGTACTGCCGTGCTGCTCGATCACATCGCGGAAAAAGCGGTGTGCCAGCTGCCCGCCGCCGATGACCAGCGCCCGGGGCACAATGTCGTGCTTGCGCACGTAGGCATCGGCGATCTTGTCAAACGCCACGCGCTTGAGGTAGAGCATAATGACAGACAGCAGGTAATAATACACCAACAGCAGGCGGGAAAGCTGGCTGATGCGGAACACATAAAATGCGGTCGCCATCAGCGCCAGGCCCATCAGGCTGGTCAGCGCAATGAGGAAAAGCTGCTTTATACTGTTGCGCAGATGCAGTGTGCGGTAGCTGCCCAGCACGGCGTTGCAGCCCACGATGACCAGCGCATACAGCGCCGAGATGGGCAGGAACGCCCAGACATCCCACATAAAGAACCGGCTGCCAAAGGGCGTATAGCTGCGCAGCCAACCCGCAAAAATAAAGGTTGCGATGAGCAGCAAAAACTCGAAAGCGGCATTGCCAAACCGCATGAATTTGGATTTGTGATAGTGCATGCAGGACCTCCATGTCCCGGCTGTTAGTTACAGGGAAACAGCCATTCATTTTATAATAACATTATAAGGCTGCTTTTTCAATAGAAAATGCGTGCGAAAAATGGCTGCTCCTGTCGAAAGGGGCAGCCATGGGGGAATTATGCTTCTTCGTCGTCATCCCGCGCCCAGTTGTAAGCGCAGCGCACGGCCTTGTGCCAGCCGCGCAGCCGCTTGCGGCGCTCGGCTTCGGGGATGTCGGGCACAAACAGTTTGTCGATGGCGCGGTTTTTGGTCAGCTCTTCCGGCCCGGACCAGAACCCTACGGCCAGGCCCGCCAGATACGCCGCACCCAGGGCGGTCGTTTCGACCGAGCAGGGCCGCTCGACCGGTGCGTTGCTGATATCGGCCTGGGTTTGCAGCAGGTAGTTGTTGGCCGCAGCGCCACCGTCGACCTTTAAGGCGGCCAGCCGTATGCCGGAGTCGGCGCTCATCGCATCCAGCACGTCATTGACCTGGTAGCACAGGCTGTCCAGCGTGGCGCGGATAATATGGTTTTTGTTGCAGCCGCGGGTCAGTCCCACGATGGTGCCGCGCGCGTACTGGTCCCAGTGGGGCGCGCCCAGCCCGGTAAAGGCAGGCACCACATAGCAGCCGTTCGTGTCCGGCACTTTGCGGGCCATGTACTCGGAATCGCGGCTGTCCTCCAAAATTTTCAGCTCGTCGCGCAGCCACTGGATGGCCGCACCGGCCACGAAAATGGAACCCTCCAGCGCATAATTCACCTGCCCGTTCAGCCCCCAGGCAATGGTGGTCAACAGGCCGTTTTTGCTGCGCACGGGCTGGTTGCCTGTGTTCATCAGCAAAAAGCCGCCGGTGCCGTAGGTGTTTTTTGCCTCGCCCTTGGCAAAGCATGCCTGCCCGAACAGCGCGGCCTGCTGGTCGCCCGCAATACCGGCTACCGGCACATCCACGCCCTGAATGTTGGTGTAGCCGTACACCTCGCTGGAGTCCTTCACGCTGGGCAGGATGCAGCGGGGGATGTCCAGCGCCTTGAGCAGGGTGTCGTCCCAGTCCAGTGTGCGGATGTTGTACAGCATGGTGCGGCTGGCGTTGGTGCGGTCGGTGACGTGCACCTTGCCGCCGGTCAGCTTCCAGACCAGCCATGTGTCCACCGTGCCAAACAAAAGCTCCCCTGTCTCGGCCTTTTCCCGCGCACCGGGGACATTGTCCAGAATCCACTTGATCTTGGTGGCAGAAAAATAGGCGTCCGGCACAAGGCCGGTGTTTTCCCGGATATAGTCTGCCATGCCGGGGGTTTTGAGCAGCTCGTCCACAAGGGGCGCAGTGCGGCGGCACTGCCAGACGATGGCGTTATACACCGGGCGTCCGGTGTTCTTGTCCCACAGGATGGTGGTCTCGCGCTGGTTGGTGATGCCGATGCCCGCAATGTCCTTGGGGTCCACGCCGCTCTGGGCGATGACCTCGTTCATCACGCCGTACTGGCTGGACCAGATCTCCATGGGGTTGTGCTCCACCCAGCCCTGATGGGGGTAGATCTGCTCAAATTCCCGCTGCTGCACGCAGACAATGTTCTGCTCGTTGTCAAACAGGATCGCCCGGCTGCTGGTAGTGCCCTGATCCAATGAGAGGATATATTTGCTCTGGCTCATGATCTTCTCTCCTTGCTCTCAAGCTGGGCGCAAAACAAAAAAGAGCGCACCAAACAAAGCCATCTGCTCTGTCTGTCGCTCTCCTGCTCTGCGCAAACATATTCTGTGCTTATTGTACACGTTCTGCAAGCAAAATACAAGCTTCCGTGTAATTTTTGGAGGTTCTGCACAAGGCCGTTGCCCTGCCGTTGAACACTCTGCCGAAAGGGTACGCAGTGCAGCCGCCGGGGTGTAAAAAGCTTGCAAATTTTTGAAAAAGACGTGACGAAACGGCACGGATGTGGTATCGTTAAGGGGTAGATTTTTGTTCGGAAAGGATTTCTTTGCTATGACCCGGATCGCTTTCTGTGATGACGATGCCGCGTTGCTGCATCAGATGCAGGATTTTCTGGAGCAGTACCGCACCCTGCGGGGGGTGCAGCTGGAGCTAGCCCCCTATACAAAGCCCATGGAGCTTCTGGCTGACATCGAGGCCGGGGTGCGCTTTGACGTGCTGTTTTTAGATGTGCTCATGCCCGGCATCAACGGCATCAATGCCGCCCGGGAGATCCGCCGGTACGACACGGCGGTGCAGATCATTTTTGTCACTTCCTCTTCGGAATTTGCCGTACAGTCCTATGTGGTAGGCGCATACTACTACCAGCTCAAGCCCATCTGGAAGGACAGCTTTTTCCGCCTTACCGATGCCGTGCTGGCCGAGTGCCGCAAGCGCACCCAACACAGCCTGATCCTGCGCTGCAAAAGCGGCGTGACCCGCATTACACTGGACAGTCTGGAATACTGCGAGGTGCAGGGGCGCACGCTGGTGTTCCATCTGCTGGACGGCACCGTCATCGAGAGCAGCGGCAGCATGGACGAGCTGGCCCGGCAGCTGGCAGATTACCCGGGCTTTCTGCGCCCGCACCGCTCTTATCTGGTAAACATGGAGTATATCCATAACATCACCGCCAAAAGCATCACCATGGAAAGCCTTGCCGAGGTGCCGCTGCCCCACGGGCGCTTTACCGCCGTGCGGGACCAGTATCTGGAATATGCCTTTGCGGGAAAGAAGGTCGTCCTGTGACCGCCCCGGGGGCACTGCTGGAGCTGCTGGACGGCGCAGCGGTGGGCATCTTCGGTATTCTGCTCAGTGCGGCGTTCTGCCCCATCCGCTGGACAGACAAAAAGCGCTGGGCGCTGGCGGGCTGTACCGCCGGGCTGCTGGCACTGCAGGGGGCGTTCTACTTTGGTGCCAGCCCCACGGCTGCCCAGTACCTTTACCCCCTCATCACCCACCTGCCGCTGTATCTCGTGCTGGTGCTGTTCAGCGGGCAAAAGGTCTGGCCGCTGGTAGCGGTGCTCACGGCCTACCTGTGCTGTCAGGTGCGGCGCTGGGCGGCGCTGGCGGTGGCGCTGTTCTTTCCGCAGCATCCGCTGGTGCAGCCGGTGGCAGAACTGCTGTTCACCCTGCCGCTGCTGCTGTTGTTCATCCGGTTCCTTGCACCCTCCATGCGGCAGCTTTCCCACTACCCGGCTTCCGTGCAGTGCCAGTTCGGCGTTGTGCCGCTGGTGGGCTATCTCTTTGATTACATCACCCGTGTCTACACCAGCCTTTTGTCCGGTGCAAACCCGGCGGCGGTGGAATTCATGTTCTTTGTGTGCTGCGCAGCCTTTTTGTGCTCCATTTTGCGCGCCTCCCGGGTGGAGCGGCAGCGCATCCAGATGGAGCAGTTACAGACCAGCCTGAATCTGCAGGTCACACAGGCCATGCGCGAGATCGAGGCGCTGCGCCTATCCCAGCAGCGCGCCAGCACCTACCGCCACGATCTGCGCCACCACATGCAGTTTCTGGCGGGCTGCATCGAGAACGGCCGCACCGAGCAGGCGCTGGGCTACATCCGCAGCGTGTGCAGCGAGATCGAGGCCGGCAAGGTGACCGCCTACTGCGAGAACGAGGCGGCGAACCTCATCTTTTCCGCCTTTGCAGACCGCGCCGCCAAGTCCGGGGTACAGTTCACGGTGCAGGCGGGCATCTCGCAGGCGCTGCCGGTCTCGGAGAGCGACCTGTGCGTGCTGCTTTCCAATGCGCTGGAAAACGCCCTGCACGCCGCCGTGCGCTGCCGCGAAGCAGGACAGCAGGCCTTTATCGAGACCTCCGGGCACGAAAAAGGCCACAAGCTGTTTTTGCAGATCACCAACAGCTGTCTGCCGGACGTGCAGTTCCGGGAGGGCATCCCGGTCACCGACCGCACCGGCCACGGGCTTGGGGTGCGCAGCATCTGCGCCATCTCGGAGCGGTACGGCGGCCTAACCAGCTTTGCCGCCAAGGACGGGCAGTTCACTTTGAGAGTGATGTTATAAAAAAGCCATTTCACAAGGTCAGCGTCCTCGCCCTCTCAGGCGCTAACGCGCCAGCTCTCCCAAAGGGAGAGCCTTTGGCAAAAAGATACACTTTGCGTGGACTGCCAAGGGCTCCCACTTTGGGGGAGCTGGCATCGCGCAGCGATGACTGAGAGGGCGAGCCCGCTAAAAGAAAGGCATCCGCAACAAAAAGCAGACTTGTACCGGAATTCAGCGGCAGCTGCTTTCCTGCCATACACCGTAAAAAGGGGCTGTTGCGCCAAATGCTGTGCAACAGCCCCTGTGGTTTTATGTTACATCTTCTCGGGCACGTTGATCTTGAACATGGTGAGCACGTTGAAGATGGCGTTCTTCACGCCGATGCACAGGGCCAGACGTGCCTGCTGCACGGCGGGGTCTGCTCCCTGAATGCGGCAGTTGCCGTAGAAGCGGTGGAAGGCGCTGGCCAGATCGATGACAAAGCGGTTGATGCGGCTGGGGTCGTACTTCTCGGCGGCCATCACGATCTCCTGCGGGAAGGCGGCCAGCATCCGGATCAGATCCATCTCGGAGGGCTCGGTGAGCAGGGCGGCGTCGATGTGCTCCGCACCGGCAAACTGCACACCCTCGCTCTCCATCTTCTTCAGGATGGAGCAGATGCGGGCATGGGCGTACTGCACATAGTACACGGGGTTGTCATTGTCGGTCTTGACGGCCTGATCCAGATCGAAATCGATGCCGCTGCCTGCGTCGTGCATATTGAACAGGAAGCGTGCGCTGTCGATGGGCACTTCCTCCAGCAGGTCGGTCAGGGTGATGGCGTTGCCGGTGCGCTTGGACATACGAACAGGCTGGCCGTCCCGCATCAGGTTGACCATCTGCATCAGCACAACATCCAGATCCTCGCCGTGCAGACCGATGGCATCCATTGCGCCCTTCATGCGGGCCACATGGCCGTGGTGGTCTGCGCCCCACACATCGATGGCCTTGGCAAAGCCGCGGGTAGCCAGCTTGTTGTAGTGGTAGGCGATATCGGCGGCAAAATAGGTGGGGATGCCGTTGGCGCGGACGAGCACCTCGTCCTTGGCCTCCTCCTCGGTGCCGTCCTCGGTCTTTTTCTTGTTCACGGTGCCGTACTTGGCAGCGTACTGGGCGCTGCGGTACATGATGGCGCCGTCCTCGGCCTTGTAGCAGGCACCCAGTTCCAGCAGCTTGTCCACCACAGCCAGCACTGCGCCGGACTCGTGCAGGGTGCTCTCGTGGAACCAGACATCGTAGTCGATGCGGTACTTGCCGAGGTCGCGCTTCAGGGCGGCGATGTTCTTGGGCAGGGCGTAGGCCACCAGCGCGTCCTTGAGGGCGGCAAAGGCCTCGCTCTCGAACAGAGCCTCCTCGCTCAGCCCGGAGCAGGCGGCAACGTACTTGTCGCCGTTCAGCTGGGCGAACTCACCGGCCAGCACCTTGATGTCGCCGCCCTGATAGCACTCCTTGGGCAGGGGATAGGCTTCCTCGCCGCAGAACTGCTGCAGGTAGCGCACCGCCAGACTTTTGCCGAACTTCTGGATCTGGTTGCCGGCATCGTTGATATAGAACTCGCGGGTCACATCGTAGCCGGACCAGTCCAGCACAGCGGCCAGACAGTCGCCCAGTGCGCCGCCGCGGGCGTTGCCCATGTGCATGGGGCCGGTGGGGTTGGCAGAAACGAACTCCACATTGTACTTTGCGCCCTTGCCGTGGTCGGTGCGGCCATACTCCTTGTTGGCGCAGGCACCCAGCACCACACCTGCCCAGAAGCTCTGGGACAAAAACAGGTTGATGAAGCCGGGGCCGGCAACCTCCACCTTGGAGAACACGCTGTTTTCAATGGAGGGCAGATGTGCCAGCAGGGCGTCGGCGATCATCTTGGGTGCCTTGCGCCAGGTGCGTGCACCGGCCATGGCGAGGTTGGAGGCGATATCGCCGTTCTTCACATCGGCGGGGATCTCCACGATAAAGGCGGGCAGCTCTGCCTCGGGCAGGGTGCCGTCTGCCATAGCAGCCTTGGCGGCTGCGGTCAGCAGAGCGCGTGCCTCGTCCAGCGCAGCCTGCCGGGGGTTGTAGTTCTGGTAGGTCTTTTCAAAATCAGTCATGGGTCGGATTCCTTTCACAGTCTCAGGGAACGTTGTCAATTCACATGGGTCACGGTAACTTCCAGACGGTTGCGGCTCACCAGCTCGGCGCTGTCGGCATCCAGCAGGTAGGCAAACCGGGCGGTGCCGCCCTTTTCGGTCAGCTGACAGTCGATCTCGTCCGCGGTCACGCCCAAGGTCATGGAGCCGAAGCCGGTCTCGTAGTGGCACAGGTTGCGGCGGCCTTTTTCGATCAGCAGCTGGGTGCCTGCCCCGCCGCCCTTGCCGAACCGCAGCATGGCCACCCGGCTGCCGTCTGCGGCGATCTTCAGGGTGGTGGTGCAGCCCTCGTAGCCGGTGGTCTCGGTCTCGCGGTAGGTCACATAGTAGCTGCCGCCCTTCAGCACAAAGCTGCCCCGGGTCATCAGCTCCACAAATTCTTCTTTTTCTTCCGCCGCAGCCGGTTCGTCCAGCCGCTGCTCAATGCGGCTTTTGATGCGGATGATATAGTCTTCCTTCAGTGGCTTGCTCACGTTGTTTTTCCTTATCAATATTTATCAATGGCGATCTGCTCCACCGGGCCGCCCTTGTATTCGCCCAGGAACAGGTCTGCCGTCTGCACAAAGCAGTCCGGCACATCGCTGACGTAAAAGTGTGCCTGCCCGTTCTCGTGGTCGGCGCGCAGCCCGCGCTCGGCGAGCATCCGCTCCAGATGATGGGCGGCGGTCATGGCGGGGTCCACCAGCGTGACGCCCGGGCCCATAAACTCCCCGATCATGCTTTTCAGCAGCGGGTAGTGGGTGCAGCCCAGGATCAGGGTATCCACCCCGGCTTCGCGCACCTCGGTCAGGTACTGGGCAATGACCAGCTTTGTGACCTGCTGCTTTCCGGCCTCGCTGTGATCCACATACCCGGCCTCCACCAGCGGTACGAACAGCGGGCAGGGGCGGGCGGTGATCTCCACCCCGGGCACCAGCTGCCGCAGCAGCTTTTCGTAGCTGCGGGAGCGGATGGTGGCGGCTGTGCCAATGACGCCGATGCGGCGGTTGCGGGTGACGAAAGCAGCTTCCCGCGCGGCGGCGTCCACGACACCAAGGTAGGGCACCGGCAGCTGGGCTGCCTCCGCAGCCGGGTAGGTGCTGCTTACCGTACCGCAGGCGGCCATGATGCACTTGACGTTTTTGGAAAGCAGAAAAGCCACGTCCTGCCGGGCGTACTGCAAAATGGTCTCCGGGCTGCGGCTGCCGTAGGGCACCCGGCCGGTATCGCCGAAGTAGATGATATCCTCATGGGGCAGGCGCTTGCGCAGTTCCCGCACGCCGGTCAGGCCGCCCAGACCGCTGTCGAACACACCGATGGGGCGATTATCCATGCTGCTTTTCCGTCCTTTCCACCGCCAGTGCGATCAGGCGGTCGATGAGCTGCGGCACCGGCAGACCCTCGTGCTCCATGAGCTTGGGGTACATGCTGATGGCGGTAAAGCCGGGGAAGGTGTTGATCTCGTTGATGAGCACCCGGCCGGTGTTCTTTTCCACAAAGAAATCGCACCGTGCCAGACCCTCGCAGTTCAGTGCGGTGTAGGCCATGGCGGCGTAGGTCTTTACCTCGTCCAGCTTGGCTTCCGGCAGATGTGCCGGGATGACGGTCTGGCTCACGCCGTTCTTGTACTTATCATCATAGGTGTAGAACTCTGCACCGGCAAGGATCTCACCGGGGCGGGTAGCAACGGCGGGGTCAGAGCCGATGACGGCGCACTCCACTTCCTGCCCGTCCACAAAGGCTTCAAATACCACCTTGCGGTCGTTTTCCAGCGCAAGGGCGATGGCAGCCTTCAGCTCCTCCTGACTGGACACCTTGGAGATGCCCACGCTGGAGCCTGCGTTGGCGGGCTTGACGAATACCGGCCAGCCCAGCTTTTCTTCAACGCCGGCGCACACGCCCTCCAGATCCTTCTCGATCTCCCAGCGGTTGGCGGCCACCCACTTGGTGTGGGGCACGCCGTTGGCCTCAAACAGGGCGTTGGCCACGGCCTTGTCCATGCACACAGAGCTTGCCAGCACGCCGCAGCCCACATAGGCGATGCCTGCCAGTTCCAGCAGGCCCTGCACGGTGCCGTCCTCGCCCCACAGGCCGTGGAGCACCGGGATCACCACGTCAAGGTGCATCTTTTCCACCCGGCCATCCGGGGTGAACAGGATCATGCCGTGGTCGGCGCGGTCCGGGCTGATCACGCAGGGCATATTGCCGGGCAGCTCTTCCCAGCTGCCGTCGGCCATCTGCTCTGCCGTGGCCTCGGTGTAGAGCCAGCGGCCCTCCTTGGTGATGCCCACGGTGAGCACCTCGTATTTGCTGCGGTCGATGTTGCGGACAAAGTTGCCCACAGAGACACAGCTGACCTCATGTTCGCTGGACATACCGCCGAACAGCAGCGCCACACACATTTTATTTGCAGACTGCATGATATCTCACTCCTATTTATAAAGCCCCGGCAAAGGGGCGGCTTCAAACCGGTAAAATGCCGTTTCGATTCATTATACAATATCTACGCCCGCGATGCAAGCAGAATGCAAAAAAGCCGCCGGCGGACAAAAAGAGACCGGCTGCGAAAAAAGTTTCTCAAAATCGATTTTTTCTGCTTGACGGATTGAAAAACGCGTGGTACAATGATATCACCTCTTTTGCGGGGTTATTAAGTGCGCCTGTTTTTACAGCGCCACCCGCACCCGAGGGAGGTTCAAAACAACCGTTATAATGGAGGTGTCAACAAATGACCGTT
>OIYG01002259.1_pt1 | contig 12579 bp, 9 predicted proteins | sample 1587861 | NCBI WGS metagenome assembly OIYG01 (sample SAMN03283272) | human gut metagenome | biome: human-associated habitat; material: feces | host: Homo sapiens | place: Peru | collected 2012 | reverse complement strand
AGCTCCAAGCCAGACTTTTGCTGTTTTCCCGGCGGTCGATCCAGAGCTCTTTTGTATATTCGCCGCTTCTGCCTTTTCGTATTTCATAAGAGAATGGCAAGCCGGAATAGGTTTTAAACAATTTTCATGCAATTTTCTATTGAATCAAGTCCTAATTTGTAGTAGACTCGTATTAAATAATATTAGGCATTTGCATTCGTCTTTGTATCATCATTATTGAGGTAAAATCAAATGGATCTAATTTCTGCTATTAAGTCCGCCATAGATGGACGTGCCCTTTTAATCCTCGGTGCTGGCTTTTCTCGCAATGCGCTCAATCTAAGAAATTCTTCAATGCCCAGTGCCGATGGATTGCGCGAGATTATCTATTCCGAGATCTGTCACGAGCCTATAAGCTCTATCCCTAAAGAAGATTGGGAGAATCTCGAAGATTTGGTTGATCGTTGTATTGAAGAGGGCCACACCGATGAACTTTGCAATTGTTTGCAAAGCTGCTTCGTCCAAAATCCTTTATCTGTTGTATCTCCGAGTGATGAGCAAACAATATTACATCTTCCTTGGCGGCGTATCTACTCCACAAATTACGACAATGTAGCTGAAAACTATTCTAGAAGCAGCGGTATCATTAGAGTTCCGGTAACCTTAACAAGTTCAATCAAAGAGCACCAACACGACAACATAATCATCCACTTAAATGGTTATATCGAAACGCTTACTCCGTCCGCATTAAGCAGTGAATTTAAACTTTCATCATCAAGCTATCTTGACGATGGCTTCGCATCAAACGAGTGGGTTCGTATGTTGAAAAGCGACATTGATGCCGCTTCTGCCGTTATTCTCATCGGTGTTTCAGGAAAATCCGATCTCGACATAAAACGATTAATATATAACGATGGCCAATATAAGGACAAAATAATTTTTATTGATATTGCACAACGTCTTCACGACACTCGGCTTAAGTTCGGCTCTATAGAGACAATAGGACTTCACGGACTTGCTGAACAGATTCGACAAATTGAACCAACACATGTTGCCAACACTACGCCTTTTTTATATTCATGTTTTGAGCAATTCAACTATTCCAATGACTTACATTCTGCCACGATCGATTCTACAGCAAGACGTATGTTGCTTGAAAAAGGTATTATTGACATCGACATTTTAAAGAATCACATTAGCGATAACGATTACCTAATTTCAAGGAATGAACTTTCCCTAGTGTTAAATCTAATTAAAAATTCGTCAACACGCTGTGTTTGTATAACGTCACGCTTGGCAAATGGGAAAAGTTGTTTTCTATCTCTTCTTTCTGCCAATTTAGTAATCGCAGGATGGAACGTCTTTAGCTACAAACACGAAAATGTGCACTTGCAAGAGGAATTAGATAGTTTTAGAACAACTCCTTTCAGAACCGTCCTTATCGTAGAATCATATCATCTTTATTTCTCTCTATTAGAACGGATGCGCCGTATTTTAGACAATGATAAAATCACCTTAATTTTATCCTCTCGTACAGGGATTCATACTTCCGTTAGTAGAAGAATTTCCAGTACCATAGATATTCCAGAAGAGAATATTCAGGAATTCAATTTAGATCATCTCTCCGCACAAGATATTGCCCACTTTGTTGACCTTTTAGATAAAGGTGATTATTTCCTCGCCGAACGCAATTTAAGCCGTCAGCAAAAATGTTCTTTGATTTCAAGAAAATGTAATTCCTCTATTTCTTCTTCGCTATTGAAATATGTTCATTCCCAAACTGTTAAAGATCGACTTGCCGAGTCAATGCGTCTTGCTTTTGCTGATTCTTTGGTTCAAAAGATTGTAATCTCTACATTTGTTTTGCAAATGCTAAGCATTGATTTGAATGCAAATGAACTTTTTGCCTTACTAGGCATTAGCGGCTTATCCCAGTCTATAATAAACAATTCCGGTTTTCAGGATTTAGTGGAAATCAAAGATGGAAAAATTGTCAGCCACTCAACCATTCTCGCCCAACACGTCATCAAGTCGCAACTCCCCTATACCATTTTACATAGCATGGCCGAAATAAACAAAAACGCCGAAAAGCTCTTTTCAGCCGACAAACAATATGCTATCCATGCATCGTTTATCACCTACTCTAATATTAATCTTTTAATCTCTCCACATACACGCACTAACCTTATCAATCGTCAAATCCTTGAATATTATTACATGTTTAGTCAATTAAAAATTTATGATGACAACCCTTTTTTCTGGTTGCAATATGCAATCGCAAGCATGGAGATCAATGATTATTCAAGGGCATCAGATCTATTTCAGAAAGCATATGATTGTGCTAGTTCTCGTGCAAACTTTGACACATTTCAGATTGACACGCAGTATGCACGCTTCATTCTAGAAAAATCCTGTATAAATGGATCCAGTACTCCCTTTGATGATTTCATGGAGGCCGTTTTCTTTTTGGACAAAGCCGTAAGAAGTCAAAAAAGCAATTTTCGCCTTGTTATCCGACAAGTTGTAAAAGCATATCCCTTATTTTTTTCGAAATATCGTTCCGTTTTATCCCCTGACCAAAAAGACAAAATACTCAATAGCACGAACAATTTTATCGAATTAACCAATCGGAACAACATTTTCTCCAAAACATACAATCGCCCTAGCGAAATCATAAATAACTCCGATTTGCAAATTCTTCGTCAATTAAAAATGGACATTCTTAGTTCCGAATGCTCCAATGTTATTTCTTCCTGATGGTAAATCAATCTTTTCCTCATGCACATCTCACCGAAACCATGTACTTTTTAAGTTCCCTTACGAGAATTCACCTGACATAGAAATTCTGATTCACCCAAAACTTCTCAACCATATGCTATCACGGGGAAATATTGTCCAGAAATTCATGCAATAAAATGAGGCACTCGATTCCGAATCGGGTGCCTCTTGTCTTTGTGCGGGGGAACTTTCACTGGTAGTCGGTTACTTATTAAAAAGCGATTGCTTAACTATCTATCTGAATTTCTTTTGTAGCCTCACTTCAAGTATTCTTCTGCACTCTTGCAGGTCTCTGCCTCCGCCTTCTCAGCAGCTTCTTTATTCTCTGCACTGACAGAGTTATAGGTCTTGAGTTTCGGTTCGGCACCGGAGATGCAGCCCACGATGGAGCAGTTATCTTCCGGCAGGAATTTGAGCACATCGGACTTAGGCAGACCCGGAGCGTAGTCCTGCAGGCTGATGTCCTTGGTTGCACAGTAGCCGAACATCTCGCAGATCATATATGCATCGTCCACACTGTAGACCTTATAACCGTTGTACTTGCTAGGGTTGTGGGAAGCCATCACAATGACACCGACAGAGGTGTGCAGATAGCGGATTGCAAAGGATACGGCAGGAACGGACATCAAAACAGGGCAGATATTCACCATGATGCTATTATAGCAACACGGTATAATAGCATCTTCGACTATTTATTTTTGAACAACCAACATACAATTTATATCGTTTTTAATATCTCATGGGCATTTTCGACTTATAAACATTAACTTCCAATTTCATATTCCGAAAAAAGTACCGCAATCCTTTTTCTGCTATATCGCTTTTATTTTTTGGACCTATCATCACTGATTTCAATGGATTCAATCTCGGAATTTTCTTCTTAATAAACGGAGTCAAAGCCTCATTTTTTATTCTAAAACACTGTTTTTCCCTTTCCTTCTCTTTGACTCTTCCTCCATCATGAATACTCATGAAAACAAACCTATACTCATTTTCGCCTCTAAAGCATTCTAGTTTAAAAAACACATTATACGCATTAATAATCACAGCTATCCTCAAGTATATATCTTCTATATTTCCGTTTGTCAAATTATCCAAATCACTCCAAGAATTCAAATATTCGAATCCTGACTCGTGATTCAAAATTTCCATTTCCAAGGTTTTCTCAATGATTTTCACCTGCTCATCGTGATCATATACCACTTGTCCATGTAAAAAGCTATCGCCATCATTGCTCTGAAATGTTTCTATTAATTCTTCTCCGTCAAACTCCATACAATATCCATAAAAATCTGAATACTCGCTCCACATAAGGATGCTATCATTATCCAAGCTAAATGAGATTACATAGTCACCTGAATAGGCAACCTCCTCACCTAGCATCCCTGGCGTATTCAACCGGTCTATCTCATCACAAACCTTTTTCTTCAGCTTTTCAGCACGGGTCTTATTCGCCATATGCCTATCAATTACTTCGCAAAAAATCTGTGTTGCTACCTGAAATTCCATTATGTCATTCAAGAAGGACCTTTCCGTTACCCAGAATTCTCCGCCACAAATGCCTTGCAAGCCCTCAGCTGACGTATAATGATATAATCTCTTTCCATCTTCAAGAATTGGTATTAAAAGTGTTTCATCGATGGTTCTTTTGTCTTTTAGTCCTGATGCCATATCCATCTTCACCTTTCTCAGTGCATAATCAACCATTATTTAGGTATTACAATATCAAGTTTACACTTTTTCATTTCACGAGAGTCTTGACTTGCTTGGTATCCAAAAAATATTACTGCAATGCCTATTTCAAGGACCTGTTACTATCTTTACATTATTTTCTAAATACCTCTTCACCACTTATGTCCCACAGTAGCTGAAACATAATGGCAGCTATTCCACGATCCAAGTAATCGAACGATTCACCTAGCCCGTGCATGATACAGTTCCGGATGTTGAGTCTGATAAAGATAGCCTTCATCAGCTCATGGTATTCCGGTAGAATCTCCTCTTTAGCATACTGAGAACTGATCAGACCGCCCAGTGTTCGCCTTTTCCTTCGGCTGCTTCCAGTCAATATTATCTCATTATCTGGAGAGTCCTTTAACACACCTTTTCACACAAAGAGTTTATAGATTTTTCCCATAATGTACTCTTCTGAGCCATAGAAGATATGGCTTTTACCACGAAAGGGAGTCAGTAGTTTTGATTCTTCGCTCGATAGCCCTTTCACCTCGGTCATACATTTTCTTAACATCCGGTTTTGTAAGGCCATTCCAAGGCTTTGCTCAATCAACGCAGGCAGAATAAATGATGCTGCAATGGCGTGCTTACTCCCATTTCTGATTGTTTCCACATAGTCACCCATTGCCCTATAGTAGATTTCATTGTAATAATCTATTGCTAATTTCTCGCACTCAATCTCCGGCAGCCTTCCATATGTTTGATAGATGATGCCGTGGTACTTTTCAAGCACACTTCCAAGATAAAGAACAAGATCATGCAGCAGAATTTTTTCTTTACAAACTCACACTTTTCCCTGTTGTCTGTAAAGTGACCAATCGATTCCGGAAACTCGGCATCGGTTGCATCAAAGGCATAAAACGCTCGAAAGTCTTTTAGAATAGAGACCTTTGCATTATGGAGTTCTTCTGTATTTTTAGCATCTGTTAGACGATCGAGAAACCCCTTGTTGGTGGACAATACTGGCTCAAAGTTCGACAGATAGATTGATTGGTTAGCTTTGAAAATTTTATGATATGTAAGCATAGTGGTATAGAGATTATAATGTGTTCTGTATTAGCCGCTTATATGATTAATAAGCGTTGTCTACCGTCCATCGCAATAGAGGTGTACAAAGCAAGCCGTGAGAGTTTTCCCACGGCTCAAATATAATCCTTTAAAAATTAGTTTTCAAGGGTAACGGTGAAATATACATCAGCCTGTATTACGGTATCAAAGCTGCATTCAGAAAGCGTAGCCCTTGTTCTTGATGACCTCCACGACCTGAGAGACGTACTTCTGGCAGGTGTCATGGTCAGGAGCTTTCACCATCACATGCACCAGAGGCTCCGTACCGGACTCACGAACCAGAATGCGGCCGGTATCGCCCAGTGCCTCGGCGGCCACAGCCTTGACTGCTTCCTACACCGCCGGGTCGTTCTGCGTAGCTTTCTTCTCATAGAATTGGGCCTAGCCGTTATTTAATATAATCGCTTTGCATCCATACAGCAATTTTAATAGCACTTCTACTCTTCATATCATAAATTGCCGCCTTGACATTTTCCAATCCGTGATATCGTTTAGTAATAAATACTTCTGGATGAATTTTATCCTCTGCACACAAGTTCATCAAATACTCTATCCGTTTTCTTCCACCTTTTGCCAGCGAGAATTTTAATGTCTTTCCTGCCATTCCGCGTCCGATTGAAAATTTGGGGATCTGAATTGCATCAATGCTATTTTCATGCTCGCCAGATACAGCACCAAAATACATTACATTAGAAACAGTACCAGTTCCATACTTGACCATATCGACTGCCTGTGGGAAGCTCAAATCATTTCCGCCACAAACCAGAACGCAATCCACGCCTTTTGCATTTGTTTTTGTAAGAACATAATTTACCACTGCGGAATTTGTTGAGTTCGCATTTGGATGCACTCCATTAGGAAGTTCACATTTCAAAGTTTTGTAATTTATAACTTCCGCGCCAAGGCTTTCTGCTATCTTTACATTTTCTTCTCGCGAGCCAACTGCATAAACCTTAGTTGCCCCATAAAAATACGCTCCCATAATTGCTGCAAGGCCAATCGCACCAATTCCCATAACGACAACCGTGTCCCCTCGCTTGATATTTGCTTCTTCTGCCGCAGTGAATCCCGTAGATACTACGTCTACACACATCAATGCCTGTTCCAATGTAACATTTGAAGGGATATGAGCAAGATTTTTGTCAGCGTATGGAATATAAAATGCATCCTGAAATGCTCCGTCTATAGACTTTCCAAGCATATGTGCTGAAAAATTCTCTCCGGCATGAGAAGGATTTTCATTTACGTCCGGTTGACCCCAATCCGGCGTGATTGCAGGAACTGCAACTATATCACCTACACAAAAATCTTTTACTTCATTACCTATTTCTGCTACCTGCGCAACACATTCATGCCCTAGTGTCAAGTTTTTCTTTTTCGGGGATCCCTGCCAAATTGTGTGCACGTCACTTGTGCAAGGGCTTACCAAAACAGGCTTCAAAATTGCTCCGTGTTGGCAGGACAATGTAGGTTCGTCTTTTTCAACAAATTCGATAATGCCTTTTTCTTTAAGAACCAATGCTTTCATTTTGTGTACTCCGTTATTCTATCAGACTTAAGCACTCGAATTCTAATTTTGTCACCAAATTTCTCATGAATTGTTTGTGCAATCTCATCCGTATAGCCAGGGGCCACAATCAAAATTTCATCAACTGGGTCTGAGAAGAAATAATCTGGAGCCACAATCGGGACATGGCTTGCTGGTGCAAAACGTCCCTGTTTGAATTTTGCAGAGTCAATAATATATTTTACTTTTCCCAGCATTTCCGTTGTAGCCGCCAGTGTAAATCCCTGATGACCTGCTCCCCATATCGCAATTGTCTGATGCTTACTTTCAAGCTGCTTTATATATGCCTCAAAATCATTCCGAATCCGTAAATAATTTTCTAAAAGAGGCTGCACATTTATATAAACACCGTCGAATACAGATTTTTCAAATCCCGCATCTTTCACCTTTTCTACAATAATTTCAATCGTATCTCTGTTCACTATGCGTTCATCAAGGACTCTAAAATTTGCCCTTTCAAAAAGTTCTTTTAATGTTCTCTCATCATAGTTTGCAATATGATCCCGAATCAGCTCATAATAACCGTCATACTTCATGATATATTCAAAGCTGGGAACCGTCACAAGTCCGATTGCCCCTTCTTTAACATTATCATAAATGCATTTCAACATTTCCAACGGATTTGGCTGATGTTCCAGAAAATTAAACTGCACAAAGGCATCATATGGAGCATTTGAAAATATCACACCTTCCTCCGCAAATGCCTGTTCCACGTCCAAACCATTGCTCTTTGCTTCTTCCACCAGTTCTTTCTTGTGCTCAATTCCATGAACTTTTATCTCTTCTCCTATACCCTCCCACATTTTCAAGAATTCGCCGCGTCCACAACCGACCTCTACAATATTACGCCCCATCGTATTTTTTTCTTTCATTACATTCAAAAGGCGGTGATATTCTTCTTGGCGAAGGCTCTGCATCGTTGTAGTACCCCCACCCGCACGAATCACATCTTTATAATAATCTACCGGTTTAGTATTTAGCTGCACTAGTCCACACTGGTCACATTGACACAGTTCCAAGGTGATTGGTTTATCCAGCTCTAACTCATCCTTGCGCGGAATGTTTTGCGCACTAGCGGGCATATTATCGATGTCAATCAAATGATGTAGCCTTCCACCGCATATTATACATCCTTTTTCCATCATCTTTCCTACACTTCCTGTTCAGCAATTATTTTATTAATTCCATCAGAAAATCGTACAAATTCAACCGTTCCAATTGCTTTTGTCAGTTTTGTTATATCTGGCTGCAAATTATTCGGCCTTTCAACCGGTGTATATGCTCCCAAAGAGAGCGTTCCTTTTTTTCCACAACACTTATAAATTTCACGTATAAAGTCTTTCAGTGGTCGTGTATCATTACTTGCAATATTATATACTCCACTTCCTGCGTTGCTTTCCATCAAAGCAATCATTACATTTGCAGCATCATCTATGTACATAAAGTTCCAAAGCTGCTCACCTGAAGAAGCTTTAAATTCTTCGCCATTTCTGAATTTTTCGATACTAGATGATACAAGAGTCCAAGGATGGTCTCCTGGGCCATATACACTGAAAATTCTTGTATGATAATATGTTATGCCAAGTTCCTTCGCTAGTGGTTGTGCAATTTCAAGAACCCTCAGTTTTCCCTTGCCATACTCTATTACCGGACTACAGTCTGTGTCCTCGTTGATTACTTCATTTTTCACACCGTACTCTGCTTGGCTCCCCGCAAACAAAAATTTTTTACAGCCCAGATTTGCAGCCATCTCCAAACATTTCCGCGTAAGATCAACATTTTGTGCCTGAATAGTTGGATTACTTCTACCTTTTGCAGCTATTCCATCCCATGCAAAATGCATAAAGTAGTCGGCATTTTTGATTTGATTCATACATTGTTCAATATTTTCCAAATCCAAATATACTGAACAGCAGCCAGGGATTCCTTCAAACATTTTTTTCTTGGTACTTGTTGGGCGAATAATCACATAAACTTCCTGCTTTTTTTGCAGAAGTTTTTCAACAACAGTCTTTCCAATGAAACTGGTTGCTCCTGTAACAACATATTTTGCCATATACTTACTCCTCTTTAAACATGGGAATAAACATCTGCTTTGCCAGTTCCTCACGCGGCAGGAACGGAGCCAAATCCTCCAGCGGAGGGCTGACAAGTGTACCATCCGGCAGGCGTTTTGTGCTGCTCTTAGGTTCCCACACCTGCTTCGTATCGGTAAAGATTTCGCAGAATACCGGGCCATCCTGTTCCAGAACTTCATCAACAACTTTTTTCATTTCAGCGTTGCTGTGAGCACTAAAATACGGGTAGCCGAAAGCCTTAGCAATTTTTTCAAACACGGGGAACGACAAATCACCACTTTCTGGGCCAATGCCAACTTTGCAATGCTCCTTAAACAGATTATTCTGCGTCAGTCGGATAGAGTGATAGCCATTATTATTGATAAGGAAAATTTTGACAGGAAGATGATTCGTCAAGATAGTCTGCAGCTCCTGCAGATTCATCATAATGGAACCGTCGCCTTCCAGACAAATAGTCTGGCGGCGGCCTCCACCGATGCAGGTGCCAATGGCTGCAGGCAAACCATAACCCATACTTGCAATGGCACTATTATTTGCCATTCGGCTTCCCTTCTGGATCACATATGCCTGATTGCCAACCACACAGCAAGCACCATTAGATACCGCAGTCAGACTGTTTTCCGGCAGACGGCTGCTCAGATAGCGGACAAAGGCATACACATTAGCTGTTTCTCCATTTTCTTCCCACTGGCGAGGCAGCACTGCCGGATAGTTCTTCTTCCAGCGCTGGCAAGTTGCAAGCCATTCGCCACCAACATTAACAGGGCGAACTGCAGCCTTGTCCAGTTTTGTCAAGAAGTCCTTTGCGTCAGCCCAAACAGGCATCTCCACATGCAGCGTCGGCTTTTTCAATTCTGCAGGATCGACATCCACCATAATAACTTCTGCTGCTCGTGCCCAGGTCTTCCAGTTATATCCTACCTGACGAATGGAAATGCGCGTACCGACAGCTAAAATCAAATCCGCGTTCTGGATAGCCCAGTTGCCGGGACGGTCGCCCATGTTGCCGGCACGACCACAGTACAGCGGATTCTCGTCCTCAATCAAATCCACTGCATTCCAATATGTAACGATAGGAATGTTCAGCTTTTCAGCCACGGAACGGAAGGCTTCATATCCACCCGATAGACGGATGCCATAGCCAGCATGGAATACCGGACGCTTGGCCTTTTTAATCTTTTCCAGAATAATGTGGATCGTTGCATCATCCACAGGAGGGGGCAGTAGCACATCATCTTCTGTGGAATCATAGCCTTTCAAGTCGTCTGTTTCGATATAGCCCCCCTGATAGTTTACAGGGATATCAATCCATACTGGGCCAGGACGGCCAGTGGTTGCAAGATGCCATGCCTTTTCTAGCAGATAGCGAATATCATTGGGATCTTCCAACATCGCCGCAAACTTTGTCATGTACTTGACAGATTTCGTGATATCGTATTCTTGGTCTCCCATAGCCCGCAGGGGTGTCCCAGTATACTGCAGTGCATATCGCGATGTAGTGTCATAACGCACCTGACCAGAAACGATAAACATTGGAATCGAATCCAGCCATCCACCTACAACACCAGTCAAAGCGTTCGTGCCGCCCGGTCCCGTTGTAACACAGACCGCCGCAATTTTATTCTCCAGCCGAGCATAGGCTTCCGCAGCGATAGCACAAGCCTGTTCATGGTGATTATAGGTTACATGCAGCTTAGAATTATGACCTAACGCATCATTGAGGTGCATTGCACCGCCACCTACAACGGAGAACACATCCGTAACTCCATGCGCTGCCAGAAAGTCCGCCACATAATCCGCTAAACGCTGTTTCATTCCGTCTCCTCCTACGTGTACTTACTGATTCACGGCCTCAATAATGGTCTTTGCCATGTAGTCGATCATTTCATCGGTCATGCCGGGGTAAACACCGACCCAGAAGGTATTGTTCATAATGAAATCAGTATTCGTCAAATCACCAACAACACGGTATGCATCAGTACCACGCATCTGGTCAAAGCAGGGGTGCTTGATCAAGTTGCCACTGAACAGCAGGCGAGTCTGCACATTATGACTCTCTACATAGCGGGTCACATCGTTGCGGTTCAGGCCGCTCTCCGGCTTGACAGAAATCAGGAATCCGAACCAAGACGGGCGGCTATTTGCTGCGGGTTCCGGCAGGATCAGCTTATCTGCAGCAGGCTCCAGTGCCGCACGCAGGCGATCCCAGTTATGACGGCGGCGCTCAATAAAGGACGGGAACTTCTTCAACTGCTCACAGCCGATTGCGGCCTGCATATCCGTAACCTTCAGGTTATAACCAAAATGGCTGTAAACATACTTGTGATCATAGCCTTTGGGTAGTTCACCAAACTGGCCGTCAAAACGATGGCCGCAGAAGTTATCCTGACCAGACGGGCAGATGCAGTCACGGCCCCAGTCGCGGTAGGACAGAATCAGACGGTTCAGCTTCGGATTATTGGTATAAACACAGCCACCCTCGCCCATGGTCATATGGTGCGGCGGATAGAAGCTAGAAGTGCCAATATCGCCCCAAGTGCCAGTAAAGCGAGTTTCACCGTTAATGGTATACTGAGTACCCAGTGCATCGCAGTTATCCTCAACCAACCACAGATTATGTGCATCGCAGAACGCCTTGACTGCAGACAGATCAAACGGGTTGCCCAGCGTATGTGCAATCATAACTGCCTTGGTCTTGGCAGAAAGGGCGGCTTCCAGTTTGGTCACATCAATGTTGTACTGCGGAACCGTCACGTCCACAAACACAGGCACTGCGCCATACTGGATGGCCGGGGTCACAGTGGTGGGGAACCCGCAGGCAACGGTGATAATTTCATCGCCCTTCTTGATCTGGCGGTCGCCCAGCTCAGGGGCAGTCAGAGTCATAAAGGCAATCAGGTTCGCGGAAGAGCCACTGTTTACCAGATGCGCATACTTAACTCCAATCCACTGTGCAAACTCCTTTTCAAACTGATCTGCAAAACGACCAGTCGTCAGCCAGAAATCCAGCGTTGCATCGGTCAGCGCACACATTTCCTTCTCATCAAACACACGCGCCGCATAGGTGATACGGTCACCCTCCTGATACTCAGTCTTTTTCTCCTTGAAATCGTGGTAGTACTCTGCCACCATTGCCTTGATCTGCTCGCGGGCTTCTGCCTCGTTTTTCCAAATAGCCATCGTTTTACTCCTCCATAAACTCTTTGATTTCTTTGTCCATCTCCGCCGCAACATCTCCGCCGCTCAGCCACACTTTGCTGAAACGACAGGTCATATCCATGCACTCTTCGATATGCCAGCGAGGTTTCCAGCCAAATGTAGCTTTGACTTTGCTGCAATCCAATTTCAGGAAGTTTGCTTCATGCGGTGCATTTG
>OIYG01002256.1_pt1 | contig 12591 bp, 9 predicted proteins | sample 1587861 | NCBI WGS metagenome assembly OIYG01 (sample SAMN03283272) | human gut metagenome | biome: human-associated habitat; material: feces | host: Homo sapiens | place: Peru | collected 2012 | reverse complement strand
TTCTTCCAATTTACATTCGCTTTGGCGAGATTTTTTAGCTCATGGATATTTCATTTTATTATATTTCATTTTTTCTACTTATTATTTTGAGTAAACTGGACGGATGAGAGCACTATTATAGTAAGGGTCTTTTTGCTCGATTTCCTTTTTCTCTACATTAAATTGATACACATCGTATTTGTAGTTACCCTCTGACTTATAGTTACTTCTTTCCGAAGTGTTATAAGCAGGATTTCGATTAGGAAGAATGATTTTCTTTCCTGATGGTCCCTTTATGAGCCAGTAATTGTCGTGTAATTCCCACTGGCACTTATCTATCAGTTCCTGCCATTCGGCTCTTGTAGGAATGCGCCAGCCATCGCCGATAAGATTAGTTGCTGCATCATATCCTGTTTTTCCTGAAATATTCTGAGGTGAGTCCTCGCCACTTTGGGCATGATATGCCCAGCCGTCTAAATCTCCCCAGGCATAGGCACGCCCCACTTCGTCCATGTGCTCTTTGAAATTGCGAGCATTGCTGTTATACGTATTTATTGCCTTAGAATATGCGTTGTCTATCTTGTCTAGGTACTTTTCATATTCCTGATATTCTGCGGCAAGTATCTTCATGTCAGTATAGGCAAGGTATTCATCATAGCTCATGACAGTAGGGAATTGTTGGTTGAATTCCTTTACACCTGGTCGTTCTACTTTGGTAATTTGCTTTGTCTCTTTTTCAAACAAATCCTTGGCACTGATATTACCTTCATGATTGCTCAATGGGTTATTGATATTGTTTGTAGCCCATTTCACTGACAGGCCTAAATCCACATATCCGTAGTAACCGCTTCTTCCACCACTGTGTGATGTGTATCCTGAGTATCCGTCAGGTACTAGATACTTGAAATCTGCATCGATATCTTTTTCATCAATTTCTGTTTTAGGCTCTGGCAATGCCTTGATAGCCTCTATGATTTCTTTGTCTCTAAGGTCTTCTCCCACATAGACTTCCATGTCGTCGTCTTTGCAAGAAGACAATGCTAAAATTCCTCCGAAAACGAGGAATGCAAATGCGATGTTCTTTTTCATTATCATGAGTTTTATTTAATTTCTTGATTTTATCATTATAAGCTTATGCTTTTACCACCAGTAGTAGTGATATACTACTCTTGGGCGGCTGGCAACGTAAGCTTTAGCTACAGATGCTGCTGCACGAATTCCTGCTAACCGAACCTCTTTTTCGTTTTGCTCTTTTTGAGCTTCCAGTTTGAATTCTCTGTCACTTACTGCCTTAATCCTTGCAGCCATTTCTGCTTGCAGTTGTTTCGCCTCTGCTTGTATCTTAGCAGACGGAGACTCTAAGTTTTCTAATAGTTTGTTAGCCTGTGTTGCTCCTTCTTCTGTAGGATTTGCACTCCATGCAGAGCGAGCCTGACGTATTACGTCCAGATTCTTATGGTCGAGTGATGTGCTGCCATATTGGGCAATCAACGACTGTGCGGTCTGAAAATCCTTATTGTTCATTGGGATGGCAAAGAGCATATTGATGGCGTCCTCATATCTACCTGCTGCAGCTGTAGCTTTAGCAGTCTGAATGATATTACCAGACATTTTATCATAATACTTCAAAATCATTTCCTTCCCTTTGATGATGGCTTTTTGTAGTTCTTCCTGGTTCGGATTCACCTTTCTTACTGCGGCTGCAATGGCTTGGTCCTCAGAGCTACCGATGCCTTTTTCCTCACAATTATAGCTGGAATAGAGTGTTCCGTCCAAACCGTCACCTACATAGATGCCGATACTTATTTCTACCGCATTTTTCTGAGGAAAAGTCTGCGTCTGGCTACTCTTGAGTTTTTGAATGTGTGCAGTGATGATGAAGCGATTGTCAAATCCAGCACCCGACATACCATTGGCAGTAGCTATCTGCTGTAACTTACTGGTAAGCATGGATGTAGCCTTCTGCCCTAAAGCCTCTGTCTCGGGAATATGTGGGTTAAGGCAAATCAAACCGATGTCTTTTGTAGTTTGTGCCTGGGCTGATGCTGAGCATATCAATGCAAAGGCTATGCTGATAAATATTTGCTTGATTCTCATTTGTTGATACTTTTAGAATTGTTTTTATTGATGTGCTATTTTAACATGTCTTGGGCAGGCTTATTTGCCACCCAAAACAACATAGACTTTTCCGATTCCTATTGGAGTTGTAGATACGGAAATGCCAAACTGAGAGAGGAAGTTGGTGATTGGCTTGATGAAAGTATCCATATTGATGGCTCTTGGTTTTCCGCCAAACTTAGCTTTGGCAAATAGAGGGAAACGTACCTGTTCGTAAGAGAGACGGGTGCGGGTCTTTCCATTTTGGGTGAAAGAACCATTCACGGTATGTTCATTCATCCAATAATCTATTGCTTCGTTAAGTTCGCCAGTATCTCCGTTGAGGCTTATCTCTGATTCGAAGTTAAGCGGACAATCGCTTGCTATCTTGAAGATAACTGAACCTTCGCGTCCGTTGGTTGCTAAATCTTCGAAATGTCTTTGGATACTACCTGTAAAATTGTCGATAAATCCGAGGACAGATTCTTCCAATAGGGCTGAAATTGGAGCTCCAGAAGCAGAACTTCTTCCTGTTTCACCACCAATCTGTTTGTTTGTGGCTGCATCAATAGAGGTAACACGAAACTCTATCATATTGCGTGGACCATAGGCTGTGCGAGTGAAAGCTATGTTCACCAGGATATCTGCCTGGGCGACTCGTGTCAACATGTCGAGTTCATCTTCCAAAATCTCACCATCTGCTTTTGATTTGAGTTCAGTATCCATTGCCTCTTCATTCTTCAATTCGTCGAGTGCACTTTGAAGGTTCTTTAGAGGATAGCCTCGTTCTTGCATGATACCACCCATTTTGGTGATTACATTGAGTACATCGTTATCGAGCAATGCTTTTTCATAGTCTGGGGAATTTGGATCATCAGCCTTCACGAATCCCTGGTTTATACACCATGCCTTTTCTGGCACAACCATGATAATTGGTTTCATGGCTTTAGGCTGGTTGATATTTTCTACTGTAGATTGGGCAAGAGTCCCAAGAGTACATAGCAATGCAATGAATGACAAATATAACTTTTTCATATTGTTATAGATTTTGTTTTAGAAATAACTGTTTAGTTTTTTAATAATACCTTCGTCTTCTAAACGCTTACGAAGATTGTCATACATGACAACAACAAAGAGACCCACTTTGCGTCCTTTGTCGGTCTTGATATTGTTCTCGCCTGTAGGATAGCCTGAGTTGGCATTCTTAACATACTGTAAGAATTCTCCTTTTTTGAAAAAGGTGTCGAAGAACTGTTTGTGTTGTTCATAGGCATCTTTGTTTGCTACCAAAGCAGGGATTTTACCAGCAATTTCATTTCCTTCTACTCCTGTGAAGATGCAGGCTGCTACGGCATCTTGCATGGCTCTGTCTATTGCTTTATCGGGAGAACCAGCTACTCCCCATACTTTTAAGAACTTTGTTCCTTGTTGTGCAACCCTTACAATCTGAACCTCATAGCTATGAGCCATGTCAAATGGATAGCTCTTGGCATGGATGACAATCAGGCTTATGAATGCAAAGGCAATACATAATGTGAATCTTTTCATAAAATTTTCATTTATTACAATTACTAATTATGTTGTTAAAAATCATTTTTGGTTGCAAAAATATACAAATTCATAAAAAAGAACTTGGTTCAAAACGGTTCAATTTCTATTTGTGGCAAAAAAATGAGAGAAAGAAGAATGATAAAGGAAAAAATGGTGTATCTTTGCTGCATAAATGATAATTAGATGAAAGATCTGAGTTAAGATTATGGTAGAGAATTTTAAGAAAGAAGATTTTGATAGACTCAAAGAGGAGGTGGAGCGTTTGGTGGGGAGAAAGATAGCCTCGCCTAAAGACTTCGATTTCCTGATGCGCCAGATACAGGGATATACGCAAGAACTGATTTCTGTGAGTACGTTGAAGCGTATGTGGGGATATGTGAATAGCAAAAGTAATCCCAGCAAGTTCAATCTCGATTTGCTGTCACGTATGGTAGGCTTTTACGACTGGGATGCGTTTGTGGGAGAAAATTCTATAGCTTCAAGCCGGTTCTTCATGAAGAGCAGACTGATTGCGGATGCACTTGATGTAGGCAGCCAGGTGAGATTGACTTGGCAACCTGGTCGTGTTATTACCATCAAATTTATGGGAAATGATAATTTCATGGTCATGGAATCGCAGAATAGCAAGCTGGCTGCTGGGGATACGTTTACCTGCCACCAGTTTGTGACCGATGAGCCTCTTTATCTTTCCAACTTGAACCATCCCGGTATTCCTCCCTGCAATTATGTGGCAGGACAGAATGGAGGTATCAAGTGGAATGTTCTTGAAGGATAAAAATGTAGTGAGTATAAGTATGGATGATGATATGAGTATAAGTATGGATGATGATAAAAGTGAAAGAGGGTGTGTCATGAACTGATGACATACCCTCTTGTTAATTATAAGTAATAAACACAAAAAATAATATATTGTTTTTATTACTCGTATGAAACAAAAACATTTCTTGCAAAAAGTATTCCGGTATTGTAATTATCAAAATAAAACTGTGACAACTAACAGTTGTCACAGTTTTCTAAGTAGGTATCTTATTCGGCAAATTCCAGATAGCCCTTTCTATTACATCTGATGTCTTGGATAGTCTTATGCCTCATGCTGTCTTACACCCATGCGGGCCTCTACTACGTTTACCACGTAGTCGCCAAGTTTCTCGCATTCCTGGATGATATCCATATACATGGTACCGATGGCGTAGGTATAGAGATGGTTGTTCACATCGTTGATGTTCTGGCTCTTCAACTGGTTGCGGTAGTTGTTGATCTCGTTCTCAATGTTGAAAGAGAGGTTGGCATCGTTGTCTCCTTTATGACCTACGAGGGTGATGTTCATCTGGGTAAGGGCATTGTCGGTAAGCTCCATCATCTGATGCATGTGCTCATACTGAGAAGGGATGAAATCCTCCTTGCCACGGATGCGGCGGTTCAGGGTACGGGCAATATTGAAGCAACTATCGCCGATACTCTCTATCTCGGAAATCTCGCGGAGCATGGCGCGAATCTTAGCCTTGGTTTCATCAGAAAGATGGGAATCGCTCACCTGGTCAAGGTACTTGGCAATCTCAATCTCCATATTGTCTGAGATACCTTCATACTTCTCAATACGGGTATAGAGCTTGACAAACTTATCATCGTTGGTTTCGCCTAAGAGTTCCTTCACCATACCAAACATGCGCTGGATACGCTCGGCGAAGCAGTGAATCTCTTTCTGCGCTTCCAGGACAGAAATCTCCGGAGTTTTCATGATACCGCTCTGGATAAAGCGCAGGCGGAAATCATCCTCATCAGCATTCTTCTTAGGACGGATAATCTTGCATACCAACTTCTCTATCTGAGGGATAAACCATACCAGGATAAAGGTGTTGGAGAGGTTGAAGGTGGTATGGAAGGCGGCAAGCACAAAGGAGAGCTTGGCAGCATTGGCTACGAAATGAGGATCGTTTTTCTCCATCATGTCATCATAGCCTACCCAACCACAAACGAGATGGATGAACGGACGGAATACGCAGAGTATCCAGAGTACACCGAAGACATTGAACACCATGTGTGCCATCGCTGCCCTTCGGGCCTGCGTATTGGCTGTAAGCGCAGCCACATTGGAGGTGACGGTGGTGCCGATATTCTCGCCCATCACAAGCGCAATACCCTGATAAATTGGCAATACACCGGTGGAGCAGAGTATCATTGTAATCGCCATGACGGCAGCAGAACTCTGTACGCACATGGTGAGTACGCTACCTATCAGGAGGAAGGTGATGGTAGTGGTAAAGCTATGGGGATCAAAACTTGCAAAGAAATCCAGAACCGGCTGATTGTGAGCCAGATCCATGTCGATACCGGTTTGGCGTAAAGTTCCCAAACCGAGGAACATAAAGGATATACCGAAGATGAAGTCGCCGACGATCTTACGCTTCTTACTGTAGATAAGGATGATGGCAAAGAAGAATGCCGGCCATACAAAGTCGGTGATGTTGAATGAGAAACCGGCACTCATGATCCATGCGGTGAGCGTGGTTCCGATGTTGGCACCCATGATGACCGAGATAGCCTGGGCAAGGGTGAGGAGACCTGCGTTGACAAACGATACCGTCATCACCGTCGTGGCTGTAGAAGACTGCACCGCAGCCGTGATGAGCGTACCAGAGAGGATGCCCGTCAAACGGTTGGTAGTCATGGTTCCTAACACATGGCGGAGCTGAGGTCCAGCCATCTTCTGCAAACTGTCGCTCATCGTCTTCATACCGAACATCAGTAGGGCGAGTGCACCGATAAGCCTGAAAAATATCCAAATCGACATATTTTAATTTAATTTATGTTTTCAAAATCACCGTAGTTGCTTTTTTATTCGTATCTTTACCGAATGTAAGTGAATACTCTTGGGAAGTATGAAAATACCTCCTTGGGAGCAGGATTATTGTCTAATATTGTAACATAAACGTAGTGCAAATGAAACAAGTAATACAAATCCGTTGCAAAAATAACAAAAAAACTCAGAAAGTAGCAATCGGGAGCACACTTTTTGATATTTTTTCTGAAATTGGCCTTGAAATGAGCCATGGACCTATCTCTTGTAAGGTAAATAACAAGGTGGAAGGCATGCATTATCGTGTTTATAACAGCAAGGACCTTGAGTTCCTTGATATGACTTCTTCTTCAGGTTCCCGGGCCTATACCCGTACGCTTTTCTTTGTGCTCTGCAAGGCGGTGAAGGATATTTTTCCTACCAGTCCTGATGTAATCATCGACATCCCTGTTTCCAATGGATTTTATGTGGATGTGCGTCTGGGCAGGGAACTTACTGAGGAGGAAGTGGGGAAGCTGCGTAATCGTATGCAGGAAATCATCGATGCCCACATGCCTATCCGCAGATATATGGTGCCTACCGAGGATGCTATTGCGCTCTTTCAGGAAAAGGGAGATGTGGAGAAAGTGAAACTCCTGAAGACTTCCGGTTCTATCTATACTACCTATTATAAAATAGGTGATTACGTGGATTATTATTATGGTACACTCCTTACCAATACTTCTGGACTTTATCTTTTTGGGCTGGAGAAGTATTATGACGGTATGTTGCTGCGTATTCCTTCTCTTAAGAATCCGGATCAGTTGGGCGAAATCACCAGACAGGATAAGATGTTTGACATCTTCAAGGAGCATCATCGCTGGCAGGATATCATCGGTATCCGTACGATAGGCGATTTCAATCAGGCTGTTGCTGCAGGATTTTCAACCGATATTATCAATATCAGCGAGGCTTTGCAAGAGAAGAAAATAGCCCAGATAGCTGAAGATATAGCCCAGCGCAAGGGGGTAAAGCTTGTTCTCCTGGCTGGTCCTTCTTCCTCGGGTAAAACTACTTCCTGCAAGCGCCTGTCCATCCAGTTGGCTGTAAACGGCTTGAAACCTCTGCAGATTTCGCTTGATGATTACTTCGTAGATAGGGAGAAAACTCCGAAGGACGAGAGTGGCGAATATGATTACGAGAGCATCTATGCTCTGGATCTGAAACTCATCAATGAGCAGTTTAATGCCCTCTTCCGTGGCGAGGAGGTGGAATTGCCTAAATACGATTTCCAGAGCGGAAAGAGTAAGAGAAGCGGAAAGAAACTGAAGATGAACGATCATAATGTGCTGGTGGTGGAAGGTATTCATGCCTTGAATCCGGAACTGACTTCGCAGATTCCTGATGAGCAGATTTATCGCGTCTATGCTTCGGCTTTAACCACCATTCTGCTTGATAATCACAATTATATCCCTACGACCGACAACCGTTTGCTGCGCCGCATCATCCGCGATAATAAATATAGAGGTGTGAGTGCGCAGGAGACCATCCATCGCTGGCCTTCTGTGCGTGCTGGAGAGAACAAGTGGATTTTCCCGTTCCAGGAAAATGCGGATGCGATGCTCAATACGGCGATGCTCTACGAGTTGGCCGTCATCAAGATGCAGGCAGAACCGCTCCTGCAATTGGTGCCTGAGAATTGTGAGGAATATGCTGAGGCTTACCGCCTCCTGAAATTCCTGAAGTATTTCAAGGGAATACCTTATAATAATCTGCCTCCTACATCGTTGCTACGCGAGTTCTTGGGTGGAAGTTCGTTCCACTATTAGTATTCGTTGCTGAAATTGACATCTTCGTGGTGGTAAACAAGGGCAATCAAACCGTTAGCGGTCAGTTACCAAAAACAGTACTGCTAACGTGGTGAAAAACAAATAGTTTATCATCAGTATTTGTTGCACCGTTCTGCACAACTTTCAATAACGGTAAGGCTCCCATCATGGGACGCATCACCCTCAACCGAACAATGGTGCATTCGGTTTTGCAAGTTGTCATGTACGCCAAAGCTATAGCCCGATAAATGATAGGGCTATAGCTATGAGTATTGTCTTCATAAGTATGTCTTGTTTTGATAGTTCTTTGTATTCATTTTTATATGATGTACATTTTATGTGTTCTTTATGTCTTCCCAAGACTCAATGTAAACCATATCATCAGTTTCCACCCAATTCAGCATACTATCGAGTCTCTTGAAATCACTCGAAGGTAAGTAATCGGCGGCATCTTCCCAACCCTTCGAAGTGGGTCTTGTTGCAGAGACAAATGCCAATCCCTCATATTCGACATATACTCCAGCTTTCAAAATGCCTTTCAAGCAGAATTGCCGATGTGTATAATAAGGTGAAAGCGATACGCTTTGGATTTTCTGCCAAGGCAGCACTATTCTCCTGCTTGATTTTCTGGTTATGGCGAAGATGTAGCACTAAGCCCAACAATCCGACCACGATGAAGCAACAAATGGCAATGTACATCCACGTCATAAAAGACTTGAAATAAAAAGGCAATAAGCCTAATGCTATCAGCAAGCCTATTCCTATGATGACGGTTATGGGGTCTTCGTTATGATTCATTGCCATATTTCTTTGTCAGAGCCTCTATACGAAGTATCTTTCTTTGCTGAAAAAGAAGCCTTTACACTTCCTCGCAAGTTGCCATTTCTGCACCTTGATATATCACAACCAATTTATGCAGTTGTGTTGTTTTCACCAAGTCTCTTACCATGTCGCTATCGGCATAGCGGCTAATTTGGGTTGAGGCTTCGGCAAAGAGTTGCTTCAGCTGCTCATCTGTAGAATTTGACTTGCAGTATTTCAGCTCGATGATGTAGGAGTCCTTCATATCCTTATAACTGTCACAAAGTGGTGCCAAGAAAATGTCGGCATAGCCTCCGTCATTGTCTAATTCGGAGATAGGGCGATAGAACTGGTTTTGGCTAGTCATTGCCAAAGTGAAGCCATGCACGAATGCCTCTCCTTTCTGCTTGTCACGCTGAGAGGAATATCTCTTTAGACTATCTGCAATGTTCTCAAAGTATGGCTTGAAATTACCATGGTAAGCCATTTGACTCTCCAGCTTCCTTTTTGCGTATGTATCATATACCAAGTCATTCTCCTTGTAGGTATCTAGGAGATAGGTGTATATTTGATCACGTACTACTTCATTTGGGATGATAAATTTCGTCTCACCATCATACTCTCCATCTATTGTCACCATTCCAAAATAGAAGAGCAAGCTCAAGAAGTTGTCTGGGTCATTGATGCACTCGGCAGGGAAGTTTTCTACCAAGTGACCCGTGGCGAAACTTTTGGTGATCAACTGCTGGATGATGCTGGCATCATTGGTGAACTCCTTGTCATGGCGAATGAGCATTCTTATCTTATTGTAATCAATGCGAACATTACTTTCCACCATGTTCTTTGGAATCTTGTAATTGCCCTCGATGTAGTTGTCCAAGAAGTACAAGACCATGACGGAGTTGTACATGGTTGTCTCTCCGTATGAGTCCTCGGAAAAACAATAGTTGTCATACCAAGGTTTCATTATCTGGATAAGCTCATCTATACTGTGTTTGAAAGGGAGAATGCTGGCATAATAGCTGAGCATTTCTCTAACTTCTTCCTCCGTGAATCCTGTCATCTCATTGAATCTAGGATTCAAGGAATAGTTGGTTCCAATATTGAAACCACTCGTCAAGTCATCCATGGTGACAGGGCTGACACCTGTCACAAAGACTCGTCCCAAGGAAGTGTCAGCCGCTCCCTTGATGGCATTGAAGAATTTACGGAGATAGCCCTCACCATGCGTCTGCTTACGATAACGCTCCAAGTGCTCCTCGTTGGCAAGGATAGAATTGGTGAAGTTGTCGTATTCATCTATGAAGAGATAGATTTTTTGATTGACCTCGTTACAAGCTTGGCATAAGAACATGAGCTGTTCTGCAGCACCCTCTCTCTTGTTCATCTCTTCCTTGGTGTTGGGTGGCAGAAGATGAGCGTATCTGTTGCAGCAAGAACCAAACATGATGTTGCAATGAGAATCCAATCCTTTCTGATAATCATCCAATCCTGTGGAAATGCACGAGAAATTCAGGTGGATAACCAAATAGCTGTTGCGTTCAGGGGTAGGATGCTTGCCGATATAAAGGTTGCCAAAGAGAGACTCGAACTGGTCTTTCTTGTTGATGTCATAGTAATTTTCGAGCATGGATAGGGTTAGGCTCTTGCCAAAACGGCGAGGGCGAATGAAGAAGAAGTACTTATGTGCCTCCTCTATAGCTTCAATGAATGGGGTCTTGTCCACATAGTAACAGTCCTCCAAAATCACGTCGCTAAAGTTTTGCATGCCGTATGGTATGCGCTTACGATAAATTCTCGGCTCCCTTTCTTTTATGCTCATAATGGTACATCTTTATATTAGTAAAATGCAAAGATACGAGTTTTATGAGGAATATGTACTGATTCCGATTGATTTTAAATAAGATTAACTGGTATTTGCTCTTAGTACTTCATCAGCCAAGTAATCAGTTCGTTCACGACACTTGTGGCTAAATCTTTGGGACTATGAGTTGGCTTGATAGGTCTGTGAATGAAGACGCAGATACTATAACGAGGCTCTTTGGCAGGGAAGAGACCGGCAAAGGAGGTTTTTGCTAAATTCGTTCCATGTCCCAAAACAACCTTCACGGCTGATATGTCTGCTCCTGCTGAGATAGCCAACGATGCTGTCGTATGCTGTGCGCAATGGAGTCGATACAGAAATATTCTGTAGCGATTCTAAATAAGACGAAATTTGGAATTACTTCCAGTCACATAGACATCAACGTTGTCAATGTGAAGCAGACTATTTAAGGCACCGACAAAGTTATCGACCATTTGTACCTCATCCGGCAATACATAATGGATTTGAGAATCTTTGATGTTCTCTTTTATGTATAGTACCAATTTCTTAGGGTCACAATATTCTTCGTTTAGGATGTCATCTAATGCTAAGGATATGATGTGGTCGGGTGTGACTCCTTGCTCTAAGAGATGATTTCGAAAGATTTTGAACAAAAGATATGACTTTCCACATCTTCTGATGCCAGTTACTATCTTAATCAGACCATTTTATTTGCCTGATATGAGTTGCTTGAGATAACTATTACGTTTGATTTCCTTCATTGCTACTTTAAATTTTAGGCACATGTGCCACTTTTTTAAGAATAGGTGACGAGGCGGCATCCCATATCGTGTGGGATGTCGCCTCGTCGGTGGTATGATTTATGTGATTGTCTCTATGCCCTCAGGCGTATAGCCCATGGGCAAGAGCTTATCTGTTGACGTATTTTCTTCCGCCCTTCTGAATCACGATGCCCTTGGCGTTTCCGTCCACCTGCATGCCTTGGAGGTTGAACAGCTGCTTGGCAGGCGATGCCTGTGTGCGAGCCAACTCTTGGATGCCATTGGTCGATGGGTCGTAGAGGTAGAGACCAGTTGATGATTTGCCCGAAGTACTGCCGTAATTTGGAGCCTCGAAGAGCGTCTTGCCGTTGAGACGGAAGATTTTAAAGCTGTATTCTCTGTCGTAGTTGTCACTGTCGTAAAGGCCTGGCAAATCAAACAGCTTGTTGCCGTCCTCGTCGGCTACGTAGAGGTATAAGTTGTAATAATGGTCTTGGGCAGTCTTCTTGATGACCAGCTTTCCATCCTGCATGTCGTAACCCAATGTCAGGCCATTGTTGAAGTTCGTATTCCTGTTGGAAGGTTCTGCACCCTCACGGTAGGACTTCACCACATACTCGTACTTGTCATCGTTGTTGAACAGTGTTTGCGAGATGTCTGGCCACCATCCATCGTTGCACAGAGCGTTGTCGAAGTCTTTTACCTCTACACCCTCAACGTCCTCACAGTATGTCGTGTTGTAGTCATTGCCGCCAGAATAAGAATCGTCAGTCTCCCAGTTGAGGCTTGCTACGTCAAACTCGGCGGTGAATACGTCCTCTCGGCGGTGAACCATATTGTCCTCCTTGTTGTAATAAAAGTAAGTCTCGCTGATGGTGGCAGCAGGATTGCCGTCAACTTCTGTTTGGCCCCTGATGCCCTGCCATTCTTCTGAGAGGCTTGAATGACAGGCAAGATTGCCCTCTCTGTCGG
>OIYG01002255.1_pt1 | contig 12592 bp, 10 predicted proteins | sample 1587861 | NCBI WGS metagenome assembly OIYG01 (sample SAMN03283272) | human gut metagenome | biome: human-associated habitat; material: feces | host: Homo sapiens | place: Peru | collected 2012 | reverse complement strand
CACCACCAAATCCTTTGCTTCAATATGGAGAATCAGACAGACAAATACAAATTTAAACTTCTGCTCTCGCCATTGCTTCCTTATAATCCTTCTGATCTGTAAAGATCTCATTCTTATAAGGATTCTTCTTCTGCTGTTTTGCTCTTTTAATAATTGCTGCCAGACAGATTACATTCGCTGCAAGTGCAATTACCGCGATCACACCCTGCATAGTTGGATTAGCACTTGTCGGTCTTACTGCTGCATCCATGAATCCGTCAGAATACAGAGACGGAATTACTGAGAAGCGGCTTGCATCCTGGAATAACGGGAATACCTGAGCGAACATACACCACAGAGCCAGTGTATTTGCGCGGTTCTGGATCCAGCCACCCTTGTTCCAGAACATATTTGCAAATGTCGGAGCAAGAAGTAATGCAACACCACAGTAGAATGCATGTGTTGTCAGGTTGTTATATGTGTACTCGAAGTTCCACAGATCATATGCAATAATGAAACACCATGTCATATCCGGCCAGAGCATATCGTCATGCTTCTTAGATGTGTAGATTCCCCACCATCCTGTCATACAGAAGATGTTCAGGATTCCGGCAATTCCGTTCACCCAGTTCCACCATCCTCCGTAGAGCCATACATTTTCTGAAGACAGCCACCAGCGGTCACCAAATTCTTTCATAGCCATGAATCCACGGATTCCTGATTCGAAATCACTTACTACTGCGATCAGGATATTGATTGCAACGATTGCAAACGGGAATACTTTGAACCATTCTGTCTTACCAATTCCCCATTTGTATTTCAGCATCATAAAACCAATACATCCTGCTGTTGCAGCATACAATTTTGCATAATGGAACCAGCTTGTCATATGTACATAAGTATCGTTATTCAGTGCCCATTCTGCACCATTTGCTGCACAGATATAGATTGCGATGAAATACACTGTAAGTATAGCCGGAATAGCTCCAAAACAGATCAGTCCACCGATTTTTGTACGTCTTGCGAATTCATTTGCAAGAACAAGTCCGGCAAACACCAGTACCCACCCTAGCAGCTGCCAACCGGCACCATCGCCATAAATTTGGAATAACATAATTATCCCCCTCCTTCTTTTAATTGGTTATACCAACCTATTGTTATCTTTTTAACATTATACTCTTCTTATTATTATGCGTCAATAAATGCACCTGTTTCTCCTATTTTTCAGCACTTTATAATAAAATATCTCTCCATATTTTTGTATTTTTACAATAGATTTGCGCTTTGGCATCTGGTATGACCACAGCCACATCATTTTCTTTCTGACGATTCAGAAAATTCATTTAAGCATTCTTATTTTTGAGTTATCTAACAATTCAATATTCATTTTATTCTGTTTTATGCGTACTTTTCTTGATTTTTTTCATGTTTTTGCAAGAATACATATATATTTCTTGCAAATTCCATCTCGACTGTTTATAATTACATTAAAATGCATTATCAAGACACTAGAAAACATATATGTATTGTGAGGATGAAAGCTATGAATTCAAATGATATATTAATTGCAAACACTGACGATCTGCGCAGTGATATGGACTATTTAGAGAAAACACTTTTGAAAGGACACCGCATTGATCCGAATCTTTATGAAGAATATGATGTAAAACGTGGACTTCGTGATTCCACAGGACGTGGAGTTCTCACCGGACTTACTGAAGTATCCGATGTCTGTGGTTTTGATGTTGTAAACGGACGTAAAATTCCTGCTGAAGGCGGACTTTACTATCAGGGAATCAATGTAAATGATCTTGTAAACGGACTGAAAGGAAAACGTTTTGGATTTGAGGAGACAACCTTTCTTCTACTCTTTGGGCGCCTTCCAAAAGAGGATGAACTGGAACATTTCCTCAACGTTTTATTTGAACTTGAAGATTTGACCGGACGTTTTGTCCGTGATGTTGTTATGAAGGCTTCCAGCCCAAATATCATGAATTCTCTTCAGCGTTGTATTCTTACTTTATATACATATGATGAAAACCCGGAAGATATTTCCGTAGAGAATGCACTGCGTCAGTCTCTCGAACTGATCGCAAAGCTTCCACTGATCGCAGTTTATTCTTATCATGCGTACAGACATTTCCGTAAAGATGAAACGCTCCTGATCCGCAACCCGGAAAAAGGTCGTTCTCTTGCAGAGAATATTCTGTATATGCTTCGTCCGGACGGACAATATACAGAGCTCGAAGCTAAGGTACTTGATGTTGCACTTATCCTTCATGCAGAGCATGGTGGTGGTAACAACTCTACTTTCACTACTCACGTTGTTACTTCTTCAGGAACAGATACTTATTCTGCAATCGCTGCTTCCATCGGTTCTCTGAAAGGACCTCGCCACGGTGGTGCGAACCTGAAAGCACAAGGTATGTTTGATGATATTAAGAAGTCTGTCAAAGACTGGACTGACGAAGATGAGATTCGCGATTATCTGCGCCTGATCCTTGATAAAAAAGCCTTTGATAAGACTGGACTGATCTATGGAATGGGACATGCAGTCTACACAATCTCTGACCCAAGAGAAAAGATTCTGAAAAGCTATGCAAAGCAGCTTGCTTCTGAAAAGGGACTTGATGACGAATTTGCACTTTACGACCGTGTGGAACGAATTGCCGGAGAAGAAATCATGTCACACAGAAAGATGCTGAAACCGGTTTGTGCAAATGTTGACTTCTACAGCGGATTTGTTTATACAATGCTGAATATTCCGGAAGAACTTTTCACACCACTCTTTGCGATTGCACGTATTACAGGATGGAGTGCACATCGTCTGGAAGAACTGTTAAATGCAGGTAAGATCATCCGTCCTGCATACAAATATGTTGGGCAGCATACAGAATTCCATGACCGTGATGACAGAAACTAATTATTTCATCCCTGATTATTATTCTGAGTTCACCTGCATCGCCGACCGTTGTCCGATTACCTGCTGCCAGGAATGGAAGATTGGTGTCGATGCAGATACGAACCGTAAATGGAAGAAACTCCAGGCACCGGAAACGGTACCTGAACAGAAGAAAAATTTAAGCGCTTATACGATTAAAAAAGACGGACAGCGTGTGATAGGCTTGGACAGTGATCATCGCTGTCCATTCCTTAACTCTGAGAAGCTCTGCCGCCTTGTTGTTGCTTACGGCGATAAAGTCCTTTCTGAGACATGTACAACATTTCCACGAGAAGAACATCGCTTTCCGACACACAATGAGAAAATGCTGATGCCTTGCTGCCCTGCTGTGATCGACCTCTGGAACAAGCAAAGAGCTCTACACTTCCCAGATGTATCAGACACTTTATCTGATTCTGACAATACAGGGGCTCCTGTCCTTTTCCTCTTGCGCGAAAAACTGCTGAATCTTTTTAACGATTCTTCCAGAACAATTGAAGAGGAACTTTTGGAAAGTTTCTATATCCTTCAGGAATTATACCAGCATCAGCCGTTAACAAAAGAACTGATAGAAGATTATTTTTCCGACAGTACGATAAAAGAACTTGGAAATGCGATCTCAGATATAGACCTTCCGCCTTCGGATCTGATCAGTGAATGTAATGAACTGTTGCAAGATCTTTCCGTGAACTATCAGAAAGAAGGACTCTATCAGGATACTCTGAATCCAATTCTTGCTTTAGCGGAAGAAATATCAGAAGCTCTTTCAGAAAGCTCTGAAAATCCTGAGGGTACTGATACATACGAAGCCACCTTACTGGAACACTGGGAACAGTTCACACAATACTTGAAACTTTATGAACCACTGCTTCGCAATTTCCTACGCAACGAGATTTTCTCCGATCTCCTGCTTCCTGGAAATGACCTCGAAAATATGCTTGTGCAGATGCAGTGGATTGCTCTTGAATACGCGGCGTTCCGCCACAGCATTTTCTTAAGATGGTTACTGGATGGCGCAGATACAAATTTGTCCGAGATTCCTTATGAAACATTAAGACAATATCTCGTGATCATTACACGAATGACCGGATATGAAACAGCGGATATTTATGAATATCTGGAAAATAGTTTCGAATCCCTTTTATGGGACTGGGGTTACTTTGCATTAATTATAGGAAAATAAAAAAGGATTATGTGATCGGCACAAGTACTTTTTGCCTTTCACATAATCCTTTTTTGTTGTTTCAGCGTTATTGCGAACTATCTCATACAAATGTACACAACATACACTGCATAAAGAAGCAACATGATAATACCTTCTTTTCTATTGAGTTCCTTTTTCGTCCACGCCATGATCCATCCTAAAACACTGAATACAATGAGTACTGCGATATCAATTATATTTTCTGTCAAAAATGCTACCGGTGAAATTGCCGCCGCGATACCGAGCACCATAAGAATATTAAAGATATTGGAACCGATCACATTTCCAAGTGCCATATCTACTTCACCTTTTCTTGCCGCTACAATCGATGTAACCAGCTCCGGAAGGCTTGTTCCAAATGCAACTACAGTAAGACCGATCAGAGTCTGACTGATTCCAATTGCCGCCGCAACTGTACAGGCACCGTCTACTACCCAGTCACTTCCGACCGCAATCGCTACTGCGCCGAGAAGAATGTAAATCACACTCTTTCCCATAGACATTTCCTGAATCTCCTCTGCTTCCAGAAGATACTCTTCCTCTTCCACTCCCGGCTCCACATTTTTCTCACGAGATGTCTGTGCAGAACGGATCATGTAGAGGATAAATGCCAGGAATAAAATAATAAACACAACTCCATCTATATGTCCCAGTGACATTCCGGCTGCTCCGAGAATCAGAAGTAATACCGCACACAGAATAGAAATCGGAAAATCAATCTTTAACGTATTAACCTGAACTGCCACGGAAGTAAAAAGCGTACAGGCTCCAACTACAACCATGAGATTGAAAATATTTGATCCTACCGCATTGCTTACCGCAAGCGCATTATTTCCTGTAATGGCTGCCGTCACACTGACCGCCGTCTCCGGAAGGCTTGTCCCCATTGCCACAATCGTCATTCCGATGATCAATGATGGAACATGATACCGCCTTGCGATACTGCTGCATCCCTCAACAAATGCATCCGCACCTTTTACAAGAAACACAAATCCAATGATTAAAAGTAGCACTGCAAATGGCACACTTTGAAACAAATCACTCATCTTTTATTTCCTTTCTTTTATGTCATATTCAATCACATTTTTATGCTAATCCAGACAGATGCTGGATCAAAATCCTAACACCTAAAAGCACCAGGATGATTCCACCAACCAGTTCTGCCTTATGTTTATATTTCCCACCAAAATAATTTCCAATCACTACACCAGCAATAGAAATAATCATTGTTGTGATTCCGATGATCGTAATCGCCTCAATAATCGGTGTATCTAAAAATGCAAATGTAATTCCGACAGCAAGCGCATCGATACTTGTCGCAATAGCAAGCATAAACATATTTTTATGATCCAATGGCTGATCTTTTACTTCAACAATATCTTCTTCATTCCATTCTTTTACCGCTTCAACAATCATCTTTCCACCAATAAATCCAAGCAAAATGAATGCGATCCAATGATCAATACTCGTAATGTACTGTTGGAACTGGCTTCCAAGAACCCATCCGAGAAACGGCATCAGTGCCTGGAATCCTCCAAAATACAATCCAATCACTACCGCCTGCTTCTTATTCAGCTTCTTCATTCCAAGGCCCTTACAGACAGACACTGCGAACGCATCCATCGCAAGTCCAACTCCCATCAGAACCAACTCGATAAATAGTGCCATGATTTTTCCTCTTTTCTCTTTTCTTTTGTATCTGTTCCGCTACAATAAATAATGTGCATCCTTACCGGAGCATTTTTTATATATCAGGAAAGTATTTTCCTGATATATAAAACAAAAAGACCCACGTATGCTCTGTCAAAAAGGACTACCTGTTTGATATAACAAACTAGTCCTCTCATTCAGAACATACATGAGTCTCATTCTTTAAGATTTGCCAGGTGATCATTTCAAACGCTTTCTCACCGGTGTGTTGACAAATCACATTTTCATGCGAACTACTCCCTCACAGAATATATTCAATTTATCTTTCGGTACTGTTCTTCTTACAGATAGTACCTTATTGATACATCGTTCTCTACTATAACGAATGAATTCTGTTTTGTCAATAAATTTTATCATTTATTCCACAAAGATTTATCAGAAAAGTAACATTCCGATTCCTCTTGTGATGATCGCAGCAATCCATGCGATCAGACACTGCCAGAACACCATCCCGATTGCCCATTTTGCACCAAGCTCACGCTTAACTGATGCAACTGCTGCAACACATGGTGTATAGAGCAGACTGAACACAAGCAAGACACCTGCTGACAACGGAGTCAGTACAGAAGCGATTCCACCACCGAACAATACCTCAAGTGTAGATACTACACTTTCTTTCGCCATAAATCCACTGATCAGTGCTGTACAGATTCTCCAGTCTCCCAGTCCAAGCGGACGAAGGATTGGAACGAGTGCACCTGCAATCATGGCAAGAATACTATCTGCTGAATCCTCAACCAGATTCAGATGAAGGTCAAAGCTCTGTAAGAACCATACGACGATTGTTGCCATAAGAATAACGGTAAAAGCTTTCTGCAGGAAGTCTTTTGCTTTCTCCCAAAGAAGCTGTGCCACATTCTTCGCACCCGGCAGACGATAATTCGGAAGTTCCATAACAAACGGTACCGGTTCTCCTTTAAACAAAGTTCCTCGATAAAGGAATGCGATCAGGATTCCGACTACAATTCCAAGCACGTACAGACCTGACATGATCAATCCACCCTTACCTGGGAAAAATGTACTTACAAAAAATGCATAGATCGGAAGCTTCGCAGTACAGCTCATAAACGGTGTCAGAAGGATCGTCATCTTACGGTCTCTCTCACTGGTTAATGTTCTTGTTGCCATAACTGCCGGAACCGTACATCCGAATCCAATCAGCATCGGCACGATGCTTCGACCGGAAAGTCCAATCTTACGAAGCAGTTTATCCATTACAAATGCAACACGTGCAATATATCCACTGTCCTCCATCATAGAAAGGAAGAAGAACAAAGTAACAATGATTGGAAGGAAACTAAGCACACTTCCCACTCCTGTGAAAATTCCGTCGATCACAAGACTTCGGATCGCATCATTTACATTGAGTGCGATCAATCCTGCCTCAGCCATTCCTGATAACTTGTCGATTCCCATTTCCAGGAGTCCTTGCAGAAATGCACCGATCACATTAAATGTCAGATAAAATACAAGCACCATGATTCCGATAAAGCATGGGATTGCTGTATATTTTCCAGTCAAGATTCTGTCAATCTTTTCACTTCTGACACGCTCTTTACTCTCTTTTGGTTTCACAACCGTCTGCTCACAGAGACGCTCGATAAAATCAAATCGCATATCTGCGATTGCAGCACTTCGGTCAACCTCACGCTCTGTCTCCATCTGCTGTACAATATGTTCAAGCATATCCAGCTCATTCTGATCCAGTTTTAACTGTTCTAAGATCAGCGGATCTCCTTCAATCGCCTTTGTTGCGGCAAAACGTACCGGAAGTTTCGCTTCTTCTGCATGATCTTCAATCAAATGGATCACTGCATGGATACATCTGTGAACCGCACCATCATGATCACTCTTATCACAAAAATCCTGACGAAGCGGACGTTCCTGGTATTTCGCCACATGAAGCGCGTGACGTATTACCTCATCCACACCTTCGTTCTTCGCTGCCGAAATCGGAATAACCGGAACCCCAAGCAATGCCTCCATTGTATTCACATCGATAGATCCATGATTTCCGACGACCTCATCCATCATATTCAAAGCGACTACCATTGGAATATCCATCTCCAGAAGCTGCATTGTCAGATAAAGATTTCGCTCAATATTCGTTGCATCCACAATATTAATAATTGCTTTCGGATGTTCATTCAAGACAAAATTTCTTGAGACAATCTCCTCACTGCTGTACGGAGACATTGAATAAATACCCGGAAGGTCTGTTACATTCGTATTCGGATAACCTTTGATTGTTCCATCTTTGCGGTCTACCGTTACTCCCGGGAAATTTCCAACATGCTGGTTGGCTCCTGTGAGCTGATTAAACAGTGTTGTCTTTCCACAGTTCTGGTTTCCTACCAGTGCGTAAGTAAGCACTGTTCCTTCCGGTAATGGATTAGCATCTTCTTCAGAATGATACTTTCCTTCTTCTCCAAGTCCCGGATGATCTACCGGTTTCAAACGTTCTCCACGTGCATGACTGTTCGTTCTTTCATCAATCTCCTCCACTTCAATCTGTTCTGCCTCTGCAAGACGAAGTGTCAGTTCATATCCATGTACCTGCAATTCCATCGGGTCTCCCATCGGTGCAAACTTTACTACCGTAACTTCCGCGCCCGGAATCATACCCATATCCAGAAAATGCTGCCGTAATGCACCGGAAGCCCCAACCTTCCGGATCACAGCACTTTTTCCAATCGCTAATTCTTTTAATGTCATTTTTTTATCATCCTCTTTAGCTTATTGCGATTTTTTATCAATTAGTTGTACAAAACTAGCTTATTCCAGGATGTTGGATTTGTCAATAATTATCATTTACAAAATGCGCGCGAATAAAAAAGAAATGCTTTGTTCCCTCTTATATTTTAGGAAATAAAAGCATTTCTTTTTTACTATATCATGGCCTCTCGTTTTTTCAGCGGTGCATAAACAATTCTTCTGACAAAAATAAAGCAAATCACCTGTAGGATGATCGTAATGATCCAGGATGCCGGATAAGAGATAAACAAAATCTTCAGTGATCTGAATTTTGGAAATATTCCAAAGATCCAGACGATTCTCGTTCCGACTGTTCCGATTACGGAAAGTATCATCGGCACAATTGATTTTCCCATTCCACGAAGAGATCCCGGGAACAGATCCATCCATCCGCACAGAAAATAAGTAACTGTTGTATATAGAAGAATCTCCATACCACAGCTGATAACCTGAGGATCATCAGTATAAATCTTCAAAAGTTCCGGTCCAAAGAGATACGCACCTCCACCAAGAATTAATGCAATCGTTGTGGAAAGAATCAGGCAGTTGATCAAAACTCTGTCCATCCGTTTCCATTTTCCAACTCCGTAATTCTGGCTCGTAAAACTCATACATGCCTGTGTCACTGCGTTGATCGATGCATATAAGAATCCGAAAATGTTATTCGCTGCCGTATATCCTGCCATCGCCACGGATCCGAAAGAATTGACAGATGACTGCAGAAGTACATTTGAGAAATTTATCACTGTACTCTGGATTCCTGCCGGAATTCCAACCTGAAAGATCTGTCCTAAATATACTTTTTTTATCATTAACTTCGAGAAGCGAAACTGATAACTGCTGTCTGATTTATACAGGCAACGCAGTACCAAAACACATGATACAAACTGCGCTGTTACCGTTGCGATCGCAACTCCAGCTACTCCCATATGAAAAACAATTACAAGTAAAAGATTTAAACACGCATTGATCACACCTGCTACGATCAAAAACAAAAGTGGTCGTTTCGTATCTCCAACCGCTCTTAAGATTGCCGCGCCGTAATTATATAACATGAAAAACGGCATTCCAAGGAAATAGATCTTCATATAGAGTGTTGAAAGATTGATCACATTGTCTGGTGTTCCCATTAATTCCAGCGCACCTCTGGAAAAGAGCAGTCCGACAAGTGCCATCACAACTCCGCTTATAATTGCAAATGTAATCGCCGTGTGCACCGTCTCCGACATCTCTTTCTCTCGCCCTGCCGCATAGAACCTGGCTGCGAGCACATTTGCCCCAAGAGATATTCCTATAAATAAGTTCGTAAATACATTGATCAGTGCTGTGGTTGATCCGACTGCTGCCAGTGACTCACTTCCACTGAATCTTCCTACCACAACAATATCCACTGCGTTAAATGCAAGCTGCAGAATTCCAGATATCATCAGCGGAATTGAAAAAGAAATCAGCTTATTCATGATCGAGCCATTGCACATATCAATCTCAAATCTGTTTTTCTTCTTTTCTGAATGCATGACTTTTCCTCTTTTCCCCATTCTACAAATTACTCAAACACTCTCTTAATACTGTCATAATGAAGGAAGATTCCTTCTTTTGCAAAACTCTCAATCTCTTCCTTTGTCGCAAACATATATCCATCCGTCTCTTCTGTCTGAAGTTTCAGATCAGTCTCATCAATATCAAGCACAAAACGATAAACATCTACGAAATAGTTATCGCCCTCTCCTGGATTCTCTCTCTTATAAGTAAACACATAGCCGCCTTCTGCATTCGAAACATCCAGTCCTGTCTCCTCTTTCACCTCTCGGCGAACTGCTTCCTCAGAAGACTCTCCTGCCTGTGCTGCGCCACCGGACACTTCCCACCAGCCCGGTGCCCACGCTTTTGTCATTACACGCTTTGTGATCAGATATGTCCCATCAGGTCTTGCCACAACTCCAAGCACTGTCAGATGATATTCTCCATCCTTTAAGCACCAGTCATTTCGCTTCATTGTTCTTCCTGTCAGCTGTTTCTCTGCGTCATAAATATCCCAATACTCCATGATATTTTCTCCTCGTCTTATCTATCTCACATTTTTCATTTTCCTTTCTTATCATACATTTTTAGAAAAAAGCTGTAAAGTCTTTGGCAAATATTTTCCAATAGACTTTACAGCTTTCACTATCATTCATTATTTACTTCTATCTCAGATAATATGTCATTTCATGCCATTCTTCTCCACCCCAGACAGAATCTGACATTCCAAGATCCACAAACCCAAACCTTTTATACATCTCTACTTTTTCATCCAGGCAGGTAAGAACAATTTCTTTTCTTCCCTTTTCTTCTTCTCTTTGCAGATAACATCTTACAATCTCTCGTGCCAGACCTTGTCCTCGATACTCCGGTAATACATCTAAACCAAGGATCATAACTTTCTTTCCTTTTGGATTATTTAAAGATGAATCTGTAAAAAATTCATCTCGAAATTTTTCCTCGTCCGTTGCAATTCCATTCAAAAATCCTGCTAACTTCCCAGTTGTTTTATCTACCGCAACTAAAAACAATTCTGGAGTCACACCAATTCGCTCCTTCATGTGTTTCTCAGAACATGCTTCATTTGGCGGGAAACAAATTTTCTCAATTAATACTGCCTGATCTGCCTCTTCCTGTCTAATATCCCTGAATTCAAATCTTTCTAAAATACTACTGTTCCATTTCATCTGTTCTTGCATTTTCTAATCTCCTTCTTCATCAACTTTTATAATATAACATATTTGTAATTTCACACTGTCACCGTAAGCACTGCTCCTACAGATGCTACCAACGAAGCTGCTACTGCTAATATCTGAAACGGCAAACTACCAAGTCTTCCGCAGATCAAGCTAGTTCCCGCACGTTTTCTGGAACGATTGTATGCAACAATAACTCCTACTCCGGTCAGAACCTGAACCACACTTGCCATTCTTGTGAAACCCACAAAACTCTGTACTCCCACAAGTGCGATCACAAGACAAGGTAATGTAGCTGCAAGCCAGCTGATCTTTTCGCCCCATTTCGTCTGTTCATTCACGATATCCCTGAGATTCAGTGTATTTGCCCAGAAAGATGTTGCAAGAGCCAGCAAGGAAAATACATATCCGATAATGCTGACCCATCCGCCAAGATGACCGGAAAGATCCACCAGTGCTCCATTCTCTGTTACATTAGAGCATCCCAAAAGCGTCATAAATGTAATCAAAAGAATCAGTCCCATATTCAAGCCCGTACCGGCTGCAATCGCTCTGCGAATGCCTTTCTCGTCGCCTTCTAAACCTTTCACAACCTGTGGCACAGACATAACTGCAGATAAGGAAAACGCAATCATGCTATACAGTGCCAGCATATTGTTATTTGAATAGAACTTTGTCGAAAGCTCTGTTGTCTCTGAAAGCATCGTTGCTACAAAAAGGATCCCGATCACTCCAAACATGGAAATCACTGCAATTTTCTCACAGATACCAACCAGTTTCATTCCGATATATACAACACTTGCCGCCAATACATAAAAGAGCAGCATTCCGACCACTGACGGAAGATGAAACCATGCAGAAAATACAGCTGCCGCACCTGTGATAAATCCACTCACATTTACTACAACTGAAAAGCCAAGCAATCCAAATGCCAGCCATGTACATGCCATCTTCAGTTTTCCAACAAACAACTCATTTTCAAAGCATTTAATAAACTGCGCACCATTGTTATTCAAAGACAATTCCGCAATCATAAAATGCAGTAAAAGATTCATGCAATAAGCCAGTGCTGCGATCCAGATGATATCATGCCAGTTATTCCTGGATGCAAGAAATGGGACCGAAAGAATTCCAGATCCCACACCGTGTCCTATGATAATACTCGTTGACTCCAAAAAAGTCAGCTTTGATTCCCCTTGTACTTTCGCCATACCTACTCCTCTCCGTCCGTTCGTTACTGTTCACACGATGTGCGACCAGCAACGCATCTCGCCATTTTAAATCGCC
>OIYG01002254.1_pt1 | contig 12594 bp, 12 predicted proteins | sample 1587861 | NCBI WGS metagenome assembly OIYG01 (sample SAMN03283272) | human gut metagenome | biome: human-associated habitat; material: feces | host: Homo sapiens | place: Peru | collected 2012 | reverse complement strand
AGAAGAAATTAAAAATGAATTTGAAAAGGCTATTACTTTGAGAGTTATTGATAATTACTGGATGGAACATATTAGTATTATGAGTGGTTTAAGAGAAGGTATTGGTCTTAGAGGATATGGTAATGTTAATCCATTACAGGCTTATACTATGGAAGGTTATGAGCTATTTGATAATATGCTTGCTAGAATAAATAAGGATGTTAGTATTTATTTATTAAAGGCAGAAATAAGACAAAATATTGAAAGAAAAGAAGTAGTCAAAAAGAAAATAACTAATGATGGAAAAGACACTAAAAGAGTACAGAAGAAAAGTGATAAGGTAGGTAGGAATGATCCTTGTCCTTGTGGCAGCGGTAAGAAATATAAAAACTGCTGTGGAAAGTAAGATAAATTAAGGGTGTGTAATAGTGATGGAAGTAAGTAAGATAAAAAAAGCATTAATAGACCAAAAAAATATTGGTTTATCTGGTAACCTTTATCATAAAACACAACTTGATTTTGCTTATAATACAAATCATATGGAAGGTTCTACGATAACACCTGATGAAACTGCAAGTATTTATGATACAGGGACTATTTTGACAAGTAAAGATAAAGTCATTGTTTTAAAAGATGCTACTGAGACAAAAAATCATTTTACTTTATTTAAATATATGTTAGATACTGTTGATGATAAACTAACTGAGGATATGATAAAGAAATTTCATTTTATCTTAAAAGATGGTACTTTAACTGATATTGAAAAAGATTGGTTTAATGTTGGAGAATATAAAAAGAAGAGGAACTTTGTTGGGAATATAACAACATCTCTACCAGGTAATGTGGCAACTGATATGAAAGAATTATTAGATTGGTACAATAAAATAGATAAAAAAAGAATTGAAGATATTATTGAATTTCATGTTAGATTTGAAAAGATTCATCCTTTTCAAGATGGAAATGGTCGTATTGGTAGAATGATAATGTTTAGAGAGTGCTTACATAATGATATAATGCCTTTCTTTATTGAGGATAGAAATAAAGATTTTTATATGAGGGGTATTAAAGAATATCAAACAAATAATGAAAAGGGATATTTAATTGACACTTGTTTAAATAGTCAAGATAATTATGAAAAAATGGTTCATTACTTTTTGGAAGATAGTGAATAATGTAAATGATATAATAAGAATATACAAATAAGGAATATAACTATGTAAAATTAGTTTCTTAAGTATATTCTTTTTTATAAGAGATAGTTATAGGATAATAAGTGAACTGTCAACAGACTCTGATATAGCTAAACTATGTTTATCTATTAAACTTATTTTATTTTTGGGTTTATACTTATATATTTCTATCATTAATATAAATTTATTTAATGTAATTTACTCATATAAAAACCACGTTTCCTTTTTCAAAGAAACGTGGTTAATATCAATTTTTTCTTGTTTTAGAGTATTCTATTATTTTTTCTAAATGCCATAGCTTCTGTTGTAGATTTGATTAGGTGTTTTCCAATATTTGGTTCATAGTATTCATAGTAATCTTCTTTAGTATCATCTATTATTCCACGATAGAAAGCAACTTCATTAATGGCATAATATGGATTTAAACGACGATTTAATTCAGCAATTTTAATTTCTTCTGCTAATACTAAACTACTTATTTTTTCACTACTTATTAACCCTTTTTTTATTTGTTCTAAAATAGCAATTTTTTCATTTTTATTTAGGTATTCATAATACCTATCATAAACTAGTTCTTCTAAGTATTTAATGTAATCTGATGGTGCTTTAAAGTATTTTCTTTTTAAGATATTTTGTTTATAAGAGAATAAATCGGCATATATGGTTTTTATAGAAATATTTCCACTTACTTGTGGTGGAAGTTGATCTATAAATTTATGATAGTAGGCAAAAATTTCGTAGCCATCCATATTGTTTGGTACATCTAATTTATGTAAATATCTTCTTGCTGATTCTAAGAATTTAAATAGTTCTTTCGAGTCGTCAAATCTACGTTTTTTTTGATTAAAAAGTTCGCTAGAATTAAGTAATCTATTTACTAAGTATCCTTCTACAGCATCTATATAGCCTAAACTTATATCTAAATCTTCATTATCTCTTTTACGTTCGATTATTTTTTTTGCAATATCATCTTTTTGATAATAACTAAAAACATTGCCTAATTTTAAACCACTATATTCTTGTGGTAAGATATAAAATCCAGTTGTTTCACTTATTGCTTTAGCATTACTAAAATCGATAGAATTTCTAATATAATCAGTTGCATCGGCAATGATTATTTCACCATTATGTAAGTTTATTTCGCACCATCTATGGTCTTGACCGGGAATTTGCATTATTTTATTTTCAATTCCAAAATAATTTAAAATATATGAATATAGTTGTGACCATTGGCTACATACTACGTATGAAAATAATTTAGCATTTTTTACATCGATAGGAGTATTAACTATAATTTGTTTTTGTTCATCAGAAACTTTGGTGTATGAAATATCATAATATAGGTTACGAGCTAATTCAATGTATACATATCTAGCAATTAATTTTGGATCAGTTAATCTTTTAGCTTTAACTTTATTAATTATGTAGTCAGTCAAACTGTCAGTGACTAAATTTATAGGAACTTTGCTATTTTTTGCTTTATTTTCAGAATTTCTGCTTATAATTAATTTTAATTTATTTTCAACGTCTTTAATTATTTTTTCATAACCATTTTTGTCGATAACTTTTAACTTTTCTAAATAATTTTTAGCTGCTGATGTTTGATTTAATAAATCTTTTTCATAATTTGAACTTACGTCACATGAATGGATGAAGTTTAACATTTCTTTTAATTCTAATTCGGTTCTCATAATTTTTTCCCCCTCTTTTTTTAGTAGTGTGTATTCTAACACAAATGTTCGCTTTTGTCAAATTAAGAAAAAATTTGATGGTGTAAAATTAATTGGGGTACGAAAAAAGAAAAACCAATGTTATAATAAATTTGATAAACATAAAACTTTGGAGGTCTTTCTATGAATATCATATCACATTTTAAAGGAATTTTAGACGAAGAGGATAAAACATTTACATTATTTTTAACTTATGATATGATTGTTTTGATATTGATAACAAGGAAATTGATAAAATTTAAAAAGCAAAGAAGAATTTATTAAATCTAAAAAAACATGAATAAAAAATAAATTTAGCGAGGATATGATTATTTTATAAAAGGGAGGTTAATTATATGAAAGAAAAAATAATTGGTAATGAAAAAAATATTTTATTTTATAATGATGAAGAAGGTAATACAAAAGTAGAAGTGCTATTAGAAAATGAAGACGTGTGGTTAAATACTGAAGCATTAGCGGCACTTTTTAATGTTAAACGACCAGCAATTACGAAACATATAAATAATATTTATGAAGATGAAGAACTTGAAGAAGGAAGCACATGTTCCAAAATGGAACATATGGGTAATAATGGCAAACAGGTTTATAATACAAAATATTATAATCTTGATATGATCATTTCAATAGGTTTTAGAGTTAACTCTAAAAAAGCAATTAAATTTAGAACTTGGGCAAATAAAATAATTAAAGATTATATGGTTCAAGGTTTTGCATTAAATGATGAAAGATTTTTAAAAGCAAAAAAATCTGATCAAGAGTATTTTAAAAGATTACTTGAAAGAATTAAATTAATTCGTACAAGTGAGAGAATGTTTTATCAAAAAATTACTGATATATTTGCTGAATGTTCTATTGATTATGATAAAAATAGTGATACTGCAATAACTTTTTATAAAACTATTCAAAATAAATTTCATTATGCAATTACTGGAAACACTGCTGCTGAAATAGTTTATAAAAGAGTGGATTCTAAAAAAGAAAATATGGGACTTACTACCTGGGAAAATTCACCTGATGGGAAGATTTTAAAATCTGATGTAATTATTGCCAAGAACTATTTAAATGAACAAGAAATTAAAAATTTAAATAATTTAGTAAACTTATTTTTGGATATCGCTGAAAATAATGCAGAAAGAAGTATAACAATGTATATGGAAGATTGGAAAAATGAAGTAGAAAATGCCCTAAAAGTTTTCCATTATGAAGTTTTAGAAGGAAAAGGAAAAATCTCACATAAACAAGCAGTCGAAAAAGCTGAAAATGAATATGAAAAATATAAAGTTATACAGGATAAGAATTATGTGTCAGATTTTGATAGACTATTAAGTGAAACAAAGCAAATTGAAAATAAATAAATTGCACATTAGATAAAAAGGTAAAAATTGATATAATCATATTAGATGAATGGATGTGGACGGTGTCTACAAGAAGTCCACGTTAGAGAAATACTTATAGTATAGATAATATCATAAGTACAAATAATACAGATAATATGGGAGTACAAAGTTCTTGTGGCTCGAGAAAAAATACAAACAGTGTTGTGGTAAATAAGTAAAGTTATCATAGAAATGTTAAATTAGTAAAAATAATATATGTATGCTGAAAGGAACTGATGCTTTATTATAGATAGAAAGGTGGTAGTTATATGGAGAGTAGATGTAGTTATGACTGCACGAAGTGTAATTTAAATGGAAATTGTGTGCTTTATGAAGGTTAATAATGTTTATTTGGGATGTGAACTTCCTAAAATGGGGACGGATAGAATTTTTGGTATTATTTGTGATAATGATTATTTGTTAGTTAGTGAATATGGTATGGATAGGGATGATGCCGAGATTATTATATATAAGAAAAGGGATAAATAGTTGTAAACTAGAAGTTAAAGGGAATATTTTTTCTCTTTTTTGTTATATAATAGGGAGAAAGGAGAGATTTATATGAAATTATATGATAAGAAGATGGTATTAAAGAAAATTGCTAATTTGTTTGAGTATTATAGGGAATGTGATAAGGAAGAGGAAAGGGTATTTTTGGATTTTGTTAGGGTTATTATTGGTAAATTTGAGGATAGTGAGAGGATTGGTATATCTAGTGAGGAGATAGAGAAGCATTTATTTTGTAATGGTTACAAGGGTAGAAAGATTAATGATAAGGTTTTTGCTTTACTTAGTTATATTGGTGCTGATATGGAAGGGGTTAGTTTTGATGATGTTAAGATAACTAGGCATTCTTTTAGGGATATGGATAATGTTTATATTGATTTGGATAGGACTTGTGATAAGGATTTGTCTTATGTAAAGTTTGAGAATGTTTATTTGACGGGATCTTTAGATGGGGCTAAACTTGAATTTACTGATTTTACGGGATATAGGGGAGATGTTAAGTTAGATCCACAGTGTATTAGGGATAAGAGTTTAAAACAAGTGATTCTTTCAGGTCTTGTTATAGATGGTAGTTTTGATGATGTATATATTTATGGGACTGATTTTAAGGGTATAAGAGGGGAGGCTTATATTAATCCTCAGACTATTCGTGATAAGAAGTTAGAGGGGGTTAATTTGGATGGTGTTACTTTAGTGGGAGAGTATTATCCAGAAACTGATACTTATGGCAGTGCTATTTTTGATGGTTGTTATATTGATAATACTTCTTTTAGGGGCGCTAAGGGGCATCTTTGTATTAATCTTGAGTATTTGGGTAGGGATGATTCTTTTATTAAGACGGGAAGACTTGGTGGTTGTGATTTAACGGGGGTTAAGATTGTGGGGTCAGTTAAGTGTTATACTGGTAAGAGGGATATTATTTCTAAGGATGGAACGGTTTTACTTGATTTTAGTGATATAAGGGATATGGAAAATGATTTGCATAATTCGATTTATTATAATAGGGATGGGGAGTGTGTTATGATATATCCTTATAGGTCTTTGGTTAAGAGAAATGGGGAGTTTGTTGCTGTTAATAGGAATGATGAAGATAATTTGGATATTAATGTTATTTATGTTAATGATAAATGTACTAATAGTGATATTTATAAGATGGGTGGTTTTAAAAAGAGGATACTTGGGGTATTTAAAAAATAGATTTGTAATTTTTTATGAAAATTTAACAAAAAATTGGGTTTTTTGGGTAAATTTTCATTTTTTATTATAAAAAAAATATATTTATGGTATAATTGTTATTGTAGGAGGATGAGAAATGGAAAAAAATAGAAAAGTACAGGTAATTGCAATAGTGGCATTAATTGTTGGTATTGTTGGATTGTCTATTGGTTTTGCTGCTTTTTCTAGCGTTTTAAACATTCAAACTAGTGCGAATGTTAAACCGGATAGTAGTACTATGAATGTTGATTTTTCTAGTGCCGAAGATAAAGTAGAAGTTGCAGAAATTACACCAACAGCTACACCTAATTCTCTAGTAACAACTAATGGTGTTATTGATAATAGTGGTGATCCTACTATTTCTAATTTGAGTGCTACTTTTACTGAACCTGGACAATCTGTTGTATACAAATTTTATGCGTATAATGCTGGTGAATTGAATGCTTTCTTAAAGAGTATCGTATTTAGTAATGTTACTGGCCAAAATGCTACTAAGATTTGTACAGCTGGTGAAGGTACTACAGATGCTTTAGTACAAAAGGCTTGTGAGCAAATTTCTGTTAAGGTAAAAGTTGGAAGTGAACTTGAAACGGCAACTGGCAAGGCTTCTATTACTGGTCATACTTTAGCTAAGAGTACTGGTGAATTGGTTACTGTTACTTTAGAGTATGGAGCTGGTGATAATAGAGCAGATGGTGACTTTACAGTTTCATTTGGTGATATTACTTTGAATTACAGTTCTGCTGATTAAAAATGACTTGTTTTAATTGACTTGTCTCTTTAAAGGTGGGAGATTTATTATGAAAAAAAGCTATATTAAAATATTATTGTTTATTTTTACTTTGGGTTTTATCTTGATTTTAAATAGTTTAAAATTTAAAATGTTAGGACAAGTTGGACTGAGTATTTTTCTTCTGCTATCCTTGGTTATTATATATTTTATTTTTGGATTTGAAAAAGATAGACACCGTTATAGTAGGGATATTATCTTAGAGATTATTATTATTTTAATGGCTTTTTTTCTATTTTATTATTTATCTGGTATTTTAATTGGTTTTGCTAAAAATGCTAATTATTTAACGGTGAGATCTTTTTGTACGATAATTTTTCCTATTGTATTTTATATTATTATTAAAGAGTTTATGAGATATCAACTTATGATGAAGGCTAGTGAATCGAAAATTTTGTTATTTATGGTTTGTTTACTCTTTATTGTTATTGATAATGTTATTCCTTTTTCATCTCATTTAATTGGTTTTAATAGGGATACGTTTTTGCTTATTGCTTTATCTTTATTGCCTTCTATTTCTGAGAATATTTTGTGTTCTTATTTGGGATTTTATTTTGGTTATAAGCCTTGTATTGTTTATTTATTGGTTATGTATTTGTATAGGTATTTACTTCCTATAATTCCTAATCCTAATGAGTATCTTTATTCGATTATTTTTCTTGTGTTTCCACTTTTGGTACTTATAAGGGTTAGAAACTGGCTTAAAAGGGATAGGACTGTGGAGGTTGTGGATTATAATTATAGAATGCGTAAAAGGGAACTTTTGTTATTTATTCCTTTGATTATGTTTTCTTGTAGTTTGATTTATGTTGTATCGGGATATTTTAGGTATTATGCTATTGCTGTTATGAGTGGTTCTATGGAACCTAATATATCTAAGGGGGATGTTGTTATTGTTGATAAGGATTTTGATGATGTTAGGGTTGGTGATGTTTTGGCATATAGGTATGAGGGTAAAATGATAGTGCATAGGATATATAGGGTTATTAATAATGATAATGAGTATTTTATATATACTAAGGGGGATTTTAATGGTGATTATGATAAGTATAAAGTTACAGAGGATATGTTTGTGGGAATTGTTAAATTTAGTATTCCTTTAGTGGGATATCCTACGGTACTATTGAATGAGAGGTGGTAAAGTGACAAAGGATATGAATTATGTTAAACATAAAAGGGGCATTAAAAGAAGGAATAGGTTTATATTTAAACTTTGTTTATGTTTATTTTGTTTTGGTTTATGTATATTAATGGGATGTAAATTTATTGTTAGTTCTTTAAATATTAATAGTGATGAAAAACTTCATTATAGGGAAAATGGTAATGTTCAGTATTCGGTTTGTTTAAAGGATAATGATTTTTTTGAAGATGAGTGTTTGCGTTCTGATATGTCTTATGTTGCTAGTTTAATTAAAAATATACCTCTTAATTTTAATTATCAGTTTAATAGTAATATTGATGGTTTAGTGGAAAAAGTGGATTATGATATTATTGCTAAACTTATTATTGTTAATAATGATACGAAGGCTAAGTATTATGAAAAGGAATATGTACTGGTTCCTTTAAGGGAGGATGCTGTTAAGAATGGGGGAACTTTATATAATTTGAATAAAGAGGTTTTAATTGATTATGAGTATTATAATAATATTGCTTCTAATTTTAAATCTCAGTATGGTGTTGATGCTCAGAGTTATTTAGAAGTGTCTTTGAATACTTCTAATAGGGTTAATTCTAATTATGATGGTATTCCTACTTCTTCGTTAATTTCTGTTACGATACCGTTATCACAAAAGGCTATTGAAATTAATTTTAATACAAAGGAGACTAATAGGGATATTGACAGGGTTATTTCTTCTAATGTGGTAGTTATTCGGGAATATTTTAAGTTTATTATGGGTATTATTTTGGTATTGTTATCACTTGTCTTTCTATCTTTTGCTTTAATTGTTATTAATAAATATAATAAGGGTATTAGTAAGTATGATAAATTTATTAAAAGAATTTTAAGGGAATATGATAGGTTAATTGTGGAAACTTCTTCTTATCCTGATGAAAATGAGTATAATGTTTTATTTATTAATAGTTTTAATGAACTTGTGGATGTTAGGGATAATTTGCGAACTCCTATTATGTTTTATAATATTAAAAAGGCGAAGATGTGTAAGTTTTATATTTTGAATGGTAATAATTTGTATTTATATGTTGCTGATTCAAGGGATATAAATGGTGGTGATTAGAAGGATGAAGCCAAAGAGGAGAAATAATCGTTTGCTTTATTTTGGTTCTATAATAGTAGTTATTATTGTTATATTTCTTAGTGTAGGGTTTTCGGCTTTTTTGAATCAGTTATTTATTGATGATATTGGTTTAAATGTTAGAGTTGATAGGGATATAAGGGTTTATGGTGTTAGGGTTGATAGTGTTAATGATGCTACTAGTTATTATGAGGATTATAATGTTTCTAATATTTCGGGGAGACTTGGTCTTAATAGTGAGAATTCTTATGTTATTTATGAAGTTGATATTTATAATCTTGGTAATACTTCAATGGGTATTAGGGAAGCGTCAATTGATAATGAGAATTTGAAATTTGAATTTTTGGATTATAATTTGAAGGATAAAATTTGTGAAAATGGTCAGTGCTCTTTAGGTATTAAGAAGAAAATGCGGATTAAGGTTTCTTATAAAGAGGGAGTAGATATTAGTAGTGTCGATAATAGTTTTGTTTTGAATTTTACTTTTGGAAGAATTTTTAATGTTTCTTATTTTAATATTTCTGAGAGTGATAGTTTTCCTAAGGAGGTTATAGAGGGGGATTCTTTGAATTTGTATATTCCTCAGGCTCTTGATTATCATATAAAGGTATTTATGGGTGATAAATTGTTATCTTATGGTAATGATTATGAGTATAGTAATGATTATTTTGTTTTGAATAATATTATGGGTGATGTTAAAATTTATTATAAAATGCCTATTTGTCAAAGAGCAACTATTCTTCATACAGAAGTGTGTAAGGGTAATTATTGTAGTAGTATGGGGTATAAACCTAGTGGTGCTATGGGAACTAGTACTATTACTTATGGTAAACTTGGTAATCAGGGTGTTTTAGCATCAGGGGATGCTTTTGATTGTGATGTTAATGGTGATGGTGTTTATGATGCTAATACAGAGAGGTTTTATTATGTTACGGATTTGGAAAATAATAGTAATGTTGGTATTTTTATTTATTATAATAATGTAAGTGAAGGTATGCCTCGTAATGATTTGTATTATCAGTATAATACGGTTGCTGAGAATTGGCACGGGCCTTTAAATGCGGTTAAACAACTTCCGAAGAAGGAGCAGTGGAGTAATGTTAGTTTGTTTAATTCAGAGAGAAAGATTGTTAATGAGTATGGTACTACTAGTACTAAGGATGGTCATAAATTTCCTGAGGTATTTAGTTATTCTGAATATGCTGCTAGGTTTTTAACCTTTGGGGAAGTGAAGAAGCTTGTTAATTTTTATATTCCTTCTTGGAAGAATGGGGAACTTGATGATCATATTTATTTAGTAGAAAATACTAATTTTTCTAAGAAGGATAATTCTAAATTTGATGGTTATTGGTTAGAAACTCCACGTAATACGATGTCAAGTCATAGCTGGATTATTTATGCTACGGCAAGAAGAATACATAGTGTAGAAGTGCAAAGAACGGATGTTTTGATTGGAGTTCGTCCTGTAATTGAGGTTTCTAAAAGTGATATTGTGTATTAATTGTTGGAATAACAAAAAAAATGTGTTATAATGTTGGAGTGTGCTTAAGGGCTAGAGAGGAGTATTATGAAATATTTAGTTAATGGTTTTAGGGGCTTTTGTATGGCTCTTGCTGATAGTGTTCCCGGAGTTAGTGGAGGGACAATTGCCTTTGTACTGGGGTTTTATGATAAGTTTATTAAATCTCTTAATGATATTATATTTGGTAATAAAAAAGAGAGAATGAAAGCTATTGGTTTTTTGATTAAACTGGGAATTGGATGGGTTATTGGTATGATTTTAGCAACTCTTATTTTAACTAGTTTGTTTGAGAGTCATATTTATGCTGTTAGTTCAGTGTTTCTTGGTTTTATTGCTTTTTCTATTCCTTTTATTATTAAGGAAGAGAAGAAGTGTTTAAAGGGACAGTATAAAAATATTATTTTTAGTGTTATGGGAATACTTATAGTTTTTCTTATTACTTACTTTAATCCTGTTAGTGGGGGTAGTGGAGTTAATATTGGTAGTCTTAGTTTGGGACTTGGTATTTATATTTTTGTGGTTGCTATGATTGCTATATCGGCAATGGTTCTTCCTGGTATATCGGGTTCAACATTACTACTTATATTTGGTCTTTATATTCCTATTATGAATGCTATTAAGGAGTTCTTGCATTTTAATTTTAAGTATGTACCGGCTTTATTTATATTTGGATTTGGTGTTATTAGTGGTATTATTCTTGTTATTAGGCTTATTAAAAGGGCCCTTGAAAAACATAGAAGTAAGACGGTTTATCTTATTATTGGTCTTATGATTGGTTCTTTATATGCTATTGTTATGGGGCCTACTACTTTAGAAAGTGCTAAGGATCCGCTTAGTTTATCGACCTTTAGTATAGTGTTCTTCTTACTTGGATGTTTTATTATATGGGGATTAGAGAAGATTAAGTTTGTATTAGAAAAGAAAAACTTAGAGGATTAATTGTCTTCTAAGTTTTTCTTTGTTAACTATATAGAAATTTGTATAAATATGTTGTTTTCGTTTTAATTATATTATATAATATGTTTAAAGGAGTTGATTTTATGAAGAATATTACTGTAATTGGGGGAGGAGTTTTGGGTTCACAAATTGCTTTTCAAACTTCTTATAGTGGTAAGAAGTGTACTGTATATGTAATGGATGATAAGTGTAAGATGGAACTTATTACAAAGTTAGATGCTATTAAGGATAATTATATTAAGGCTATTAAGGATATGGCTGATAAAAGGGATTGGTGTCGTGGTATTAGTGATTATGATACTTTTGATAAGGATAAGTGCTTAGAAATGGTTGAAAATGGTTATGATAATATTGTTATTGAAACTGATTTGTTTAAGGCTGTTAGTAAGGCTGATTTGGTTATTGAATCTATTACAGAGGACTTTAATGTTAAGAGAAGTTTTTATGAGAAATTATCTAAGATATTGCCAGAAAAAACAGTAGTTGTTACTAATTCTTCGACAATGCTTCCTAGTAAACTTTGTAAATATACGGGTAGAGAGAATATGTTTTTGGCTCTTCACTTTGCTAATTCGATATGGAAGAATAATGTTGTAGAGGTTATGAAACATAGTAAAACTGATGATAAGTATTTTAAAATGGTAATGGAGTTTGGTAAGGAGATTAATATGATTCCTTTACCTGTTGAAAAAGAAAAGAGTGGTTATCTTCTTAATTCTATGCTTATTCCTTTTCTATTTTCTAGTTTAGATTTGCTTGTTAATGGTGTTAGTGATGTAGAAAGTATTGATAAGGCTTGGAAATATGGGACAGGAGCACCTGAAGGGCCTTTTGAAATTCTTGACAAAGTGGGTCTTGTTACGGCTTATAATATAGTAGAAATGTATGTGAAAATTCCGTCATTTTTGGCTCCTTATAACTTTAAGGGGATAAGTAAGATGCTTAAGGTTTATATCGATAATGGTAAGACTGGCAAGAGTAGTGGGGAAGGCTTTTATAAGTATTATGATTAGTATTGATGATTTTACAAAGATTGATATGAGAGTTGGAACTATTAAGAGTGCTTTTATTAA
>OIYG01002252.1_pt1 | contig 12601 bp, 15 predicted proteins | sample 1587861 | NCBI WGS metagenome assembly OIYG01 (sample SAMN03283272) | human gut metagenome | biome: human-associated habitat; material: feces | host: Homo sapiens | place: Peru | collected 2012 | reverse complement strand
TATATACCCCTCCAAAGTGTTTTTTATTGCATAATTTTGTCCTTTTTCCTTCTTTCATTATACTGTCATAAACTACTATTAATCGTGGTTCTTCAATTCCGCCTTTTTGTAAATGAACATGATCTTCATCTGCTATACAATAGATATTGTCAACTATTTTCTTTTTAGCTGTTTTTTCCTCTTCAACATTAATATTTAATTCACTTATCTTATTCATTATCGTTTACTTTGATATTTCTGTTTTATATGCTGCTACTTTTCCTGCCTTTTCATAATTTGTTTCTATTGCTTCTTCTATTAATCTAGTTTCAACATTTTCCAATAATCTCTCTTTTGGTGCTATTTGAAAGTACTCGTCTAAGAGATATATTCTTTCATTACTTTGTTTATCTAAGTAATATCTTCTTTTAAAATCTATTTCTCCAAATATTGTAACTATCTTTCTATTATCTTTTTCTAGTGATTCAAATTGTTCTTTCCTTTCTCTTAATTTAAAAATTATATCTTCTGCATATTCTAATGAAAATTTAGTTAAATCATGACCTAATTGCATTAATTTATCATTTAAATTATCTGTAAAATTACTTAATCCTCCAACTTCCATTGAATTTTTTAAAAATTCTGTCATTAAACTAATGACTTTTTCTTCAAAATCGTGTAAAATATTTTCCATAAGATACTCCTTTCAAATTGGTTGATTTTGTTTTTACCAAATTTATTTTAACACAATTTTGGGAGTATCTTATTTTTTTATTTTAAAATTTCCCCGAAATTATTTTACACTATTTACATTTCATCTTCATCAAACCAATCAAATCCACTAGAATTAGCATGTTTTATTGCATATTCCTTCATAACTTGTTTTGATAAAGTTCTATATCTTCTAATTTTGCGTTTAGGTCTATTATTTATTTGTGGGTTAGAAACCATATTGCTGATAGCAATAATCCCAGAGAGAATGCGATCAACCTTGCTTTCCATTTTATTTTCTTTAATTTTAAAGCCTGTTCTTCCTCTGTATCTTTCAATTTTTCTTTCATAATTTGAAATTCTTTCTTCATAATCTCTGAAATTATTTTGGGTAATTTTTTCTCTAAATTTGTGTTCTCCGTTTCTATATCCGAATAAATCTCTCGAATTATTGCTCCTGTATTCACATTTTCTTCCTTCATTTGCTTGTTCCAATCGTATATATCCTGTAGCACTGTTGGCTCTATTAGGTAATAGTACATCTGCACCACTGATGGAACTATTTGATTTTCCTGTACTATTTTGTTGTTCTCTTTCAATTTTTCTAAATTCATCTTCCATATTTCCTTTCAAATATTTTTCTTCAAATAATTTATTATCTCTACATTTATAACCTTCTGGTGTAGTATATGTAATATATTTTCTTGTATCTGTCCAATTAACTTGATAGCCTAACTTATTCATTAATTTTATAAAATTTTCTTTACATGTACTTTCTGCTATTGATAAATCTATTGCATTTATTAGTTTGAATTTCCAACTTTCTCCTCTTTCTGCAACTCTATATTCATTTCTTCTTATATAATTTGTTTTGTTTTTTTTAGGAACAACTGAAGCTCCTATTTCTAAACATATCTTATCTGAATAATCTTTTAAATACTGCAAATCCTTTTTATTCATTTGAATTTTATATCCAGTTTCAAACGATACAGAATTTATAACTAGATGATTATGCAAATGTTCTTTATCTATATGTGTTGCAACTAGTACCTGAAATCCATTAAATGTATCTGCCAGTTTTAAACCTGCATTATGTACTTGATTAGGTGTTAAATTATCCTTTGGATCAAATGACTGTATAATATGTATATATTGCCTGCCACCATTCTTATGGTATAAATCTTTCATATATAGCATTTCCTCTAAACAACTGTCAGCCATACAATCTTTGCCTGTAATTAAATCTGCAGTTGTTTTCTTATCTTGTGTAACATAATTTATAATTCTTTTTATGCTTGCTCTTGAGCTAATTGCTTCAATAACTGCCATATATTAATCACTTCCATTCTTAGTTCCTTTAAATCTATTGTTGTAATAGATCCTTCATTTGCAAGTTTTGTTAGTTGATTAATATTATTTCCAATTCTCCTAAGTTCAATATCTATTTTGTCTAGTCCATTTATTATAACTATTTTATCTTTTAAGCATGAACTTAAAATAAATTTTGTTATTGTCATATTATATTTATTGGCTTTTTTCTCAATTAAATTTTTTTCTTGCTCTGTTAATCGTATATTTATTTTCTTATCTTTTGACATATCACTCCTCCTTGAAATACCTAAAACAAATTAAAGGGGTTTGGGTTCTACCAATTTTGTAAGCTCTATTTGATGGTACTTGTACCTACAAATAGGAAGCTTGCAATACTATAAATAGTAAAATTATTTAACACTATTTACAAAATTTAATTGGTTATTTGTTAAATAGTTATTTACTTTTTCAAGTTCATCTTCTTTAAATTTATTGAATACTGATGTATATGTATTTAAAGTAACTGTTACATCTTTATGTCCCATTAATCTTTGTAAAACTACTGCTGTCATTCCTGCCTCAATACATCTCGTTCCATAAGTATGCCTTAAACAATGTGTACTTATATTTTTAGAACTTGTTTTTAATTCTTCTTCAAATATTCTTTTTAGTTCTTTATTAATTGCTGATGTTCTTATGTAATTATCATTTGTTGTAAATATTAAATTGTGTAAGTTTCCGTTTGCATATTTTAGTTGTTCTTCAAAAATTGGCACTAAAAAGTCTGGTATAGGTAAAGTTCTATTACCTGCATAAGTTTTTGTCTTATTTCCTAAAATAATGGCAAATTCCTTATCATTTGTAAGTGTTCTTTTTACATATAAAAGTTTATTTTTTAAATCTATATTTTCTGTGCTTAACGCTAATACTTCTCCAATTCTTAATCCCATATACATCTGAATTAAAAATATATTTTTATATGGCTCATTTTCTATCGAAACCTTATTTAAATATTCTGTAAAAGCTTTTTGCACATTAATATCTAAAGCTTCTACAACTTTAGTTTGTTTATCACTTTTAGGCTTTATAACTTCATACATTGGGTTATATGTAATATATTTCTTAATCTCTGCTCTACGATATGCTTGTACAAATTGTTCATACAGTTTTTTAATATATGAATCGCTTAAATCTTTTATGGAATTTAAAAATTCTTGAATATCATTTTTTGTTACATCTTGAATTTTCATTTCTCCCAGTTTGCTATTTTTTATTTTGTTTATAGTCCATTTAAGCCTTGCGTATTGCCCACCAGAAATTGTATTAGAAGCAAGTTTTTCTTCTCTAATATCTTCCATAATTTTTACTAGTTTAATTCCGTTTTTCTCCACATAAATATCATTATTCATTTGATATTTTACTTCGTTCAACTTATTTATAACTTCTTTTTGTGTTTTACCATATACTGATTTTCTAATAGCTTTCCCATCTTCTGCTATTCCTGATATATATTGACCTATCCATCTTTTATTTTTCTTATCTTCAAATATTGTGCCTTCTCCATTTCCTCTTCTTCTTTTTTTCTTCATAATTTTTGTCCACCATTTTCTTATTTTGATATTTCATTTACTAAACTTGAAATATAATATTCTTTTATATTCTCGATTTTTTCGCATTTTAAAATCTTACCAAATACTTTCTCTAGTATTGGTAAATTTACTTTATCTAGCAATTCTAATTGATTACTATCACATAATCTTTTTACTGCAATTTGATATATTTTTATTTGATTTAATAGATTTTCTGGTAAATACTCTGTATTTTGAATGTATATTTTCTTTTGATTAAATATTGCATTATAGTTTGATGTTTCTTCTTGTACTAAATTTTCTTTTTTTATTTTTAAATTAATTATATTTAATCTTTCTTTCAATCCATTATTTTCTATATCTTTATCTATCTCTATGTCTGACTCTTTCTCTATATCTATCTCTATTGGACTATTTGGTGGACATTGTCCACTTAATAATTTTTGTTTTTCCCTTTGTTCTCTTTTTTGTTTTGCCCAACCAGTTTCACTACCTACCATGTTTTCAAAACCTGCTATTCTAAAACAATTTTCTTCTTCTGTATAAATTAGATTTAGCTTTTTAAATAATTCCATTGCTACAATTACAGTATCTCTACTAAAATATTTTGTATCTCTAACAATTTTATCTGCATCATAAGGAATAATCATTTCTCCAAGTCTTGAAGCAAGCTCTCCATTATTATTCGCAGTTTGTAGGCATAGCATTTGATATAAAACTATGTATTTACAGCCTTCTTGTTGTGATAATAAAAAATCAATTTCAGCTAAATTAAAGAAATCTGTTTTTAATTTAATCCAATAATACCTTTTTGTTTTCTCCATAATTTACTCACTTTCTAGTATTTCTACTCTTTTTCTATTGTTAAAATTAAGAAAAAATGATATACTACTTTTATAAAGATTTCGTAAGTCTTTATGTGGCATTTGTGCAAAAGTTAGCTCGCAAAAGTAGGCTTTTGTATAAATGCTTTTTCTTTTCATATAACATCAATCCTTTTTTCCATCTTCCATAAAATATAAGCTATTTTTTGTATTTTTCTTGTTTTGCCTATATTTACAGAAGGAAAGTCTGCACGATTAAATATCTCGTTTGTTTTGTTTTCTCCCATATATAAATCTTTTGCAACATCTTTTACTGTTAGCATTTTAAATAGATCTTCTAAACTCTTTACAGCTTGTTTTACTAATTCTTTCTTAAGTTCTTCACTAAAACTATCATTCATAATTTTTGTCCTCCTTTGAAATTTACATTATATCCGTTTTGGATAACTATTAAGTAAAAAAATAAACTCTTATATTTTGCTATAAACCTCCTTTCTAATTTTAGTTATCCGTTTTGGATATTTTTATAATAATCCAAAGTGGATAATAAGTCAATCCCTTTTTCAAAAGTTTTTAAATATTTTTATCCTTTATAAAACTTTATTAGCCTGTTTTCTTTAAAATATCGAGACTTGATTGACTTTCCAAAATGGATATGATAAAATTTAGGCATACGATAGAAGAAGGAGAAAAAATCATGACAAATGGAGAAAGAATAAGATATTTAAGAGAAAAAAATGGTTTTACTCAAAAAGAAGTAGCTAATAGACTAGGAGTAGAATCTGCAGCAATATCTAAATATGAATTAGATATGCGTGAGCCCAATATAGAAGCTTTAAAAAAATTAGCAACATTATTTAATGTTTCTATCGACTATTTACTAGGAAGAACGCCTAATGTTTTAGTTAGTGAAGTTGATAGAGATATTATAGACATTTCAGTTTTAAAAAGAAAATATAATTTATTAAAAAGCAGAATGGATAAAGTTAAAGAAGAATATAAAAATGTAAATGCAACAAATATAGCAATAAATGAACTTTGTGCTGGAGTTGGCAAAACAACTTATGGAGAATCAAAAACAAATCCAATAATTTCCTTAAAAGAAATAGAAGATTTATTTGAAAATATCGATACTGCTAAAAATCCAAACCCTCAAATTTTATTAAAATCTAGAGATATGGAAAATTGGATTATTATAGTAGAAATAGATTCTTTTGATGATGAAGAAATACCAATTGAAGCTACCGAAAGACTATGGCTTTATTCAGCAAAATTATCTAAAGAATATAATGTATTGGGATTGGCTATTTCAATTGAAAAAGATGAAATTTGTAAATTGAATTATGCTGGTTATCAAAAACAAGGAGATAAATATTATACACAATTACATTTGCCTAGAACTGTTTTAACTGCAGTTGAGTATATAGATGTAATGAGTAGATTATAGAAAAGAGGTAGAATTATGACTATTTTAGAATTTATTTTAAATAACAATGATTATTTAGAGGATTTAATTACAAGAAGTACTTATCATTCAAATGCTATTGAAGGAAGCACGTTAACTTATGCTGAAACTTATGCTATTCTATACAACGACAATAGCTTTAAAATTGAAGGAAAAGAGCCAAGAGAAATATATGAGGCTATTAACCATAAAAAAGCCTTAGAATTGGTTTTCAAGAATTTACAAAATGAAGATGGATTTGATGAAAGATTTATTAGGAAATTAAATGAAACAATAAATAGAGATATTAAAGATACAGAAGGATATAGGACTGTTCAAGTATTTATTAGGGGTAGTGAGCATATTCCACCAGCTCCTGAAAAAATACCTAATTTAATGACTTATTTTGTTTATAATTATAACCATGATGAAGAAGATATTTTTACCAAAATTGCAAGATACCATATTGAATTTGAAAAGATTCATCCTTTTGAAGATGGAAATGGTAGAACTGGTAGATTATTACTAAATTATGAATTACTTAAAAATGATATTCCACCTGTTGTAATTAGCAAAGAGGAAAGGGTAAAATATTTTGAATTTTTAAAGAATAATGATAGTACAGGCTTAGCTGAATGGTTAAAAGAATTATCTACAGAAGAAAAAGAAAGAATGGAGAAGTTTGGGTATAAGAATACTTAATGATATTTTGTCATAATATAAATTAATTAATAATGGAGGATAAAAATGGTACAGACAGGAAAATTTCAAGTATATTATAAAAGAGTAAAAAGCGAATTAGAAGATATACAAGCTTCAAACAATTATATGAGTTTGTCAAAAGCATTTGCACACTGGTATTTATTAAATTTTTTGGATATCGATGCACATGAACTTGGAGAGATTGTAATTGATGGAGATGGAGATAACGGAATAGATGCTATAGTTTATAAGAATGACACTATGAAACTATTTCAATTTAAGTTTCCTGATAAAATTACTAATTTATCTAAACAAATAGATGAAAAGACAGCATTAAAACTAATAAATGGCTATAAGAAATTAACCAGTGGACGAAAACCAAGAAAAGCAAACGATAATTTCTTAAATTTTAGAGATACTGTAAAAAACAAAAGTATATTTAATTACGAATTTGTTTTTGTATCATTTTCGGATGGATTAAGTGATAATTCAGATGATGCACTTCAAACTGAACTGGAAAATATAAAAAAATTAACAGGAAATAGTCTTAAAATTCAAGTAGAAGATAAAAAAAGAATATGTGATAAAATTGATAGATTACAAAAAAAGAATATAGTTAATCTTAATATGAAATATAATTCTTTGGCACCAAGTTATAATATTGACGATAATGTAAAATCTTGGGTTGGTTTTACAACAGCTAAAGATATATTAAAAGCTGTAGAAAATAATATGGACATTATATTTGATGAAAATATTAGGAATTATGAAGGAGATAATTCTGTTAATCAAGGAATTATTAATACAGCTACAGATGAACATGAAGCAGAAAATTTTTACTTTTACCATAATGGAATTGTTTTTATTTGTGATGAGTGTAAAATTAGTACTGGTAATCAGATCACTAATTTATCAGCAGCAGCAATAGTTAATGGATGTCAAACTGTTGTTGCTTTAGATAAGGCAAGCAAGTCAGAAAAAGGTTTAAAAGAAAATGTCTTTTTACCAATTAGAATAATTGAAACAAGAGATATAGATTTAAGGGCAAAAATAACTGAGTTTTTAAATTCACAAACCAAAATTAGAGATAGTTATTTCTTAGCCAATAATACTTTCGTTAGAGAACTACAGGAAGAATTGGCTAAAAAAGGATATTTTTTAGAAAGATTGGCTAATGAATATAACTATAAACATAATTTAAATAGTGTTTCTGATTATAATAAAGATCATATTTTACAACTAGAAAAAACCATACAAATATATGTTGCTTATTATAATAATCAATCAGCCGCAAAAGCCAAAAGAGGTAAAAACGAATTATTTGATAAACAAAGTATAAATGACTTAATTTCAGAGATTAATTCTGATAAAGTATTAAAAGTATATGATATATATAAAGAAATATGTAAAGTAATAACTATGTATAGAAAATGTAGAAGAGTAAACAGAAATGATGAGTTTCTAGACTATATGGGCATAAAAGTAAATGATATTGATGAATATACAAAACAAATGGAAAAATTTATATTTGTAAACACATCTGACATATTATTTCTAAACGCGTATGCAAATATTTCAGATGGAAAATTCAAAAAAGAGAATCTAGTTAAAATTATAAATATTAGTAAAGATATAATTTCTAGTATACCTAAAATGAGTCCTTCATCTGCAACAAAAAATACAAATATTTTCGAAAAAGTGCAAAAAATGTGTCAAGCTCAAAAAGAGAGCTAGTTGCATTCAAACCACATTCAAAAATGGTCGAAGTGCTTGAAAATAGCTAAAATTACATGCTATTTTCCTGTCACCTCGACCATATATAGAAGAATTCTTAGGAGTTCTTCTTTTTTTGCATTTATGAGCAAATACTGACTATTACTGCATTACACACAATTTGTTTAAACTTTTTCAGCCTTTCTAAAACTTCCATAAAATCTATAAATCTTTAAGTAAATGCAGTCAATTTTATAATTAATTGATTTTCTTCAATTTTGACTGCATATAAATTTATTTCAGATAATAAAAATGAGGCACTATTTGTATCATTAATAAAACCATATAACAGACTAGGTATATCTGGAATCGAAATATTAATAAGAAATTTTGGAAGAAAAGCTAATATAAATAAGGTAGTACATCCACATAAATTTAGAAGAAGAATGGCAACAATGGCTATTAATAAAGGTATGCCAATAGAACAAGTGCAAAAATTACTTGGACATATAAAAATAGATACAACTATGGAATATGCAACGGTAAATCAAAATAATGTAAAAAATTCTCATAGGAAATATATTACATAAACTTTTTTATATTATAAAAAATATAAAAGTTAAAAGTATGCTAAGTAATAAGTTAATTAGAATCTTAGGAAATCATAGACAAATCAAGAAAAATGTAATATAATGGTAATAAGGAAGGAATAAATAACAATGGAATTATGGGATGTATATGATATTAATAAAAGATTTACAGGAAAAGTAATTGATAGACATAGTGATGAAAGATTAAAGGAAGGGGAATATCATTTAGTAGTAGAGGCTATTATAATAAACTCTAAAGGAGAAATATTATTAAATAAACGCTCAAAATTTAAGAATAAATATCCCAATATGTGGGAAAGTACGGCTGGTTCTTGCATAAAAGGTGAAAACAGCTTACAATCAATGTTAAGAGAAATAAGAGAAGAACTAGGAGTTATATTTAATGAGTCAGATGCTGTTTTTTACAAAACTTTAAGAGATGATAATGCAAAAGATTTTAAAGATATATGGTTATTTAGAAAAGATTTAGAAATAAAGGATTTAAGCTATACAGATGGAGAAGTAGTTGATTCTAAATGGATTACTATAGATGAATTTGAAAAAATGATTGATAACGAAAAAATTATTCCAACGATAGATTTTGATAAAGAAGATTATAAAAAATGTTTAGAATTATAATAAGGAGTATATTGTAAATGTCTGTAGAGAAATCAGTATTAACAAAAAATGATATAATTACTTTATTAAGAACTCAATATAATATAGAAGGAAATGTAGAAATAACTAAGTTGAACAGAGGTTCTTCAAATTTATTTGAAATTAATGTAAATGGTAAAAGGTATATATTAAAAGAGTTTAATTCAAATAAACCTGTATCTTTAGTAGAAAAAGAAATTCGATTAATTAAATATTTACAAAACGGAAAACTTCAAGTACCACAGTATATTCAGTTAAATGATGGAAGATATTATTTTATTTTTAATGGAAAAGTAGTGATTTTACAACAATTCATAGAGGGATATACTGTTGAAAACAATACAGGAAATTATGAGCAAATGATGGAATCAGCAACTATTTTAGGAAAATTAATAAGAGAATTAATAGGATATGAAGGATTAGAAGAAGAAGGCATTATAGATAAATGGTTTTCTAAAAAGAGTGTACAAATAGGAGTTCAAAAATTAGAAGAAGAAAAAAAGAACATTAAAGGAGATAATAAATATAAAGAACAATTTATTGCAGATTTTAATGATAAAATATTAATAGCGAATGCTCTAATTGACCAATTTGATTTTGGAATAATTAGAAGATTAAGTATAATGAATACACATGGAGATTATAGCATTCAGCAGTTAATTTATAATGAAGGTAAATTAGCTACAGTAATAGATTTTGAAACAGCAAAGAAGATGCCAATAGTATGGGAAATAGTCAGATCGTATAGTTATGTAGATAAAAATGCAGAAGATGGAAAAATAGATACAGATAATCTTATTCAATATTTTAAAGAAGTCTCTAAATATGTAGAATTAAATGAATATGATTTGAAATTTGCCCCACATATTTACTTAATGCAACTAATAGGAAGCACATTTGGATATAGGGAGTATAATAAAGATTGTAGCCAAAAAGATTTATTAAAATTTGCCTTGTTTAGAACTAACTTATGTAGAAGTTTATATGCTAATTTAGATAAAATAAGTGAAAGTCTTTTAGAAAATGTACCACACAGACAAATGATATTAGAAGAAAGATAATTTTATATAAGGAAAGGGAAAAAATAAAATGATTTCTTACGAACAAAAGGAAAAGAAATTTAATTTTAGAGTAGGAGGAATATTAGAAAGTCCTGACAGAAAAAAAGTTCTAATACATAGACTTTCAAATTTTAACTTCTGGCTATTACCAGGAGGAAGAGTGGAAATGTTAGAGGATACAGAAAATGCAATATTAAGAGAAATACAAGAAGAATTAGGTGTTACAAGCGAGATTGATAGATTAGTCTCAATAACAGAAAGTTTTTTTGATATGAAAGATAAGACATATCATGAATTAGGAGTTAATTATCTATTAAAACTTCCAGAAAATTCTCAATTATTAAAAATGCAAGGTGAATTTGCAGGAATTGAAGGCGAAAAATATAGATATAAATGGATTGATAAGGAGTTATTAAGTCAAATAACTTTTAAACCAAATTATATGATACCGATATTGCAAAATATACCACAAGAAATTGTTCATATTATTAAAGATGAAAGAATTAGAAAAAAAGAAGATATTGAAAGATAATGTTTACAAAAGAGAAGAATTAATATAGGTCTTCTCTTCTCTTTTTGTTAAAAAGCTTTTTGAAAGGAATAAATATGGAAGAAGTAATAATAAAATTTTTAGATATTGCAACTATTAAATTTATAGGAACTCCAGAATTAATAGAATTAGTAAAAAAATATTATCCTGGATTAGAAAATAAAAAGGCAAAAGAGAATTATACAATAAAATTAAACACTAGAATATTACCAATAGACTTAAAAATACCACAGGATGCAAACTTTCAAAGATGTTTTGCAGGTCCACATTATTATTCATGGAAAAATGGAGAATATAATTTAGCATATTCTCCTCCAGAGGAAAGAGGCGGTTCTCATATAGTTATTAGAAAAGGAAATAATTTTCAAGTAATGTTTCACGAAGGAGAACTACCAAACCAAATAGTAGGCATAAGCCGAGAAATATTAACAAAAGAGGCTTTATCTAAAGGATATATGCCAATACATGCTTCTGTAGTTTCAAAAGATGGAAAAGGATTTATATTTTTTGGAGGTAAAAATAAAGGAAAAAGTACATCTTTCTTCTCTAGTATAATATATGACAATGCCAGACCTATGTCAGGAGATGTTGCAGTAGTTAGAAAAGATGATAATGGTTGGAAAGTAATAGGATGGCCATGGACAGCTACAATAGACCAGTCATTTTTTGATTTAACTAAAAGAGTACCGAAACAAAACATACCAAATAAAGGAAAGATAAAATATCTACCTGCAGACTTTTGCGAAGAATTCTCTACACAGTGGATATGGGAAGAACCATTAGAACAAATAATAAATGTTGATTTAGATCCAAATACTAAAGCAGCATTAAAAATGATAAAGCCTGAGGAATTAAAAGAAAGACTAGAAAGATTTGGAAAGGAAAAATGGTGGAGATGGGGAGATGTATTTGGTTTAGGGAAAAAAGAACCCATTTATGAATATGAAGAAATGTCACAAGATATACAAGGAAAAGTATTAACTGGAGATATAATACAACTTTTCAAAGAAAGAGAGAATGAAAGAGAATTATAAAGTAGGAGGAAATATGATAATAACTACCATTGGAGATGAAATAGGAACAACATTAGAAGATCAAATTGAAGCATTAAAAGAAGTTAATATGAAATATATTGAAATTAGAAAAATTAACGATATTTATATATGGAAATACTCAGAAGAACAGATTAAACAGATTAAAAAAGAATTTGAAAAAAATGAGATAAAAGTAATTACGATAGATACTCCAATAGGAAAGAAAAAGAACTCTTTTAATTATGATGAAAATATAAAATTATTAGATAGATATATAAAAATAGCTAATATATTTGAAGCAAAATATTTAAGAATTTTTTCAGATGTTGGAAGGATACTTAATTCAAAAAGTATAAAAGAAGTTATAAGAGAAATGTCAAATATAACAACTAAAAATAAATTAAATTTATTGATTGAAAATGAGAAAGACACATCT
>OIYG01002251.1_pt1 | contig 12602 bp, 11 predicted proteins | sample 1587861 | NCBI WGS metagenome assembly OIYG01 (sample SAMN03283272) | human gut metagenome | biome: human-associated habitat; material: feces | host: Homo sapiens | place: Peru | collected 2012 | reverse complement strand
ATCTAGCGGAGTAATGACTAATCAATTCTATGCTTATGAAAGGGGAACTACTAGGTTTGATACAAGTAGACCACTATATTGGGATGGAATGGTAGGTTTAATGTATTCAAGTGATTATGGATATGCAGCAGGAAATAGTTGTGTAACGGGAACAGATCCTTATAAATATGATGGGGGATGCAATAATAAGGATTGGCTCTATATATCAAATACTTCTCAGTGGCTAATGTCGCCGAAGTTGAGCAGGCCCGATGATGTGTTAAACTTCTCCTTCTCAAAAGTATTAGTTATCAAAAAATACAGAAGTTTGCGTCTCTTGTCGGTCCGTCCTACCTTCTACCTTACTTCTACTACATCTATTACATCAGGTACAGGAACTATGGATGATCCTTATATAATAGATAATTAATAGTTATACTTATATTGGTATAACTTTTTTCTTTGTAAATATTTTATAAAATAATTGTAATTGTATTTTTAATATGTTATAATTTAGGTATAAGATAGGTAAGGAGATATGTAATGGAAGATAATAAGAAAAAGAAGAGATTAGTATTTCTAATATTACTAATAATTGTTATTACGGGAATTGGTGTTACTTTTGGTTATTTTATATGGAATAGTACTACTAATACGGATGTTAGTTTAAGTGTAAAAGGGGCAATAGTAGAACTTAATGATGGAACTGATATTACGGGTGCTAATTTAATACCTGTAGATAGTTATACTAATGAAGGTGGTAACGTTGTTAAGAAAGATTTTAATGTTAAATTAAAGAAGGCAACAAAGGGTGATGTTACAGTTGACTTTAAGTTAAGAATTAATTCTATTGATAGTGGTTTAAATCATAGTAGTTTTATGTATAACTTAGTTAATGCTAGTGGTACTAGTGTTAAAAGTGGTAACTTTGCTACTAGTAAAGCTGGGGATGTTATTGACTTACTTACTTTGAGTAGTACTAATGGAACTCTTTCTACATCTTTATCTAGTTATACTTTATATGTTTATATAGATGGTACTATGGGTGATAATCCTAGTAGTATGATGAATCAAAGTTTTGACTTTAGTTTAGATGTAACAGGAACAAATTCTAGTTTAGAAAGAGAAACAAGTGCCAATACAGCCGTAACTGTGATCGAAACTTTAGATGACGGAACCGCAGGAAACTCAGGTAGTGGGGTATATAAGGTTACACATAGTGCAATACCTGCTAGTAGTAGTGCAACAGGAAGTGAAATACCAGCAGTTACTGATTGTAGGTATTATGGACCTAGTCCTAATAATTATATATGTTTAGATATGGAAGGACAGAGTACTTGCCCTGATAAACACTTATATAGAATAATAGGAAGTATATATGAAGAGAAAGAAAATACTAATAGAATAAAAGTTATTAAGGCAACACCACTTACTGATGGGAAAATTAAACACTTTAGTTGGGATTATAAAGTAAATAATGGAAGTGGTAGTTATGATAATATATGGGCTACTATTACTAGTGGTAATTATAGTAATAGTTTAACAAGTGGTAGTCAGCTTATGAAACTCTTAAATAGCGGGGCTTGGTGGAATGGGACAAGTGGTAGTTATTATAATAATAGTACTACTGCAACTACTGTTAACTTTACTAATTATAAATTAAGCGATAAGGCAAAGAGTTATATAAGTACAAGTAGGTATTATATGGGAGAATATAATAGTTCAAGCATATTAACATCGGCGATGTATGGGTACGAAAGAGGAACGACTAGGTATAATACAAGTAGGCCACTTTACTGGGATGGAATGGTAGGACTTATGTATCCAAGTGATTATGGATATGCAGCCGGAAAAACTTGTGTAGATGGTACTTATTTAGGTAGTTATAATAATAGTTGTAAATCTAAAGATTGGCTCTATATTTCAAATACTGGTCAGTGGTTAATGTCGCCGAATTCGCAACGCTCCAACAGTGTGTTCTACGTCTACTTCTCAGGCGGCTATGTCGGCCACGACAACTACTTCGTCAGCTTCTATGGCTTTGCGGCGCGCCCAGTCTTCTATTTAACCTCTACTACTAGTATAATAGACGGTGATGGTACTCTTAATAATCCCTATATATTAAAATAGAATACATATATTATATGTATTCTATTTTGCATTATATCCTTATATATACCCCCGATAAGGCCTAATATAAAAAAATAGTATGAATTTATTGTATATTATTTCTCTTAATGGGTCATTATTATCATAGAATAATAATAAGGAGGGATGGTTATGATGAGTAATTTTAGTGAGGAAGCACAGAATGTATTAAATGGAGCTAAGGAAGAGATGATGGGGCTTAAGCATCCGTATATTGGGACAGAGCATCTTATTTTGAGTATTCTTAGGGTGGATAATGAGATTAGGGAGAGGCTTTTTAGTTATAATCTTAGTTATGAGGGATATAGGAAAGTGGTTATGGATATGGTTCCAATGGGATCGGTAGAGGCGGATAATTTTATTTATACACCGCTTCTTAGGAGAGTGATTGAGAGTAGTTGTTATATGGCTCGGGAGAATGGTTTAGGGGATATTTCTGTGAGGAATTTGTTTGCTAGTATGCTTGATATTGGTGAGGGGACGGGGATTCGTGGTCTTGTTAATATGGGTATTAATATTAATGATTTGTATACGGAGTTTCATAGTTTGAGTAGGGGTAAGAGTAAGAAGAAGTTAATGGTAATGGAGTTTGGGGTATGTCTTAATGATATGGCTCGTGATGGGAAGCTTGACCCTGTTATTGGGAGAGATAAAGAGGTTACGAGGGTTATGGAGATTCTTTGTAGGAGGAGTAAGAATAATCCGGTGCTTGTTGGAGAGGCTGGGGTTGGTAAGAGTGCTATTGTAGAGGAAGTGGCGAGGAGAATTGAGTTTGAGATGGTGCCGGATAGGTTACTTGGGAAGAGGATTATTTCTATTTCGATGGCTAATTTAGTGGCTGGTACGAAGTATCGAGGTGAGTTTGAGGATAGGATGAGGAAGCTTATTAAAGAGGTAGAGGAAGAGGATGATATTGTTTTATTTATTGATGAGGTGCATACGTTAGTGGGTGCTGGTGGTGCCGAGGGGGCGATAGATGCTTCTAATATTTTGAAGCCGGCACTTGCAAGAGGGAAGTTTGTGTGTATTGGGGCAACGACAGTTGGGGAGTATAAGAAGAGTATTAGGGCTGATAGTGCTCTTGATAGGAGGTTTCAGGTTGTTAGTGTTAAGGAGCCTAGCATGAACGATGCAAGGGGGATTATTGGGGGTCTTCGGGATATTTATGAGGTTTATCATAATGTGGTTCTTAGTGATGAAGTGCTTGATGATATTGTGGAGTATGCGGATAGGTACATAGTGGGGAGGTTTTTTCCGGATAAGGCTATTGATGTTATGGATGAGGTATGTGCGATGGTTAGTACTAGGGGGGATGAGAAGCGTAAGTGTATAAGGGAACTTAGGGGGAGGATTAATTTGGTAAGGCGGGATAAGAATTGTAGTATTTTGGGGAACAGGTTAGAAGAAGCATATAAGATGCTACGTGAGGAGAAGAGGCTTCTTGGAGAAGTGGATGCTATGTCTTTTGCTGGAAAGAGGGGGCGTAATGTGGTAGAGAGAGGGGATGTAATAGATGTGGTAGAGAGGATTAGTGGGGTTAGTATTTATATGGATAGGGATAGGGGAAGTGAGTGTATGCAGGGGTTTAGAGAAGTGATTGGGGAGTCTTTTGTGGGTAGTGATAGGGTGAAGAGGGCTCTTAGTGGTATTGTGTGGAAGTGGTTTTATGGTCTTGGTAAGAGGAGGGGTGTTTATTTGTTTGCAGGCCCTACGGGGGTTGGTAAGACGATGGCAGGTAAGTTACTGGGTAGGATGCTTGGGAGTACGGATGGGGATAATGTTATTAGGATTGATATGAGTGAGTTTAGTGATAGTAGTAGTGTGAGCAAGGTTATTGGGAGTAATCCTGGGTATGTTGGGTACGAGGATATGGGTAGTGTTGTTGAGAGGATTAGGAATATGCCGAGTGGGGTGATTTTGCTGGATGAGGTGGATAAGGCTCACAGCAGTGTTATGGGGCTTTTTTATCAGATAATGGATGAGGGGTTTATTAGGGATAATAGGGGTAATCTTGTTAATGTTAATAATTTGATAGTGATGACTACTAATGTGGGATATGAGAAGGGAAGGGTTGGTTTTGATGGGGATAAGGAAAGGGGGAATGGGTGTGATAGTGAGCTTAGGAGAGTTTTTGGGGATGCGTTTATGAATAGGATTGATGGGGTTATTTATTTTGATAGTTTGGAGAGGGAAGATGTTATGGTTATTGCAAAGAGGGAGATTGAGGGTATTTTGAAGGAGAATAAGTGGTTAGAGGAGTACAGGGAGAGGTTTATGGATGAGGAGTTTATTGCGGGGATTGTTAGGGATAGTGATTTTACGGAGTATGGGGCAAGGAAAGTGAAGAGGCTTGTTAGTGAGAGAATGGAGAGTGTTATTGTGGATAAAATGGATAGTATTGGTAAAGAGGAGATGGATAAAATGGCTATTAAGAGGGAAGTTACTTCTAATTAGGGGTAGTAGGGAAATGAAGGGGTGCCTATTTTTATAGGGCCTTTTTTATATATGAAATGGGGCAATATGTGAAAAAATCGTATTAAATGGGGTGTTTTTGGTAAAAATGTTTAAAAAATGCTTAACAAATGTGAAAAAAATGTATTAAATGTATAACGAAAAATTGACAAAGTAAGGTAATGTGTGATAAAATTAAAGTGCATTGAAAAAGAGTTATCTCTGATAATTGTGTCAGGTGTTACTCTTTGATGTGATTTTGGTTTGAAACACCTGCTACGTAAAGTTAGTAGGTGCTTTTTGCACTAATCGCTTTCTTTTATAGCGATAACAGTATACAATACTATTATTAGTGCAAGCACCAAGAGTTCCAACTTGAACCCCCTTTCCATAGTAATTTATTACCATAGAAATCACCTCCTTAAAGCAATTATTTTAAGTAATCACATCAATGGGTGAATATCTAACTTGTATCAGAAAATAACTCTGGGGATTATTATATACTAAAAGATTGTTCTTGTAAAGAGCAATTTGTAAAAAAAATGATAAAATTTTATGTGACATAAAAACCATTATAGTGTTAAATAATAACATAATATAATGGTTGTTTTTGTTTTAATATATGTTTCTTTTTTATTTGTAGCCCATCTAAAGAATACCGTTTTACTATTCATTTATACCCCGTTTTAATACCTGTTATATCTCGTTCTAATATCGGTTGAACTAAAGAATACCGTTTTACTCATATCCAAACCAAGTCTTTGAGCCATTTTAATACCTAGCCCTACTAAAGAATACCGGTTTACTCATATCCAAGCCATATCCAACCCAAGTCTTATCCCCATTTTAATACCGGCCCACCTAAAGAATACCGTTTTACTTCCTTTTGTTAGATAAAATGCAAGTCTTGATTTGATAATTTACAATGAAAAACCATTATAGTGCTTCATAATAACATACTATAATGGTTGTTTTTTGTATAAAATATTTATCTATTTATTAAGGTACTAATCCCCAGCCTGTTACAACGAAGCGGCCACCATAACTTTTGGCTTTTGGGGGGTTATTTACTAGTTCACCGTTAATAACAAGGGATGATGATGTACCACCATCGAGGTTAGCAGCATTGTAGGCTCCATATTGGGTAAGGACATCGACAACATCTTGGAGTCCTGCTCCGGATATATAGTTTTCACCATCAATAACGAGGAAGAGGATTATACCGTCTTTTCTTTGGGCAATTGATACACGAGGTGCCTTACCCCAAGGATCTCCCACTATTTCGATTGGTTTTCCGTTTACTATTAAGAATGGTCCAAACTGCAAACCGTGGATAATTCCTGCCTTTAAGGCTTCATCTCCGGTTCCCTCTAAGAGCATTAATTTTCCTTCTTTAGTAATGCCTATTATTTCACCCGTAGTAGTGGAACTATCTCCATCAGACCATGTTATTTTTCCATCTTCAATTACATATCCGAGAGGAATACCTGAACCGTATCCGTAGTCAACGAAGCCTCCTCCGTTTATACATACTTTTCCGTTATATCTTTTACAGATACTTTTTAGTTGTTCTCCTTTTTCCGTACCTAGTGTTTCTTTGGATACTAGTCTTACTTTTTTGGGTTCATATATGGCAACTAAGTAAGCATTAGCAGAACCTACTTTGGTATTTATTAGTTTATAGCTATCGTTTTTGTTCTCTCTTTTTAGTATTTGTTCTTCATATTTGTTTTTGTAGTGTCCTGTATCTTTGGTATTGATAACGATATTGTCGAGGTTTACTTTATCGTTTATTTTGATTAGATAGTTACTATTCATAACTTTTTCAATGGTTTTATCGCTATAGAATATTTTGGCAAGGTATTGATGGTTCATTGTTTTCATAGCGGTTGTTATGTATAGATTTCTTAACTTATCGTAAGGGCCATAGGCGAGGAAGAAGCAAGTTACGACAAATATATCTAAGAAGATACAGAATATGGTTAGTTTATATATTTTTCTTTGTTTCTTTTTATTTTTCTTTGTACTTGTATTTTTTTTCATAATTACTTCCTTTCGTAAGGGCTATCCTTAGTTCCTTTGCCACTTGTTAAGTTATCTCTATCTATATTTATTACGGGTAGGAGATTGTTTTCTTTCTTGGAACTATCGGTATAGTATTCACCGCTAGTTCCTGCTATATATATTAGGTTAGCATTTTTGCCTACACCAGTCATTGTTGCATAGTCGTTATCGTTTTTATACATTATATCAGCTATAGTTGGAAGGGCAACCTTGGTTTTGATTTTGCCTGTTAGGGTATCTATGTAGTTGTAGTCGTTATCGCTTCCATAGTATCCGTTTGAGTAGGTGGTTTCGTTAATTATATCTTTATAACTTAGTTTATTTAGATAAGTCGTATTTAGGTAGTAGGCAGCAGTGCCATATTTTTGATCGTCATATTTGTAACCGGCTGAGGCATAAGGTTGGGCCTCGCTTAGCGTACTTTCTAAAACGAGAGTTACGGTTTTATCATCATAGTTAATGGCCCTCCAGGTATCACCATCTAGATTTACGTAAGATCCGAGCATACCGGTCTCTTTTTCGATTTTATATGGGTCGCTTTCGGTACCTTTTCCGCCTGTTAATTCGATATTGTTTTTTAGATTGATAGTGGCTTTTAGGCCGTATATGTCTTCACCATCAGATGTTCCGACTTTATTTTCACTATTTACGTACCAAATTTCTCCATCTTGGTTAGTGTTACTTAGATAGAAGGTTTGGTCATTGGAAGTGAAGCCTTTATCGGCACCGGTATTGATATAGTCAGTGAGGTCGAGGGAACCGATTAATTTGTCAGTGTATTTGTTTTGACAGGCTTCGTTAGTGGGGTTATCGACTACATCTGTACAAGTGGTTACGTTTGTTAAATAGGTATCTTTGTTATTTAGAAGGGTTTCAAGAATACCTGTATACTTGGTTTCTCCTTCTTTGTTTAGCCACTTATTTATATAGGATGTGTCATACTCTTTATTTTTACCGAAAGCAAGGTCGGTTAGGGTATCTTCACTAACAAGGGTTACAGTACTATCAGAGTTTACTTTTACTATTCGCCAGTTTAATCCGGAGTATTCGATGTAGTTATTGGCATCTTTACTTGTAAAGTAGTAGGTTCCGTTTATGTTTTTGAAGCTATTTTTATTTATGTTGTCTTTTTTTAGGGTTGTTGCAAGGGTAGCATCGCTAGTTTTATCTTTTTTGGTATCTAAATAGAGAGATACGGCTCTAGTTCCATAGAAAATGGCACAGCCAATAGTGAGGCCTATTGATATTGCACAGAAGACGCGTTGTTTATTTAATTTGGCTTTAACTTTTTGTTCTTTCTTGGTTTTTTTATTATTTTTTTTCATATTACCACCTTTTTTGTTGTTTATTTGTCCTCACTATTATATCATTTTTTGTTTTTTATAGCAATAGTCTTGTAGAAAAAAGGAATTTATAGTATAATTATAGTGTAAAGATGAAAGAGGTGAAAGTTTAATGCAGGCTATTCAGTATGTGATTATAATAGTAGTGCTTCTTATCATTGCTTTTGCTCTTGTTAAGAGTAATCGTAAGGATTTGAGCTTAGAATTTAATAAACTTGTTGATTTACTTGGTGGAGCTGATAATATTGTTGATACAGAAGTTCAGATGTCAAGATTTAAGGTAACGCTTAAGGATGTGTCGAAAGCTAATAAAGATGGTATACTTAAATTAGGTGCTAAGGGAGTTGTGGAAATTGATGACCAGCTTAAAATTATATTTGAAAAGAATGCTAAGCAACTTAAAAAGTATATTGATGAACTTAAATAGTAAGGCACTATAATGGTGCCTTTTCTATATATGTAAAAAAGGGGAAAAGAAATGAAAAGGATTGTTTTAATTGGTCTTTCGGGGTTTATTTTGGTTATGGTACTTGTTTTTAGGATTGTTATTAAGAATGATTGTTATATTAGGAATATGAAGAAGAGTATTAGTGAGCATTACAAGGGGATTGATGACTACAAGGATATTGTTAGTATAAATAGGTTTAATGATTATTATATTGTGGGACTGGACAATAGAGTTCTTGTTCTGGATAAGAAGTACAAGAGGGTTACGGAGTATAATAATGAGGAGCTTGCTGATGATGCTCTTAATAGTAAGATTATTTATATGGATGATATGGTTTTGTTTGTTAAGGATGAGAAAGTTGATAGTGGTCTTATTTATAATTATTATGATGTAAAGAGTGGTGAAATGGTTAAGAGTTTAGAAGTAGGGAGGTAGTTATTAGTATGGAAGAGAGGTATATGGAACTTCTTAGGGATAAGATGTTTTTTATTCCGAGTAGTGTTTTTAGGAATATGGGAAAGCTTGGTATAACTGGAGATGAGGTAGTGGTTCTTATCTTTATTATTAATATGGGCCCGAGGGTTTTATATGATCCGGAGATGATTTCTAAGGGAACGGGTATTAATAGGATAAGGGTTTTAGAGGTTATTAATGGGCTTATTTCTAAGGGGATTTTAGCGATAGTTGTTAAAAAGAATGGTAGTAGTAAGAAGATGGAGGAATTTATTAGTACGGATCTTTTTTATGAGAAAATGAGGGGTGTTCTTTTAGGGGGAACCAATAGGGCAAATGGGAAAAAGGAAGAGCAGACGGACCTTTTTTCAATGTTTGAAAAGGAGTTTGGGAGGACGCTTTCTTCGATGGAATATGAGATTATTAGGGGTTGGGTGAGTGATGATATGCCAAGTGATTTGGTACGGGAGGCCTTGCGGGAAGCTACATATAATGGAGTTAGTAATCTTAGGTATATTGAGAAGATTATTTTGGATTGGAAGAAGAGGGGATACAAGAGTGTAAAGGATATTGAGAGAGCGAGAGAAAGGTATAAGAAAAAGAATGGTAATGGTGATGTCTTTGATTATAATTGGTTAGATGATGAATAGGGGCATTTTTGTAATGGAGATGTTAGATGAGATTATTCCTAATCCGGTATGTGAACTTAGGTATAGTAAAGATTATGAACTTTTAATTGCGGTTATGCTTAGTGCTCAGTGTACGGATAAGAGGGTCAATATGGTAACTGGGGTTTTATTTGATAGATATAGGAGCTTGGAGGATTTTGATAGGGCTGATATTAGTGATATTGAGGAGATTATTCGTCCTTGTGGGTCGTACCGGAAAAAGAGTTTATATATTAAGGATATTGCTAGGAAACTGGTAGAAAGTGGTGGTATGAGGCCCGATAGGGAACTACTTGAGAGTTTATCTGGGATTGGGAGGAAGAGTTGTAACGTGGTTTTGGGTGAGATTTACGGAGTGCCGGCGATGCCTGTGGATACGCATATTGAGAGGGTTAGTAAGAGGCTTGGCTTGTGCGATGAGGGGGATTGTGTGCGAGTGGTGGAGCGAAAACTTATGGGGATTTTTCCTAGAGATAAGTGGATACGGGTGCATAAGCAATTGGTTCTATTTGGGAGATATCATTGTAAGAGTGTGAAGCCGGAGTGTGAGGGGTGCAGATTTCGGGATATGTGCATAAAATGGAGATAGGGGGAATACTACTTATTAGAGGTGAATGGTTTTGAATAAGAAACTTCTAGTGGGTAGTATTTTATTTACGAATATTTTGGGCTTTATTTTTGGTCTTATTAGTAGGCCGAGTAGTTTTAGTGGGGTGGCTCAGCCGGTGTTTGTACCGCCTAGTTGGGTTTTTATTGTGGTTTGGGTAGTAATTTATACGATTTTGGGGATTAGTTTTTATTTGATTTTGCAAAGTAAGGATAGCAGGGATAGGAAGTGGAGTATTGGGCTTTATTTTGTTAATTTGGTATTTAATTATTTGTGGGTAGTGTGGTTTTTTAATTTTAAATTGTTTTTATTTGCTTATATTTGGCTTATTGTGTTAATTGGGATAACGATAGTTATGATATATTTCTTTTATCGGGTTAATAAATGGGCTGGTATTATTAATGTGCCATATTTGTTTTGGTTAGTGTTTGCGAGTATTATTAATATTTATGTGTTTTATTTAAACTAGGGAATGGGGTAATATGATAATATGAAAAAATAAAGTAGAATGGGTGAGTCTACTTTATTTTAGTCTATCGAAGGATTTAAATATAATTCCTTGATAGGTTAGCATTCCTTCGTCGCCTTCTATGAGTAATCCGTAATTATTGCTATCAACGATGAACTCTTTTCTTTCTTTATTGTATAGTTCAAAAGTAACATAGTAATGGGTATTAATCATATTTAGGTTATCATTATGGAAGTGAGAGCCAGATACGTCTGTTCTTTTAGCAATTACTTTGGCCTTTACAGTATCTATAGGGGCATTTCTATCTATTTTGGGTAAGCGTGGGGCTGTAAAGATATTAATTATAATAAATATAAATGCTAAAATGAATATTACTATAAAGGCAATAATCATTATACTTTCCATTTTATTCCTCCTTTATTATAAGTATAACATATAAAGGTAAGATTAAATATATAATGTATGTTTTGCTTTTGGCAATATTACAAATACCGGAATAAAAATGCTCCAAATACCGGAATGAAAATACTTCAAATACCCGAATAATGTTAATTTTATGCAAAGATATTGTTTAATTTTATGACTGAAAAAAGGTTTTAATTAGTTATAATATTTAATTTTAAAAAAAGTAATAGAAAACAATAAATAACTGTAATATATTAATTATATTTACTGATTTTTAAAGGTTAAAAAATTTACTTTTATGTTTATATATGGTATAATATTTATTGAGAAAAAAGTATAGATAAAAGGAGGTAAAAAATGGAAGTTAGTAAAATAAAAAAGGCGTTAATTGAACAAAAAAATATTGGTTTATCTGGTAATCTTTATCATAAGACACAACTTGATTTTGCCTATAATACAAATCACATTGAAGGTTCTACTATAACACAAGATGAAACAGCAAGTATTTATGATACGGGGACAATATTAGCAAATAGGGACAAAGTTATTGTTTTGAAGGATGCGACAGAAACAAAAAATCATTTTACTTTATTTAAATTTATGTTAGACAGTATTAATGAGAAATTATCGGAGGATATGATAAAAAAGTTTCATTATATTTTAAAGACTGGAACTTTGACTGATAGTGAAAAAGAGTGGTTTAAGGTTGGGGAATATAAATCTATAAAGAACTTTGTTGGTAATATTACGACGTCTTTACCTAGTAATGTTGCAAATGATATGAAAGAACTATTAGATTGGTATGATACTATCGATAAAAAGAGCATTGAAGATATAATTGAGTTTCATGTTCGTTTTGAAAAGATACATCCTTTTCAGGATGGAAATGGTCGGGTAGGAAGAATGATAATGTTTAGAGAATGTTTATATAATGATATAATGCCATTCTTTATTGAGGATAGAAATAGGGATTTTTACATTCGTGGTATTAAGGAATATCAAAATAATAATGAGAAAGGTTATTTGATAGATACTTGTTTAAATAGTCAGGATAACTATGAGAAACTTGCTAATTATTTTTTAGGAGATGATTAGTTATAGATATGATGCACCCATCAGAAATGGTGGGTGTTTTATAATGAATGATAATTGGGTTTAGGCGTAAAAAAATAGTAAAAATTAGAAAAAATTACGTCACAGTGTAAAAAATGCAGAACGACAATAAATTATTTGATGTAAAGTTGATGTCAAACCCCTACAAAAGTAAATTTATAATATTGATATTGTGTATTTTATGTAGTAATATGTATATAGGAAAACTTTGTTAGTAGTTAAGACTGCCCTTATAGCTTATTTATAGGCAAGAGGGGAGGAGATAGTTTATGAGAAGAAAATTCAATTTAATTCTATACAAAGCGTATTTTTCATTTATAAAATTATCTCACATTTGTTTGATAATTTTTAAATAAATTTCAAATAAAAAGTCCTAGCTACATAAGTAACTAGGACTATCTAAAACATTTAACAAAAGGGTAGTCTTAGCGAACACTAAGTTTTCCTTTCATTT
>OIYG01002248.1_pt1 | contig 12626 bp, 8 predicted proteins | sample 1587861 | NCBI WGS metagenome assembly OIYG01 (sample SAMN03283272) | human gut metagenome | biome: human-associated habitat; material: feces | host: Homo sapiens | place: Peru | collected 2012 | reverse complement strand
CCTCCATCATCTTTATTGATGAGATCGATGCCGTGGGCCGTCAGCGTGGTGCCGGCCTTGGCGGCGGGCATGACGAGCGCGAGCAGACCCTGAACCAGCTGCTGGTTGAGATGGACGGCTTTGACGCCAACGATGGCGTTATCGTGATGGCTGCCACCAACCGCGCCGATATTCTGGATAAGGCTCTGTTGCGTCCCGGCCGTTTTGACCGTCAGGTTTATGTTGGTCTGCCGGATGTGAAGGGCCGCGAGGAGATCCTGCGCGTTCACACCAAGAACAAGCCCCTTGGCCCCGATGTCAGCCTGAAAACCATCGCCAAGTCCACCGCGGGCTTCTCCGGTGCCGACCTGGAAAACCTTGTCAACGAAGCTGCCCTGCTGGCTGCGCGCAAGGGCAAAAAGGCCATCACCGAACCCGAAATCGAGGAAGCTTCCATCAAGGTTGTGGCTGGCCCCGAAAAGAAGAGTCGCGTTGTGACCGATGCCGAAAAGCGTCTGACCTCTTACCACGAGGCCGGCCATGCCATTACCGGCTATTTCTGCAAAACGCATGATCCCGTGCACCAGATCAGCATTATCCCGCGTGGTTCGGCAGGCGGCTTTACCATGTATCTGCCGGAAAAAGACCCCAGCTATGTGACCAAGACCGCCATGAACGAGAACATTGTCTGCCTGTTGGGCGGCCGTGTGGCGGAGCAGCTGGTGCTGGATGATATCTCCACCGGTGCTTCCAACGACCTGCAGCGTGCCACGGATACCGCCCGCGCCATGGTGACCCGCTATGGCTTCTCGGAGCGCATGGGCCCGGTGGTTTATGGCACCGACCCTGGCGAAACCTTCCTTGGCCGAGACTTTGGCCAGGGCAAGGGCTATTCCGAAAATACGGCGTCCGAAATTGATAATGAGATCCGTGATATCATGGATGAATCTTACGAGACGGCCCGCCGCATTTTGACCGAGCACATGACTGAGCTGCACCGTGTGGCCGGTGTGCTGATGGAACGCGAAAAGATCAGCGGCGAAGAGTTTGACGCCCTGATGAAAGGCGAAAACCTGGCACCCTTTGGGCTGGATACCCCCGCGCCTGCCGCAGCCCCTGCATCGGCAGAGCAGCCCGCCGCGCCGGAACAGCCCTCCGAACCGTCTGATGAAAATTGAGGCAAGGTGAAACACAATGGATCAAAATTTTTCCCTGATGGCGCAATCCCGTGCCAATTATTACACTGCCGGCAGCCCGGTCCAGTTTGTCCGTGTTGAGCTGCTGAAAGGGGATGTCACGGGTGAAGTTGCGGTCTGCCTGACCTTTAAGAATGTTGGCACAGAACCGCTGACCGGCTTTATCATCCACTTCAAGTGCAAAGATGCTTCTGGTCAGATCCTGTGCGAGGATGATTTCTATTATGAGCAGCTCAATGTGCAGCCCGGCGAACTGTTTGGTGCCGATGACGCTGTGTTTGTCAGCGATACGCCGGTTTCCAGCGTGGAAATTGAGCAGGACCGTGCTTTCCTGAACGGCCGCGGCGTGGATCTGCGTAATTATAAGCGTGTCCGCCTGCAGGCCCCCCGTGTGCTGCCTGGCTCTATTGCCCGCACACTTCAGACCCGCACCAACAATAAGATGCTGACCTGCGTCCCGCAGGATACCGAAAACGGCTGGTTCTGCGCCTGCGGCGCGTTCCACCCCAACGAGGAAGCTGTTTCCGTCTGCAGCGAGTGCGGCGGCGACCGCGCTTACATCAAGGCAACCCTGACCCGCATCCTGGAGGAAGCCCGGCAGACCGCCGAACAGCAGCAGCGCGAAATCAACGCCGTGGCCAATGGCGTTGACCCCGCAGCAGCCCAGGCAGCCCAGGCCGCTGCCACCGCCGCCGCGGCTCAGGCAGCCATCAGCCAGGAGCCCACCGCACAGTTCACCCCGCCCGCCCCGGCCCAGGAACCGGAAGAAGAGGACGAGGACGACGAAGCAACCAACGCCGAAATGGACCGCGTGCGCCGCTATGTCCCCAAAGGCCATCTGTTTGCCGATGAAGAGGATGAAGAGGATGAGCATACCCGCATGTTCGATGATGAGGAAGAGGAAAGCGACGATGACGAAGAACCCCGCCGTGGCCGTTATGCGGACGATGACGAGGAGAGCGAGGACGATGTAATGGCTGAGCGTATCATCCATTGGGCACCGCCCATCACCGCAGTGGTCTGTGCGCTCATCATTGCTGTGTCGCTGATCTACCACTTTGTCATCGCCTGATCGCCTGCTGTTTATTGCCAACGGCGGGCTGACCCGCTGATATTTATCCGGGCAGGATAAAGCAAAATAAACCAAAACCAGCCGCCGGGCAGGGGAAAATCCCTGAAGCCGGCGGCTGGTTTTCTATTTGTTCTATTCCGTGTCTGTGCCTATTGCTGCCATCAGGAATATAGGAAAATGTGGTTAGAGCTTGTGATTAAATTTGCAAGGCAGCAATCATAAAGCAGTAAAAGCATGAAGGATGCAAAAAATCAATCCCCCTGGCGCATAACGCTTATTTCAGCGTTCCATCCAGTACCTGCTGGTAATACCATGGCTTGGGTGCGCGGAACACCTTGCCAGCCAAAGCGGCAAACTGTGGGTCGCTGATCTTTTTGGGGAAAGCCAACTCCCAGGCGCACAGAGCCTGATATTTCAGCTTCAGCTCCCGGTTGGCGGCATTGTTGCCATACTTGGAATCGCCCAAAATCGGGCAGCCAATGCTGGCCAGATGAGCGCGGATCTGGTGGGTGCGGCCCGTTACCAGCTCCACCCGTAATAGCGCCAAACGTCCGCTGACGGCAATGGTATCATATGCGGTAATGATCTCTTTTGCACCGGATTTCGGCTCGTCCAGAATGCGCACAATGCCATGCACAGAATCTTTCGTTAAAAAGCTGTGCAGCGTGGCAGCGGGTGGTACCGGACGGCCAAAGGTTACGCACAGGTAAGTTTTGCGAATCAACCGCTCTTTGATGGCGTTTACCAAAAATTCTTCCGCCGCCGCAGTCTTTGCCAGCAGCACAAGGCCGCTGGTGCCGGTGTCCAGCCGGTGGCACAGGCGCGGCTCATGGGCGGCGTCCCACCGCTTTTCCTCATACAGGCGGCGCAGTACGCGGTTCAGCAGGGTGTCGGTTTCGTCGCCATCCACCGGGATACCCGCGGGCTTGTTGGCCACGATCAAATCATCGTTTTCATAAATAAATTCCGCCGGGGCGCGTGCCTGCAAAAACTCCGGCCCCTCCTGGGAGGTCAGTCCAAGTTGGTCGTCCAGCAGGTAAACACGGATCACATCGCCGTTCTGAACACGGGTGGCAAGGGGCTGCTTTTTGCCGTTCAGCTTAATTTTGTTTTCTCGCAGTGCCTTATTCAGCCGCCCCAGCCCCAGGGCGGGGAACTGCTCCATCAGGTATTTGTCCAGCCGCACGGGCAAAAGGCTTTTTACATGTAGTTCCTGCATTATTTACTCTCCAATTCTTTATCCCACAAAACGGTCGCGTCCGGGATATCCAGTGTCACCATCAGCCAGCCTGCATCGTGGTCGTCAATCGTTTTAATTGTGTATTCTTTCCCATCGGCGCACAGCACGCTGGCGTGTTCCAGCTTGCGGCGCACAAAGGGGGAATCTGCAAAGCATACCGTCTGTTTCGTTTCATCCAGCACACCGCGGTTCCACAGGGCGTCAGTGTAATCTGCAAGGCGCAGGGGATAATTTTCGTCATAGGGGGTGCACAGCGCATCAAAGTTCTGCCCCTGCAGCCCCGGCGCAATCACATACCAGCTGCATGTGCCGTCCGTACTCGTTACCCTGCCGCACCAGGCATTGTCCTTCACCGGTTCCACGGCCTGCAAAAAGGCACCTTCCTCTGCAAACAGGTACAACGTATCCTCCCGCACGGTTCCGGCAGCAAGCTCCGCCAGCAGCGTTTCCCGTTGGGCGGCCAGTGCCGTTTCATCATAGCGGGCGGCAAACGGGTCGTTGGTCGTCATGCCGTTGTCCGCGGCAAACAGGGCTAGATGCAACGCGTCATCTTGAATTTCATCCATTGAGACAACCGCCGTATACTGCTGCGCTGCCTGCCAGAAATCGCTCTCCATCTCGGTGGGGAACGCATCGGTCTGCATCGCCTGCCGCATGGCCGCACTGCGCTGCACCATGCCGGGGCTTACATCCCAAACCTGTACCACAGCCAGCAGGGCAGCACCCGCCAGCAGCCAGCGGCCTTTCAGCCGGGCAAGGCCCACAAGGGTTAGCAGCATCAGCAGGTAATAGATTGGCCAGAACAGCCGCCCACTGGAACGGAAGATGGAAAACAGTTTGATCAGCGAAGCGGGCAGCGGCAGCGTGGCAAGCGTTGCGCCGTTTGCGGTAATCACATTGCTGATGGCAAACACCGTTAAAACCGCGCAGCAGCAGGCCAATGCCCAGTGGCGGCGCAGCATGCCGCCCAGTTGCCGCCGCAGCAAAACCACCGCAATGGGCAGGGCAATCAGCACGCCCAGCCCCAGGTAAGCAAAGGCATCATAATTGCCGCAAACCTGGTTCTGTGCGGGCAGTACCCAGCTGTACAGCACGCCGTTTACCCCCACGGGGTTCCACAGCGCATTCAGGTTCATGCAGAAATAGCCATACAATGCCTGCCCGCCGCTGGAAGCACTGCCGTACAGCAGCCCCAGTGCCCAGCCCAGCAGTGCCGTACCGCTAAAGTTGGCAGCAAGGTACAGGCCGGGCCCCGCAAGCTGGCGGTTGTGCAGTGCATATTCCAGCAGCAGCGCCAGCGTGATGGCATAGGTCATCGGCAGAAAGTAGGGGTGGATGCCTACCGCCAGCACGTTCAGCGCAAACAGCCCGCGGGAGGCATACTGCCCTTTGCGCCGTGCAGCAAAATAAAAATAGAGTGCAGCCAGCACAAAAAACTGTGCCCCCAGCGAGGTATGCCGGAACACACGCTCAAACAAAACCGGACTGGTAACAAACAGCAGATCCGCCGCAAGCGGTGCCGCGCACCCTGGCAGGAACAGCCCTGCCAGCAGCGCGCCAAACCCGCCCTGCAACGCAAAGCAGACCAGCGTGAACCACCCCATATACTGGAACGTTCCGCCCATAAGGTTGGCAACCGGCTTTAACAGGGCAGCCACCAGCGGGATAGAGTCGGTATAAGCAACGCTCAGCCCATCCGGGTAGTTGATGCCGCGGGCAATGCAAAGCGGCCAGCCAGCGGAGCTTTGGCGGTAAAACAGCCACCCGGCATAATGCTGCTGGATGTCCTTTTCAATATACCCACCGCGGCAAAAGGCATCGTTGGTTACATCCAGTGTGCTGACCCCGAACACCAGCACAAACACCAGTACCCCCAACAGGGCACCACCGAGGAACAACCGCCCATTGCGGGTGAGTTTTGGTAAAGTTGAATTTTTTGCCAGTAGTAACACATCCTTTGGGGCAAAGAAATAAAATTTGAAAGCTGATATAAGCTAAATGTCAAACAATAAAACAACTTTATTATAATATACACGCAGTAAAATATCAACGCAAACCATGCCGAATCTGCCCCATGCCGGGCATGGCAGCAATCCACCGTGGGCGAAAAACACCTTGCATCCCGCCGCAACAGTGGATATAATGTAAAATTATACAAAATAATAAAGTTTCATGCCGCTGCGGCGGCCGGAAAAGGGGTACAGGAAAAATGAATTTTGTTTTTATTTCACCGCATTTCCCGGAAAATTACTGGAATTTTTGTGACCGCCTGCGTGCCAATGGCGTAAATGTGCTTGGCATTGGCGATGCCCCTTACGAAACGCTGCCCGCCCTGCTCAAAAGCGCACTGACCGAGTATTACCGTGTGGACAACATGGAAAACTATGATGAAATGCTGCGCGCCATGGGCTTTTTCACTTTCAAGTATGGCAAGATCGACTGGGTAGAAAGCAACAATGAATATTGGCTGGAACAGGATGCCCGCCTGCGGACAGATTTTAATATTACCACCGGCATTAAATCCGCTGAGATCGAAAAGTTTAAGCGCAAATCCGTGATGAAAACCTACTACCAGAAAGCCGGTATCCCCACCGCCCGCTGGTGTGTGACGGCAGATGTAACGGAGGCCCAGGCTTTCGCCAAAACTGTTGGCTGGCCCGTCATTGCCAAGCCGGATAACGGTGTGGGGGCAAACGGCACCCATAAGTTCAAGAATAAAACCGAGTTGAACAAATTTTTCCAGCAGGAGGGTCCCAATGCGGCCAACTATATCCTGGAAGAATTTGTGGATGGTGAGATCGTGACCTTTGACGGCGTGGCCGATGCCAATGCCGAGCCGATCTATGCCGCCAGCCATGTTACGCCGGACAGCATCATGGAGATTGCCCATGGCAAAAAGCCGATGTGGTACTATGTTGCACCGGAAATCAGCCCCGAACTGCGCAAAATGGGCGAAGCTGCCCTGAAAGCCTTTGGTGCCAAAAGCCGCTTTTTCCACCTGGAATTTTTCCGCCTGAAAACCGCCAAGCCCAGTCTGGGCAATGCGGGGGATATCCTGGGGCTGGAAGTCAACATGCGCCCGGCTGGCGGCTATACGGTGGATATGCTCAACTATGCCGGAGGGCTGGACCTGTACCAGATTTGGGCCGATATGGTGGCATTCGGCACCGCGCACCACCCGCTGGCGCGTTACCACCACTACTGCTGCTGTGCGGGCCGCCACGATGAACTGCGCTACCGCATGCCGCATGAGGAGCTGCTGAAAAAGTACCGCTCCTGCCTGAACGCGGCTCCGCGCCTGCCGGAAGTTCTGGCCCGCGAAATGGGGGACCAGCTGTACATTGCCAGCTTTGAGGACGAAGCCGCCATGCAGGCGTTCCGCCGCGATGCCCTGGCCCGCCCGCGCGAATAACAGCAGGCAAAAATGGAGCGGACAAATCGGACAAAATCGAACATCTTGTGAATTTTATCCGCACAAATTGTAACATCTTGTAGTAAGCACTTGCTATTTACAGCCAAACCAGATACAATATATTCTGTATTTTTGGAGCCAGAAATAAGAGCTGCTGCCCCCGTGATGGGCAAAGCGGTTCCTATTGGGCAGAAGGAGCACCGCGGTGGAACAGGTATTTTTCATCAACCCCGTTGCAGGAAAACGGGATGCAAGCGCAGAGCTTGTGCCCCAGATCCAGGCGGCGGCCCGCCAGCTCCAGCTGCCCCAGCCTCAAATTGTTGTCACACAGTATGCCGGTCAGGCTCGCGAAGCAGCCCACCGGTATGCGGCATCCGGTACCCCGGTGGCGCTGTATGCCTGCGGTGGAGATGGAACGCTGAACGAGCTGGTTCAGGGCGCGGCAGGCAGCGCGAATGTAGCGGTCGGCTGTGTGCCTTGCGGCAGCGGGAACGACTATGTGCGCAACTTCGGCGCGGCGGGCCAAGCGTCTTTTTTAGATTTTGCCGCCCAGCTGCAGGCACAGCCCTGCCGGGTGGACCTGCTGCGAACATCCCTTGGTATCGGAATCGATATCTGCGCCGCCGGGCTGGACGCTCAGGTGGCATATGGCATCCCAAAATTCCGGCGGCTGCCGGGATGCGGGGGAACAGCAGCCTATACGCTCTCGATTCTGCAGGCTATGCTCAGCCGCTTCGGCCACAAGCTGCGCGTTGCGATCGACGGCAAAGAGCATGCCGGTACTTATATGATGGCGGCCATCTGTAATGGCGGCTATTACGGCGGCGGTTATCAGGCTGCGCCCTATGCAGCCATGGATGACGGCCTGCTGGATATTGTGCTGGTCAAACCCATCTCCCGCATTCAGGTTGCGGGAATTTTGGCCAAATACAAAGCCGGGCGGCACATGCAGGATGCCGATACCATCGTGCCGGAGTTCCGCAGCTTTATGACCTTTTACCGTGCCCGCAGCGTGGAAATGCAGGTGCTGGACAACCGCCCCATCATTGCCACAATTGATGGCGAGTGTGCCCCGGTGATGGAGCTGAAAGCGGAAGTTCTGCCATCCGCGCTGAACGTACTGCTGCCGCGGCCTGCCTGCGGCAGTGCGGTCATCCGTGGGCTGCACGAATGCCCGATGCAGGCAAAAGCAAAATAAAACCATGGCAAACGCGCCAGAACAAAGCGCTGATTGCCGTACTTGAAATAAAATCCGCGGCCAGCCGGCCCGGGGAGGGAAAGATATGTCAGAAGCAAAAGTAAGGGTTCGTGTGGCCCATAACGCCATGCACCTGCCGGTGGTTGCACTGCGTGGGTTGGTGGTGTTCCCCAATAATGTGGTCCACTTTGAGGTGGGCCGCCAGAAGTCCATTGCCGCCATCGAGGCCGCCATGCACGCCAACAGCAATATTTTCCTGATTGCACAAAAGGATATGGAAACCGAGGAACCCAACGCTCAGGACCTGTATGCCTATGGCGTCATTTCGGAAATCAAGCAGGTGCTGCGTGTGTCCGAAGATCTGGTCAAGGTACTGGTAGAAGGAAAGTCCCGTGCCAAATTGCTGGACTTGGATGCCAGTGGCAAATACCTGCAGGCTGATGTCCGCCCCGCCCCCGTGCGCGGCGTGGCACCGGATAAGCGCACCCAGACCGAGGCGCTGGTTCGCAGCCTGAAAGAGTGCTTTGAGGAGTATCTCTCCTACAGCCCGCAGATCTCCAAGGATGTGGTGTATAACATCGTCTCCTCGGATAATCCGCTCTACCTGAGCGAATACATGCCGGCCAACCTGCTGCTGAAATATGAGGACAAGCAGACCATTCTGCAGGAAAATTCCATCCCCAGCCGGTTGGAAAAGCTCCTGCTTGTGATGCGCCAGGAATGTGAAGTGCTGGCCATTGAGAAAGAACTGGACGATAAAGTAAACGTCCAGATGGATAAAAACCAGCGCGATTACTACCTGCGGGAACAGATGCACATCATCAGCGAAGAACTGGGCGATGCCGAGGATACCCGTGCCGAAGCGGAAAAGTATGCCCAGAAGATTCAGGACCTGCACCTGGATGCCGCTAGCGAGGAAAAGCTGCTGAAAGAATGTGAGCGCCTTGGCAAAATGGCCGGCAACCAGGCTGAGATCAGCGTGATCCGCAGCTACCTGGATACCGTCGTAGGCTTGCCGTGGAACACCTTTACCAAGGATGATCTGAACCAGGCCCATGCCCGCAAGGTGCTGGACCATGACCACTATGGTCTGGAAAAGGTCAAGGAGCGCATTCTGGAAATTCTGGCCGTCCGCCAGCTCAATACGGATGTCAAGGGCCAGATCATCTGCCTGGTCGGCCCTCCGGGGGTCGGCAAAACCTCCATTGCGCGCTCCGTTGCCGCCTGCATGGACCGCAACTTTGCCCGCATGAGCCTTGGCGGTGTGCATGATGAAGCCGAGATCCGCGGCCACCGTCGTACATACATCGGCGCACTGCCCGGCCGCATCATCAGCGCCATCAATACCGCCAAGTCCTCCAACCCGGTCATCCTGCTGGACGAGATCGACAAGCTGGCGGGGGACTACCGCGGCGATCCTTCCAGCGCCCTGCTGGAAGTACTGGACCCTGAACAGAACAAGACTTTTAAGGATAACTATCTTGATATCCCGTTTGACCTCAGCAACGTGCTGTTCATCACCACCGCCAACGATGCTTCCCACATTCCTGGCCCGCTGTATGACCGTATGGATGTGATTGAATTGCCCAGCTATACCCGCGTGGAAAAGTTCAACATCGCCCGCCGCCATCTGCTGCCCAAACAGCTCAAAAATAACGGTCTGGAATCCCGCGTTACCATGGCCCCGGCGGCGCTGTATGAGATCATTGACGGCTACACCCGCGAAGCCGGCGTGCGTACTCTGGAGCGCACCATCACCGCCGTGCTGCGCAAGTGCGCTCAAAAGATCGCCGCAGGGGAGAAAGATAAGATCAATGTTACCCCTGCCATGGTCAAAGCAATGCTCGGTCCCGAAAAGGTCAAGCCGACCTTTATTTCCCGCACCGATGCTGTTGGTATTGCCAATGGCCTAGCCTGGACCAGCGTGGGCGGAGAGATGCTTCCCATCGAAGTTTCCATCGTCCCCAACGGCTCCGGCAAGGTGGAGATCACCGGCAGCCTGGGCGATGTAATGAAAGAGAGCGCTCACCTGGCATTGACCTATGCTCGCGTGCATGCCGAAACCTACCACATTGCGCCGGATAAGTTCAAGAACACCGATATCCATATCCATGCCCCCGAAGGCGCTGTACCCAAGGATGGCCCCTCCGCTGGTGTCACCCTGACCACCGCGCTGATTTCTGCGCTGTCCGAGATTCCGGTCCGCCACGACCTTGCCATGACGGGCGAAATCACCCTGCACGGCAATGTTCTGCCCATCGGCGGCCTGAAAGAAAAGAGCATGGCAGCCTTCCGCGAGGGTATTTCCACCGTGCTCATCCCTGAAGCCAACAAGCCCGACCTGTACGAGGTGGATGAGGAGGTCAAAAAGGCCGTCAAGTTCATCCCCGTCAGTGACCTTTCTCAGGTGCTCAAACATGCACTCATCCTGCCCGCAGCATCCGCTGCCCACAAACGCACCATGCCGCAGGCTACCCAGCTGATCGCAACCGAGCAGAGCACCGCCAAGGAACCTGCAGCCGTGATGTGACCAACGCGGAAAAGCCGGAAAAGGGAGTTGTATTTATGAATTATAATCGCAGTGAATTTCAGGCATCCTATGGCCTTTCCAGCCAGCTGCCGGAAAGCGACCGCCCGGAATTTGTCTTTTCCGGCCGTTCCAACGTGGGCAAATCCAGCCTGATCAACAAGCTGTGCAACCGCAAAAATCTGGCGCGCGTCAGCGCAACGCCGGGCAAAACGGCAACGATCAACTTTTACCGTGTGGATACCGCCTACTTCGTGGACCTGCCCGGCTATGGTTACGCCAAGGTGTCCAATGCGGACCGTGAGCGCTGGGATGAGCTGATCAACAGCTATTTTGAAGCGGACCGCGCGCTGAATGTGCTGGTGCAGCTGCTGGACAGCCGCCATGCCCCCAGCGCGGACGATGTGCAGATGATGGAATACCTGCACTTCCACCGGATTCCCTTTGTTGTGGCGCTGACTAAGGCGGATAAGCTCAAAAAATCTGAGATGACCGCCCAGCTGGAAGAGTTCCGCATCACCTGCGCCCCCTATGGCTGCAAGCAGGTGTTTTTGACCAGCGCCGAAAAGGGGACCGGGGTCGAAGAACTGCGCCAGTATCTGGATGCCTGCCTGGCACCGGAGGCCTAAACCATGGCGTATCAGGAATTTGCCTATTTCTATGACGAGTTCAACGGCGCAGCCGATTATGATGCGCTGTTCGCCTATGTGACCGGGGAGCTGAAAGCCCACGGCATCCAGGATGGCATTGTGGCGGATTTCGGCTGCGGCACCGGCGAGCTGACCCTGATGCTGGCCCAGGCTGGGTACGATATGATCGGCATTGACGTTTCAGAAGAGATGCTCAGCGTCCTGCGGGACAAAGCCGATGCCCTTGGCCTGCCGCTGACCAACCCTATGCTGCTGTGCCAGGACCTTTTGCAGCTGGACCTGTACGGTACCATCCGCGCCGCGGTTTCCACTTTCGATACCTATAACCACATCGGTCCGCTGGAAAACTTTGAAAAGGCCATCGCAAAAGCCGCGTTCTTTATGGAAAAAGACGGTGCTTTTGTGTTTGACCTGAACACACCCTATAAGCATGAAAAAGTGCTTTCCGGCCAGACTTTTGATTTTGATGAGGATGACGCCGCCTGCCGCTGGAGCAACCGCTATGACCCACAAACAGGCCGCGTGGACCTCAGCATTGATATCCACTATAAAGATACCGGGGAAGACTTCCATGAATCTTTCTCGGAATACAGCTACCCGCTTGATATAGTCAAGGCTCTGCTGATTAAATATGGCTTTGACCCGGTCAAAATTGCCGATGGCGAAAGCTTTGGCCCTGTCCGGCTGGACAGCCAGCGCTGGATCATTACGGCAGTCAAGCAGTATACACAGGAAGCAGGCGGTACCCCGGCCTAACCGCCGCACCCCTGCTTCGGGAGGTCATTGATTCTATGTGTGAAGCAAAAAATGAAAACAGCAGCAACCTGCTGCGCGGCATTTCGGAAAACGGCGGCATCCTGTTCTATGGCATTGATTCCACCGCCATTGTGCGCCAGATGGAACAGTTGCACAAAACCAGCGCCGTTACCACCGCAGCCCTGGGCCGCTTGCTGACCGGTGTTGCCATGATGGGCCAGATGCTCAAATCGGATTCTGATTCTGTCACCGTACAGATCAAGGGCGGCGGCCCGGCGGGCCGTATTCTGGCCGTTTCCAACGGCGCGGGCGATGTAAAAGGCTATGTCGAAAACTCCATCGTGGAGCTGCCCCCGCGCGCGGACGGCCACCTGAACGTCGGCGCTGCCGTGGGTAAGGATGGCACGCTGGATGTGATCCGCGACCTTGGTATGCGGGAACCCTATATCGGCCAGGTGCCGCTGGTTTCCGGTGAGATTGCCGAGGATATCACCAACTATTTTGCCATCAGTGAGCAGACACCAACGGTCTGCGCGCTGGGCGTTCTGGTCAACCCGGATCTGACGGTGCAGTGTGCGGGCGGTTTTATCGTGCAG
>OIYG01002246.1_pt1 | contig 12641 bp, 13 predicted proteins | sample 1587861 | NCBI WGS metagenome assembly OIYG01 (sample SAMN03283272) | human gut metagenome | biome: human-associated habitat; material: feces | host: Homo sapiens | place: Peru | collected 2012 | reverse complement strand
GCGGCAGTCGCCAAGGTCTCGTGCAAGCACGGACTTTGGCTCGTTGCTCGCGTAAGCTATAAGAAAAGGGACAATATACAAGTTCTGTAATTGTCCCTCTCATAGTTACTATTTTACTAATTCTTTTACCTTAGCAGCTTTACCAACACGCTGTCTTAAGTAGTTCAGTTTCGCTCTTCTTACTTTACCTCTGCGAACAACTTCTACTCTCTCAACATGTGGAGAATGTACCGGCCATGTCTTCTCAACACCGATTCCGTTAGATGTCTTTCTTACTGTGAAAGTCTCTCTTGCTCCGCCACCCTGTCTCTTCAGGACTGTTCCTTCGAAAACCTGGATTCTTTCGCGGTTACCCTCTTTGATCTTGGCATATACTTTTACTGTATCACCAACATGAAATTCAGGTGCGTTCTCCTTTAACTGTTCTGCTTCGATTTTTCTAATGATTTCGTTCATTTTGTGTGACCTCCTTAATATTTGACGTTCTTAACACTTCACTTTTGTGCCAGAGGACCATCGCGCTTCTTTTCACAACTTTTGTAGTTTACCACATTTCCGGGCTTTTTTCAAGTCCCTATTTCATTTTTTCTGCTTCTTCTGCTTCTTTGCGTTCCCGTTTCACCTGGCGGATCCATTTCTTCTCTTTATCCGTCAGATTGCTCTCCTTGAGAAGATCCGGCCTGCGCTCCATTGTACGAAGAATTGACTGTTCTCTTCTCCATTTCTCAATATTCGCATGATGCCCGGACAGAAGGATCGGCGGAACTTTCTTTCCTCTCCACTCTTCCGGTCTGGAATACTGCGGATACTCCAGAAGATTATCCTGAAATGACTCAAATTCTGCTGAGACATCATTGTGAAGCACTCCCGGAACCAGTCTTGAGATCGTATCGATCATGACCATTGCCGGAAGCTCGCCTCCGGTCAGGACATAATCTCCGATGGAAACATAATCTGTCACGATTTCTTCCAGAACACGTTCATCGATTCCTTCATAATGACCGCAAAGCAACACAAGATCTTCCTCCTGTGCCATCTCTTCTGCCATCTTCTGGTTAAATACATCCCCCTGCGGTGAGAGATACACTACACGGAGCGGACGCTTCTTCGAATTTTCATCCTGAAAATCACTATCGTGTACTTCAGAACAATCCACTGGTTCAGCTGACACAATTTCTTCTACCGCACTATTCTCCTGCTTTCTCCTGTCGATCTGCTCTTTCACTGCCTCATAAGCCAGATACACCGGCTCTGCCTGCATCAGCATCCCTGCGCCGCCACCATATGGATAATCATCTACACTGTTATGCTTGTTAAATGCATAATCACGGATATTCACTGCATTGATCGAAAGAAGTCCATTATTGATCGCGCGGCCTGTAATACTTGTATTTACACCCTGCTCGATCATCTCCGGAAATAAAGTCAATACATGGAAATTCATTACAGTAATCCCTCCATCAGATGCACTTTCATCTTCTTCGCCTCTACATCAATCTCCAGAATACACTCGTGAATTGCCGGGAGCAGCACTTCTCCGTGATTCTCAGAAGTAATGATATAAACTTCATTTGCTCCTGTCTCCATCACGTCTTTGAGTACTCCAAAACGCTCCTCACTGTCATCTGTATAAACCTCCATACCGATCAGATCACCGATATAATACTCGTCCTCTTCCAGTTCGACAGCATTTTCTCTTGTTACAAAGAGACTTTTTCCTTTATATTTTTCAATATCATTGATATTATCAATACCCTTGAATTTCACAATTACAAATTGCTTAAAAAAACGAACAGACTGAATCTCAAGATCCAACTTTTCCCTTCCTGTATCAAGGACAACATTTTTCAATGTCTGAAAACGCGCAGCATCATCCGTTGTCGGGAATACCTTAACTTCACCACGCAGACCATGTGTGGAAGAAATCACTCCCACCTGAAGAAATTGTTCCATTCCTGATTCCTTTCTTATGAAACTATGAGAAACACGCTTCGCGAGTTTCTCAAGTTATCGCGGCAGTCGCCAAGGTCTCGTGCAAGCACGGACTTTGGCTCGTTGCTCGCGTAAAAAGAAAGGGGCAGTCTCTTCTTTATGAAGGCTGTCCCTTTTTTAAGCCCTGCTTTACCAAGCAATGACTCTGTTACTTTTTTCTTTCGTCCTGATACTGTTCTTAAACAATATCGACAACGACTTTCTTGTCTTCCTTTGTTGCTGCTGCCTTAACAACAGAACGGATTGCTTTTGCAATACGACCCTGCTTACCGATCACTTTACCCATGTCGCCATCTGCTACATGAAGTTCCAGTACAGTAGTTCTGCCTTCCTTTTTCTCAGTAACTGAGACTTCATCCGGCTGATCTACCAGTGCCTTTGCAATAACTTCAACTAATTCTTTCATGATACTCGCCCTCCGCGGAGACATCGTTATTTATCTGCAGCTGATTACTCAGCCACAGGCATTACTCATACAGATTCGATTATTTCTCGATTCCTGCTGCTTTGAAGATCTTTCCAACAACTTCTGTTGGCTGAGCACCATTGTTGAGCCATTTCTTAGCTGCTTCTTCGTCTACTTTGATTGCGCTTGGCTCAAGGTTCGGATCGTATGTTCCGATTTCCTCGATGAATCTTCCGTCTCTTGGAGATCTAGAATCTGCTACTACGATTCTGTAAAAAGGAGCCTTCTTCTGTCCCATTCTCTTTAATCTGATCTTTACTGCCATTTTTTTCACCTCATAATTTTTCTTAATTTTTTGTTATTGTTTCATTTATATGTCAAAAGGGAAGCTTGAATTTGCCCCTTTTTCCACCTTTGCCACCCATCATTCCAGGAAGTTTCTTCATCATCTTTCTGGATTCGTTGAACTGTTTTACCATACGGTTCACATCTGCGATATCCACACCTGCACCCTTGGCAATTCTGTGCTTTCTGGATGGATTCAGCAGATCCGGGTTTCTTCTCTCTTCCAAAGTCATGGAGTAGATGATTGCTTCCATCTGAGCCATCTTCTTCTCATTCTCTTCGGAATCAAGATCAGGCATCTTACCTCCGAGATTACCCATTCCAGGCAGCATTCCCATGATGCTGGACAAACCGCCCATCTTACGCATCTGTTCCATACTGTCAAGATAATCTTCAAAGTCAAACTGAGCTTTCTTCATCTTATCAGCCATCTTCTTGGCTTTCTCTTCATCAAGCTCAGCGCCTGCCTTCTCAATCAGGGAAAGGACATCTCCCATTCCCAGAATTCGGGATGCCATTCTGTCCGGATAAAACTGCTCCAGATCAGAAAGCTTCTCTCCCATACCGACGTAAAGGATCGGTCTTCCTGTCACTGCCTTGATAGACAGCGCAGCACCGCCTCGTGTATCTCCGTCAAGCTTTGTGACGATCACACCGTCGATTCCAATCTTATCGTTAAAGGAACTTGCTACATTCACCGCATCCTGTCCGGTCATCGCATCGACAACCAGGATGGTCTGATGAACTTCCACAGCTTCCTTGATCTCCTGAAGCTCTGCCATCATATCTTCATCTACATGAAGACGTCCTGCAGTATCAAGGATCACAATATTGTTACCATTCTTTGCTGCATGCTCAACTGCTGCCTTCGCAATATCCGCCGGCTTATTCTTGTCTCCCATGGAGAACATCTCTACGCCCTGCTTCTCTGCGTTGATCTCCAACTGCTTAATTGCAGCCGGACGGTATACATCACATGCTACCAGAAGTGGTTTCTTACCTTTTAACTTAAACTTTCCTGCAAGCTTTGCAGTTGTTGTTGTCTTACCTGCTCCCTGAAGACCTGCCATCATGATCACTGTGATTGCACTGCCCGGTTGAAGCTTGATCTCTGTTGTCTCAGATCCCATAAGCTTAACCAGCTCTTCATTAACGATCTTGATCACCATCTGTCCCGGATTCAGTCCGTTCATCACGTCCTGTCCGATTGCCCGTTCCTGCACATCTTTTACAAACTTCTTGACCACACGGAAATTTACATCTGCCTCAAGCAGTGCCATCTTGACTTCTTTCAGTGCTGTCTTGACATCGTCCTCTGTCAGTCTGCCCTTGCTGCGAAGATTCTTAAATACATTCTGCAATTTTTCAGAAAGACTGTCAAATGCCATACTACAGCTCCTCCAAAATCTGATTTGAAATCGTTGCGATCTGTTCTACGATCTGTTCATCTTTTGTTTGATGAAACTGTTCTGCCAGTCTGTGAATTTCCTCCACATCCTGCTTCACAGATAAGAACTTCTCTACCAGATGAAGTTTCTTTTCATAATCCGAAAGCTTCTTTCCACAGCGTTTGATCATATCTGCCACGCCCTGTCTGGTAATCCCCTCCTCCCCGGCAATCTCACCGAGAGAAAGATCATTGAACACGAAGTCCTCATAGATCCGGCGCTGATGTTCATTCAGTAACTCGCCATAAAAATCATATAAATAAGCCTGTTGTAACTTTTCTTCCACATCAATCACCTTGGATACTTTACCATAAAGAAAACAAGGTGTCAAGTATTTTTTCTTGACACCTTGTAATTTATTTTTAAATCATGGTTCTTACGATCTTTGGCTTATATCCGGCCTTTTCCAGCGCCTTGATAATCTGCTTCTTGTGATCGCTACCAAAACACTCCAATGTAATCCGAAGTTCAACTGCGGCATTCCGGTTCGTGGAAACAAACTGATTGTGTTCGAGTTTGATGACATTTCCCTGCTCTTTTGCCAGTGTCTCGGAAACTTTCGCCAGTTCTCCCGGCTTATCCGGAAGCAATACCGAAACGGTAAAGATACGGTCACGGAAAATCAGTCCCTGCTGTACCACGGAAGACATTGTGATTACATCCATGTTTCCACCGCTTAAGATGGATACCACCCGCTTGTCCTTAACATCCAAATGCTTTAATGCAGCTACTGTAAGCAGTCCGGAATTTTCTACAATCATCTTGTGGTTTTCCACCATATCCAGAAAGCTTACGATCAGTTCATCATCCGTTACCGTGATAATGTCATCCAGATTTTTCTGGATATATGGGAAAATTTTACTTCCCGGTGTCTTTACGGCAGTACCATCGGCGATTGTATTTACTGCCGGAAGCGTTGTCACTTTTCCGGCTGCAAAAGAAGCCTGCATACAGTTTGCCCCCGCCGGCTCCACACCGATCACCTTAATCTTTGGATTGAGCAACTTTGCAAGTGTGGATACACCGGTTGCCAGTCCGCCTCCCCCAATCGGAACAAGAATGTACTCTACCAGCGGAAGTTCCTTAAAGATCTCCATTGCAATGGTTCCCTGACCGGTTGCCACTGCCAGATCATCGAACGGATGAATAAAGGTATATCCATTTTTTTCTGCCAGCTCCAGTGCATGTGCACATGCCTCATCATATACATCTCCGTACAGCACTACTTCCGCACCGTAACTCTTGGTACGGTTCACCTTGATCAGCGGCGTGGTGGTTGGCATTACAATTACCGCCTTACAGCCGTAGCACTTTGCGGCATATGCCACTCCCTGCGCATGGTTTCCGGCAGATGCTGTAATCAGTCCTCTCTGACGTTCTTCCTCGGAGAGCGTGCTGATTTTATAATAAGCGCCTCTTACTTTGTATGCACCGGTAAACTGCATATTCTCCGGCTTTAAATATACTTTATTGCCTGTCTGGTCACTTAAATAATCACTGTATACAAGTTTTGTCTCCAGAGTAACCTCTTTTACTTTTTCACTTGCTTCTTCAAATTTATCTAGCGTCAGCATCTTCATCGTTGTCCTCCTTATTTTTTACGTCAAACAATGCATTCACAAATTCATCCGGGTCAAATTTCTGGAGGTCATCCATGGTCTCTCCCACGCCGATATATTTGACCGGCACTCCAAGTTCCGCCTGAATTGCCACCGCAATTCCTCCCTTGGCCGTTCCATCCATCTTTGTCAGCACAATTCCGGAAATCTTTGCCACATCGGAAAATTCCTTTGCCTGAACCAGCGCATTCTGTCCGGTTGTCGCATCCAGCACAACCAGCGTCTCCCGATATGCCTGCGGATACTCTTTTTCGAGAATCTTGTTAATTTTTCCAAGCTCATTCATCAGATTTTTCTTGTTGTGCAGACGTCCTGCCGTATCGACCAGAAGCACATCTGCATTTCTGGCTTTTGCTGCAGCCGTTGCATCATAAACTACAGATCCCGGATCTGCGCCTTCCGTTCCGCCAATCATGTCAACTCCCGAACGGTCCGCCCACTCTTTGAGCTGGTCTCCTGCTGCTGCACGGAACGTATCCGCACCGGCAATCACAACCTTTTTTCCCTGCTCTTTCAGTTTACCCGCAAGTTTTCCGACGGTTGTGGTCTTTCCCACACCATTGACTCCGATCACAAGGACAACGGATGTCTCTTCTTCAAAGCGGTATGCCGTCTCCCCGACCTGCATCTGCTGTTTGATGCTGTCGATCAGAAGCTGTTTGCATTCTGCAGGCTCTTTCACATGGTTTGCCTTTACTTTTTCACGCAGATCATCCAGAATTGCCTCGGTAGCCTTAACGCCCAGATCACCCATGATCAGAATTTCTTCCAGTTCCTCGTAAAATTCATCATCAATTTTAGAAAAACCGTGAAATACCGAATCAATTCCGGATACAATATTATCTCTTGTCTTGGTCAGTCCTTCGACAAGCCGGCTGAAAAAACCTTTCTTTTCTCCCATATCAGTTTCCTTTCTTATCGCTTCTTTCTTTTTACATAATCAATCAGTTCAGATCATGTTCAATCAGATCTACCGACACAAGTGTCGATACCCCTTTTTCCTGCATGGTAATTCCATACAGCCTGTCCGCTGCTGTCATTGTACCACGTCTGTGCGTAATTACAATAAACTGTGTGTTTTTTGTCAGCTTATTTAAGTAACTTGCAAACCTTGAAACGTTGGAATCATCAAGCGCTGCTTCGATCTCATCCAGAAGACAAAACGGCGAAGGTTTCAGCGCCTGAATCGCAAACAGCAGTGCAATTGCGGTCAGCGCTTTCTCACCACCGGACATCTGCATCATATTCTGCAGTTTCTTTCCCGGCGGTTGCGCAATGATGCGGATGCCACATTCCAGAATATCCTCATCCTCCACCAGTTCCAAAGCTCCATGTCCGCCACCGAACAGGTGCTTGAATGATGCATTGAATTCTTTCTGGATTTCCGCAAACTTTTCCATAAACTGTTTTCTCATGCCGCTGTCGAGATCTTCTATGATGCCGAGCAGCGTCTGCTCTGCCTCAACCAGATCATCATGCTGCCCTTTCAGGAACGTATAACGTTCCGAAACTTCTTTGTATTCTTCAATGGCATTGACGTTGACTGTTCCCAGCTTCCGGATTTCATCCTTTACTGCTGCGATCAGTTTCTTTAAAGCAAGCGGATCTTCGTATTCACTGTTTCTTAATTCTGCTGCCGCATGCGGTGTCAGTTCATATTCTTCCCACAGATAATTTGTCTGCTGTTCTGCAGATTCATTCAGCTTTTCCCGCTGGTTGTTCAGACGGAACACTTCTTTATCCAATCCGTTACACCGCTCGGAAATCTCCTCCTGTTTCCGGAAAAATCCCCGGTATTCCGCAGACATCTGTTCTTTTTGTTCTACGCTTTCACGAAGTTTCTGTTCCAGTTCCCCATGGGAATCCGAAGAAGCAAGGATCGTCTTTTGGATTTCTGCAATGTCGTGCTGTTTCTTTTCCACATCTTCTTTGGAATTTTTCGCATTCTCCAGAAGCCCGGTCTTTTCCGTCTCAAATTTTTCCAGATCTCCATTGATACGTTCCACGTTTGTCTGGGCAAATTCTACTTTCTGCCGGATATTCGCTTCCTCAAGCTGAATTCCGGAAAGTTCCGATTCCGCTTTGTTTTCCAATTCTTTCTGTTCTTCAAGCATCTTCTGAAACGCTTCATTCGCATGCTGGATTTCCGTTTCCCGTTGTCTGGAATGTTCCAGTTCCTCCTTAATGCCTGTCTGATCTGCACGGATTTCTTCTACCTGCCGATCCATCTGCTGCCGTTCCTTCATGAGACTTGAAAATACTTCTTCACTCTCATTTTTCTGCTGCATTGCGCGATCCACATTGATCTTTGCCGTATTCTGACGAATAAATTCTTTCTGCAGGGTTTCTTTCACCTGTTCCAGCTCTTCCGCATTCAGCTCAATGGCCGTAAGAAGATCCTCCCTGCGGTTTTTTATCTGCGCAATCTCCTGAAGCAGACGATTCGTTTTCGTTTCCAGTTCCTCCACTTCACGGCGTCTCGCCAGCAGATTGGATGAATTTTTAAATGCTCCACCCGTCATGGAACCACCGGGGCTTAAATATTCTCCCTCGAGAGTTACAATATGTAAACTGTAATGATTCTTCTTTGCAAGTGCAATCGCATGATCAATCGAATCTGCCACAAGCACACGCCCCAGCAGATACGCCGCCACTTCCTCATACTTTTGCTCACACTTTACCAGCTGACTGGCAATTCCAATGACTCCGGGCTCCTTCAGTGCCGCTTCATTCTTCGGATTTTTTCTTGCGCTTACACTGGTCAGCGGAAGAAATGTTGCACGTCCGAAACGGTTCTGCTTTAAAAATGCAATCATTTTCTTTGCCGTTGCTTCATCTTCCGTCACAATATTCTGAATGTTTCCACCCAGAGCGGTCTCAATCGCAATCTCATATTTCTTATCCACCTGCATCAGATCTGACACAACCCCGAGTAATCCCGGATTATGTTCTTTCTGTTCCATCACTTTGCGGATACTGTTTCCGTATCCGTCATAGCGCTCCGCAATATTTTTAAGCGACTCCAGACGAGACTGCTGCCTGTGAAATTCGTTTTGCTTTTCTTCCAGTGCACGGTCATTTTCCTTTGCCTTAGTTCTCCATTCTTTTTCCTTTGCACTTAATTCTTTTTCCTGCTCCGAAAGTTTTCGGATATGCGCACTGACCTCTTCGAGATCTTTTTTGCAGTCTGCAAGAACCGAATCCAGATCCGTTTCCTGCGTTTTTCTGTCCAGCAGACGCTTTCCAAGCTCTGCTTTTCGTATATTGATCTGCTCCACCATGGTATCGGAACGCTGCTGTTTGGCCTGAATATCTGCTCTGCGGTTTAACAGCGCAAACAATTCTTTCTGTCCCTGCTCCATTTCCTCATTACAGGATGCAATCTGTTTTTGTATCCCTGTCAGTGTCTGTGCTGCTTCTTCCTGTCGTTTCCGTACCTGTGCAAGCTGTTCATCACCAGAATGTTTTTCTTTCTCGTAGGAAGCTTTTGCCTCCTCCTTTTCCTTCTGTTCCCGCGCAATGGCATCCAGACGGCTCTGCAGATGTTCATCTGTCATCTCTGCCGTATGGATCTGCTCTGCCAGTATCTGGATCTGGCTTTCGAGTTTTTCCTTCATCACAGACGTATTGCTGATATTTTCCCGGATTGCATTGATCTTTTCGTCCATTTCCGTGATGCTTTCGCCCAAACGGTCATATTCCTGGCGGATCTTTTCCCTTGCATCCGTGCTTTCTTTCAGCTGTTCCTCTGCAATTTTGAATTTTTCTTCTACTTCACGCTGCTCGGATGCGATTCTCTCTGTTTCCATGAGAAACATGTTGACATCATAATCTTTCAGCTCATTCTTCTTTTTTAAATAGGTTTTTGCCTTTTCCGACTGCAGCTGTAACGGTTCCACCTGGCGTTCCAGTTCCGACAAAATATCGTTTACACGGACCAGATTGTCTCTCTCATTCTCTAACTTTTTTTGTGCAGTCGCTTTTCGTTTTTTGAATTTTACTATTCCTGCCGCCTCATCAAAAAGTTCACGCCGTTCTTCCGGTTTGCCGCTTAAGATCCGGTCAATCTGTCCCTGTCCAATGATCGAATATCCTTCTTTTCCGATACCGGTATCATAAAACAATTCTGAAACTTCTTTCAGTCGACACGGACTGCCATTGATCAGATATTCACTCTCTCCGGAACGATACAGACGTCTGGCAACGGTGACTTCCTCATAGTCGATTGCCAGTTTATGGTCGGAATTATCCAGTGTAATCGCTACATACGCATAGCTGAGCGGTTTCCGGTTCTCCGTACCCGCAAAAATAACATCCTGCATGGAAGACCCACGCAGCTGCTTGACCGACTGCTCTCCAAGTACCCAGCGCACCGCATCCGCAACGTTACTTTTTCCACTTCCGTTCGGTCCTACAATGCCCGTGATTCCCTGGTGGAATTCAAATACAATTTTGTTTGCAAATGATTTAAATCCCTGCACCTCAATACTTTTTAAATACATGTACTATCCCCTTTGCTGATTTTTAAGCATCAGAAGTGCCTGATACGCAGCCTCCTGTTCCGCTGCTTTTTTGGTATGTCCGGTTCCGCTGCCAATGACACGCTCTCCAATACATGCACGAACCGTAAAACTCTTATTATGATCCGGACCGGACTCATCAGTCAGCACATAAGTAAGCTGTTCATGTTCTCCCTGCACAACCTCCTGCAGGATAGTCTTGCTATCATAAAAGAGCTGTTTGTGTTCAATATCTGTCAGAATATATTTATGAATAAACTCTTTTGCATTAGCAAAACCACCATCCAAATAAATTGCCCCGATCACAGCTTCAAGCGCATCAGACAAAATAGATTTGCGACCTCTTCCTCCGGTCTGGTCCTCTCCTTTTCCGAGTAAAAGATACTCTCCTAAAGCAATATCCTTGGTACAGAGTGCCAGTGTCGGCTCACAGACAATGCTTGCACGAAGTTTTGTCAGTTCTCCTTCCGGCTTATCCGGGTATTCTTTGTACAAAAATTCACTGGAAATAATCTCAAGCACGGCATCGCCCAAAAACTCCAGTCTCTCATTGTCCGAATGTTTCTTTAAGTGCTTCTCATTGGCAAATGAACTATGCGTCAGTGCCTGACGAAGCAATTTCTCATCATGAAAGTGATATCCGATCACTTCCTGAAATTTTTTAATATCTGTCACTTCTTTCCCCTTTCTGAAATAAAGGAGTCCGCCACCGGACTCCTTTCGTATCTGTGTTTAGTTTTCGTTCATTGCAGCTTTGATCTGTTCTACCGCATCTCCTACCGTAACAATCTTTTCTGCCTGCTCGTTTGGAATCTCAATATCAAATTCTTCCTCAAGTCCCATAATGATCTGGAATACATCCAGGGAATCCGCTCCCAGATCATCGATGAATGTGGTATCCATCGTAATCTCATTTTCATCCACGTTTAATACGTCCACAATAATCTTCTTTAATTTTTCGAATTCCATAATACTTCATTTCCTTTCTTATTCTTCTTCATTATTTTTGGAATCTACAATTCTTTCTTTGATAATTTCGTTAATATTCTCTTCACGGAATGTCACACACTGGTAAATGGAATTGGTAATTTCCTTTGCCTTGGAACTTCCATGGGTCTTTACCACAAGACCATTCAATCCCAGAAGCGGTGCTCCGCCATACTGGCTCGCATCAAATGCTTTGAGTGTCTTCTTCAGTGACGGCAATGCCAGTGCCGCACCAATCTTACTCTTTAAATTGCTCATCAGTCCCGCTTTGATCACACCGACCAGTGTTGAACTGAGACCTTCGTATAATTTTAAAATGACATTTCCGACAAATGCCTCACACACAATGACATCTGCACCACCATGCGGAATCTCTCTTGCCTCGATGCTTCCGACAAAATTGATATCCTCACATTCTTTCAACAGCGGAAATGTTTCTTTTACCAGGGCATTTCCCTTCTCTTCTTCCGCACCGATATTTACAATCGCCACTCTCGGATTCTTGATCCCCACAACGTTTTCCATATAAATGGAACCCATCTTTGCAAACTGTAATAAATGTTCCGGTCGTGCATCCACATTTGCACCACAGTCAATCAACAGCGAAATTCCGGTCTCTGTCGGAATGATCGGTGCCAGCGGCGGGCGCTTGATTCCACGGATACGTCCGACAATCGTCTGTCCGCCAACCAGAACCGCGCCGGAACTTCCTGCGGAAACAAATGCATCCGCTTCTCTTTGTTTTACCATATTCATACCTACAACGAGGGATGACTGTTTTTTCTTTCGAATTGCCTGAACGGGTGGCTCTGCCATCTCAATTACTTCAGGCGCATCCACAACCTCAATACGCTCCTGCGGATATGGATACTTCTGCAATTCTTCCCTTACCACATCTTCCTGTCCAACCAGAAAAACTTTGATATCTTCACGGGAAGAGACCGCATCAACTGCTCCCTTAACAATTTCTGCCGGTGCATTATCACCGCCCATTGCATCAAGAGCTACTTTCGTGATTGTCTGCATGGTCTGTTCCTCCTTATGCATCTACTAGAAAATATACTATATATCATTCCATAAATCAACGATAAATTGGCTCTTTCAGACACAAAAAAATCAAGAGCCAGCAAAACTGCCAACTCTTGATTTTTAAAGACCTATCCTTATTAGTCCTGCGCGATGATCTCTTTTTTGTTATAAGATCCGCAGTTCTTGCATACACGGTGTGGCATCATTAATTCGCCGCACTTGCTGCACTTTACTAAGGTCGGAGCAGACATTTTCCAGTTTGCTCTTCTCTTATCTCTTCTTCCCTTAGAAGATT
>OIYG01002244.1_pt1 | contig 12644 bp, 11 predicted proteins | sample 1587861 | NCBI WGS metagenome assembly OIYG01 (sample SAMN03283272) | human gut metagenome | biome: human-associated habitat; material: feces | host: Homo sapiens | place: Peru | collected 2012 | reverse complement strand
TTAGAAGCATAAGCATAGCCATTATCTACCAATGTTGCAAGAGGCAAATAGTAGATACAATCATCCGTGGCCTTCCATTCTTGGAAATGGAGATCGTGACCATTGTAATTGACAATGAACATGATGCCTTTACTGTTTATAATCTGACTTAACATAATTGTTTCAAATTTTACACCTAATGAAATTTTTGATATTAAAGTTTTGAATTTTTCAAATGAAAAATATACAGACGCTACAATGTTTAAAAGCATTGTCTTTTCGCCGGTTGCGACAGTTAAAGACGGCGCTTGGGTTCTTCAAGACGCTTTAGTTTATATAATTGACGATGAGGGAATTTATACCAATGTTGAAAGGTATAAAGAGTATAAAATTTTAACAGAGCCAAATCAAGCTCAAGAAGTGTTCGATTTAATGTTGAATACGACAAGAAAAGAGAGAGTTTTTACTAATCATCAAATTTCTAAGTATTCAAAATTGTTGAAAAAAGCGAATTTCTCGGATGAGTTTAGATATTTTAGAGCAAAATTATATCAAAGATATCTTCACCCGCTTACTTGTATTTTGTTTGCTATAATCGGCTGTATGCTTGGTTTTGCGCCTCCTCGTTCTCAAAGACTCGTAGGCTTTACTATAGCGGTTGGGATGATTTTTGGATATTATATAACTCTTCCGTTTTTCGATTTATTGGCCCAAAAAGCAGTTCTGCCGCCATTTCTTGCTGCTGCGGCGCCTATAATTATGTTTGTTATTTCGATTTTTATAATTAAAAAAGCAAAGGATTTATAATGAAAAAGATTTTAGCACTATTTATTTTGTTGATTATGACTTGTTTTCCGGCTTTTTCAAAAGAAAAAGTTCAAATGGACGATTCAACCGTTGGGGTTTATGTTTTTAAAATTGATACAAAAAAATATGGTGAAAAAATCAAGCCTTATATGGCATCAAGCTTGATGACAACAAAAAAATTATACAATAGCGGAAAATACGACCTCGTTGTTAATGGTGGTTTTTTTGATGTAAAAACGGGTGAAAGCGTATCGTATGTTACGATTGATGGGGATTTAAAAACCGAAGTTAAAAACAACACAAGACTTTGCGATGATTTAAAAAAACAAGATCGCTTGGAAAAAGTTCTATCAAGAGCGGAACTTAGAATATTAGAAGATAAAAAAGGTAAATTAAAATTTGATATAAACTACCATGACGAACCAATTGAAGATGGTTATATCCTAAAACACGCTCTTCAAGCTGGTCCAATGTTGTATCCGTCTATGGATTTAGTCGGCGAGGGGTTTGTTAGTTATGAAAATGATATGGTAAAATTTCAAAGTGTTGATATCTTAAAAAGACGTGAAAGAACGGCTATCGGTTTAAGAGGTAAAGACCTTTATGTTGTGATTTTCACCAAAGACTACAAAGTTGATGCCAACGAAATGAGAGATTATATGAGAAAAAATTTGAAACTTAAAAAAATCTTAGCGCTTGATGGCGGTTTATCTACAAGTATTGATTATAAAAACGTTTCAATCGGCTCTGTTGGCAAATATCAAAGAAAAGTTAAATCATTTTTGGTTATAGAAAAATAGGTTTTATTGGAGAAAAATATGAAGTTTGATTTTAATTTATGTAAAATAAAAAAAATAACAGCAATTGAAATAAGCGTTTTAATAATTGTTTTTATTGCGCTTGGGATATATTATTCTCCAAAATTTTTCAAATCCGAACAAGTGATGATGGCTGCAAAAATTAAAGCCGATAATGCGGTTTTCACTTCAAAAGTTTTAGAAGAATTTTCTTCAAATTCAAAAGCAAAATCGTCTGATGTTGCTAAAAAAGTCAGCGAAGAATTAAATTCAATCAATCAAAATCCTTATGATAAATCAAAAGAAGCGTATACTTTTGAATTGAATTGTAAAGGTTGTAATTCTATTGAAACAAACGACAAGCTTTCTATGGTGATTTTAACAACTTATGACAAAAAAGGCGAAATGATTGCAAGAACAGTAATTAAGCCGCCATCTTTTGTTACTTATTCAAAAGATGAAGAAGAAAAATAACTTATAAGTTATATTATTTCAAGATTGATTTTTTGATTTTGGGCGTCAAACCTCGTAATCTTAACTTCAAGCTCGTCGTTTAGGTTCAGCGGCTTATTATATTTTTCTGTGTATTCTTTAACTTGCTTATTGTTAATCAACCCTTCAACATTAGGATAAATTTCTATAAATGTTCCAAAAGGCTTAATTCTGGTGACTTTTCCTTTTAAGGTTTCTTTATCTTTAATAAAATCTTGCGCTTTTGGCCAAGGATTTTCTTGAAGATTTCTTAAAGATAAGGACACTCTTTGTTTTTCTTTGTCTATTCCAATAATTTCAACGTCAATTTTCTCGCCACATTTCAAGATATCAGCAGGATTATCAATCCAACCCCAAGAAATTTGTGATAATGGCAACAAGCCGTCTAATCCGCCAATATCTATAAATGCGCCGAAATCAGTAAGGCGTACAACACTGCCTTTTATAACCATATTTAGTTCGATTTTTTCTAAAATATCTTTTCTAACCTCTTCAAGGGCTTCTGAGTACACTTTTTTATTTGAGAAAATGAAATTATTTTCTTTTGTGTCCATACTTAAAACTTTAAGTTCTATTTCTTGCCCTGCTTGGATGTTTTCAACTCTTAAATGACTTAATGGAACAAACCCTCTAATCCCCATAACGCTTACAATTGCGCCGCCTTTGGTGATATTTATAACTGTTCCTTTAATGGTTTCATTATTTTCAAATTTTTCTTTTAAAATTTCAATATTCTTGCAAATTGCAACTTTTTTGTAAGACAGATAAAAAACCCCGTTTTCATCTTGCACAGAATTAATCATAAAATCATATTCTTGATTAACTTCAAAAACGTCAGCTAAATTTTGATTTTTTTCAAGTAACACTTCCCAAATCGGACAACACGCATTCGCTTTTGCTTTGATATCAACAAAAACGCAATCTTTCTCAATCGAAACAATTCGTCCTTTAACAACATCCCCTATTGAATAATTGTAATCATATTTTTCAAGCAATTCTTGAAAATCAACATCATTTAGCATATTTTTCCCCGTATCGTCTATATCTTAATTATAGCGGTATTTTCATAAAGTCAAGTTTTTGAAAAATAATTTACTACATTTGTACGAATGAAAAATTTAGTTTATAATTGTTTTTAGTCTTATGAAAATTTCAAATGTTACCAAAATTCTTTTTCTTTTGAATTTGCTCTTAAATAAGGAATATACCAAAAAAGAGCTTTTAGACGAGTTTTTAAAATTTGGGGTGGAGTTAAAAGAACAGACGCTTCTAAGCTATATCAAAAAATTATCGAGCTATAAATTAAAAATTGAAATCAATAAAAAAGATAAAGAAAAAACCTATAAAATTGATACACAAAATCCTAATATTTGCCTAGATGATAATGATATCAAGGTTTTAGCCGAAATTAAACGTCTTATTTTTGCGCAAAAAAATTATAAATATATCCGTGAATTGATGGAATTATTTTATAAATTATCTTTTTATATTGAAAATACGGAAATTAAAAAGAAATTTTTGGATTTTGGTTATTTTTCAAGCGTTAATTGGGGTTTGATTGATATTTTAGAGGGGCATTGTGCCCAAAAAGATATTATTATTTTGGAATATATTTTGCCAAAAGAAAATAAAATCAAGCTTATTGAATTTCATTGCAGTAAAGTAAAATTGAGCAAAATGAGCCAAAGAATGTATCTAATCGGTGTTTTAAAGGATGGCGATAATCTTTTTCGCTTGCCTGTTGAAAACATTTTTTCAGTTAAGAAAGTTGTAAAAAAGAACGTTGAATTTAATATTGAAACTCAAAATTTCACATATAAAATTACAAGAAAATTGTTTGATAAAATAAATCTTGAAAAAAATGAAGAAGTTATTGAAAAGAATAATAAATTTGTCATGATAAAAGCCCCTCTAAACGATGAATTTCGCCAAGTTCAAAGGCTTTTATATTTTTGTCCTGATGTTATTTTCGTTTCAAAGGGTAAAATTAAGGATTTGTTGATTGAAAAATTGGAAATGATTAAAAAGAATTACGAGAAAAATTATGCAAAATAATATTGAAAATCATAAAATTCCAATAGAAATGGCGCTTTTGCTTTGCGAAAAATATTTTTCAAAGGAAGAGTTGATGGAGCATTTTGAAATTTCATCTAACACTTTTTCAAAATATCTGACTATAATTAAAAAAGCGGGCTTTAATTTAGTTAAGAGAAATAAAAAATATAAAATAAATTACTTTAAAAATGTTTTAAAATTATCAAACTTAAATACCAGCTTGCTTGCGCATTATCTGACTTTGAGCCTCAAATTTTTGCCAAATAAAATTACAAACAATCTTTTTAAAATCACTAACGATTTTCTTTCTTTGACGAATTTAAAAACAGAAGAAGAATTGATTGAAAAATATGAGTTTTTTAAGAACACAATTTGCGAAAATTCAAATAAAGAAAAAATTGAAAAATTTCAAAAATGTGTTGATGATAAATTGTTTTTAAAAATCACAACAAAAGATAAAAAAGAGCAAACACTTTATCCAGTGAGGGTTTTAGCTGAGGAAGAAAAAATATTTTTCATTTTTGAAGATACAAAAACAAAAACTTTAAAAGAAATTTTATCCTCAGAAATTATTAAAATGCTGCCCGTTGAAAGGAAAAAATATTGCGCTTCAATCAATGAAACAATTTTTGAATTGACGGGTCGGCTTGCTAAAAATTATCTTTTAAAAGAGGAAGAAAGAATAATAGAAGCTTCAAAGGATAAAATTGTTGTGATTAATTCTTCGGTCGACAAGGAAAAGCTTTTCAAGCGCTTAATTCGCTATGATGTTTTGTGCCGAATTGTGCAGCCTGCGCAAGATGTTGAAAATTTTAAAAAATTTATTGAAAAATCACTTGATAATCTAACTAGATTAAATGATAATTAAAGCATAATGTTTAAAGGTCAGAAAAAATATTTTATAACAGGTTTTATTTTTATATTTTTGGCAATGTTGGCTATAACTCTTGCGCCCATTGTTTTAAGAAGGATTTTTCATATTTATCTTTCAAATCAAACCTATTCGATGATTGAACTAAGTTTATTAATTATTGGTTCAATTTTTTATGTTTTTTCCCCAAAATATCACAGAAAACAGCTCTATAGCATTGTTTTAGCGTTTTTATATTACATCATTTTTATAAGAATTTATGAGATTTTTTTCTAAAACCCTCTCAATTCTTGTTTTATAGGTTTTTTCATCCTTAAAGCAAATTTCAACGCTATTTAATTTTTCAATTGAAAGATATCTCATCTTGATTTTTTCGCTTTTAAAAATTTTTGAAGCGCAAAAAAGATAAACAACTGTCTGCAAGTCATTTTCGGGGTCTTTGGGCAAATTCAAAGTTTTCCAATCATAAATAATATATTCATCATTTATTTTTGCAATTCCGTCAAATCTGCCTGTAAGATAGTAATATTCGCCATTATGGCTTTCTTTAATCAAAAAAGAATATTCGTTTTTGATAAAATATTTTTTAATTTTATCAATTTCAACTTTGAGTTTTTGCCAAATTTCTTTTTCTTTTTCATCAAGTTCGAGCGTTGCTTTTTCAATCTCAAAACCCTTGATATAAGCGCAAATAAGGCTATGAAACTTTTGCCCAAGCTCGCTTCTTGGGTCTTTTTTAAAAATATCAAGATTGTAAATATATCTTTCTATAAACTCTTTTTGGCTTTTTTCAAGGAGTTTAAGAGAATTTGCGCTAAAAGTGTCAATTTTTTTCATTTTTCAACCCCTCAAAAATTTCCGATTCTTTAAATTCTTTATCTTTAAAAAACCACTTATAATGGCTCGAAGTCGACATATACAGCTTCTTTTTCGCTCTTGTAATTCCAACATAAATCAGCCTGAAATTTTCTTCAATAATATCTTTTTTCAATTCGTCGTCGCTTTTTGGATATTTTTTAATTTTTTGTATAAATTGGCTATTTTCTTTCAATTTATACTCATTTTTGTTGAAACACATATTTTCTTGAGTCAATTCAGGAATGAAAACATAATCAAACTCATCGCCCTTTGACTTGTGCAAAGTCATTATCTGGACTGCGTTTTCCTTTTCTTCGTCGTTTGAAGTAAAAAGCTTGATATTTGAAAAATTGTTTTTAAATTGAATTTCTCTCATTTTTTTAACCGTATTTTCAAAAGTTTTTTGACCTTGGAAAATTTTTGAAGCTATCGTCGCAACAAGAGGAATGTTTTCTTTTTCTTTTGAATTTGAAAAATATGTATTAGCTATCGTGTAGGCTAAATCATACATATTGGCGCAATTCAGGTATAGAAAATAAGTCATATCCCAATAAAATTGCTCTTCAAAATTTGGGCTAAAAAACATTGGTTTATCAAGATTTTGAATATATTGAACAGTTTTGAAATCATATTTTTTAAGTTCAAACAAATTTTGGGCAATTTCAAGTAATTTTTTATTGTCATAAGGATTTGAAATATATTCTAAAATCAAGACTACACTTCGATATACAGGATTATTTATTAAATTATCAGAATTTTTAAATGTTTTTATTTTATTTTCTTTTAATAATTTATCCCATTTATTTATTGCAAAATTCGACCTCAAAAGTATTGCGCTTGTTGCGTTTTGGTCGTTTTGTTTTATGGAATTTAAAGTTTGTAATATGAACTCTTCTTCATTTTTTTCAGACGGAAAAGTTTGAATAGTTACAGCGTTTTTATCAACAATATTAACGTTTTCAACCGGTTTCATAATTAAATCCGAAAACGGCTTAAATTCGGTAGTATTTGCCCATTTTACAACATTATTAGCGCAATCCAATACCCCGGTTGCGCATCTTTGACACCTATCCATTTGAACATTATATGAATTTTTGATAAATTCCCTAAACCCTTCAACATCCGAATTTGTGAAAGTTGAAGTTATGGCTTGGTTAATATCCCCACATCTTATGATATTCTTGTGTTTTCCACCCAAAAGCAGAATTAAATTTTGCTGAACATAGGAACTATCTTGCGCCTCGTCTTCAATTATAATTTTAACTAAATCTTGATAATAGCTTAAAATATCGGGGTTTTCCTTTAAAAGTTTTAAAGACAAGAACAATAAATCGTCATAATCCAGCAAATTCTGTTTTTTGAGGGCATTTTGATAAGAATTAAAAACATTCAAAAACAAATTATTTGTGCAATTAAAATCCCCAAAAATCGCAAGCTCATTTTTATAAGCCGATATAGCACTATCATATAATGATGCCTTATCCTGCGGAATGCCAAGACTATAGGTTAGTTCAGACAATATTGCGCTTCTTTTAATCTCATCTATAATTTCAAAATCATAGTCCAAACCGAGCCTTGAATAGTTGTTATTTTCTTTTATAATTCTAAGCGCAAGCCCGTGAATGGTTGAAATATTGGGCAATTCCTTTAAAGACGGGTATCTTGATTTAATTCTTTCTTTGAAATTTCTAGCAGCAGACTCCATAAAAGTCAAAACAAAAATATTTTTAGGCTCAACACTGTCCAATATTTCGCCCGATAAAATTTTTTCAACCAAAAGCAGCATTATTGTTGTTTTTCCGCTTCCTGCCGTTGCAAGAACAGACATTGTTCCTTTTTTGTAGTCCAAAACGGCTTGCTGGTCGGGTCTTGGGGTGATTGGTTTGGCTTTTTTTTCTTGAACTTCGGTTTTATATGAAAAATATTTATCAATTCCTGAAAAATTTTCCAGCCCGTTTGAATCATAAGAAGTTGAATATAAATAGGTGCAATCGCTCAATAAATAAAGCTTATAGAGGGTTCTTGCGGTTCTATCTTTTGTTAATTCAATATTATCTTCAAGCTCGAAACTGTCTTTCTGCCAGCTTTTTTGCATAACCCAAGCGTTGTAAAGCGGACCTATATCTTGCTTTAGCCAATTTTCGTTGTTAACATCAAGCAAAAATTGATATTTTGTTTTAAAAGAATAATCGATAATTTTTTGAGCGGAAGAAACAATAATGGCATTTTCCTCTATTTCCTCGTCGCTCAGCGGATTTTCAGATATAATCGTGTTTTCTAGCTGAATTAAAAGTTCGTTATTATCAACACCACAAAAAACCTCTTCAAAATCATAAACCTGTTTTAAAAGTTGGTTGATTTTAATAATATCTTTTCTTAAATCCTTATCGATTTCGACAAATTCTTTAACGGTCGAATATATTTGATATGAGAGCTTTTCGAGCCTTATTTTGTTAATAAATTCAATTAAATTTTGATAATTTTCCTTGCTTTTTATTAAATCCAAAATATTAACATTTTTCATTTCTCTTTCGGTTTTGTATTCTTGAACAAGTTTGAGCGCTTCGATTTTGTCAATTTTTAAAAGCGAAATCAGGATGTTTTTCAAGGAATAATAGGAAATATCGGTATTATTTTTGTCATTTATAATCTTTAAAAATTCTAAAATTAAATTAATAATATGATTTTGATTTAGTTTTTCGTTTTTTGAAATGAAGTTGAAATTAAGATTGGATTTAGCTAAATTGCTTTTTAAAAAATCGTCGCAAACAGGCGTTATTATTGCTATTTCAGAAAGTTTCACTCCGTTATTTATAAGATTTTTAATTGAAGCTATAACTTCATCTATCATTTCGTTTCTTCTTAAAAAACTAAATGTCTTGATATTGTCAAGTTCAATATTTTCGCCATTTTTAACGTCATTAAATATTTTTTTAGCGTTAGTAATTTTTTCATTTTCAAAGTTTGGTGTTAGCGCTTTTTCGCCTAACAAATTTTCAAAATCAATATTAATAGCGCCCAAATACCCAAGACGAGAAGAACCGAGGGAATCATAGCCAACAAAAAATTTCTTAATATCGTTTTTGATGAATTTTAAATATTCAACTAAAGCAGGCACAATCTCATCGCCATCATCTAAAAAGACGTATTCAAACTTGTTTTTGATTTTTTTATATAAATATTCAAAAAGATTAATTTGTCTGATATAGTCAAAAGCCCTTAAATCAATGGTTTTGAGCTTATATTTATTAATCGCTAAATTAATTTCGTTTGTAAAACCCTCCTTTAAAATCTTTTCTCTATTTGAAATTTCATCTTTCGATAAAGAATTAAGATTAATCAGAGAAAAACGGCGAAACAGTTGGTGCAAGAGGTTTGTCTTTGAATTATAAGCCGAAAAATCAACTTCTTTAATACATTCTTTAAAAATATATTGTGAAATTTCCAATCCGCAAAGGTTTGGAATGATTTTGCAATTGTTTTTGTCTTTAATTGAATTTTCAACAACACACCAATTATCTAAAATATAGTTATAAATCAAGCCGTAAAAGCTATATATCTTTAAATTTCCAATATTTCCAACGTCAGATTTTTCTTTAATTTTATCTAAAAACTCTTTTTTCTTTTTGGAATTTTGAACAAGCACCAAAATTTTTTCGCTGTCAATTCCGCTTTTTAACAGTTTTATGTACTCATCAATTAAAATCTCGGTGCGATTTGTAATACAGCTTGAATTAATTAGCATAAATCTATTATAACAAAAACACTTCAAAAAAATTGAAGTGTTTTTTATGTTTAAAATTAAATTAGCTTCAAAGCTTATGCTTCAGTTGTTTCTTCTTCGTAAACTTCTTTAATTGTTTCAGAAGCAGTTACTTCAACATTTAATTGAGCCTTAACTTTTGAAGAAAGTTTAATTGTCATTACAAAATTACCAACGTGGTTGATTGGGCTATCAAGAATGATTGATTTTTTATCAATTTCCATGCCTGTTTTAGCCAATAATTCTTCTGATAATTTTTTAGTTGTGATTGTACCAAATAATTTGCCTGATTCACCGGCTTTAGCTGATAATTGGATTGAGCTGATTTTTTCGATTTCTTCTTTTGTTTTAAGAGCTTCTTGGTGTAATTTTTCAGCTTTTGCTTTAATTCTAGCAATATTTCTTTCTCTTTGAGCTAAAGCGCCTGCTGTAGCAACTTCTGCTAAAGAGTTTGGAATTAAATAGTTTCTAGCGTATCCGTCTTTTACGTTAACTAAATCGCCAACTTCGCCAATGTTTTGTACGTCTTTTTTTAATATAACCTGCATGGTTTTCTCCTTTAATATTTGTGATTAGCTTTCTTAATATTATTTAAAACATGACTGTTTTTCAAGTATTATGGATGTTTTAATTATCTTCTTTTAACATTTTATCCAAGACTTCGTCGTCTGAATCTGGTCTTTTTTCAAGCGGAGCAACGGTTTCGGCGTCTTTTTCTTCAACAACCTCTTCTTGTGCTGCTTCTTCTTCAACCGTTTCTTTTGTCTCTTCGGTTTCTTCTTCTGTCTCAGATTTTTTAGCTAATTCTTGAACTTTTTCTTTAACAAGTTCTTGAAGTTCGCCAACTATTTCTTCTGTTTTTTCTTTTTTAGCCTTTTCTTGTAAAGATAGAGCTTCGTCTATTTCTTCGTCTGTTTTTGTTCTTAAAACAGGAATGCTTAAATTCAAAACAGTAGCGCTTCCGCTTGCATTAATGCTTAAATCAAAAGCATCATCATCAATTTCTAAATATTTTGAAATTGATTCAAGCAAATCATCCTTAAGCATTTGCATAGCACGTTCTGAAAAGCCGACTCTATCTTGCATTAAAACTGTTCTAAGACGATTTTTAGCAACAGCTTTCGTTTCATCTTGAGTTGAAGTGGTGTTAAAGAAGCTCAACACTCTATCATATATATCTGAAAAAATATCTTTCATTTTTAACCTTGCACTTTCTTAGTAAAGAATTTTTTAATTTTATCAATAAAAGTATCAGGTTCATCAATATCTAATAGAGGCACTTCTTCGCCCATAATTCTTCTTGCAACGTTAAGATATGCTTGACCTGCTAATGATTTTTCATCGTTTACAATAGGTTCACCCTTGTTTGTTGAAGTGATAATACCTGTATCTTCAGGAATTACACCGATTAAATCACAAGATAAAATATCAACAACATCATCTACGCCCATCATATCATTAGATTTAATTAATTTTGGTCTTACACGATTGACTAATAGACGATATTTTTCAACTCCTTCTTTAGATTCCAATAAGCCGATAATTCTATCAGCATCACGAATTGCGCTCATTTCGGGTGTTGTTACAACAATCGCTTCATTTGCGCCTGCAACTGCGTTTTGGAAACCTTGTTCAATACCGGCAGGACAATCAACAAGAACATAGTCAAAATCTTCTTTTAATTGTTCGCAAATATTTTTTAATTGGTCAGCGTCAACTGCTGATTTATCACGGGTTTGAGCTGCTGCTAACAAGCAAAGGTTAGGATTTTTCTTGTCTTTAACAAGCGCTTGTTTAAGCTTGCAACGTTCTTCCACAACGTCTACAATAGTGTAAACAATACGGTTTTCCAGACCCAATAATAAATCTAAGTTTCTTAAACCTATATCAGTATCAATTAATACAACTTTGTTGCCCATGTGAGCTAAAGCAGTACCAATGTTAGCTGATGTTGTGGTCTTGCCAACACCGCCTTTTCCTGAAGTAATTACTATAACAGAACCTGTCATTTATACGCTCCTTTAGTCTTGATTTATCTTAAATAACATTATTTCACCATCAACAATTCTTGCTTCTTCGGGTGTGAAGATGGAAGAACGGATGATATAGGGGATATTTGTGCCGTCCGGACGGCGAGAGTAACAATTTGCTATTCTTAATTGTACCGGATTCATTTTTAGCGCTCTGATTTTTGCTTGAGCGTTGCCTTTGTAGCCTGCGTGGGCAATGCCTGATAATACGCCCCAAACGGTAATATCGCCAACGGCTCTAATTTCGCTTCCGGGGTGGCAATCGCCAATAATAACAACATTTCCCTCTGATTCAAGGATTTGACCTGAACGAAGAGTTTGGCTTATGTATGTTGTTTCTTTTGTATCTGAAACGATTGGTTCATTTGTTGAAGTTTCATAAAAATCAACATCTTCCCATTCGTTTTGTTCAATTTCGTTTTCGTCATACGCTTTTTTATAGACGCCAATTGAATTTTTTTCTAAATTTTCCATATCGCTTTCATCAATAAAATTGATTGGCTTTTCGCTTGGATTAGCGATTTTAGAATATTCATCAACCGTTTGAACAACTTCGCTTGGTTGAATATATTTAGAAGAAACTTGTTTTTCAATTGTTTCAAAATCGTCTTTAGGGTTTATTCCTGCGTTTTTTAAGTCTGATTTTATATCGATATTATCAACAGAAGCTTGAATAGCGTCTAAATCTGCTTCAAAATGCAAGCCTGTAACGTCTTTTAGGGCTATATCTTCATCTTTATGACTAACATCCATAGTAAACGGTTCAAAACCTTTGTCGTTTTGATTTTCTTCAACGTGTTCAACAATTTCAGGTTTTTTAACCAAAATGTTCATATTTTCAGCTACTGAAGTTGTTTGTGGATTTGTTGTTTCAACTGTATCTAATGTGCAACCGTAGCTTGTAATTAAAGATTGAATGCTCAACATTTGAGATTGGTTAAAATAACCGTCATTCAACTTAAGAATAATTCTTTTGCCTGAATGATTTAGCG